>Ga0182019_10001305_pt1 | contig 12722 bp, 8 predicted proteins | sample 812E2MmetaG_FD_120483 | JGI IMG/M metagenome (GOLD analysis project Ga0182019, IMG submission 120483) | Permafrost microbial communities from Stordalen Mire, Sweden - 812E2M metaG | ecosystem: Environmental > Terrestrial > Soil > Wetlands > Permafrost | place: Sweden: Stordalen | collected...
CAAGGCCTTCGCCGAGGCCAAGTACCCGCTCTGGCATGCCAACCAGATGGCCCGCTACAATATCCTGCGGGGGCTCGCCCCTCCCGCTTCCGGCGACTGGCGGAACAACCCCCACGCCGACGACATCGATTTCCAGATCGAGGCCGACTTCGCCGGCCTGATGTCGCCGGGCCTGCCCCAGGCCGCCGCCGCGATCTCGGACCGGATCGGCCACATCATGAACTCCGGCGACGGCTGGTACGGCGGCGTCTATGTGGCGACGATGTACGCCCTGGCCTTCATCTCTTCGGACGTCGGCGCCGTGGTCGAGCAGGCGCTGGCGGCGATCCCGCCCGAAACGGCCTTCGCCAGGACGATGCGCGACGCCATCGATGCGCACCGCGAAAATCCCTCGGATTGGAAGGCGGCCTGGTTCAAGATCCAGCGGCGCTGGGGCGAGGACGTCGGCTGCCCGGAGGGGGTTTTTTCGAGCTTCGACATCGACGCCAAGATCAACTGCGCCTGGGTCGTGCTCGGCCTTCTCTACGGCGGGGGAGACTTCGGCCGGACGCTCGAGATCGCTGCCCGCTGCGGGGACGACTCGGACTGCAACCCCGCGACCGCGGGCGGCATCCTGGGAACGATCCTCGGATACGAAGCCATCCCCGAGCAATGGAAGGGAGGGCTCCGCGAAATCGAGGGCCGTCCGTTCCCCTACACATCGTTGTCCCTCCGGGACGTCTGCCGGCTTTCGACGGCTCAGGCGATCGAGAACATCCGGAGAAACGGAGGGCGGGTCGGGGATGCGGACGCGGAATGGCCCCTTCAGCCGATCCGGCCGGTCCGGACCGAGGTCGCTTTCCCGGGAATGATCCCCGTGGAACGGCGGCGGATCGACGCCGTCCTCAAGGACGAAGTCCGCCTCTCGTTCGAGGGCGTCGGCTTCGCGGTGAACGGCGCGGCGACCTCAGAGGACGGGCGGAACCGCATCCTCAAGGCCGAGATGACGATCGACGGCCGGCCAGCGGGGACCTGGGACCTCCCGACGGATTTCCTCCGCCGCAGCCCCACGCCGTTCTGGGCCTACGGGCTGCCCCCGGGCCCGCACGAAGTCAGGATGAAGCTGCTGAACGGAGGCCAGCCGGCGCGCCTCAAGCTGGACGACATGATCATCTATCGCGGGGCGCCGGAGGGCGGCGCGGTCATTTTCCGAACGACGACATCATCTTCTGGAAAATCGACTTCTTCATCATCGACCGCATCTCCTGGAACTGCTTCAGGAGCTGGTTGACCTCGTGGACGGGCCGGCCGCTGCCGCGGGCGATCCGCTTGCGGCGGCTGCCGTCGATGATCTTCGGATCGAGCCGCTCGGCCGGGGTCATCGAATTGATGATCGCCTCGAAGTGGACGAGCTTGCGGTCGTCGACCTCCGCCGAAGCCAGCCCCTTGAACGGGCCGACGTTCGGCAGGTGGCTCATCATCCCCGAGAGCGAGCCCATCTTCTTGATCTGGCCGAGCTGCTTGCGGAAGTCCTCGAAGGTGAATTCCTGGCGGCGGATCTTGCGGGCGAGCTCCTCGGACTCCTGGACGTCGGCCTCCTGTTCGGCCTTCTCGATGAGGCTCAGGATGTCGCCCATGCCCAGGATGCGGGAGGCCATCCGGTCGGGGTGGAAGACCTCGAGCTTGTCGAGCTTCTCGCCGACGCCGACGAAGGCGATGGGCTTCCCGGTGACCGCGACGATCGACAGGGCCGCGCCGCCCCTGGCGTCGCCGTCGAGCTTCGTCAGGACGATCGACGTCACCCCGATCCGCTCGGCGAAGGCTTGGGCGCTCTTGACCGCGTCCTGGCCGGTCATGGCGTCGCCCACGTAAATCACCTCGATGGGATCGAGGATGGTCTTCACCATCCGCAGCTCCTCCATGAGCTCGTCGTCGATATGGAGCCGGCCGGCGGTATCGACGAGAAGGACGTCGTAGCCGCGGTTGCGGACGAACTTCAGGAGATCGCGCAGGGCCTCCTCGGGCCGGGCCATGGCCTCGGCGGTCATCGCGTAGAACGGGAAGCCGAGGGAATCGGCGATCATCCGGAGCTGATCCTGGGCGGCGGCCCGCTTGAGGTCGAAGGACACGAGCAGGGGGCTCTTGCCCCGGCTCCGGGCCCATTTGGCGAGCTTGCCGGTCGTGGTCGTCTTTCCGCTCCCCTGGAGCCCGACGAGCATGAAGATCGACGGCGGCGTGCCCGAGAAGGTCAGCGGCTTGTCCGAGACGCCCAGGATGCGGGTCAGCTCGTCGCGGACGATCTTGATGACCTGCTGGCCGGGGGTCAGGCTGTCGAGCACGGCCTGGTCGAGCGCCTGGACCTTGATCCGGGCCTCGAAGTCCTTGACGACCTTGTAGCTGACGTCGGGCTCGAGGAAGGCCATCCGGATCATGCGCAGGGCCTCGGCCATGTTCTTCTCGGTGATCTTGCCCTCGCCCCGGAGGAACTTCGTCACCTTCTGGAGTCGGTCGGATAATTGGTCGAACATCTCGGTCGGGCCTCGCTCGAAACGGCCCGGATATCATAGGGCAACGCCGCCGGCGCGTCAACGTACGGGTTCGGACGGAGAGGGCCGGCGGCACGTCCGCTTGGGTAGAGCGGGTCCTGTCGCCCGCCAGTTGGCTCGGGGGGAGAGGGGTTGATTGAACCGGGCCGGGCTGAGTCCGAGATCCATTCACCCCGCATCCCCTCGCCCAACCGAGATCGTTGTCCGAAAGGCGAGGGGAATGGGGGTGGGCGGCGATGCGGAAATTTCGCATCGTGATCGCGCTTTTTTAGGGGAGCCGGCTCGGAAAGAAGCCGGCCGGCTCAGTTGTCTGAGCGCCCGACTCAGCGACCGTAAGGTCGATGGAGGGCGCGAGTTCTGAGCCGCCGAAAAAAGCGCGATCCGACGGCGCAAAAATTTCCGCCAAAGCGAACCCCCATCCCCGAGCCCGGCTTGCGGAGGGCAATGCCGGGTGTTACACTGCCGCCATGCAAAAGGGCCGCCGCTCGATCTTCGCCGTCTTGAGCCTCCTGGGCGCGCTGGCAGCGGGCGGGCTTTCCGCGTTGGCCCTGGAGCCTCCGTCGCCCGGAGAGATCCTGAGATACCGCCTCGACGGGACATTCGCCGCGCGCCTCCGCAATGCCGGAGCCTTCGGCAATCACCTCGTCGCGCCCGAGCTCGTCTTCGACCTCTGCCGGCGGCTGGCGCGGGTGAGGATGGGCGCATCCGGGACCGCGAGGGACGGCGATTCCTCCTCGGCCCTCAGCCTTCCGTCGGGAACAAGGAACGTCCTGCCGAGCAAAGGAAGCGACAAGGTCTTCGCCCTTCTCATCCAATTCCCCGACTACCCTGCGGCCAACTCGCGGGACGCGATCGTTTCCAAGCTCTTCGGCGACGGGGACGGAACGGGCTGGCCCTACGAGAGCCTGCGCAACTACTACCGGCGGTCCTCCTATGGGACGCTCGAAATCGGGGGCAGCGTCCTGGGCTGGTACACGCCCTCCTATACGCGGGCCAGCATGCCCCAGACGACGGCCGCCCGCGAGGCCCTCATCAAAGAGGCCCTGACCTATTTCCACGACCGCGGCCAGAGCTTCGCCCAGTTCGACAACGACGGGAACGGCGGCATCGACTATTTCATCGTCATCTGGACCGGACCGAACAACGGCTGGGCCAACTTCTGGTGGGGCTACCAGACGACGTTCTCGGACTCGACCTTCACCCTCGACGGCAAGAGCTTCCGGAACACGCGCTATTCCTGGCAGTGGGAGGCGCGGAACTGGCCCGGCGCCTATGACCAAGTCGTCGTCATGCACGAGACCGGCCACGCCCTGGGCCTGCCCGATTTCTACGACTATGACGCCACGGTAGGCCCGAGCGGCGGCTTGGGCGGCCTGGACATGATGGACGCCGACCGGGGCGACCACAACGCCTTCAGCAAGATGCTGCTCGGCTGGATCACGCCCCAGGTCTTCAACATCGGCACCCGGAGCTTCGCGCTCGGCGCCTCCGGAAACACCGGCGACGCGCTGGTCGCCATGCCCGAATTCACCTCCGCCCAGCCGTTCAGCGAGTTCTTCGTCGTCCAGAACCGGCTCCGGGTCGAGAACGACGCCGGGCTGCCGGGGGACGGCCTCCTCATCTGGCACGTCGACGCGCGCCTCGACGCAAGCGGGAACTTCCTCTACGACAATTCGTACACCGCCCACAAGCTCCTCCGCCTGATGGAGGCCGACGGCCTGGAACAGATCGAGCAGGGCTACGCCGCCGACGCCGGCGACTACTACACCGGCGGCAAGACATTCCTCCCGTATAGCAGGCCCTCCAGCCAACGGTACGACGCCACCGATTCCGGCGTTTCGATTTATGACATCGGCACGAACCAGCAGACGATGGGCTTCACCGCCGACATCCACTACGGAATCCCCGGGCCCCAAAGCTTGTCCGTCGAGCGGCGGGCCGACGACTACATCTTCTTCAAGGAATATGTCGACAGGCTGACCTGGGCCGTGGACGCACGGAGCCGCGTCCCGATCGCCAAATACGTGATCTCCGCGAAGGACCGCGGCGCGCCCGACAGCGCCTATGCCCTCCTCACCGAAGTTCCCGGCTCCGCGACGGTATTCGAGCATCGCGGCCTCAAGGCGTCCGGGCTCTTCAGCTACCGCGTCGCGGCGGTCGATCAGAACGGAGTCAAGAGCGCAGCCGCGGAAGTGACGAACGCGCCATGAGACGCACGCTTCTCGCCGCCGCCCTCGTCCTCGCCCTCGGCCCTTCGCTCCGGGCGGGGATCGGCCTCCGCATCGGAGCTTGGTACGGGCCCCAGCTCGTCAACGACGCGAAGATCAACGACGTCTACGGGAAAACGCAGGCCTTTTCGGTGCTGCCGTATATCGAGACGCGCTTCGGGCCGGGATTGACGCTCTCCGCCGGCTACGAGCTCGGATACGACCGGAGCGGTGTCATCGGACCCTACGATTACGCGGGGCGGCTCCGGATGAGCGGGATCAACATCCTCGCCGGCTACGAATTCCGGGCGGACATTCTGGCCCTGTTCGCCCAGGCCGGCGTGGGGTTCTACGCCTATCAGCAGACGCTCGACAACCCGGGCGTGACGGACATGCCGGTCGACGCCCGCAAGACCGCAGTTCTCGCCACCGGGGGGATCAAGATCTACCCGACGCAGGGCGTTTTCATCGGCTTCGAAGCCCGCTACGTGTCTCTCAAGGTCAAGCCCTACGACGCGACGGTCGATCTCGGCGGCTGGCGGTTCTCCGTCGGGGCGGGGATCGCCCTCGATTTCCGCTGACCCTGGACCGGGGGCGCGTCCGTTCGGACGCGCCGGGCAAAATCGCCCAGAGTGTAGACGCGACCCCGGGGGATTGTCATATAATAGTCGCGGCATCCATGAAGCTCCTCAAAATCGGCATTTCGGGCGTGCGGGGCATCGTCGGCGAATCGATCACCCCGAAGCTCGTCATGGACTTCGCCGCGGCGTTCGGGACCTACCTCAATGGCCGGACCGTCCTCGTGGGACGCGACACCCGGGTCTCGGGTCCGCTCCTCCACGCCGCCTGCGTCTCCGCCCTCGTGTCCACGGGCTGCGATGTCCATGATCTCGGCGTGTGCCCCACCCCGATCCTCCAGCGCCTGGTCGTGAAGCTCGGGGCGAAGGGCGGGGTGGCGATCACGGCCGGCCACAACGACATCGCCTGGAACGCCCTGACGTTCATCAACCGCGACGGGACCTACCTCAACCCGTTCCAGGGCGCCGAGGTCCTGGACCTCTATCACCTGGGGAAGTTCAGGAAGGTCGGGACCGACGGCCTGGGAAAGGTCCTCGATCTCAGCCGCTCGGCGGACGACTATTTCGAGGCGCTCCGGAAATTCCTGGACGTCGAGGCGATCGGCCGGGCCAAGCTCCGGGTGGTCGTTGACGCCTGCAACGGCGCGGGCGCCGCGTTCCTCGAGCGCATGTCCCGGGCGCTCGGCTTCGAGCTCATCCCGGTCAACACCGAGCCCAACGGCTTCTTCCCCCACGACCCCGAGCCGCGGCCGCGGAACGCCCAGCAGGTCGTCTCGATCCTGAAGGTTGTGAGCGCCGACGCCGGATTCCTGCTGAACAGCGACGTCAGCCGCGTGTCGCTCGTCAGCGAGACGGCCGAGAGCCTGTCGGAGGAGTTCACCTTCCCCCTGGCGGCGAGCGAATACCTCAAGACGCGCCGCGGGCCGGTGGTGACCAACCTCTCGACCTCGCGGATGATCGAAGACGTGGCCAAGGCCCGCGGCTGCCCCATCGTCCGGACCAAAGTAGGCCAGTCGTTCGCCGTCCATGCCATGCTCCAGGAAGGGGCGGTCCTGGCGGGCGAAGGGAGCGGCGGAGTCGCCTTCGGCGCTTTCCATCCGGCCTTCGACGGGTTCCTGACCATGGGCGTCATCCTCGAGACGCTGGCCAGGCAGGGCAAGAAGCTCTCTCGCCTTGTCGAGGAGCTGCCCCGCTACCACATCGTTAAAGAGAAGATCTATTGCCCGCCGGCCCGGATCCACGCCGTGATGAGCGAGGTCAAGAGATTCTTCCGCCGCCACGAGATCGACGCCTCGGACGGCATCCGGGTCGAAGATAAAACGGGCTGGATCCAGGTCCGGACCTCCGGGACGGAGCCCATGATCCGGGTCATCGTCGAGGACGAGTCCAAAGAGCGGGCCCGCGAGCGGGCCGACGAAGTCATCAATTTCATAGGCGTGCCGGTCTGATGAAGAAGACGTCATCGCTCAAGATCAGCATCTCCGGGGTCCGGGGCGTCATCGGGGACAGCCTGACCCCCCAGCTCGCCGGGGCCCTCGCCCAGGCGTTCGGGAGCTACGTCGGCGGCGGGACGGTCATCGTCGGCCGCGACGCGCGCGCCTCCGGTCCCATGCTCGAGCGGGCCGTCATCGCCGGCCTGCTCGCGACCGGATGCCAGCCGGTGGAAGTCGGCATCTGCCCGATCCCGTCGTTCCTCATCCTGACCAAGGAATCGAAGGCTTCGGGCGGCATTGCCGTGACCGCAAGCCACAATCCCAAGGAATGGAACGGCCTGAAATTCATCAGCCGGGCCGGCCTGTACCTGACTCCGCTCCAGACCGAAGAATTCCTCGACATCTACCACCAGGGTGAGTTCACATCGGTCGGGCCGGAGCGGCTCAAGAGCCTGAAGACCGAGCCGCGGCCGGTCGAGCCCCATCTCCGCAAGCTCCTCTGCCACCTCGACGTAGAGCTCATCCGCCGGCGGCATTTCAAGGTGGCGGTCGACTGCGGCAACGGGGCCGGGGCCATGCTCGCCCCGCAGCTCCTCGAGGCCCTGGGCTGCGAGACGGTGTTCCTCAACGCCGAGCCCGACGGCTCCTTCGCCCATGCCTCGGAGCCCACGCCCGAAGCGATCTCGGAGATCCGCCGGGTCGTGCCCCGGGTCGGCGCCGCGGCCGGGTTCGTCCAGGACGCCGACGCCGACCGGTTGGCCCTGGTCGACGAGCGCGGCGAAGCGCTCGGCGAGGAACTGACCCTGGCCCTGGCCGCGGACTACATGCTCGGCCGGAAGAAGGGATCGGTCGTCTGCAACCTCTCCACGACGCGGGCCCTGGATGACGTCGCCGCGGCCCACGGAGCCGCCCTCTTCCGGTCGAAGATCGGCGAGATCAACGTCGTCGAAAAGCTTCTGGCGGCCGATCCCCCGGCGGTGATCGCCGGCGAGGGCAACGGCGGGGTCATCTTCCCCGAGCTCCATCCCTGCCGCGACAGCTTCACGGGGATGGGCCTGATCTTGGAGGCGATGGCCTCCTCGGGCAAGACGCTTTCGGAGCTCCGCGATCTCGTGCCCCGCTACGTCATGATCAAGGACCGGATCGAGGGCTCGGCCGAACAGGCCCACCGGCTCATCGGCCTCCTGAAAAAATCTTACGAAGGCCGGGGGCGGGTGAGCCTCCTCGACGGGCTCAAGGTGGATTTCGAGGACCACTGGATCCACGTCCGCCCCTCGAACACGGAGCCGATCATCCGGGTGATCGCCGAGGCCCGGAGCGCGGCGACAGCCAAGGCCGCCGTCCGCCGCTTGAAAGCTCGGATCGCGGAGCTGCAAAAGAGGATATGAGCACGACCATCGACGCGGGACGCCCGGGACCGGGACCGTCTCTCCATCCCGACCTCCTCATCGAAAACGCCGAGATCTTCACGCCCGCCCGCCGGATCGCCCGCGGGTCGATCCTCATGCGCGGCGGCCGGATCGCGGCGCTCGGGCCGGCCGCGCGGACGCGCGGGGCTCGCGGCGTGGCGGACGCCATCGACGGCCGGGGCCTGATCGCGGTTCCGGGCTTCATCGACATTCATCTGCACGGGGGGGGCGGCGCGGATTTCATGGACGCAACGCCGGAAGCCGCCGCGCGCGCTCTCCGGACGCACTTGAGGAAGGGGACGACGTCGGCCGTCCCGACTTTGATGACGGCGCCCCACGCCGACATCCTGGCTGCCATCCGCGCCGTCCGGACCGCCTCCCGGGGGGCGGGGCCGCTCCCCGAAATCCTGGGCCTCCACCTCGAAGGACCGTACATCTCCGCCGGCAAGCGCGGCGCCCAGCCCCTCGACGCGATCCGGCCGTTCGCGGCCCGGGAGATGCGGGCCTATGTCGAAGCGGCCGGGCCCCTCGGCATCCGGATCGTGACGCTTGCGCCCGAGAAGCCCGGCGCCGCGGCGCTCATCGCCTTTCTCGCCGCGCGCGGCATCGTGGCCTCGGCCGGGCATTCGAGCGCCACGTTCGCCCGGGCCGAGGCCGGCCTCGAGGCCGGCATCCGGCACGGCACCCATCTCTTCAACGCGATGACGGGCCTCCTCCATCGCGAGCCCGGCCTCGCCGGCGCGCTGCTCCTCGACGATCGCGCCTCGGTCGAGATCATCGCCGACGGGACCCATCTCCACCCCGCCGTCGTGGAAACCGTCCTCCGCCTCAAGCCGCGCGGCAAGGTCGTTCTCGTCACCGACGCCACGCGGCGCGCCGGCCGGGGATCGCGGCCGCTCCTCACCGCGGACGGCAAGCTCTACGGCAGCGTCATCACGTTGGATGTCGCCCTCCGCAACGTAGTCAGATGGACGGGCCGGCCCCTCACCGAGATCCTGCCGATGCTGACCGTGAATCCGGCCCGCGTCCTGGGAATCGCCCGGCGCAAAGGCCGCCTGGCCGTCGGGGCCGACGCCGACGTCGTCCTCCTGGACCGCAGTCTCAACGTCCGCCGCGTCTTTCTCGGGGGCAGCGAAGTTCTTATTGCACGATAAGGCGTTATCGTGCAATAGTCGGCCGCTTAGGGCATAAATTGCATCAAGGCTCGGGACGAGGATGGAGCGCCGGCTGCGATCCGCGGAGGAGATCGACCATGAGCGAAAGCGAAGCTCCGAACAAGCACCACACCATCCTCTCGATCCTCATCGCTCTGACGGCGGTCACGGGCGCGCTGGCGAGCTGGTACGCCTCGCAGGTCGGCGGCGCCGCGTCGGGGGAGGACGGCAAGGCGATCACCGCGGCGCTCGATGAGGCGGCAAGCGAGAGCGCCATCGCCTCCGAGGTTTTCGGCTATCTGACCAATGCCCGCCGGTTCCAGATCCACCGGGACAACGCCAAGGCCGTCCGGGACGACGCGATGAAGAACGCCGCTGTCCCAGACCGGTGGCTCGACGATTGGCAGGGAGAAAGCATCCGGGCCCAAGCCCGGATCGCCGAGCTCGACCTGGATTTCCTCAAGACCGAAGGCGGGCGCTGGACTTTCGACCGCGAGCGATATTATAAGACGCGCCGCAGCCAGATCTCGATGGAGAAGGCGCTCGATCCGGCGCCCTTCGTGGAGCGGTCGGCCGTCAAGCGCCGGGAAGCGAATCTGCTGGTCTCGCTCAACGCCTTTTTCGCGGCGGCCATCTTCTTCTTCACCATCGCCCTCAAGGTCGAGCGACGGGGCAAGATCGCCTGGACGGCCGCCGGCGGGTTGATGTACCTGGCGGGGGCGGGCATCGCCCTCTGGCGCGTCCTGGCCTGAGGAGACGGCGATGGAACCCCGCCCCGCCAAGCGCTCCCGGCTCATCCTGAAGCTCAAGGACGACAAGATCTTCAAGACGACGGTGACCCTGCTTCTGGCCGGGCTCACGATCGTGACGAGCCTGATCGTCATCTTCAACGTCCAGGCGTCGTCCCGAGGTTCCGCGGCCAGCCGGGACAGCCGCATCCTCGGCATCCGATATCTGACCCACCTCGACCGGACCCAATGGGAATTCGCCGCCGAGAAGGACGCCCTCGATTTCTATAAGGAGCTGTCCGGGTTGATGCTCCAGGCCGGGGCTTACACGATGGGACCCGGCGCCCGCGACGTCGTTTATTACAATCTGGCGCGGGAACGCCTGGACAAGATCCGGGCGGTCCTGGCGGCCGAGGGGGAATTGACCCGGCCGCCGTACTTCAATCCGCAGCTTGCCGGCGCCGACCTGCTTCAATACTACCTGGACAAGATCTTCATCCCCGCGGCCGAAATCCTGGAGCGCCAGGAACAGAAGAAGGCCGAAGGCGGCTTCTGGGGATCGAAATCCGACGCCTATACCGCGGGGCTGGCGGTCATGGCGGTCGCCGTTTTCCTCCTGACCCTTTCCCTCGTCCTGAGCGGGCGAATCCGGTTCTTCATGGCCGGGTCGGGGCTCCTCCTCATCGCGGCCGTGATCTCGATATCCGCGGCCGCCGGAACGCGGTACTGGAGCGGCCCGGCGGACGAATCCATCCGGGAATATGCCCGCGCCTCCGGACATGCGACCCGGGCCCAGATCATTTTCAACGTTTCCGGGGATTCCGGCGCCACCCTTGCGGCCGCCGGAGAAGCCGAGGCGGAGATCGACCGGATCCTCGTTCGCGATCCGCACTATCGTTCGGCGATCCAGGTCCGGTCCCGCCTCCGGATGCTCAAGGGCGAGACTCTATTCTACGGCGGCAAGACCCAAGAAAGCCGCGCGGAGCTCGAAAAGGCGTCGGCCGATCTCGCCACGCTCCTCCGCACCGGCCCGGCCGACGGCTACCTGTATTGGTCGCAGGGATACGCGGAGTATCTGCTGGGACAGCGGGAAGCCAGCCTGCGCTCGATCGGGCGGGCTCTCGAGCTCCTGCCCGATCAGGGATTGGCCCTGGGCACGGTCAAGGCGGCCGCGCTCCTCGCCGGCGGGAAAATCGATGACGAGCGGGCCGCCCTGGAAGCGGCGATCGAATTCGCGGTCCGCAAGCCCCTGGCATCCGATCCCATCTATTTCCGAACGCTCATCCAGAATTTGGAGCGCTTTCAAGAGCTCACGCCGGTCGAAGGTCTTCCGGCCGCTATCCGGCGGCTGAAGGAGGCCTCGGTCTCGCTGGCCGTTCTGAAGAAAAGCCGCCCCCTCGACGAACAATCCGAAATCGCCCCGCCGCGGTTCGTGGCTCCGGTTTATGACAAGCGGGGGGAGATCACCGACGTGCCGCCCCGCGACCAGTTTCCCAAAGCCACGGCCCGGGCCTATTTCCTCCTGGAGCTGAAGGGCATGCAGCGCGGCCAGTCCATCGTCCGCAAAGTCTACCGCCGCCTCCCCGGCCAGCCGTTTTGGATCGAACAACTGATGCTCGGCCGGGCGGAGCATTGGGAAGGGCCGGCCGAAGCGCGCCTCCTCGGCGACGTGGAAAACCCCATCCCCGAGGCTGGGCAGGTGCTCGCCTCGGGGGATTACCGGATCGAAATCTACATCGAGGGCCGGCTGAAGGCGTCCGGGACGTTCAAGATCCTCGGCTAGGGCCGGCGCATCCGTAAAGCGCCGAAGGAAGAGAGGTCGACATGGCTCGGAATTCCGGATCGAAGAGCGGGACATGGGGGCGGCGGATTCTCGCCGCGGGGCTGCTCGCTCTGGGCCTTGCCGCGGGCGGCGTTCCAGCCGGGGCGCAGGACATCGGCGGGGCCGTCGACAAGCTCGCCCGGCTTCTCGAGGGCGTGAAAAGCGCGGATGGGAAAGCCCTCCGCCTGGCCGCGAACGCGGACGTGGCCGCCTTCCTCAGGGCTGCCGCCGAGCTTCAGAAGATCGGCGCGCGCTTAGGCTCGCTCAAGGCCGGATTCTCCTTCGGCTACACGGGAGACCGGAGCTACTCGGGCGACAGCATCCGGGATTCGAACCATCTTCTGAACGTGGACACGAACATCGTCAAGGACCAGTACCCGAGCGCGCTGAAGTTCAGGACGTCGACCAAGCTCCTCCTGAGCAAAGGCTCGCTCCAGAACGAATCCTCCACGATCCTGCTCAGCCTCAACCACTACCTCCTCCCGTGCCTGGAGGGGTACGTCTTCACCGAGAAGTTCTCGGATTCCTTCATGAGCATCAAGCAGCGCTACGAAATGGGCGCCGGCTTCAAGTTCGAATACAATTTCGATCCCATCCGGGACGATCCCGCCGTGGACCCCGTCCGGACGCTCGAAGCCTTGACGCCGCCCGGGGCGGGCGCGCCTCCGCGGGCGCTCCGACGGACCTTGGAGCTGGCCGAGAAGCGGTTCATGGACCTCTTCCCCTCCCTCGAAGAGGGCTTCCTGCGCGCCCTCAAGGAGGCGGGAGTCCCGCCCGACGACTTGACCGTCATTTTCAGCTGCCTGGAGACCGTGGAGCGCGTCTACGGCCGCATCGATGCGGCCCTCGTCAAGGACCGCTCGTGG
>Ga0182019_10001307_pt1 | contig 12710 bp, 9 predicted proteins | sample 812E2MmetaG_FD_120483 | JGI IMG/M metagenome (GOLD analysis project Ga0182019, IMG submission 120483) | Permafrost microbial communities from Stordalen Mire, Sweden - 812E2M metaG | ecosystem: Environmental > Terrestrial > Soil > Wetlands > Permafrost | place: Sweden: Stordalen | collected...
GAGGGGAATCAGAGCCTTGAAATCGCCTTAGGACCCGGCAAGACGCCAGTGACGTACTTTGACGGCTGGCCGGCGGCATCCGTAGTGCAATATGCGCCCCTGGTCGTGAATCTCGGCTGGATGACGGTACAACCGGGGGAAACATATGCCCTCTCGGCCTATATGAAAGCCGACCGATCGGGCGTGCCCGCCAAGCTGGTCATGCGATTCGGCGGCGAGGTTCTGCCCAATCCGGCTCAAGCGAACACGAACGTGGAAAAGGAGTTCACTTTGACCAGGGATTGGGCGCGGTACACGTTTGTGCTCACAGCTCGGGATTGCAGCGTTTGCATTGGCATCGGTCCAGACTTAAGAACGCAACCGGATATCGCCACAAAGGTCTGGATTGATGCGATCCAGTTCGAGCGGAATGGACAAGCGTCTGTCTATGCGCCAAGGGAAATGGTGGAAACCGCGATCGAATCCGGTCGGTTCGGCAATGTCTTTACAGCGGATGAACCCGCGAGCGTGCGCTTCGTCGCCGTGAGTCAATCGCCAAGCATTGTGACGTTGAATGTTGCGGTTTCGTTGCGGGACTATTTTGACGCTGCGCTGCCAGAAACGCGTTACAGTTTCAATGTGCCGGCGGGTGGCAGAACCACCCAGTCAATTCCCCTCAAGGTGCCAGGGCCCGGGTTCTACCGGCTGACGGCCACCACGACTTCGGACGGCATGAAGCAGGAGACCGACTTTCCGCTGTCGGTGATCTATGAATACGATCAGGCCGATGCCCCTTTCGGGGTGAATCATCCGCCTACCACGGTGGGAATGCTGAATCAATTGCGTCGTGCCGGCATTCTTTGGGGGAGGAATTGGTCCGCCGACTGGAATCAGGTGGAGCCGCGACCGAATTCCTTCGAGTGGGAACAACCCGATCAACATATTGCGCGGCTTAAGAAAGCGGGCTGGCAGATCCTGACCCTATTGCCGGCTTTTTCGTCAGCCAAATGGGCCAGCGAGCTGCCACCCGATGCGGTGATTCCGCCGAATGTTTGGCGCGGCCCTGCAGAATGGGCATGGCTGTCTGCCGCCCCGAAGGATTCCGCGAACCTGGCGAATTATATCCGAAACGTGGTGGAGCGATACAAGGGCCGCGTGAACACATGGGAGTTCTTGAACGAGCCCAGCACCCTGACCGCGCTGCCCTCGCCGATCCGCGGAATGCCGGGATTCGGGTACGACGCCCAGAGCTATGTGAATCTGCTCAAGGTGGCTTCCAAGGCGGTAAAGGAGGCGGATCCCTCCGCCAAGGTGGTCGGCGGCTACGCTCTTGAGGTGCTGTTTCGCGCACCCCATTTCATTCGGGCTGGGGGTCTAGATCTCGTCGATATTCTGAACATCCATCCTTATGGCTTCTTTGAGGAGCGGCCCGAACAATTCATCCCTCAATTGGATGGGTTATTGTCTCTGATGGATGCTTCGCCGTCCGGACGGAAGCCCATCTGGGCGACGGAGACGGGTTATTATGCCGCCGACGACAAACCCTGGATGCCCTGGGTTGCGGTTCCCGGCATTTTCGCGGCTGATGTCGCGCTGAAAAACGAGAAAATGGCGGCCGATTATACCATCCGCCACGCACTGATCATGCTGTCGCATGGGGTCGAAAAGATCTTCTATCACTCGGGGGCCTCCGGTGAAGTGAACAATGGATCAAAGGACCTAGAAGACTGCTTCATGGGTCCATTGGGGCTCCCCCGAAAACTTTATCCTGCCCAAGCTTACTTGGCCCATCTGCTGGGGAGCGATTTCAAGTACGTCGGCCCGATGGCCAAGCCGGCGCATCTGGACGGGCTGCCTACCGATGCCATATACGGTTACGCGTTCCAATGCGGCAAAAGGGCGGTGCTCGCCGCTTGGGCGCCGACCGAGTGGCAACACGGTCACCAATGGTGGTTGAAGATACCGCGTGACGCGGAGGCATTCAATATCGTCGGCACGCAACTGACCGAAGGCGGTAATGGGAAGGACGTCATTCTGGGAGACTCTCCCGTGTACGTGGTGACAGAGCTCATGCCCGCGGGCGATCTGGCAGGGGCGCAGATATTGCGAATCGGCCCGAAAACGGCGGCGCCACCTTCAGGCGTTGGGGCCGCCTTTTGAACGAATCCATGCAGGCAACATTCCCCGCCGCAAGATGGCCGCGCAATCTGCGCATTCGGCGAAGTGTCGTGGGTTGGCCAGCTTGGTTCCGCATTTGGCCGAAAACCGCCAGATCAAGAAACGCTTCTCCGCCGCCCACGCAGCGTCGATGGAAAGCCGACGCAAGATCAAAAGCCCCGCCAGAGTCCACTATTTCCGACGGCACAAACCCTTCACTCTTGATGCGATGAAAACCCCCAAGGTGATCTGCTTATTGGCACTATGTCTGACCCTATCCGAGGGCTGTTCTCAAGGAGAGCAGGATCGGATTGTCTTGGCGAACACCCTGGCCGCCTCCGAAGAGAACGCAATCAAGGTTGGGCTGGCCAAAATGGGAATCGGGGAGGGATACGAGATAACAGTCGCTGATCAATGCGCCGATGTGGAGAACACGGCCGCGCAAGAAATGCAGCAGTTCCTTGCACGGGGTTCATTGTCAGCCCGGATCGTCCCTGAATCCCAGACGACCGCGGAAAAGAGAATCATCCTGGGGCGAGCATCGAGCTTGGGCACCATCCGGAATCTCGAAAACAAGGGTGAGGTGACCATTCGGAGCGTAGCCGCGGAAGATGACGGGTTCCATTTGAAACAAACCGGGAGCGACATCGTTGTCGCCGGAGCCAACCCCCGCGGCGTCCTGTATGGTGTATATGCATTCGAAGATTTCATTATGCGTGGCCCCGATGGCCCATTGGAGATCAAAAGAATTCCTCGATTTGAATCACGATACATTTCATTGCCGGTTTTTTTGACAACCGACCATCCGGCATCCTATCGCGAGTTTTCGGAAGAAACTGCGGCCTATTACGCGCGACTAGGCGTAAACGGGTGTGTTGACGGCGGCGGTGGCTCATGGGAATTGTCGCGGTTTGTCTCTAGCGACATATTCCCGTTTCAGAAGCCGCCGGACCGCGATTTGCAGCGTCGAATATCGACGACATCCTCATTGCTAAAAAAATATGGGATAGACTATTATATCATGCTCTGGGAGCCGGCGCTAGCTAGGGTGGATGCGGACATTGGCAAATACCCCACGGCCGCCCTCGGGACGGTCAAACGTCCATGGGGAGGCGACAAGAATGGTATGGACACGACCTTGTGCGTCACCAGCCCAGTGGTGCAGGAGCACTACAGAAACATGATCAAAAAGTTCGTACGGCAATATCCGGACGTAAAAGGATTCCTATTCTATAATCTGGACGGAGACTCGTGGCTTTGCACCCCGCAACTCTGCCCGCGCTGCAAAACGATCTGCCCAGATTCGCCGCCGGATACGCCGCACCCGTGGGAAACGCAGGCGCTCTTCACGGACCTATTGGCCAAGGCCTCGCGCGAAGAGCGAAGTGATTTTCAATTCATTCACTGGATATCTCACTTCCACGCCCAAGCAGCGGAGAAATTAGTCCGTCGGGCGCAGGAATACAGTGCCTTGGCGTATGGGGTGCAGAACGGCGACCATGATCTCATGATCTCCGATCCGATTGATCCGACCGGGTCCGAATTCCTTATACTGCAGAAGGTGTGCGCGGAAAGATCGGTCCCGTTTTTCGTTACGTATTCAGCGAACACTCACGAAGTAATTCCCAATGGGTTTCCATTTCCGTTTCATATAGCCGCGGCTGTGAAGAAGCTTAATGGGTGGGGTGTGCGGCATGACATTGGGAGCGGACCGATACCTTATTTCAATCAGGTGAACGCATTGGTCGAAAGGGAGTTTCTGTGGAATCCAGATCAAGATCCGGACACGTTCCTTGCAGATATATCGGTCCGGCAATTCGGCGAGCGTGCCGGGAAGCTAATGTTCGGAGCGTGGGAGGAGATCAGAGATGGCATGAACGTCTGGAGAGACGTGCGTCTGCATCCGTTTTGTGGGAGCCAAACGCTGGTGAGTCTCGGGTTTTCGTATTTCACCAACGCCCGAGCGATCCTTCCCGATATAGTGGAATACTACGATCATTCGCTCCAGATGCTCACAAACGTTGAGCCTTTCCGTGCTCCGGATTACCAGAGGTTCAGGGAGAAAGAATTCCTGCGAAGATTTGAACTGATGGGAACTCATCTGGCGAAAGCGGCCGCGCTCGCGAAACAGGTGACCGCGAAGACGGAACCCGATGAACCGATCGGTATCTGCTATTTCCGAGGCGATTCGGTCCCGACCAGAAAAGAGTATGCCGAACTGAACTATGCGCCCATCGCGATCGCGGACGTTTATTGCCAGCTACGCTGCAACATGCTTCGCGCCTACCATCTGCTGACAGACATCAAAACGGCTGACGCTGCGGGCGACGGAAAGACGAAGAAGGAAGACCAGAGGCAGTATTACGAATTGATCAGCAAGGACATTGCCGTACGGAAGAGCTTTATTCGGCTGCTGACAGAATTCTCGGAGATGCGGCCGTGCCTCACACGAACGAGTTTGTCTGAGCAGGGCATTGCGCATCAAATTTCCTATATGAATGGAGAGATTGAGAAGATGGAGAATTTCCGGCGGGGAAATTTGAATTAGATTTGGCGATGTTCACCTGCAAAATGGCTCGCGATATTCCATTGGTAGCCGCCCCTTCTGCAGATCCAGCTCAAATGGATCTAGTCCGATTGTTGCGGGCTGCCCGACTCGTCAGTTCTCCTAGTCCCGTTGTCCGCCCACTCAGTGGAGGGGTATCCTGTGACATCCTCCTTATTGAGGATGGAGATAAAAGAATCGTGGTGAAGCGGGCATTGGAGAAGTTGCGGGTGAAGGACGATTGGTTCGCCGATACGGTACGTAACCGCTATGAGCAGGCCTACATGCGATACGCTAACGAGATTGTGCCGGGCTCGGTGCCCCGAATTCTCCACGCCGACCACGACCGAAACTTTTTTGCGATGGAATACCTCGGCGCTGGCTGGACTAACTGGAAAACCGAGCTTCTCGCAGGACGGATTGAGGCCCGCTACGGGCGCATAGCCGGCGAAACCCTAGGTGCAATCCACCAGGCCTCGTGGGACGAAAGCGCACTCCGGGAAGCGTTCGCCACCACGGGGAATTTCATCAAGCTGCGCATTGAGCCGTACCTCCTCACCACGGGCGCCCGTAACCCGACGTTGGAGACCCATTTCAAAGCCGAAGCGAGGCGACTCGCCAGCGTTTCGCTCGCTTTGGTCCACGGCGATTTCAGCCCAAAGAACATCATGCTCCATCCAAGCTCTGCGCGGATGATGATACTTGATTGCGAAGTGGCGTGGTTCGGTGATCCGGCCTTTGACGTCGCGTTTTTCGCGAATCACCTCCTACTCAAAGCCTTGCACCGCCCCGCAGACAAGGAGGGCCATCTCTCCATTATGACTTCTTTTTTGAAGGCTTACAGGATCGGCCTCGGCCGATATTGGTCGAAGGCACTCGAGACGCGGGCGACCCGATTGTTGCTGATGCTTTTGTTGGCGCGCGTCGATGGCAAGTCGCCGGTCGAATACCTTTTGGACAAACCCGGGAAACTGGGCCTTGTCCGCGAGTTTGTCACGCGCGAGTTGCCGCGCCCGCCGGATACGTTCGCCACGCTCGCTGCGAAGTGGTCGGCTGCATTGCCCCAATCATGAGAATCCGATCCACCGATGCTTTCCAAATCTTCGACTCGCGCGGCGAACCGACGGTTGAAGCTGTGGTCACGCTGGAAAACGGCATGACTGGCCGGGGGCTGGTTCCCTCGGGAGCCTCGACTGGCCAGTTCGAAGCACTCGAACTGAGGGATGGCGACCCAACGCGGTTTCGCGGCAGATCGGTTCTCAAAGCGATTGCCAACGTGCGAGGCGAGATCGCGTCGGCGGTCGCCGGGCGTGATGTTTTCGATCAACGTGGCCTCGACGAAGCGCTGGTCGCTCTTGACGGAACCCAGGGCAAATCCCGCTTGGGCGCAAACTCTATTCTGGGGGTCTCAATGGCGGCGGTAGATGCCGCTGCCCGCTGCCTGGGAAAGCCGCTCTACGAACATTTGGGTGCCGGAACGCTGCTGCCGCTCCCCGAAATTCAGGTATTTGGCGGCGGAGCGCACGCCAATTGGCGCACTGACATCCAAGACGTCCTCGTCATTGCGACTGGCGCGCGCACCTATGCGGAGACGCTGGAGATCGCCTCTAGTGTCTTCCATGCCGCGGGAGAGGTCATGAGGTCGCGTGGGAGACTCTTTGGAGCGGCCGCCGAAGGCGGGTGGTGGCCGGAATTCTCGACCAATGAAGAGGCCCTCGCCACATTCGGCGAAGCTGTAACGAAAGCCGGTTACACGCTGGGCAAGGAGGCGGCCCTGTCGCTGGATATCGCCGCGAGCGACCTCTACGACGAAACGAACGGTACCTATCGGCTCGACCTCGATGATCAGACGCTCACGTCGGAAAAGTTCGTGGATCTGATGATCTCGTGGTGCAAGAGGTACTCGGTGCTCTCGATAGAGGATCCGGCCGCCGATACCGATTGGGCAGGATGGAAACGGTTCTATGACGCCTGCGGCGATGAGCTACAGGTGATCGGCGATGACTTGTTCACTACTAATGCATCCCGGATCAAGGAGGGAATTGAACGGGGCGTGGCGAACGCAGTCCTGATCAAACCCAACCAGGTCGGCACGGTAACGGAGACGATCGACGCTATCCGCATCACGCAGCAAGCGGGATGGAACCCGGTCATTAGCGCGCGCTCAGGAGAGACTGAGGATGCGTTTGTCAGCCACTTGGCAGTAGGCACTGACGCGGGTCAGCTCAAGGTCGGCTCGTTTTGCCGGAGCGAACGGATGGCCAAGTGGAACGAGGTGCTGCGTATTGGGCGCGGCCTCGGCGGACGTGCCCGGTTCATCGGAGCATCGCTGCTCCGGGGTGGGAGGAGAACATGAAGATCAAACTCGCGTACGGTTCGGGCATGTTGACGGTCGAGCTACCGGATGGCCGGACGACCGTCATCGAACCGGGACACACGCCACCCGTGGCGGACGAGCGCGGAGCGGTGATCTCCGCTTTGGAAGCGCCCATAGCGGCGAAACCCCTGCGGGAGTGGATCCACCCGGGCGCGAAGGTGTGCATCACGTTCAGCGACATGACGCGGGCGACACCGAACGAGCGGATCATACCGTGGCTGCTCGATCACCTTAGGCATGTGCCGTGCGGGGACATCACGCTGATCAACCAGATCGGCACACATCGCCCCAACACTCGCGCCGAGCTGGAGCAAATGCTCACTCCCGAGATCATGGCCACCTACCGGGTCCTCAACCATGAGCCGGAGAATCCGGAGGAGCTCGTCCAGGTTGGCTACACCCGCGACGGTACGCCTGCCCTGATCAACCGTCATGTGGTGGGCGCCGATGTGCGTATCATCACGGGGTTCATCGAGCCGCATTTCTTCGCGGGTTTCAGCGGCGGGCCCAAGGGGATTATGCCCGGCACAGCCGGGCTCCAGACTGTGTTGAGCAACCACCGCGCACGGCAGGTTGGGGATCCACAGGCGACGTTTGGAATCACGGAAGGAAACCCGCTCTGGGAGGAAATCCGGGACATCGCGCTGAGCATCGGCCCAAGTTTCCTCTTGAATGTGACGCTCGATACCCTCCGCCGGATCACTGGGGTGTTTGCCGGCGACCTGATTCGCGCGCACAAGGCCGGATGCGAGTTCGTCCGAGACACCGCGATGCAGCGGGTAGACGCGCCGTTCGATATCGTGATCACCACCAACAGTGGTTACCCCCTCGATCTGAACCTCTACCAAAGTGTCAAAGGCCTGAGTGCGGGCGCCCGGATCGTCAAACCGGGCGGCACGCTCATCATCGCGACCGAGTGCCGTGAAGGCGTTCCCGCCGGCAGCCCCTGCGACGTGTTGCTGAGGAGTGTATCCGGGCCAGAGGTTTTGCTGGCGCGGCTCAATACGCCGGGATTCTCGCATCCGGAACAATGGCAGGCGCAGATCCAAGCACTCATCCAGCAGAAGGCGGAGGTCTTGGTGCATAGTTCAGTTCCCGATGACACGCTGCGTGCGGTGCACCTCAGGCCGTGCCGCGATATCGGCGCCACAGTCCGGGAGCGACTGGCCGCGCTCAGCCCGCGGGCGCGCGTGGCGGCTCTGCCCCACGGCCCACTGACGATTCCTTATCTGCAAACACTCGAAAGGTGACTATGACCGGCCATCACCCCATACGCCCCGACTTTAATCGCATCCGCAAAACTGTTCGGCGCGAGGAACCCGACCGCGTTCCGCTGGTCGAGGCGCTCGTGGATTTCGAAATCCAAGGTCGATTCCTCGGGCGGCCGGTAACGTTCGAAGACCTGGAAGCACAGGTCGAGTTTTGGACAAAAGCGGGTTACGACTACATCCCGCTGGTTGTTGGAATGATGCGTCCCGGTAAAGTCACCGAGGACTCGTCGATTTCGCGGGTCCTCCGTGACTCGCTTGAGAAGGAGGGCGTCGATGTGAGCGATGAACGAAGCTGGAACCTCGAGTATACGCCATTCATCCTCGACCGGCGTCGGTTCGATCTATTCCCCTGGGATCTGGCTGCGCAAATCGACATTGGGCAGTTCCGCGCGGTCAAGCCGCTTCTGCCCGAGGGCATGGAGGTCGTGGCAATCTCGGGGAAGATCTTCACTCTCAGTTGGATGCTCATGGGGTTCGAAAACTTCGCGGAATCTCTCTTCACCGACCCGGAGTTCGCCTCTGCCGTTATTCGTAGAGTTGCCGGCATCCAGATGCGTGCACTCGATGAAGTCCTCGAGTTACCGCACGTAGCGGCCGTGTGGGCGGTTGACGACATCGCACACAAGGAGGGACCGATTATTTCGCCTGCCATGCTTCGGGAACACATCCTGCCTTGGTACCGGAAGGTCGCGTCCCGTTGCCACGAAAGCGGTCGGCTGTTTTTCATGCACTCGGATGGGAAGCTCACGACATTGATTGATGACCTGATAGACCTCGGCCTTGACGCCTTGCACCCGATCGATCCCACGGCAATGGACATCGTTGAAACAAAGCGCCGATGGGGCGATCGGCTCTGCCTATTTGGCAACGTTGATACCGAATTGCTGCGTTCCGGCGATGGAGATGAGATCCGCGCCAAAGTCCGCGACCTGCTGCGTCAGATCGGGCCTGGCGGCGGCTACGGGATCGGGTCTGGCAACTCCATCCCCTCTTGGGCTCGCTTGGAGAACTACAACGCCATGCGTATGGCAGCCCTAGAACATGGACGGTATCCAATACGACTTTCTGAGCACGATCCGGGATAATCCACTTGAGTTACCGCGCGAGTGCAGCGTTCCGGTATCCGCGGAGCTGCGTCTGCTCGAAAATCCGGCGCAGTATCGTGTCCTCTTGGGTGTCCTACATGAGAAACGTTCCCTCATGCCAGAGGTGCCACACCAGGCTTTCGGCGAATTCGAGATTGGGAAACGCGTCCTCTACGTTGGTCCATTCGGCGTGCTGAGGCGTTTCGCCGGGCGCGTCTGGGGTGTGGCAACTCCCTTGGATGGCCACGGGTTCGTAGGGATGCACCCCTGCATGGTAAGGGATTGCCAGCGCGGTCATCTCGAACACCTCGGAGTGAAGCGGTTAGCTTCGTGGTTCGCCCTCAACCGCTCTGCCAGTGACATCAAGACCGGTGCGCCATGTGGCGTCCCGTATATGGATTTCTTTGCCGCAACGGCTGCGGCGCCTGACCAAAAAACCATGTATGGAGCATAGCCAAAGAGATCGGAATCCGGCTATGCCCACGCTGAACTGGCCTTCAGAATTCGCGCGATGCTGATTGCGCGGGGAAACGCCGGCGTTGCGGCGAGTGTGGCCAATAACTGCTCTGATGGCCACGCCGTCTAGGAATCGCTCCGCATGATGTCGGCAGCGGGCCGTCCAGCCTGCAAGAGGGCCGCCATCCGCCGCATGGCCGGGTCAATGTGGGTGAAGAACCGAAGGTAGGACGGACACAGGTAGCTCACGCCCGGCTCGGCTTCCCCCGTCAGGACGAAGCGGTGCTTCGGACAATCGCCATTGCAGGCGAAGCGCACCGGGCACTCGCGGCAAACCCTCGGAAGATTCGCCTTGGCGTCCCCGAACTGTGCGGCGCCCGCACCGTTGCCAATATCCGCGAGCGGCGCGTTGTGCAGGTTGCCGAGTCGGTACTCGGGGTAGACAAAGTGGTCGCAGGCATAGACGTCGCCGTTGTGCTCGAGGGCGAGGGCCCGGCCGCAACGCTCCTCGAAGATGCACAGCCGGGCGCCCAGTCCGCACCAGCTGTTCAACGCCACATCGAACTGCTGAACAAACACCCGGCCGACGTCGCGCCATACCCAGAGATCGAACACCGCGCAGAGGAACTCACCAAAACCTTCGCGCGGCGCGCATTCGGCCGCCGCAGCCTCCATCGCCTGGTCCGGCGGCACCAAGTCCTCCGAACCGGACGGAGGCGGCCGATGATCGAGGTGCGCCGCCCGGTCGGTGGCACCGGCCCGTCGCTCGACCAGCGGGATGAATTGCAGGAAACCCGATCCTTCGTCCCGCAGGAATTCATAGACTTCGGCGGGGTGGCGGTAATTGCGGCGGTGGACCACCGTGAGAGTGTTGAACTGGACCCGGTGGCGCTTAAGGACTCGCAGGCCCTGTTTAACGCAGGACCAAGTCGGCCGGCCGCCATTGTCGACGCGGTAGGCATCGTGCAGGGCTCGCGGACCGTCGACGCTTAGGCCGACGAGGAAGCCATGGCGGACCAGGAATTCTCCCCAGGCGTCGTCGAGCAGCACGCCGTTCGTTTGGAGTGAATTTGTGATGCGCCGCCCAGCGGCGTAGCGCTCCTGCGTTTTCACGACCGCTTCGAAGAATTTCAGGCCCATCAGCGTCGGCTCGCCTCCCTGCCAGGTGAAATTGACCTCGGAACCGGGCTGCGAGGCGATGTAATCGCGAATGTAGGCTTCCATCGTGCCCTCGCTCATGCGCGGCACACCCGCCTCTGGATAGTACGCCGGCTCCTTTTCCAGATAGAAGCAATACTTGCACCCCAGGTTACAGCGGGCGCCCACCGGCTTGGCCATCACATGAAACGGCCGGGACCACGGTGCGTTGGGCTCGCGGGGCGATGGGGCGGATGAAACGGGGATCGGCATGCGAGCAAAGAAACTCTGCCACGGCGAATTCGCCCTCCGCCAGACCAAAATATCAACGCACCGTCATTTCTTTACATGCCCGCCCAACACGTTGGATGAAACTATTTCCAGCAGACACAGACAATTTCGGTCGGCGATATGCCGAAATCCGACCGGATGGGGGCGTCAATATATGGGCTCGAGGAAGCGGAGGCCTTGAGCCATTCTCATGACCTAAAAGTCCTCAGCGAAGCGATCTCTGGACACTTAGACTTCGATGCGGCGAACTTGGGTGACGCAAGACCTGCGCTTATTGGGCGACTACTCGTTCATCCGCTGCCCACGCTGCTGGGCCATCTTGGCTGTGATGGTCTGATGCAACCCATGGCGTTCACGAGCGTGTCTTAATAGTTCCTCCGCTGCCTTTGCATCACCGGACTCCGCGAACGCCTTCACTTCATGCTTGGTGTGAATGTGGTCGGCCGGCCCCATTTCCTTCACCTTGAGTCGTTCGGTGATGATCTGTGCCGCGTCGCCTTCCTGGTGAAGAGCGAGCAACGCTCACCGAACCCCGGACTCGGGGAATCCGGATTCTCGGCGTGTTCGGTTGCTGATAATCGCACGTCAAGGATGATTGGCGTGCGGGAATTGCTAAAGACAATTATATCGGTAGAGCGCACGGGCGCGATCGAGGGTTCTTGGCAGTCAATCAACGCCGGAATTGACCCGGTGGATATCGATCTTGGTGTCCTTGACCGGGGGTCCCTTCGGGAACGGCATGGAGTTGACCGCGAGCTCAACGTTGACGGCGGGTAGAGGTCATCCGCCCCCAGTGTCCCTCGACCGACAATGAGGGACACTGGTTTGGAACTGATGGCCGCCAAGGAGGATTCGCGGGAAGAGCCGCTCGAGAACAAACCCGGGCGAAGCCCCAGCGCGGATCGGCCGGCTCGACAAAGAACGTAGTTCTCATCAGGACGTCAGACCTCGTGCTCCTATTCGCCTCCGGCGGTTTTGGACGTTGCGGCTTATGGGCGCCAACCCGTTGAACTGTGTTTTCCCCTCGTGCCGACCTCGGACTGCAGGGCTTCGAGCGAGGCCAGTTCCTCAAATCTCTCCCAAAGCTCCGGATAGGCCCCGACACCGCTCGTCGTGATGCCAGCATGGAGCAGAACGATCAGGGCCGTTCTTTGTGGCTCGCGGAATGGAAATCGAGACTGGAACTCGCCTCGTTGCGGGGGTAGTCGGTCGCTGCGTGTCTGCGCCGTTGCTCGTGCCGCTGTGCTGCGTTCGGTGGAGTCTACCGATTTCGGTGTAGGGGCGTTACACCAAATTCGGAGGGTGCGCGCCGTTGAAGGGCGGATGGAGAGGCGCTGGAATTGGTCCCACGAAGGGAACGCTCCGATGAAAAACAAACACGACCCTCAGTCGCCTCCGGCGGCAAATCTCCA
>Ga0182019_10001309_pt1 | contig 12697 bp, 9 predicted proteins | sample 812E2MmetaG_FD_120483 | JGI IMG/M metagenome (GOLD analysis project Ga0182019, IMG submission 120483) | Permafrost microbial communities from Stordalen Mire, Sweden - 812E2M metaG | ecosystem: Environmental > Terrestrial > Soil > Wetlands > Permafrost | place: Sweden: Stordalen | collected...
GTGAGCAGGTAAATTGTACCTCTTTCCGAAGTCGGATAAGTTAATTTGAAGTATTCAGGATAATAATTGCTGCTAATGCTGTAAAAAGATAATTGATCCTCGCAGCATTTTTTATCAATACCCGGATGATCCGGGCAGCTTGATTCGGGTTTTTCCATTCCGCATGATGCCAGCTTTCCTGTCAGGGAAATCCTGGTACCAGCAAGGCTGCCGCCACAATAATGATGATCTATACTTACCTGCATACCTGAGGCAAGCAAAAAAGCAGCAATTAATATGGTCAGGACCTTTTTCATCTTATACATGAACAACAAAGGAACGAAAAAGTTGTATTGAATGTCATATTTAAGTACTATTTAACATTTTAGCCTTAATAATCAAAGATTGATACAAAGCAATAATTTAAAAGTCCATCACAATGCAACTCATTTCATTACTTTAATTTAACTTTAATTGCAATTTCAATTGTCGATTGAGATTAAATTCTAAATATACCTGGCTGATATTCCTTCTTGCCATAATTAATGTGGCTATACACCTGTATTTTGGGAAAAATCTTGAATATCACCGCGACGAACTGCTCTATTTTTCACTTGGGATGCATCCTGCTTTCGGCTATGCAACTGTGCCACCTATCATCGGCTGGATAGCCTGGCTGATGCAGAATTTGTTCGGATATTCAGTTTTTGCAGTAAGATTGTTCCCTGCTTTGATGGGAGGAGTAATGGTTTTTCTGATTTCTGCCATTGCTAAAGAACTGGGCGGATCTGGCTATGCCCGGATATTAGCTGCAGTCGGATTAATGGTATCTGTCTTTGGCCTCAGGACCTTTCTGTTATTTATGCCGGTCCATATCGACCTAATGTTCTGGACTTTATTGTTTTATCTCATTGTCAGGTATATAAATACATCGTCTGATAAATATCTATTTCTTATTGGTTTAACTGCCGGAATAGCCCTCCTGAATAAATACCTTATCGGACTTCTTCTCTTTATTCTTATTATAATAATTCCATTTACCCGGTATAGGACAATTTTCCGGAACAGGAAATTTTTGTTTGGACTTCTTGCCGGACTGATAGTTTTCCTTCCCAACCTTATATGGCAGATTGTCAACGGACTGCCGGTCATCAATCATCTTGGTGAACTGGCAAGGACACAGCTTGTCCATGTAAGTAAAACCTCATTTTTAATTGACCAGATTGCCAGCCCCACTGCTGCCTCATTATTGACTATTGCAGGAATAATATATCTGTTTGTTAATAAGGACGCAAGAAAATACAGATTTCTGGGGCTGACGGTTATAAGTGTAATAATTACACTTATTCTTTTGCAGGGGAAAAGCTATTACACTCAGGGAGTATTCCCCTTTCTGATAGCTGCTGGCGCAGTTTCGTGGGAGAAAATTCTTAAAACGAAATTGGCAAGGTTATTCCTTGTATTCCTGATATTAATCATCACCTTGCCCATTATTCCAATTGGAGTTCCGGTTTTTAAAAAGGAAAAACTGGTGGAATATTTCAACCATCTGAAAACTAAGTACGGAATGGATTTTATGTGCCGGTTTGAAGACAATTCAATTCATTCATTGCCGCAGGATTATGCCGATATGCTCGGATGGAAGGAACTGGCTGCCGTTACAGCCAGGGCATGGGATATGGTGCCAGACAAAAAAGCAGCTTTAATTTATTGCGAAAATTATGGACAGGCAGGAGCAGTAACCATTATCGGAAGAAAATATCATTTACCGGAAGCTGTTTGTTTCAGTGAAAGTTTCAGGTACTGGATACCAAAACAGTTCGATCCGGATATTAAATCAATTATTTATATCAATGATGAACCGGGAGATGATATCAGGAAGTTATTCAGGAAGATAACTAAAGAGGGAAGCATTTCTGATCCTGATGCCAGGGAATTCGGAACTTCAGTTTATCTGTGCGAAGATCCTGTTTCCAGCTTTAATGAATTTTGGACTGCAAGGATAAAAAACATTAAATGAAATTTTAATACTTCAACAATGAAAATCATTAAAAAGATCCTTAAGACGATTCTGGCAGTGATACTGCTTTTGCTTCTGGTATTTGCAGGTATTATAGTGTACGCAGTCATTTCCGACTATAAACCTGAAGAAAAAACTGTTCTTTTCCATTCAGACAAGTCTGACACCCTGAAAGATTCACTTGAAATTTCCCTTATGACCTGGAATATAGGATATTGCGGGCTTGACAGAGATATGGATTTTTTCTATGACGGCGGAACGAAAGTGATGACTCCAAGAAAAAAATGTCTTGAAAACCTGGAGGCAGTCAAAAAATTTCTCAGGAGCAATGATTCAATAGATTTCTTTCTCATCCAGGAAATTGACAGGAACAGTAAGAGGAGCTATCACTTCGATGAATACGATACTATAACAAAAGTTCTTGAGGATCATCATCCTTTTTTTGCAACGAATTATAAAGTCTTTTTTGTCCCGGTACCACCGGCATCTCCAATGGGTAAAGTGCTTTCGGGAATTGCTCTTTTCAGCAGGTATCAGCCTTCATCATCGGTCAGGTATGCCTTCCCCGGGCAGTATGGTTTCCCGAAGCAGCTTTTTATGCTCGACAGGTGTTTTATGGTTAACAGGTATCCTTTGAATAATGGTAAGGAACTCCTGGTGATAAATACGCATAATGAAGCATTTGATCCCGGTGAAATCCGTAAGGCCCAGATGGCATATCTTAAAGAATTTCTTCTATCAGAATATGCAAAGGGCAATTACATAATTGCCGGTGGTGACTGGAACCAGTCGCCTCCTGATTTTAAACCTGAATTCAGCAACAATCAGATAAATAAGGATCAGATGATGATGACATCCGATTACCTGCCCCCGGACTGGAAATGGGTATATGACAATAATACTCCTTCGAACAGATCTGTCATTGCTGCTTATGATCCGGCAACGACAACCACGACAGTAATAGATATTTTTCTGCTGTCGCCGAATGTCAGGGGAATATCAGTCAACTGCATAAATCTCAATTTCGGGAATTCCGATCATAACCCGGTAAGGGTGAAAGTCAGGTTGGCAGAATAAAGATCTTTTATTGACATTGAAGGCAGGATCATGAGGCAGAAAAGTGCCCAATTCGCTTGAGTTACCTGCAGATTGTAATAAAAGTAACTCGGTCAGTGTTTTATTTTGATTTAATTACCCTCGGTTTTATAAATATTTCCTAACTTTTCAGAATATATACCTGGTCAGTAACTTAACAAATATTGAAATGAGAATCTTAATTACCGGGGCCATAGCGTTTGTGATCTGGTGCTTTTTCTCATCATGGCTTTATAATGACATTTTGCTGCCAGTCATGAGGAAGCCCGTTCCTGCATTGGCAACTCCCGTAAGTCAAACTAATGAGGCAGATTCTTTAATGAAACTTAAAGCAATGATGCCTAAGGATCTATCGATCTACTTTGAATTTAATGATTCCAAATTCAAACCTGATCCGCAATATGACAACAGCATAGTTGCATTCAAAGCCTGGCTCGATAAATATCCCGGGTCAATGCTTTCCGTGGAGGGATATACCGATCTTGTCGGTACAACCGAATTCAACCAGGCACTGGGGCTGAAAAGAGCCTATATCGTTGGTAAATACCTCGAGGAGCATGGGATAACCACCGACAAGATAATGGCAAAATCGAAAGGTGAAGACACTCATGCAGCAGATTATATTACCGCAGACGGAAGAGCAAAAAGCAGAAGAACAGATATATCAATTAAAATGCAATAATATGACACTACTATTCATACAACTGGCACAGTCTGTCACAGGAGCAGTAATAACCATTGTGGCGTTGCTTCTCGTTGCAGCACTCATCGGATATTTAACTGCATGGTATTATGCCAAGTCAGTTTACACACCGATAATCAAAGGTCTTGAAGCCGAAAAGGCTGATCTGCAAAAGCAGGTCGCAGATCTGAAGGAAAACGTCAGCAAGCTGAATAATAAAGTTGACGAGTTAAATGCAAAAATAGGGAAGATGGAAGAGGAAGCAGGGAAGAAGGAGAAGGAGATAGCTGAACTTAAAAAGAAAATTAAGGAATAATTTTCCGGTCATTCAGTATTAAATTTATTTTAACTTTATTTTTCCGAAGATAATCTATTCGTCGGGTTCTATTTTTTATGTATATGGATAAAACCAGAAATTTTAAAAGCATCTTTCCACCACTGCAATGGCTCCCGGGCTACAATACTAAATTTTTAAGCTCTGATGCCATAGCCGGCATCACACTTACAGCTTATGCTATTCCGGTATCTCTTGCTTATGCTACCCTGGCAGGGTTGCCGCCTCAGTACGGTATTTTCGGATACCTCCTTGGCGGGCTTTTTTACGCAATGCTCGGGACTGGCAAGCAACTGGCAATAGGACCGACATCAGCCATTTCAATGGTTGTTGGAATAACCTTGGCAAAGTTATCCGGAGGCGATCCACAGCGATGGCTCGACCTTGCCTCATTAACTGCCATGGTAATGGCGGGAATGAGCCTTCTGGCTTATGTCCTTCATCTCGACAGTATTATTAATTTTATCAGCGAGACAGTGCTTACAGGGTTCAAAGCAGGTGCCGCATTGACAATTATGCTCACACAGCTGCCAAAGATGTTTGGAATTCCAGGAGGGGGTACTAGTTTCTTCTCCCGACTGGCTGCAATAGTGCACCAGCTTCCTGATACTAACTTTTATGTGCTGGTCTTTGGTATTATCGCTTTTCTCCTTATTCTCTTCGGGGAAAAATTCTTTCATGGAAAACCTGTAGCTATATATGTAGTCATCCTTTCAGTTCTGGTCATCTCTTTCACTCCGCTTGCGCAGAATGGTTTTAAGACTGTCGGACTGATACCGGCAGGACTACCCAAATTTCATATTCCATCTCTGAAATGGGATGATATACAGAGTGTTATATCTCTTTCGTTTGCCTGCTTCCTGCTTGCGTATATAGAATCAGTATCGGCTGCCAGAACTTTGGCACAAAAGAATGAATATGAGATAGATGCTCACCAGGAGTTGCTGGCTCTTGGTTTAGCCAACCTCGCGACATCGTTTGGTAACGGTTACCCGGTAAGCGGCGGATTATCCCAGTCAGCAGTAAATGATGAAGCCGGGGCCAGGACACCAATGTCACTTGTGTTTGCTTCCTTCTTTATAGGATTGTGCCTTTTGTTCCTGACAGGCTTACTGAAGAACCTGCCCACGGTTATTCTTGCAGCAATTGTATTTGTTGCTGTTGAAAAGCTGATCAATATCAAGGAATTCAGGAGGATGTGGAAAGTAAATAAATTTGACTTTGTAATTGCAATGCTTGCTGCCGTCTGCGTTATCTGTTTTGGCATTCTGCAGGGAGTCCTCATAGGCGCCCTTGCTTCACTTATCCTGATCATTAGATTTGTATCAAGCCCGCATGTGGCAATTCTTGGAAGGATCCCTGGAACGGAAAGATATACTGATATAAAAAGACACCCCGATAACCAGACTACTCCCGGCATTCTTCTTTTCAGGGTGGAATCACCATTGGTCTATTTTAACGTAAATTTTGTTTACAGCCATATCTGGCCCATAATTTCAGAGAATGCCTCCACATTGAAGATCGTGATCCTAGACCTCAGCACATCTGCCTATATTGATTCCAGCGGTGCAAGACTGATAAAGAAACTTTATCTGAACATGGAATCAAGAGGGATCATATTCAAAGTTGCTGAAGCACATTCTGAGGTTCGCGACATCCTGAGGTTTGAAGATATCGAGCATCTTCTCGGACACGTAAGCAGGAGAGATTCAGTGCATGATGTAATTACCCATACGCTTACTGAGACCGAAATGCGCGACAAGATCAGGGAAGAATCAATCTGACACTCTCGTAAATAAGTGTCATTAGTACATTTATTCGGCAGGGATATTGTTCTCTTCTGCGAGATCCTTTTCTTTCAGGTAATGGCTGATGATGAATAATACGCCAGACAGAACAAAAGGGAAAGCCAGGGCCATTACTGTAGTGATAGTGTTCTGGAGACTCTGATGGTGATTTCTGTAATTCAACCGGAATAGAAAAAATCCCAAAATCAGGCCTATAATTACAAATATTATTCCGCCCGTCTTTTCCCATTTCCAGGAAACGATAAGCAATGCAGTCAGGATAAACGTTGGGACAAGTTGGATAGCAAAAGCTAAAAGCTGATGCCAGACCGACTGTCCTGGTTCAAAGGCATCTAATGCAAACACACTTATTAAAAGGATTGCGAGTATGCAAAGGATTCGCGGCGTCCAATGAGCAATCTTAATCAGTCTGATCATAATTCTTTGGTAATAAAACAATAAGCTAAAACTTAACTGCGATAAATATAGCATATTTTTTGCTGGTTGAAAACACACAGGAATATGTTACTTTTGATGACTCGAATCCAGCGTTGTAATGCGATATATTTTCACTTTTGTACTCTTTACTATTTCCCTTGCCTGGCAGGCATCAGCGCAAACTGTTCACCTTGTTGACAGCAATCTGCCGATTGTAATAATCAACACCGATGGAGATTCAACTATTCTGGATAGCCCCAGGGTTTGGGCTACAATGAAAATAATATACCGGGGGCCGGGGATAAGAAATAATGTTTTGGACCAGAATAATCCTGTATACTTAAATTATAACGGAAGAATTGATATTGAGATACGTGGCTCATCATCCCAATGGCCCGGCAATGACAAAAGACAGTATGGTTTAACAACATGGATGGCAGACGACATCACAAAAAACAATGTCAGCCTGCTTGGAATGCCTTCGGAAAACGACTGGATATTGAACGGGATGGTCTTTGACCCGGCACGCATGCGCGATTACCTGTGTTACAACCTGTCGCGGCTGATCGGGGAATATGCTTCCCGCACTGCTTATTGCGAAGTAATTATCAATGGAGATTACCGGGGCCTTTACCTTCTGGAGGAAAAAATCAAAGCCGATAAGAACAGGGTGAATGTCATTAAGATAGGAACAGCTGACATTTATCAACCCGACGTAACAGGCGGATATATTTCAAAAGCAGATAAAACAACAGGAGGGGATACTTATGCTCATTATATAGACGGAGTAGGATATATCCACGTTCTTCCAAAACCTGAGGATGTGACCCCTGAACAGGACGCTTATATCTGGAGCCGGTTCGATTTTCTTTCCACAGTTGCCCTGAATCATAACATGTCTCTGACTACCGGAATTCCTTCAGTTATCGACATCCCTTCGTTTATAGACCACATGATAATCAGCGAACTCAGCTCGAATGCCGATGCTTACCAGTTCAGCACATTTTTTCACAAGGACAGGAACGGGAAACTGAGGGCAGGCCCAATATGGGATAATGACCTGACTTTTGGCAACGACTTGTTCATCTGGGGGTACGACAGAAGTAAAACCAACGTATGGCAGTTTTCTAATGGCGATAATGAAGGCTCGCTTTTCTGGCGCTATATGTACAATACTCCTTATTTCGAATGTTATCTTTCCAAACGCTGGAACGAGCTCATTGTCTCCGGGCAGCCTTTAAACCTGACCAGTATCGATAATTTCATTGATCAGACGACTGCTTATATAAATGAAGCTATTGTCAGGGAGTATGCCAGATGGTCTGTTCCCGGCACTTTCAGTGCTCAGATCACATCGATAAAAACATGGCTGGCATCCAGGATAACCTGGATGACTTCAACACTCGGTTCCTATGTATCCTGCAGCAATGTTGACCTGCCCTCACTGGTGATAACGAAAATCAATTATAACCCGAAAGAATCTGTTGAATTTCCTTCAAGTGATGATCTTGAGTTTATCGAGATCAGCAATACAGGAACTGTTACAGTCGATCTAACCGGCATTTACTTTGCCGGTACGGGTCTTGTTTACCAGTTCCCTCCGAATTCCACACTGCCTCCTGACTCCTCAATATTTCTTGCCGGAAATACGGCAGTTTTCCAGGCAAGGTATGGATTTGCACCTTTTGACAAATTCACCCGAAACCTTTCTAATAAAAGTCAGAATATTGTCCTTGCCGATGGTTTTGGCAATGTAATAGACAATGTTTATTATTATGATTCTGCACCCTGGCCGAATGCTGATGGCAATGGATATTATCTTCAGCTGACAGACGCAGCTCTCGACAATAATCTGGCAGAGAGCTGGATTGCCTCGAATGATAACGACATCAGGCGGGATATTTTCACTGGCGAAGAGTTTGTAAATATCTATCCCAACCCCGTCGATGATCTCCTGAAAATAAGTTCAGATAAAGCAATAGGCCAGTTAAGAATATATGATATGCAGGGAAGGCTGCTTGTATCTGAAAACATAAGCGCCGATACTTACGAGCTGAATGTCAGCCGATTCCCGAAAGGAGCTTATATTGTAAGAGTAGTAAGCACTGGTAATGCTTACACAAAAGGAATTATAAAGCGATAAGTATTTCGTGGGATATACTGATCCGGACCATTAATAATAAAATGGATGATCAAAAATGATCATCCATTTTCCCTTAATCTATGCTTCAATTATTCTACAACAAATTCTCCATGCAGTCCTTCGTCAGAATTAGTGCTTACCCATACATCAAATTTACCTGGTTCGGTTGCTGTTATCTTACCATTAAAGAAAGCAAGATCTTCTCCCTTCAAAGTAAATTCAACATCAGCTGACTCACCTTTTTTAATGTGAATGCGTTTAAATCCCTTAAGTTCCTTTATTGGCCTGGTGATGCTCCCTACGCGATCCCGGATATAGAGCTGAACGATCTCATCGCCATCCATATTACCGGTATTGGCCACTTTTGCCTTTACAACAATCGACCCATCAGTCTTCATTGACAAAGCAGAGAGAGATAGATCGCTGTAAGTGAAAGTGGTATAGCTTAGCCCAAAGCCGAATGGAAGAAGCGGTGTAAATCCGTAGTCAAGCTGGAATGATTTGTAACCAAGCGAAGTCTGCGGGTTTTCAACAGGAATGCTGTCAATGGGTGTCCAGGACTGCGGAGTGGCAGGTCTTCCTGTATTATCCCTGTAGTAATAAAATGGAATCTGTCCTGATCCCTTTACAAATGTGACAGGAAGCTTCCCTGATGGAGATTCTTTTCCGAAAAGGAGGTCTGCTATTGCAGGTCCGGCCATTGTTCCTCCATGCCATGCATAAAGAACTGCGCCGGTTTCCTCAATCTCTTTTCCTATTGCCAGAGGCCTGCCTGCCATCACGACAAGAATAACAGGTTTCCCGGTTTTTACCAGTTCTGCTATAAGTTCACTCTGAGCTCCGGGCAGGTTTATTTCTCCCCTGCACTGCCCTTCACCTGAAAGTATCCACTCTTCACCTCCAAAGAAGATAATTGCATCGGATTTTTTTGCAGCAGTTACAGCTTTGCTGAACTGGTCAGTCTTTTTATCACGGCTGTAGGTTAGTCCGGCTACAAAAGTAACCTTCTTATCTCCAAGCACTTCTCTCAGGGCTTTCAGCGGGGTGACTGAATTTTCGGCATTGCCGTCAAGGCACCATGTTCCAAGCTGATCGCGGGGAGAATCAGCCAGCGGACCAATTATTGCGACTGATGAAATTCCAGTTGAAAGCGGAAGTGTATTTTTTATATTCTTTAATAAAACGACACTTTCCCTTGCAACTTTGCGTGCATGTTCAAGCGAAGCAGGTTCAAGAATTGATTTCTGGGCTTCAGGGTTTATGAATGGATTATCGAAAAGCCCGAGCCTGAATTTTACTCTGAGAATATTCCGTACAGAATTATCAATCTCTTCCTGGCTTATTTTTTTCTCTTCAAGAAGGCTCTTGATGTTGTCGAAGTAAGTTGTGGTTGCCATTTCCATATCGACACCAGCGTTGATTGCCTTGGCAGCAGCATCCTTCTGGTCAGTTGCATATCCATGATTCACAAGTTCCGGTACCGAGCCCCAGTCGCTGACTACAAGCCCGTCAAATTTCCATTCCTTGCGCAGTATCTCTTTCAGGGTGAATTCATTTCCTGAGGCAGGGACACCGTTAAGATCATTAAATGCCGACATGAAAGTAAGAGCACCTGCATCTTTCGCTGCCTTGAATGGTTTAAGGACTACATTCCTCAGTACTGGTTCAGTAATATAGGTTGTATTATAGTCACGTCCACCTTCAGAGAAGCCATATCCACAATAGTGCTTGGCGCAGGCTGCAATTGATGAAGGATCCGTTAGCGAGTCTCCCTGGAAACCCTCAACCATTGCTTTTGCCAATACTGATGCCAGGTAGGGATCTTCACCGCAACCTTCAGCAATTCTTCCCCAGCGCGGATCCCAGGTTATGTCGATCATTGGAGCGAAGGCCCACTTGATTCCCTGTGACGAAGCCTCCGTGGCTGCGATACGGAAAGCTTTCCTGACTATTTCCGGATCCCAGGAGGCTGCCATTCCAAGAGGAATAGGAAATACTGTACGATAACCATGGATAACATCTCTACCTATGATCAGTGGTATTCCCAGCCGGCTCTCCTTAATTGCAACTCTCTGTAATTCGTTGACTCTCTCGACACCCCAGCAATTCAGTAAGGAACCACATCTTCCATCTCTCACGGCTTTTTTGAGATTTTCCTCAGTGCCAACCATCCCGGCTTCGAGCTGGGACATCTGGCCTATCTTTTCATCAAGTGTCATTTGTGCAAGGAGCCTCTCAACCTTGCCCTCTACGTCATTTTTGCCTGCCTGGTTGCGGCTGCAGGAGCCGGCCAGCAGAATCACAAGAATAAACAGAGCGGTTGATAATCGTTTAATTGAATTCATAGATTATAATAAAAATAAGTTTTACAAAATATTACCAGACATATGTCGCTACTGAACCTCCTTCAAGGGATGATGTCACATATTTATCTCCAAACTTAATATTGAACGACTGGGTTGAGCTTCCTTCATTCAATACAATCAGCACTTTCTTACCTTCAGGTGTTTTATAAGCAACATTTGGCAGACCGGAAACAACTGATGATCCAATTCTGACCGATCCCGATTTGACAAACTTAGAAGCATGTGCAATAATATAATAGGAAACATTCCTGCTAATGGATGTTCCTATTGTAAGCGCTCCAAGGCAGGTAGAACATCCTCCCTGTGTATGAGGTTGATAATGAGGATCATTTGCAAGGTTCCATTGAATCACATTTTTACTCCAGTTCAGCGGGGCTCCGATAACGAGATTTTTAGTGCACCATTTCAGATCGGGTGCAAAATTATTTGTGGAGCTTCCTCCGACCCATTGTTCCGTGAAATAGACGTTTTTGTCGGGATAGGCATTATGAACAGTTGTAAGTGCTGAAATATCACCTCCATAAAGGTGGAAAGCTGATCCATCGATATATTGACGGGCGTCAGCATCGCTGAGGACAGTGATAGGATAATTTGGATGATCGCAGTTATGATCAAAAATAAGGATTTTGGTTGTTAAATTCGCAGCCTTGAATGCGGGTCCAAGGTAACCTTTCACAAAAGCAGCCTGTTCCGTGGCTGACATCACCATGCTCGGGTTATTTCCTCCATACTCAGGTTCATTCTGAACGGTAATGGCATCCAGTGTTATACCCTGAGCCTTCATTGCCTGCAGGTACTTAACGAAATAGTTGGCATATATACTATAACATACCGGTTTCAGAGAGCCACCTATGGAACTGTTGTTTGTTTTCATCCACGCAGGTGCCGACCATGGAGATCCAAGTATTTTTATGTCAGGATTAATTGCCAATATGGACTGCAGAACAGGTATCAGATCATAGGTGTCAGGCGTAATATCAAAATGTATCAGATTAGTGTCGCCTGCACCATCGGCATAAGAAAAGACATAAGAATTCAAATCAGAAGAACCTATGCTGATTCGCAGGTAGCTGATCCCGATAAAGGTACTGTCAGAAGCGAATAATTCATGTAAAATGTTATTCCGGTCTGTTGCCGGAAGCCGGTTTATAAGGTAAGCGCTTCCGCCTGTCAATGCAAATCCGAAACCATCAATGGTTTGATAGGTCTGAGTAGAATCTACTGCTATTGAATTTGTTGCAGTACCTGAAATGGCGAAATTCAATGCAACATTTTGTCTTTTAAACCTGATCGATGAATCAGCCTTTGTAAGCCAGAACATAACGTCTGTGTTTACATATTTGACGGGGGTTATTACCCCGGTTGTATCAGTGTTCCCATTGGGTTCCTTTTTGGACTTATTGCATGAGGAACTTAGGATCAGAAACAGAACTATAACTATTCCTGCCGCCGAGGTCAGATATGATTTCAAGCTCATTGTTTTAAATATTAGGATGCAAAAGAAGCATCTGTGAATTTTTAGATAAGTATGGTAACCTATTGATATATCCTTACATAATCGACAATCATACGCTGAGGGAATGAAGTGGACGAATTAGGGTTGCCGGGCCAGCTTCCTCCGACCGCAACATTAAAGACGAAAAAAAACGGCTTTTCAAAAATACTGTAGTAAGTAGATCCCATATCAGTCTTATAGACAGTTTTGTACACTGCATCATCAAGCAGGATGTCCATTTTTGTGGAATCCCACTGAAGGCTGAAGACATGAAAACTGCTTGAAAAATCTCCTGCAGAAATTGAATAATTTCCTCCGCTGGATGGGTGATTAGATTGTCCGGCGATGCCCCAATGAA
>Ga0182019_10001310_pt1 | contig 12690 bp, 10 predicted proteins | sample 812E2MmetaG_FD_120483 | JGI IMG/M metagenome (GOLD analysis project Ga0182019, IMG submission 120483) | Permafrost microbial communities from Stordalen Mire, Sweden - 812E2M metaG | ecosystem: Environmental > Terrestrial > Soil > Wetlands > Permafrost | place: Sweden: Stordalen | collected...
CTGGCGCTGGTGCATGCGCTGCATGGGATCCTCTATGTCTTCGGGGGCTTTCTCATCCTGACGGGCGGGCGGATGTTCTTCCCCGCGGAGGAGGAGGTCCATCCGGAGAACAACTGGGGCCTTCGGCTGTTCCGGCGGTTTTTTCCAATAACCCGGAAAGTGCCGGGACAGAGTTTCTTCATCCTGCGGAGCGGGGTGGCGTCACGGCGCCGCCTCGTCGCCACGCCCCTGTTCGTCGCCCTTTTGGTGATCGAAACCAGCGACCTCATTTTCGCCCTGGATTCCATTCCCGCCATTCTGGCCGTTTCCACGGATTCCTTCATCGTCTATGCCTCCAACATCTTCGCCGTACTGGGACTGCGGGCGCTTTATTTTCTGCTGGCGGGCTGGATGTCGGCGATGCGCTTTTTGAAGCCATCCCTGGCGTTGATCCTGACGTTTCTCGGGCTGAAGATGGTGCTCGCCGATGCCGTGCACATTTCCGTGCATCTTTCGTTGGCGGTGGTCTCCGGAATCCTGATCGCCGGCGGGGCGCTTTCCTGGGCGTTTCCCCATCCAAAGGACTCCCATCCGTCTTTATAATAGGCGGGAGAGGGCGTCCACCTTCTCCCGTCCCGATCTAAGCATCGGGATTCCACCCTCTCCCCATAAGGCGCCCATCCCGGCTTGCTCCGACAAGGGTCGGAACAAGCCGGCCACGATAAACAGCTATGCCGCGACCAAAGACCTACGCAAAAACGCGGATCTTTCGCAACCATGAATCTTACTATGCCCTTGACACCGGACCACTTCTCCGCGATAATGGGATCATCTCAACATGTGCATAGGAGGTTGTATGAAACTTGTCCATCTGATATTCTGCGTGGTCCTCTGCGGCGGATGGCTTTTTGGTGCGGGCTTCGCCCTCTACGAGCATAGCGCGGAGGCCACCGGCATGGCCGGGGCCTTCACGGCCACGGCTTCCGATCCCGCCGCGTTGTTCTATAACCCCGCGGGCATCGGATTCCAGAAACGGGGCCTTTACCTTGAAAGCACGGCCATCGCCCCCCGTTCGAGTTTCGAGGGTTCGGGAGTTTATCCCGGAGACGGCACCAACGAAAGGATGACGCGCCAGTACTTTCTGCCCTCGAACGTCTCCTTCGTCCAACCCTTGACCGACCGCTGGACCTTCGGCATCGGGATCTTCAATCCCTTCGGATTGGGGACGCAATGGGATCATCCCTCGACATTTTCGGGACGCTTCCTTTCCACCCAGGCCGACATCCGCGGCTATAACCTGACCTCCGCCATCGCGTGGCGTCCCGTGGACAACCTGTCGCTGTCGGTGGGCGCCCATTATTTGGAAGCCAATATGGATTTGGAACAATACATGGGCGAGATCAACCCCTACACCCAGAGCGTGGCCAACATCGGACACGTGCGCATGGACGCCGACCGGAACGGGGGATACGGCTATGACGCGGGCATGCTGTACAAGTTCGCGCCCTCCTGGAGCACCGGGCTCACGTATCACAGCGCCGTCAAGATCAATTTCGACGGCACGGCCAAGATCACGCAAATCCCCACCGGGTATGCCGACTTCGACGCCGAAGTGGCGGCCCTTCTGCCCGTCGGGGGTCATCCCGTTCAGCTTTCCATTAAATTTCCGGCCATGGCGTTTTGGGGCCTGGCCAAAACGTTCGGGGAACGGTTTCGGCTTGAATTCAACGTCGGATGGACCGGGTGGTCGGTGTACAGGCATCTTGACATTATCGCCCAGGATATTCCGGCCCTCTCCTCCTACCGCGAAACCGGCTGGAAGGATTCCTGGACATTCCGTCTGGGCGGCGAATACAAGCTGGCGGGGGGATCCGCCCTCCGGGCAGGTCTGGTCTACGATCGCACGCCGCAGCCCTCCTGGGAAATGAGCCCCATTCTGGCCGACGCGGACCGTGAAGGCGTCACCCTGGGGTACGGCGTTCCCCTCGGATCATCCATGAAATTTGATGCGGGTTACATGTATCTCAAGTTCAAGGACCGCAGCACGCTGAGCGCTTCAACCCCCCAGATTGACGGCTATGATGGGACCTACAAGAGCCACGCCAATCTGCTGGGGATGTCCCTTACTGTGAATTTTTAGGAGGTGCCTCATGAAAAAACTCATTCTTCTCTCCCTTTTTGTCCCCTTGCTCGCCTTCGGGCAATACCAGAGCTACTATGCCATAGGCGACAGTCTGACGGCGGCCTTTTCCTCGTACAGTCTTGTGGAGTCCGTTCAGAAGAACTCCTACCCCGCCCTGATCGCCCGTCAGATGGGCATCAGCGTCTTCGAACAGCCCCTGGTCTCCGAACCGGGGATCCCCACCAAATTGGTGCTGAGCCGGCTCAACCCGGTGACCATCGCCCCCATGGCCGATGCGCAGGGCGTCCCCCTTCCGCCGGGTGTCCCCCTCAATCTGGATTATCCCCATCCGTACAACAACCTGGGGGTCGTGGGCGCCATCCTGGATGATTGCCTCAACACAACCTCGGATCCCCAGGGGCGGCATGACCTGGTGCTAAGGGGGATGGGGACCCAGGTCCAGCAGGCCATTCTGAGTCAGCCCGACCTGCTGACGGTTTGGATCGGCGCCAATGACGCGCTGACCGCCGTTCTGTATGGAACGGCGATCCAAGGCGTGACGCTTTCATCCAAAATCTATTTTCAGCAGGAGTACGACCAGCTTTTGGATATCCTCGGCGCCGGGACGCACGCCGATATCGTGGTGGCCAATGTCCCCCCCGTGACCTCCAACCCCTTTGTGAACACGATTCCGCCTTATATCATCAACCCCGCGACGGGCCAGCCGGTGATCGGCCCCGACGGCCTGCCCATGACCTACATGGGGCAGTCCGATACGGGCTCCGCGTTTATTGATCCGCATGCCTATGTGACTTTAAACGCCCTTCCTTACATTGAACAAGGATACGGTATTCCGGTGGCGCTGGGGGGGAAGGGCGTGGGACTTCCCGACAGCGTGGTCCTGACGCCCAACGAAACCGCCATGATCGAGGACTACGTTGACTCTTATAACGCCTCGATCGCCGCGTCGGCCCAATCCCATCACGTGGCCTTGTTCGACGCGCACGCCTTTATCAGCTCCCTCTACGCGAACGGCCTGGATTTGGCGGGCATTCACCTGGGGCCGGCCTTTCTGACGGGAGGCCTTTTCAGTTATGACGGGTTCCATCCCACCTCCATCGGCTACGCCGTGATCGCCAACGCCTTCATCAACGTCATCAATGAAGCCTACGGCCATCACATCAAACCGGTAGGGTTGGCGCCCTTCCTGGCACAGACGGCTCCGGACCTGGGGAGCGCGTCCTGCTGCGGCGACCTCACATTGTCGGGTTGGGAGATGGGGCAGAGCTGGCTCTGTTCCGGCGGGCGCGAAGGGTGGCGTCTCCGGTATTCGCCGCTCCTGATCCCTTAACCCGCCGCCTGGTTCATTTCAGCGCATCGTTCATAATATCCGTGCCTGCGCCCCTGCGCAGGCACGGACTATTTTTATCCCGAATCCGGGAAGATCACGGCCTTTGGCCGTGAATGAATCGGTTGATGGGATGCCCCAAGCCGCTGGCCCTGTGTGGGTTCGAGATGTCGGCTTGGGATGTCGCCCCCGCTCCATCGCCCGCTTGCGGGGCGCAGCGTAAGGTACCACGGGCTAAACCCGTGGGGCTCCATCCGTCAATCCAATCACCGCGGCCCCTTGAAATTCCGAATCCCCGACTCCGATGCCATGGCCGAAGCCGGCGGGGTCGGCCGCACCACCGCGCCTGTTTTCCTTGAAATCGTTGAGGCAAACACGGTTGCCGAAACCGCGAAGGCCTTTCAGGCGAAGCCGCCAGGGGCCGGGAAATCATTCCCGCGTTCCGGCCCCGGAACTGCATTTGTACGCTTTCGATGCAACTTGACTTGACAAAGGCTTGATCTATATGGTATTTACATGTAGAAAATATGACGCGTTCGCGGACTCTTCAAAATCCGAGAAAGGGTGGGAGCAATGATCTTTGGGAAGAGAAATAAACAGATCGTTGGGCTCGACATAGGTTCCTCCGCCGTCAAACTCGTGGAATTAAAGAGGAAGGGCGGCGAATATGTCATTGAAAAACTTGGATTTTCCCCTCTTTCGCTCGAAGCCATCGTGGATGGCGCCGTCATGGACGCCACCATGGTGGTGGACACCATCGGGGGTTTGATCAACCGTCTGGGAGCGAAGAATCCGAACTTCGGCATTTCCGTCTCAGGGCACGCCGTCATCATCAAACGCATTTCCCTTCCCGTGATGTCCATGGATGAATTGAAAGAATCCATCCAATGGGAAGCCGAATCATACATCCCGTTTAATATCAACGATGTCAACCTTTCCTATCAGTACCTGGGGGACGAAGGAGACGGGCAGAACATGTCGGTGCTCCTGGTGGCGTCCAAAAAAGACAAAGTGACGGACTACACCAGCGTGGTGACCCAGGCCGGCAAAACGGTGGTTCTTGTGGATGTGGATGCCCTCGCGCTGCAAAACTGCTATGAAGTCTGCCGCGGCCTGAATGCCGCCGAGGTGGTGGCCCTGATCAATATCGGGGCTTCCGTCATGAATTTCAACATTCTGGCCGGCGGTCAATCCATGTTCTGGCGCGACGTTTCCTTTGGAGGCAATCAGTACACCGAAGCCATCATGAAGGAACTGAACCTCTCCTTTGAACAGGCCGAGGCCCTGAAAAAAGGGGAAAGCGTGGGCGGCCACAGCATGGAAAGCGTCATCCCCATCTTCAACGCGGTGACGGAGGAGTTGTCCACGGAACTCCGCAAGACCCTCGATTTTTACCGCTCTTCGACCCAGCAGGAAAAAATTGACCGGATCATCCTGTGCGGGGGGAGCTCCAAAATCGCAAACCTGACGAGTATTCTCCAGCAGAAGATGAACATCCCGGTCGAAATCCTCAATCCTTTCGCGTCCATCAAATATGATGAATCCGTTTATGATCCGGCCTGGGTCAACGACATCGGCCCATCCATGGTCATCGCCGTGGGCCTGGCGATCCGGGAGGTAGGTGACTGATATGATCAAGATCAATCTGCTTTCCGAGGCCAAAGTCACCCTCGTTCGCCGACCCGAGGGAGAGACGAAAGGGATGGGCGGATTGGATCTCATCACCATTCTGATCATCGGATTACTGGGGGCGGGCGTGTTGGTTTCCGCCTACCTCTATTGGGCGAAATACAGCAAGAGAAAGGATGTTCAGGCCCAGATCCACGCCGCCTCGGAGGAATATAAACGGCTCGAACCGATCATCGAGAAAGTCAAGATCTTCAAGGTGCGGAAGGAGCAATTGGAGAAAAAACTCAATCTCATCAATGAGCTCCGCTCCAACCAGGAAGGCCCCGTCCACCTGCTGGATGAACTGGCGGACCTGGTGCCGGATCTGCTCTGGCTCGAAAACGTCACGATCCACGGCCGGACCATGGACATCCGGGGGCAGGCCCTGTCCCCCAACGCCGTCGCCGAGTTCCTTCAACGCCTGGATGATTCCCCGTATTTTTCGGAGCCGACGCTCAGCGCTATGCAGGAGACGCAGAATACACACAGTTTCAGTCTGATATGTCAATTTACATATACTCCGGGAAAGGTGAAAAAAGCCGCGCAGGGCGCGCCCTCCCCGCACAAGCCGAATCCCGCGCCAGCAGCCGCAAAGCCGGCCGGCGACGGGAATGAGTAGGAAGGAGAGCCTATGGCGCTGACGTTGGATTTGAAGGGCAAACCCTGGTGGGTCGGCGCCATCATCGGCGCGCTCCTGGGCGCGGCGGCGGTGGCGGCCTGCGTCTACCTTTTTATCAATCCCATGAAGGAGGAAATTGCGGGTCTTGAGCGCAATCTGCAGGATCTGCAGGCCAAGGTGGCCGAGGGGCAATCCGCCGCGGCGCAGCTTCCCAAATTCCAGGAGGAGATCGCCAAACTCGAAAAAGAGCTCCAGAAGCTGGTTCAGGTGCTGCCGTCCAAGCGCGAGACCTATGTCATCATCAAAAAAATCAAAAGCCTCGCGGATGCGGGGGACTTTGCGTTCCGATCCTTTATCCCCGGCACCAGTCTTGTGGACAAGGATTTTTATTACGAGTGGCCCATCAGCGTCCAGTTGGAGGGTACGTATCACAATCTGGCCATTTTTTTCGATCGTCTTCGGAATTTTCCCCGGATCATCAACGTGGGCGATCTTGAAATGAGCGCCATCCAGGGCCATCCCAGCACGACGCTGGCGACGCGGTTCACGATCCTGGCCTATGTGTACAAAGAGGCTTCGGAAGGGGGAGGACAATGAAAAAGGGACTTCTTTTTCTCCCACTGATCTGGGCGGCCGGAGCAGCGGGGATGGCGCAGACGGCGGACCTCCAAGCCCCCGAGAAGGCCAAAGCCGCCGCGCAGGCCCAGGCCGAGCAGCAGCAGCAAGTCCGCCGGCAACTCACGGATGAGAATATCCAGGCGCTGGTCAAGGATGAACTGCAAAGCCCGGAAAGCTACCGTTACGACCCGCGGGGGCGCCGGGACCCCTTCCGTTCGCTCCTGGTGGTCAACCCGACCTCGAACATCCCCTGTGAAAAGGGCACCATCGGGTGTTTATCGTGGGAGGACATCACGCTGCAGGGGATCTGGAAGGTCAAAGGGATTTTTGTCACCCAGATCCTTGCCAAGAACGGGGATGTCTATTGGGTAAGGACGGGGGATTCCCTGTTCGACGGACAGGTCACAAAAATCGGCATGAATTGCGTTTATTTCAAACAGAAAGTCAATGATCCCACCAAGATCAACCCTTTTCGGGATGTCGAACGATGCCTGATTCCCGAAGCGGCCAAGTAATCGCGGGAGGTTCGCGTATGAATAAAATAGGCCTTTGGACGGCGGCCGTGCTTCTGACGGGCTTTCTGTGCATGGCGGAAACGTCCACCCTGCGACAGGCGGCCGTGAGCCGTCAGGGGGATCAGATCACCCTGACACTGGAGGCTGTTGGAGAGCCCGCCTACGCGGCCTATCCGGCGGAGGGAGGGCATTACATCATCGAACTGTCCAACACGGGTTTGGGGGCTTCGGTGCCCCGCCATTTGGAGATTTCCGGCCTGGACACCCCGATCCTCATTGATGCCGGCAAGGGATCGGCGCGCCTCACCTTGCCCCTTCCCTCCGCGGAGGAACCCAGGATCCTCAGGGAAGGTTCCACCATGCAAATCCGATGGGAGGCGCCTTCCCGAGTGGTTCTCAAGGACGTTCAGGTGCGGTTCGACGGGGATGTGCCCGAAGTGAAGATCCTGGGCTCGGGGCTGCCCCAGCCGAAAGTCAGCCGTCTATCGAATCCCGATCGCATCGTGCTGGATTTTCCGGGGACTCTTAATCTGAGCGCCCACAACGCCTATGTCATTAATCAGCAGGAACTGTCCAGGATCCGCGTGGCGCAATACCAGCTCACGCCCTCGCCCGTGACGCGCGTGGTTCTGGAGACTCCGAGGGTCCCCGCGGGCCCACTCGGTTCCCTGGCCGACGGCTTCAGCCTCCGCCTCCAATCCGCGGCGGTTCATGACACCGCCCCCGCGCCACCGGTTGTCGCGGTGAAGGCAGGCGCTCTCCAGGAGGCCGCTCCCGTCCCGCAGGAACAAATCGGCGCGCTTTATGAGGTGAAGAAATTATCCAAGGGTCCCGCGGGCTATTCGGGCGAGCCCATTTCCTTCAATCTCAAAGAGGCCCCCATCCAGGACGTGTTGCAATCCTTCGCGGAATTGACGGGTCTGAATTTTGTCCTCGATCCCACGGTCCAGGCCAAGGTCACGGTGCGCCTGGATCAAGTCCCCTGGGATCAGGCCTTTGATCTGATCCTCAAAATCAACAATCTGGGCTATACGTTGGAAAACAACGTCATGCGGATCGCCCCCGTGGGCAAGCTGGCGCAGGAAGCGCAACAGAAGCGGCAGCTGGAAAAGGAAGAGGATCTCAATCTTCCCATTCAAACCATCATCAAGCGCCTCTCCTACGCCCGCGCCACCACCATTCAGACGAACATCAAGAAGGTCATGAGCGACCGCGGCGATCTTTTCGTGGATGAGCGGACCAACACGCTCATTATGATGGATATTGAAAAATACATCCCCCGCGTCCTTGACCTGATCAAGGCCCTCGACCTGCCGCCCCGACAGGTTCAGATCGAGGCGCGCATCATCGAAACCACCAAGAATTTCACGCAGCAACTGGGGATCAGTTGGGGGTTTACCGGAAAGGGGGATACCCTGCACGGCAACACCACAGGAATGAAATTTCCCAATACCTATAGTGTGATAGGGGATGTGACCCTCCCCAACGGCGATACGCTCCTGGACATGACGTTCGGAAACATTCTGGGATCCTTCAATTTGAACCTGGCCCTCACCGCCGCCGAAGCGGACGGCCTTGTGAAAATCATCTCCTCCCCGCGGGTGGTGACGGAGGACAACATGCAGGCCCGGATTCAGAGCGGCGTCCAGATTCCGGTGCAAACCACCTCCAACAACACCACCACCGTACAATATATCGACGCGACGTTGATGCTCAATGTCACGCCGCAGATCACGGAGGCGGGGACCATCGCCATGCAGATCAATGTGCAGAAAAAGGAGCCCCTGCCGGGGCTCCAGGTCACCGGCGGCTCCAACTCCCCCATCTCCACGCGCGAGGCGCAGACCCAGGTCATGGTGAAGGACGGAGGCACCACCGTCATCGGCGGCATTTATCAGATCACCGATAACAACAGTCAGAACCGGATCCCTTTTCTATACCGCCTCCCCATTATCGGCAACCTGTTCAAGAATTCCAATATCTCGCGGACCCACGACGAGCTGCTGATCTTCATCACCCCGCGCGTCGTGAAGAGTTTTTAGGAGGGCCCCATGGGAAAAATAGTTTTTATTCCGTTGTTCGGTGCGCTGTTCCTTCTGGCTTCCTGCACGGACCAGGAGAAGTCCTCCTGCGACGTCATGCTGGAGGTGGAGTGGACGGGGACCACCCAAATCGTCTACAACATCGCGGCAGGCGCTCCTCCCACGGTTTCGACATTCAGTATCTATAACAAGCTCAAGGATCCGAATGCGGTGGCGGGTTCCTTAGACGACGTCCAAACCACGCATTACCACGTGAAATGGACGCGCGCCGACGGAGGCACCCTCAACCCGCAGGCCTTCGACCAGGTGATGACCGTCCGGATCCCCACGGGGGCCAGCGCGAGCGTCACCAACCTTCCCCTGATGCTGATCTCCCAGTTGTCGGAGATGCCGCTGATCCAGCTCCTGCCCGAGAACGGCGGCGTGGACGCCGAGACGGGCAAAAACATGATTGTCTGCAGCGCCGAACTCCAATTTTTCGGCCATACGATGAACGGCTGCGACGTCAGTTCCGAAAAATTTTACTTGTATTACACGTTTTATTACGCGCCCGTTGGGAGGTAATCTATGAAAAAATTATTTTATCTGCCCCTGCTGTTGGGGTTGCTGGCCTCCTGCACCGATTCACCCACGTCGCCCAAATCCCCCACGGGCTCGGATGCCTACACCCTGACGGTCTCCTTTTCCCCGTCCTCAAAGACCGCCTACACCCTCCTCAGCAGCCCGGCAACGGACGCCAACCTGATCGCGGTCACCGCCGTCATCAAGAAAAACAGCGCGGTGCCCAGCGACCGCATTCAGACGACCTTTCAGGTGGACGGCGGCCCCCTCATTTCCGAATCCGGGGCCGCGACCTGGAACGCCATCGCCGTCAACGGCACCGTCACCGCGCACCTGTACTCCCCGGTGTCCGGATCCTTCAAAGTCAAGGTCTGGATCACGGTGGCGGGACTCTCGAATCCCCCGTCGCAGGAGGCCATCGTCCAATTTGTCCAGGATGCCTACACCCTGACGGCCTCCTTCTCGCCCTCCTCGCAGACCGCCTATATCCTCACCAACGGCCCGGCCGCCGGCGCCAATTTGATCACGGTCACCGCCGTCATCCGGAAAAACAACGCGGTGCCCACCGACGCCATTCAGACGACGTTTCAGGTGGACGGCGGCCCCCTCATTTCCGAATCCGTGGCCTCGTCGTGGAACACCACCGCCGTCAACGGCACCGTCACCGCGCACCTGTACTCCACGGTGGGCGGAATGTTCCACCTCAAAATAGGGATCGTCGTGACGGGATATGCGAATCCCCCGACGCTGGATGCCGTCGTGCAGTTTGTCAAGGATCCGCATGTCTCGGTCACGAGCATCACGCCCGGCTCGGGGAGCATCGCGGGGGGGGATACGGTCCTGATCACCGGCTCGGGTTTTGTCCAGCCGCTCCAGGTGTATTTCGGCACCCAGCCGGCGGTTTTCATTTCCGGCGACTTCAACACGCTCAATGTCAAGACTCCCGCCCACTTTCCCTCCTCCTGCAATGCCAACGACGTCGTGGACGTGAAGGTCGTGATTAATCCGGGGCAGACCACGGAGCAATCCTCCTCCCTGCCGAGCGCCTTCACCTACCTGTCGCAATCCCTCATTCCGACCATCACCGCCCTCAGCCCAAGCAACGGCACGGACCTGGGGGGAACGTCGGTGACCATTTATGGGACCAATTTTTACTGCGGACTGGGCGTGCTGGTCTATTTTAACGGTGTTCCCACCCGCATCCAGCAATGTTCGGGAACGCAAATCGTGGTCATCAGCCCCTCGGCGCAGGCTGTGGGCGTGGGCGACTGCACCGCCATTGATGTCAAGGTGCAAAACGTCTGCGGAGGCCAATCGGCCCTTCTGACCGGCGGATACAAGTACGGACCGGATGTCCAACCCCCGACCATCACCGCCGTCAGCCCCAACCATGGCACGGACCAGGGGGGAACGCAGGTCACCATTTACGGCAGCAATTTTTATTGCGGAGACGGGGTGCTGGTCTATTTCAACACCGTCCCCGCCCGCATCCAGCAATGCTCCGCGACGCAAATGGTGGTCACCAGCCCGTCCGCGCGGGATGTGGGGGTGGGAAACTGCAACGCGGCCGTGGACATCAAAGTGCTGAACATCTGCGGCGGCCTGGCCGCCACGCTGCCCGGCGGATACAAATACGGACCGAATATCCAGATCACCTCCAACGGCCCCACCGAAGGCTTGTTCACGGGCGGAACCACGGTGACCATTTACGGGCAGGGATTCAATGCGCCCGTGTCCGTCGCCCTGGCGGGGGTGGCCGGCGGTGTGCTCAATGTTTCGGACTCGGAGATCGTTGTGAAATCCGGGTATTACGATCCCCTGTTATCGTGCGCCGACCATCAAGGCTCCGTTGATGTCACGGACATAGACTGCGGGGCCGCGGCGACGGGCGGCACGTGGAAGTACAAAGTCCCCAAGTTGTACACCTCCTCCATCGTGGACACGACGAGCGGCAAGGGCAATGAGGGGAAAACCGGAGATTCCGTGACCATCACCGGCGCCTTCTTCTATCCACCCGTTTCAGTGACCTTCGGGACCACCAACGGGGTCGTCACGAGCGTCTCGCCGGATCTCACCACGATCGTCGTCACCGTGCCGCAGTATACGGGCACGTATCTGACCCAAGCCTGCGCCATCAGCGGATGTCCGGGAGCCCAAAATCTGCCGACACCCGTGCCCGTGACCGTTACGAGCCTCGTAACCGGATGTGTTTCCGTGTTCAATTCCTTCTTCTACGATCCCGCCGATGCCAGTTGCCACCTGACGGCGCCCACCTGTTCCCAATTCGTCGCCACCGGAATCGGAAGCGCGAACTGCACCTTGACGTTCAGCGCGGCCACGAGCGTTTGCGGCGATACGCCGGCCTATGCCTGGACCGCTCCGGCGGGTTGTTCGCCGACTTCAGGCAGCGGAAGCATCTTCACCTGCACGGTGGCGTCCGGCAGTTCCGGGACCTTCACCGCGACCTTCAATGCCACGATTTCCGCCGGAACGGCCCCCGGCTGCGGCGTGTCGGCCACCTTGACCGCCACGCAATGCCCATAGGGTTGTTGTTTCCTATTTGTTCAAGACCGCCTGCCCCCGGCAGGCGGTCTTTTCTTGCCCCCCGCCGGGCCCCCTTGCTTGATTTCAAGAGGGGCGCCGATTATGGTATGATGCAAGGATGAATCAGGGCAAAATCGGGGCCATGCGCGATCCGCTGGAACAGACCTCTCTCCCCACCTTCCTCGGTGGGGAGGTCCACGTTCCGCGCCCCGGCCGGCGGGCGGGGCTTCCATGAATTTTCAGGAAAGCCTGTCCCGGACGATGGCGGGCATTCCCGGGGCGGTGGCGCTGTCGCTGATCGGTCTGGACGGACTGCGGGTGGTCGGCGTCGCGACCAACGATGCCGTGGATATGGACAATCTTTCCGCCGAATTGACCACCTTCATCCGGAATCTGAATCTGGCCAACGCCGACCTCAAACTGGGGCGGCTTCAGCAGATCGCGCTGATCAGCCAGGACTACACGAGCATCATCTCCTCCATCACGGAGGATTATTATCTCCTGTGCGTCATGGAGCATCAGGACTATTTCGGGGAAGCGCGCTTTCAGCTCCGCAAATTGGCGCTCCGGCTCAAGAAGGAGCTTTGACGTGAATTTTGAAGAACTTTGCGCCCTCATCGAATTGGTTTCCAAGAAAGGCCTCTCCCTCGTGGAGGTGGAGCAGGCGGATGTCA
>Ga0182019_10001311_pt1 | contig 12685 bp, 11 predicted proteins | sample 812E2MmetaG_FD_120483 | JGI IMG/M metagenome (GOLD analysis project Ga0182019, IMG submission 120483) | Permafrost microbial communities from Stordalen Mire, Sweden - 812E2M metaG | ecosystem: Environmental > Terrestrial > Soil > Wetlands > Permafrost | place: Sweden: Stordalen | collected...
CGCTCGCCCGACGGCCGGCAGATCGCCGTCCTTCTCCGGGAGAACACCCGGACGCGCAACTCGTACGTGATCTTCTCCGACGACGAGGGACGGACCTGGACCGCGCCCCGCGAGCTGCCCCTGGCCCTCACCGGCGACCGCCACACCGCCAAATACGCATCGGACGGTCGCCTGTTCCTCTCGTTCCGCGATACGGCGAAGGGCTCGCCCACCCAAGGCGACTGGGTCGCCTGGGTGGGCACGTACGGCGACATCGTCGCCGGACGGCCCGGCCAGTACCGGATCCGGCTGATGGACAACAAGGACTCCTGGGACTGCGCCTACCCCGGCGTCGAGGTCCTGCCGGACGGCACGATCGTCACGACGACCTACGGCCACTGGGTCGAGGGCGAACAGCCGTTCGTCGTCAGCGTCCGGCTCAAGCTGGCGGATACGGATGCGCTGCAGGCGAAGGGGAAATAAGGCGGGCGCGAGCGAATACTGCGGAACGGATCCCCAGGCAAAGCCTGGGGCACCGGCTGGCGCGGGGGTGCGGACCGAAGCGGCCGCCCCTACCGCTAGTACTGAACGGCGTTGTCGGAGCCCGAGAACGACGAGCTGTTCGCGTTAAGGTAGAGGAGCAGGATCCGGATGGCCATGAAGATGATGCCTCCGGCCAGGGCGATGGAGTAGAGGGTCAGGAGGACCATGTAGATCGACGACTGCCGGCGGGTCAGGTCCTGCGAGAAGAGGAGATCGGTCACGGTCTTCCCGAACAGGATGATCATGATGACGACCCCACCCGCCGCCCGGTAGAAATATTCCATCGAGCTGCGCAGCTCGACTTTGTTGAGCGTGATCATGGGCAGGACGAGCCAGGCCGTCACGGCCATCAAGACGATGAAGATGATGTACTTCGAGGTCGGGATGGCGGCAATTTTCTTAGCGATGTCCATTTGGACAAAGACTAATCCTTCCAGTTGCCCCTGTCAACTCCATTCTGGGAAGCGCGTCCGCCGGGGCGAGGGAATTCCGTGTCCGGGCTTCGAAAATAGGGTAGAATAGACGGCCTCGCCATGAACGATCGGACCCGCCGCCTCGCTCGGACCGCCGGAGGGACATCTTTCGTCCTGTTCTGCCTCGTCCTCGTCTTCGACTACGCCGACCAGGGGCTGCTCAGCCCGTTCGTCAACCCCCTTCTCCAGGATTTCTTCCGGGCGACGTCGAACGTGGTCCCGCTCGGCTGGGTCACGTTCACGTTCACCCTGCTCTCGGCCGCGTCCACGATCGCGGCCGGCCTCCTGGCCGACCGCCGCTCGCGCGTCCGCCTGTGCGTCGCGGGCGGGCTCGTCTACGGAGCGTTCTCCGTCCTGACGGCCTTCGCCCCCCACGGCCGGGCGGGCTTCGTCTTCTTCTTCGTCACCCGGGCGCTCAACGGCCTTGGCGTGGGCCTCGTCGTTCCGGCCGTCTTCTCCCTCGTCGGCGACCTCGTCGCGCCGGCCCGCCGGGCCACCGCCTTCGGCTTCATGTCCGTGGCCATGCTCGCAGGGCGGTTCGGCGGCTTCGCCGTGGCCGGCGCTTTCGACGGCGATTGGCGCCGGGCCTACCTCCTCGTCGGCGCGGTCAACGTCCTCCTCGCGGCCGGCCTGCTCGCCGTGCGCGAGCCGCGCCGCGGCGGCCGCGAGGACGAGCTCCGCGAGGCGATCCTCGAGGGCGCAGAGTACCGCTTCCGGCTCTCGCCCCGGGACATCGGCCTTCTTCGGGCGGCCCGGAGCAATTTCTGGCTTGTCCTGAATATCGTGGGCGTTTTCCCCGGCTCGATCATCCTCTTCCTCATCTTCAAGTATATGAAGGACATCCACAACCTCGAGGCGCCGGCGGTGAACTTCACGATCCTCGTCGTGGCCCTGGCCGGGGCGGCCGGCGCGCTCGTCTTCGGCCGCCTAGGCGATTTGGGGTCCCGTCGGGACCGCCGGGCCAAAGTCCTCATCGCCCTGTTGTGCAACAGCCTCCCGATCGTCTTCATGGTCCTCTTCCTCCTGTCCGACGTCTGGGTGCCGGCCGGAGCCACGCTGGCCCGATCGCTGGCGACGCCCGGGATGGCCGCCCTCGTGGCGACGATCGCGGCGGCGATGTTCATCAACCAGGGCGTGAACCCCAACTGGTATGGCACGCTGACCGACATCAACCTCCCGGAACACCGGGCAGCCATAATCTCCCTCGCTTCGGTCATTGATTTGATCGGGAGCGCGATCGGCCCCCTCGTCGGCTCTTACATCGCGAGCGCCTGGGGGCTGAAGGCCGCCATGGTCAGCGTCCTTTTCTTTTGGGTCGTGAACATCCTGTTCTGGCTGCCGGTTCTGGCCCACGTCCGGGCCGATCTCGATCGCGTCCACGAAACCCTCGCCGCGCGGGCGGACGCGATGAAAAGGAGCCTGCCCGGCCATGCCGTCTGACCGCATCTCGATCCTCTACAATCCCTCGGCCGGGATGGGCCGGGCGCTCGACCGGAAGATCAGGCTCGAGCGCCTCCTCCGCCACTTCGAGATCCGCTGCGACCTGGTGATGACCCGGAGCGAGGGGCACCTCCGGGAGCTGACGCGGGAGCATGCCCGGTCCTATGCGGCGGTCGTCGGGGCGGGCGGCGATTCGACGTTCCACATCATGATCGGGGAGCTGGCCGCCGCGGGCGGCGGCGTGGACTTCGGGATGATCGGCGTCGGCTCGTCGAACGACATCCCCCGGGAGTTCGGGATCGAGACGCTGTTCAAGGCCTGCCGGGCGTTGAAGGTCCGCCGGACGAGAAAGATCGACCTCGGGGTCGTCCGGGACGGGACCGCGGTCCTCGGCTGCTTTCTCGGACAGGCCAACATCGGCCTCGGCGCCTACGTCAACCGCTACGTGGCCGGCCTGGCCGAACGGAAGCCGCGCCTGGCCCGCCGGCAGATTCTCGCCGGCATCCTCGGCGCCCGGCGGGCTTACACGTCCGGGGCCATCCCGCTCGAAGCGGCGCTCGAATCCGACGCCGGACGGCGCGAGGGCGCGTTCGCCGCGGCGGTCTTCAGCAACATCCGCTACTGGGCCACGGGCCGGCTCATCAATCCCGGTGCCCGACCCGACGACGGTCTCCTGGATTGCTGCCTGATCGGGGATTGCCGGTTCCTCCGGCTGGCCCGGCTGGCTCGCCTCGCGAAGTCGGGGCGTCACGTCGGCGCGGACGGCGTGGAGATCCTCCGCGCGCCGGCCTTCAGAATTTCCTCGGGCACGCCGTTCGCGGTCCAGGCGGACGGGGAGATCCTCCGCGCGGCCGACGGAAGCACCGCGTTCTCGGACGTTTCGATTGAGGTCATCCCGGGAGGATTGAGCTTAATCGTGCCCTGAGCGGGCTCAGTCGAGGGACGAGCCGTCGGCGAACTGGGCGTGGACGATGCGGTACCCATCCGGCGCCTGCATCAGCATGAACGTCACGGGACCCTGCCTGACCGGCCCGTCCTCGCCCACGGATTTGTCGAGGAACCAACGGGCGGTGACGACCGCCGCCGGGCCCAGGGCCTGGATGCGGACATCCTCCAGCCACAGGCGGTCGTCCTGGGCCTTGCCCCCCGGAATGAACCCGAATCCCTTGTGATGCTCGACGAGCGGCTCCAGCCCCATGATGAGGCCTTTCTTCCCGGAGGACAGGTATGTCGGCGGCGGATTCACGGAGAACAGACTGTAGACCAGGCCGAGATCGTATGTGTTCCACATCACGGTCCAGGTCTTGAGGGCGTCGGCCGCCGAGGCGCGGGCGGGATTCGTCAGCGTGAGCCCGGCGGCGTCGACCTCGGCGGCGATGGAGGCGAAGTACCACCACGCATTCTCTCTCAGCATCGTTTCGAAGACGCTCAGCGCCTTGAAGGCGTCGCCCCCCCACAGCTGCCAGCTGCCCAACCCGTAGAGGCGGATGAGCAGGTTCGCCTTTTTCTGGTCCGGCAGGTCCTCTTCCCAAGGCATCGTCATCAGGTCCGGGGCGGCCAGGCCCCGGTACATCAGGATCCTCTGGAAGTAGCCGAAGTTTTCCTCGATCGACGGCCGCGTCCTGACCGCGGACAGCGCCTCGCGCGCCTCGTTGTCCATCCGCATCCGGCGGAGGGTCAAGTACAGCCAGTCCGTGGCGGCGATCGTCGAATCCTCGTTCTTCGACCAGGTCAGACAGTCGCGGAGGGCCCGCTCGGCCAAGGGGTAGTCACTGGCGAGATAATAGGCCAGGCCGAGGTGATAATAGATGTTGTAATGGGTATTGGACAGCGGCTTCTTTCCCGCGCGCGGGACGAGATCGGGCTCGATTTCGAGCGGATGCCCCTGGGCCAGGTCGGCGGCGCGAACGAGGTCGTCGATCGCCCGGACGAACTGGCGGATCGTGATGAACGCATGGCCGCGGTGGCGGAGAAGCCGGTAGGACCGCGGAAAGCGCGCCAGCCCTTCGGTGCAGGCCTTGATGGCGTCGCGGTAGCGGCCGGCCGCGGCGGCGCTCCGGCCCAGTCCGATGTAATTGTCCTCGGTCGGCTCCTTGGCCGCCCGCAGCCGGGCATCGGCCCAGCGATCGACCGAGGCCTTGTCGGCGGGCGGCGAGACGAGCTTCTCGCCCGTCAGGGAGATGGCCTCGTAGGACTTGGCTTCGGGCTTCTTCGCCCCTCCTGACGGTCCGCCGGACGCTTGCCGGGACGCCGCCGCCGAAAGAACGGCCGTCGCGAGGACGGCCGCCAGAAGGATGGACGCCGTCCCAAGGGCCGGCCGTCCCGCATCCGGGCCCGCGGCCCGGATCCTCATCGGCATGGGCCTCCTCCGCTCACCACCGGTCCCGGCGCACGACCTCGGCCAGCGGCTTGCGGCTCGTGGGCCGGGGGGCTTCGTCGGGGACGCCGAGGGGCGTCATGGCGATCGGCTCGATGCCTTCGGGCAGCCCCAGGACCTTGCGCACGCCGGCCGGATCGAACGCCCCGATCCAGCACGTCCCCAGGCCTTCGGCCGCGGCGGCCAGGATGAGGTGCTCGAAGGCGATCGCGATGTCCACGTCGGCATAGATCTTCCCGTCCCGCCGGACCCAGGCCGCGGCCGGCTCGGCGCAGACGACGATGATGATCGGCGCGGAGGCGAACCAGTCCCGCGGATAGGACTTCGCCAGGCCCTGCCGGACGCCCTCGTCGGAGGCGACGATGAAATGCCAGGGCTGGCGGTTCGCCGCGGAAGGGGCGGTGCGGGCGGCTTCGAGAATGCGATCGAGCGCGGCCGGCTCGATCGGGGTCGGCTTGTATTTCCGGACGCTGCGGCGGGTTTTCAAGACCTGATAGAAATCCATGAGTGGCTCCTCGGGCGATGGTCTCCGCCGATTATCTCAGAAAGACCGACCTAAGGGAAGAATGGGATGGGCGGCCGGCGCGATCGGAGGCCGCGCCTCGCGCGGCGGCACTCTCGTCAGCGCTCTCCGGAGCGCGACAGGCGGAAAGCCCCGATGCGGGTCGAATAGGACGCGGCGCCCTTCTTGAGGTAGTCGCCCACGTACCAGATCGTGCGGTCGTCGGACGGATCCATCGCGGTCTGGGCGTAGTCCATCCACCGCAGGGTATTCGTCTGGGCGGCTTCGCCCTCGGCCAGCACCGCTTCCCGGAGGGTCAGGAGGCCGGGCGGATCGCTCGCGAGCCGGCCCGCGAAGCGCTGGCCGGGAAAGTTGGGCGTCCCGCCGAAGGAATAGCCGAGGCCGATGTTCCCGTCGGCGTCCATGGCCGGGCTGGCCATCCAGCGGTAGAAGCCGTCCGGGGCGTACGTGCCTTGCTGATGGAGGGTGACGGCGCGGCCGCGGCCCAGCCGGAATTCATACCAGCGCACTCCCCCGCCCCCCGCGGCCGTGCTCACCGAGTGCACGGCCACGAGGGACTCGCGGCCGCCGATGCGGCGATAGACGAGCCGGGCCATGATCTTGTCGCCTTGCGCGTCGAGGCGCTCCTCCGTCCCGGGCTGCGGGACGCAGGCGGTCAGCTGGCCGCCGCCGAGGTAGCGGTAAGGGGCCACGGGGATCTTGACCGGCCCTTCCACCTTCGTCCGCGAGGGATCGGCCCAGTCCACGTGAAAGGTCCAGGCGTAGATGCCGTCGTCCTCGAGGATCTTCTTGAGCTGCGTCCCGCCCGCGGCCATCAAGATGTTCGGGGCCCCCGCCGGCGGCAGCTGCGTGCCGTCGACGTCGGCCGCGTTCAGGAAGTTCACGCCGTCGATGACGACGCCCTGCTCCGTCGCGTCCTCGCCTCGGAGCATCTTCATCCGCTCGGCCACGTAAGCGTGCTTCTGGATGACGTTGTCGCCCGTGCTCGAGGGCACGTAGTAGCCGTCGGGCCAGACGGCCGGCCGGGGATAGTCCGGGAACAGGGGCCGGATGAACTCGTACCGGTAGTAGGACCCGAGTGGATCGGGCCCGGTGCTGACGGCGTAGCACATGGCGAACGTCCCCTTCGGCTCCTGCGCCGCGCGGGGGGCGGCGGCTCCGCGCCGGGCCTGGGCTTGCGCCTGGGCTTTGGCCGCGGCGGCCGCCTTCTCCTCCTCGGTCGGCGGAGGAGGTTGGAAGAGAAGTACGGCGGGGCCGGGCTGGCCGGCGACGGCGGGGGGGCTTTTGTGGGCCGGATCGCCCGATTTTGCCGGAGCGGGATCGCCATCATGCGGAGGGAGCCGGCGGAAGATGGGCATGACGATCAGCCACCGGTCGGCGAGCTGGTCGTAGCGCACGACGGCATCCCCGTTGTTGATCTTCCCCGCGTCCCCGAATCCCCGGAAGACGTTGTTCGTGTCGACGGGGCCATAGAGCACGCGGCCCGTCACGTCGAATTTCGCACCCTTCTTGGTGAAGACCGCCATTTTCGAGTTCACGATCTGGACGATGTGGTCCGGCCCGACCGCGAGCGAATCATCGGAAGGATTACGGAAGACAGTCGTGCCCTGCGGCCCCTCGAATCCGACGCCGAGGCCGTCGAAGCTCGCGACGATTTCGGGCGAAGCGCGGGTCCCCATGGCCGTCTGCTCCACGTCCGCGGGCGACGCGGCCCGGTCCCGGCGGCCGGGAAGAATCCCCCCGTCGAAAGAAAAAAGCCCCAGGGCCGCCAGGCCGGCAAGAATCCCGAGGACGATGGTCAGGATTCGTCGATCGCGTTTCATCTCGTCCCTCTCCGATCTCCGGCGATCAAGGCCGTTTCTTCTTCGGTCGGGGCAGGCCGCCGACGTCCAAGGGATCGACCTGCCGGGCCTTCGTCGCAGCATAGGCGTGCCGGACCTCGTCGGGGAACCCTTCGATCAGGCGCTCGACGCGCGCCCGGATCTCGGCCACGACCTTCGGGTTCTCGGGCGCGACGTCGTAGCTCTCGTCGGGATCGTTCGCCAGGTCGTAGAGCTCCGGGGCGGGCAGCGGCAGGTTGATCCGGCCCCCGGGCGGCGCCGGATTGTAGGCCACGGAATTGTAGCGGGCGAAATGGAGCTTCCAGTTCCGCCACCGGGCGCACTGGATGTTCCAGTCGTCGAAATACAGCAGGACGTCGCGCTCGAGCGATGTCTTCTCGCCCGCGAGCAGGGGCCAGATGTCGATACCGTCGAGGGGCTTGGCCGGGAGCGGCGCGCCGCAAAGATGCGCGAGCGTGGGCAGAATATCGACCGTTCCCGCGACACCCGCGCACACCGTCCCGGCGGGGATGCGTCCCGGGAAGCGGGCGATGAAGGGCTCGCGCACGCCGCCTTCATACGTCGATCCCTTGCGGCCGCGCAATTTGCCCGGACTGCCCTGGTACCACGGCCCGTTGTCGCTCGAGAACATGACGAGGGTGTCGCCGTCGAGGCCGAGCGCCTTCAGCGCGTCGAGGATCCGCCCCGCGCTCCAGTCAATCTCCTCGATGACGTCGCCATAGAGCCCCGCCGGAGACTTGCCGCGGAACGTCTCGGAAGCCGCGAGCGGGATATGCGGGAACGTGTGGGCGAAGTAGAGGAAGAACGGCGAGCCCTGGGAGCGCTCGATGAAGCGCAGGGCCTGCTCCGTGTAGCGCGGGGTGAGCGTCTCCAGGACGGCCGGCTCCTCGATCGTTTCCAGGTTGTGCATCAGCGGCCGCGGCGTCATGTCGTTGCTGTAGGGGATGCCGTAGTACTCGTCGAAGCCCCGGTTGGTCGGCAGGAACTCCGGCAGGTGCCCGAGGTGCCACTTGCCGACGCACATGGTCTTGTAGCCCTTCGCCTTGAGCACCTGGGCGAGCGTCGTCTCCGAACCGGACAGCCCGACCGTGTCGGTGGGGAAGAGGACCCGCGGCACGCCGACCCGCGTCGGGTAGCGCCCCGTCAGCAGGGCGGCCCGGGAGGGCGAGCAGACGGGGTTTGCGGAATAGAACTGGGTGAAGCGCATGCCTTCGGCGGCCATGCGGTCCAGGTTGGGCGTCGGGATGCCGGAGCCGTAGCAGCCGAGGTCGCCGTAGCCCAGATCGTCGCAATAGATGAAGACGACGTTGGGCGATCGCCCCGGGGCCGCCGCCGCGAGATACGGCAGGACAAACGCCGCGGCCGCGCGCTTCAGGAAATCCCTGCGGTCGAGGACTGCGTCGGATCGATCGGCCATGGCGGGCGTCTCCTTGTCCAAAGCTCGGTCCATTCTCTCATAGGCGCGCTGGTCCTGCCAATCCCTCGCGAAGCCAGGCCGGGAGTCGAGGCCGTTCTCTCCGCGGCGTTGATTCCGGTCCGCGAATGAGATAAAACTACGATCTTCGAAGGAGCACCGCCATGCCCATGCCCGGCCTGACTCTCATCGGCGAGTCGATCAACGACTCCGTCCCTTCGACGAAGAAGATCTTCGACGCCAACGACATCGGCGGCCTCCTGGACCTGGCCCAAAGCCAGGACCAAAAAGGCGCCGATTATCTCGATGTGAACGTCGGGGCGCGCTCGCCGGAATTCATGACCGGGCTGGTGCTGGCCATCCAGCGGATCACGGCCAAGCCCCTGTCGATCGACACGCCGGACCCGGGGCTGGCCCGGGCCGGACTCCTGGTCTACGATCCGGCGAAGGCGGGCGGGCGGAGGCCCATCCTGAATTCCATTTCGCCCCTGCGGACCGGCCTGTTCGACCTGGCCGCGATCCGGCCGTTCGTCCCGATCCTGATGGCCTGCGAACGGATGGAGGACGGCGAGGGCCGGCCCAACCGGACGGCCGAAGAGACGCACCGCACGGCCCGGACCCTCATCGAGGAAGCTCGCCGGCGCATCCCCGGCTTCGCCAACGACCAGGCCATCATCGACCCCGGCATCTCCCCGATCGGCGCCGACCACGAAGGCCAGCTCAAGCGCGTCCTGGAATCGCTCGCCCTGATCCACGCCGATCCCTTCTTCGCCGGGGTCCACGTCTCGGTCGGCTTGAGCAATTTCACGGTCATGCTCCCCTCCAAGCGGGCCGATGGAACGCCGGTCAAGGGCCCGCTGGAGAGCGCCTTCCTGACCCTGGCCATGCCGCTCGGCCTGGACACCATCATCGGCTCGACCGTCCGCAAATACGAGATCCTGCCCGAGGGCCATCCCGCCCTGGTCTGCCTGCGCGATGTCCTATCGCTCGAGGGCTTCGACGCCATCATGCGGGTCAAGGAATTCTATGCCTGAAAATGAAGGGGCGGCCGTGGAAAAGCCCTACGACCTCGAACGATTTCACGTCGAAATCCTGACGCCCAAGCTGGACGCCCCGGACATCGAGGCCGAGCTGAACAAGTTCGGCGATAAGTACCGCGCCTCCATAGGCGCGGATTATGTCGTCTGCATCACCGACAATCCCATGGGGCACCTAAGTGTCACGGCCATGGACGCCATCCAGGAGCTCGGGCTGCCGGTCCGCCCCGACCGCCTATGCGTTCATCTGAACACATTCCACACGAAAAAGGACTTGGACGCCATCCTGCAGACCGTCCATGACGCCGGCGGGCACGACCTGCTGATCGTCTCGGGCGACGGCAGCCAGCGTCTCCACCGCCTCGAGCCCGGTGAGATCGGCGTCCCCTGCCTGACCGTGACGTCGGTCGAGCTCCTCCGCTACATCGACCGTGAGTATCCCGGCGTGTTTCGCTGCGGGGTGGCCTTCAATCCCTACGAGCCGCAGGACGCCGAGCTGGCCAAGATGGAGCGCAAGATCGAAGCCGGCGCCCGCTTCATCATCACCCAGCCGATCATCGGCCGGGACGAGCGCGTGATCCCCCTCCGCCGCTTCAAGATTCCGGTCATCCTCGACGCGTGGATGTCCAAGAAGCTCCATCTCCTGGGAGAGTGCGTCGGGACGCCGATCCCCGAAGGGACGCCTTACGACCCGATCCAGAATCTCAGGGATTTGCGCTCGTCTTTCCCCGATTTTGGGCTTTATCTGGCCCTGCTCGGATTCAAGACGCAGTTCCCCCTCCTCGGCTCCCTTTGGGCCTGAAGGCCGGACCGCGGCGCGGTTGACATCGACCGGCGGCCTGACTATCATCCCTTCCAGATTGGAAGCCTCGTGCCGATGAGGAGCCGAGGGAGCTTTTATCGCTCAGGAGGGATCATGAAAAGAACGAAGGGATTGCGCGCGCTCGCCATCGCCGTGATCGGCTTGGCGCTGGCCGGCGGCTTGGTCGCGGCCGGGGCGGGCAAGCCGGATCTTACGGTCCGGGTCATCGCCAACTATGGCAGCTCGACGACCTTCACGGCGGGCCATTACTTCGATTCGGATTATCCCCAGCTCGTCGTCAAGAACGTCGGGGATGGGCCGACAACCGGCCAGTGGATCACGACCTTCAAGTGCACGCCCGTTCCCGGTTCCGGACCGGGCGGGACGACCCCGAAGTCTCCCCTCCCCGCCGAAGAGAAGTTCGGGACCACCAGCTCGCCCGTGCTTGCGGCCGGGCAGGAGTGGACGCTATGGGTCAAGCCGAATTTCGATGTGCTGACGGCCGGAAAATTCATCCTGTCCGGCCTTGTCGAGCTGGCCGAGGACGCCAATAAGAGCAACAATTATGGGGACATCACGATCACGGTCGTCCCCGACGTGACTCCGATCACGATCAATCCGGTGCTCATGGCGCCTTCCCTGGACAAGGTGGGGCTCAAGAGCTCCGTCGAGCCGACGATCGTGATCCTGAATTATCGGGAGCACTCCGAGTTTCGGCCGACCAAAGGCGTCATCATCGAGCGGAAGTCGACCTTGAGCGGCTACCAGCAGATCGCCAAGACCGTTCCCCCGGGCGGGCCGGTCAAGATCGACAAGGGCGACGGCATCGCGAGGACGTATCAGGACGGTCCCCTGAGCATCGGAGCCTACACATACCGGATGAAGGCTTATGACGACAAGGGAGAATCCGGCTACTCGAACGAGATGTCCATCAACGTCAGCGGCCCCCCCAAGCAGCCGGCGCCGAAGATCATCAAGTAAGAATCGGGGACGGAAAACGGATGGTGGAGCTGACCAGGATCGAACTGGCGACCTCTTGACTGCCAGTCAAGCGCTCTCCCGAACTGAGCTACAGCCCCACTGGGGTTGCTATACTACCGAAAAAGGCCCCGTCCGTCAAGGCGTTTCCCGGACAGAATTGTTGGAAGGGTCGTTGCGAGGCCTCTTGGCCGAAGCAATCGCATAGGCCAAACGCGGTCGCTTCGCCCCTACGGGGCTCGCAATGATCCTTTTGCAATTTTTTGATTTCGCCCAAGTACTCCGTTAGAATGTAAATACCATGAAGCTCGAAGACGTCAGGAAAGCCCGGGAGCGGGCGGCCGCAATCCTGGCCAAGGCCGGGATCGCCATCTCCACGCGAGAACGCGACGAGATGGAGATCGCGGATTTCGGGTTGAACGACTTGGAGCACTACGGACTTCAGGTGGTTGTCTACGAGTCGAACGACCGATATTGCGCTAAGGAAATCGTCCTCTTCCCGCGCCAGATCTGCCCCGAACACCATCATCCCCCCATCGACGAACGGAATCCCGGAAAGCAGGAGACATTCCGCTGCCGCTGGGGCGTCGTCTATCTTTATGTCGAAGGCGAGGCGGCGGCTCGTCCCAAGGCCATTGTCCCGCCGGGCGACGAAGCGCATTTCACGGCTTGGCGCGAAATCGTCCTGAGCCCGGGCGAGCAATACACCCTGCCGCCCGGCCGCCTGCACTGGTTCCAGGCGGGCGATGCGGGGGCGGTGCTGAGCGAGTTCTCGTCGAAGAACCTCGACGAAACCGACGTCTGGCGCAACCCGCGCCTCAAGAGAATCCCAACGATCGATTAGGCTTCCAGCGCCGCCTCGGCCATGGCCGCCACGTTCTGCGGCGGCACGTTGGGGAGCAGAGCCTCGTGGCTGGGGCTGACGATCCACGACGGGCCGAAGACGTCCTTCAGCCGCCGCACTTCGGCGCGCACGTCCGCCGGCGACCCGTGCACCAACAGCTGCTGGGTGTCGATCCCCCCCAGGAAAGCGATCTTCCCCTTAAAATCGCGCGCCAGACTTTCGGCTTCCATGCCGGCGGCCCGCGCCTGGAGCGGGTGCAGGCAGTTCACGCCCGAGGCGACGAGGTGGGGGATGACGCGGGCGATCGACCCGCACGAGTGCAGGATGACCTGATGCCCGCGCGAGCGCGCCTGGTCGGTGAGGCGGCGGAACCAGGGGAGGATAAACTCCTCGAAGTGACGAGGGCTGATGATCAGGTCGCGCTGCGTGCCGAA
>Ga0182019_10001312_pt1 | contig 12685 bp, 13 predicted proteins | sample 812E2MmetaG_FD_120483 | JGI IMG/M metagenome (GOLD analysis project Ga0182019, IMG submission 120483) | Permafrost microbial communities from Stordalen Mire, Sweden - 812E2M metaG | ecosystem: Environmental > Terrestrial > Soil > Wetlands > Permafrost | place: Sweden: Stordalen | collected...
GGCCTCAGGGATTTTTAAATTTCTCCGAACTCAACCAGAGGCTGCTCGTTCGAGAGTCTTATTCTCGGACAGCCTCCTAGGGTATAAACAAAAATTCGGGCTATTTGATAAACAAAATACGGCAAATAGCTTCTGGAGGCTCCGGATCGCATAAAATAACCGGAAACCAGTGCGCCACACATGCACAAACAATGCCCGCTACCCAAAACGCCAGCCATAAAGGCCAGGCCATAATCGAATCCACCAGCCGCAGCAACGACATGCTGCATGCCCATATCCATTGTTGAATGATCCATAAGTAATCCTATTTTTTGCTTAGCCGCAATGAATTGACAATAACCGAAACCGAGCTTAAAGCCATGGCGGCTGCGGCTATCATCGGATTGAGCTTGCCCAGGGACGCAACGGGAATAGCGGTAACATTATAAGCAAATGCCCAGAATAGATTTTGCTTAATGATCCTGATGGTGTCGGTACTTAACTGAATGGCATCGGCCACTTTGGTAATATCGCCCTGCACCAGCGTCATATCGGCGGACTCAATCGCTATATCGGTGCCGGTGCCTATGGCAAAACCGACATCGGCGGCTGCCAGTGCCGGCGCATCGTTAATGCCGTCGCCGATCATGCCGACTTTTTTGCCTGCCTGTTGGAACTGGTGAATGATGGCTAGTTTCTCCTCAGGTTTGGCATTAGCAATGACGGTCTCAATGCCGACCTTGCCGGCAATATAATGGGCGGTTTTTTCAGTATCACCGGTTACCATCAGCGTTTGTATACCCAGGGCTTTCAAGTGCTGTATAGCTTGGATGGCCTGTGGCCTGGGCTTGTCGGCAATGCCGAATACCGCTGCGGCTTTGCCATCGACAGCCATCAATACCGGCGTCTTGCCCTGTCCTGAAAAATCACTGGCGGCAAGCAGCAAGCCGTCAATAGCAATCCCTTGCTCTAACAGCCAGGCTTTGTTACCCAACAACAGTTTTTTGCCGTTAACATCCGCTTCGATTCCGCGTCCGGTTTCACTGTAAAAATGCGTACATTCCTGCAACTCAACAGACTGCTCTTTAGCATAAGCCAGTATCGCCTTGCCTAAAAAATGTTCTGAATTATTTTCCGCCGAGGCCGCAAGACTGATTAATTTCTCACCACTCATTCGAGACAGTTTCAGTAAGTCAGTGACTTTAGGCTTGCCTTCAGTAATCGTGCCGGTTTTGTCGAAGACAATGACATCAAGCTTCGCGGCGGTTTCCAGGCTTTCTCCATTGCGTATATAAATGCCTACGCTTGCGGCCTGACCTGCGCCCACCATAATCGCCGCCGGTGTCGCCAAGCCCAGCGCACAAGGGCAGGCAATCAATAACACGGTGATGGCATTGCCGAAAGCAAAGCTGAACGGTGCGCCTACCAGCAACCAACCAGCCATGGTTAAACCCGATAGCACCATCACCGACGGCACAAATACGGCGGAAATTTTATCCACCTGTTTTTGTATCGGCAATTTGGTAGCCTGGGCTTGGTTAACCATGTGTACTATGCCCGCCAGCACGGTATCCATGCCCACCGCTGTGGCTCGGATACGCAAGGCGCCGCTGCCGTTAACACAACCGCCTATCACCTTGTGACCTACGTCTTTGACTACTGGCAGGCTTTCTCCCGTCACCATCGACTCATCAACCGTGGATACGCCCTGGATAACGACGCCGTCGGTCGGAATTTTCTCGCCGGGACGTACCAGCAACACATCGTCTATCGCGCAATCGTCAACGGCAATGATGACTTCCTGTCCGTCACGGATCAACGTTGCGGTTTGCGGTTGCAAATTAACCAGTTTGCGTATGGCCGCACCGGCTTGGCCTTTGGCCTGTTCCTCTAAATAACGCCCCAACAGCACAAACGTGATAATAGCCGCGCCCGCTTCAAAGTAGATATGCCCTTTGCGCCGGAACAATGCGGGTAAACTATAGCCGTAAGCCGAACCGACCCCCAGCGCAATGAGGGTATCCATATTAGCCGTGCGTTGTTTTGCCAAACGCCAGGCTTTTGCAAAAAAGGTTCCGCCCGACCAGAAAACCACGGGCGTAGTCAGCGCAAACTGTAGCCAATGCAGCCAACGTGATGTCGGCATACCCATGCCGACTATAACAACGGGGAAACTCAACAGGCCAGACCAGATAAAACGGCGTTTAGCCATCACAATCCGCTGTTGTTCCTTATCGATCAGATTTTTGCGTTGGGATAAGGTATCCATCGCGTAGGTTTTATATCCCAGCGTCGCCACTTTGGCGCCCACCTCATCCTTGGCCAACTGACCAAGAACCGTGAGGGTTGAGGTGCCGAAGTTGACACTGGCCTGCTTGATTCTGGGGTCGCGCTTTAACACCATTTCAATCAACAAAGCGCAGGAGGCACAGGACATGCCCTCAACAGCAAGATCAATTTCCTGTGCCGGGCCGTCAAAGACTTGCTTTTGCTGTTTGTGCTGATCGGCTTGTTTCCGGGCAATATTACCCAACACCGCGTCCAGTAATATAAGCAGATTCTTTTTGGGCAAACTGGCCGGATCAAACTCAATAACAACCGAGCCCAACGTGTAAGCCGAGCGTATCTTTTTTATTTCAGGTCGTTTTTTTAAAAGGATTTCAAGAATATAGCTGCGCTCTTGATCGTTCTTCAAGACCGGCGATAGTATTCTGATGCGCCTTTTTAATTGATGAACCAGCTGGAAGTTTTTTGGAGCAGCAGTTTGTATATCCATAGCGGAAGTTCTCGGAAGAGGCAGGAGTATCGAAGGTGCAAGACGAAAGGCGAAGGGTGACCCTCAAAGGTCGCCCTTTAGCCTTTGGCTTCCATCCCTATTTTTGTTTGCGGGAACGCACCAGCAAAAAAAACATATAAAACAGCGCCATCCACTCATAACGATGTTTGAGGGGTTTTAAAAGCCAATGTTGGGTAATATCGTTCCAATGCAGCCTGATAAGAAAGAGCACCAGAATATCATTGAAAAAATCAATGACCGCTTTTTCCGGGTCTTTCATGAAAGCCTTGGGTTTTTTCATGCCCAACTTAGTGATGATTTTAGCAGCCTGAACAGTCTCTTTGGCATCGCCGAATTTTTCTTTGACCCACCGCGTCGCCTTAAAATCATCTAACTTGGATTTGGCTTTTTCCTTCCACAATGCTGATTTTGAAACCGGCTTGGGTTTTAAAGCGTCTCTTGCTTCCAGATCGGTCAGCAAATCAAACAGTTGCTTAGCCAATGACTTAAAATCACAAACGGATTCCTGGAAACGTATCGCTAATTTCTGCTGGTTGCGATAGAGCTTAACGCGGTATACGCCGTCTATATCGGAAATGCCGTCCGTTACCGCTTTGGCTACATCAACATTACAAATTTGAGCAGGTATTTGAAACCTTACATGCCCGTCTTCCCGATAACGCAGCACAAATTCTTTTTGGATAGACATGAGTTAAGCAAGCCCCTGGAAAAACAAAACGGGTGTCCCTGCTTTAGATAGACAGGAAAAACACCCGTTAACGTAGCCACTCATTCTGTGAAGAATGAACCCACTTTAGTACACAATCGGTACGTTATTCCTTACTTTCAGCGACTATATCTTCCAGATTTTCTTTTTGTTGTAATACAAAATCTTTGCCGGCATCCACAGCTTTGGAGGCGCCGGAAATGATTTCTTTTCTGTATTTATAAACCAGATAGCCGGCTGCCAGACCTAAGCCGAAAACCAGAACCGGATGTTTGGCGACATTACTCATTAATCTTCTCCCAGTATGTATCGTAGATGAAACAATTGACCCGTTAATAACTTCTTTAGCCACAGTATTAGCTGCATTGCCATGCGCGTGTTTCATTTTTATTTTTCCTTAAGTGTTGAACAGTGGCGAATAATTAATCTCGATCAGACTCAGGCAGAAACTGATCTTCATTTAACAATTGATAAATACCCTTGCATCCTTCGCAACAAAACGCTTTATCGCCGTCTTTAGTTTTCAATGTAAAACCGGGCGTTTCGACGGCTAACCCGCAAAGGTCACACACTTTTTTAGTATCAGTCATTATATTAACTATATTTTTCAACGTAGTCCGCGATAATAGCAAAATATGAATGTGACTACAACAAGCCAGAAACTTTTTCTGTCCTTAAATCAAGGGAGTCGGGCCGGTACAGCTGTATTAAGAATAGCATTTTAATTACGCGACAGGAGAGGGCGTCTGCCCAAGTCGATTAAGCGGCTTTAGATGCATCAGTAGCGGCACAGACGGCGCGGCTTGAGGCCTTCATCAGGGCAATTCTTAACGCCCCGGTCAAGCTGGCACCTAAGCCCAACCTGACGGCCAGTGCCGGCACTAAAATCATGGATGCAACAACTAAACCAGTCCCTAATAACAAAGCGGCGTTATTGGTTTTTTTAACTTCTGTGCGTACTAATTGCTGATTCATTTTTCACCTCTGCTATACGAAATTAACAAAACATATAACCTTGTAAAAGCATGATTGATGCCAAAAAAACAAGCCATTGATTTAATTAAGCTACAGCTATTTTTAACGCCTATTAATTTATTAAACTGTGTTATATAACCTAGTTTAATAAATTAATGCGTCATATCACTTATGTTTTATAAATAGCCATTAATTAACCTGCAAAGATAAATAATGGGTATAAACTAGCAGGATTTGATTCACTTCCTAAAGCCGAATCCAGCCCAAGTATCTACTGCAACACATAAACTAAAATGACTTACTTTCCTAATCCAGACGCTGTACAGATGTCCGGGCAGTCAGGCGAACTAAGGGCCGAACAGCTCAACAACCAGTGCCGTTGTATGCCGCTCAATCGGGTAGCCATGCGGGAATTATGGCAACAGCAAAATGATATTAATCTGTACCGGATGATCGTTGAAGAACGTCCTTATCTTTTTGCCGAGTGTGCTGTATTTGTCGCCGATACTTGCATACAACGGCAGCGTGACATCATTGCTGCTATTGAAAGCGTCATTGCGTTACCGGCTTATCAGCAACAGGTTCTTGCCTACGCTCCGGACACGGCGAAATTTATCCCCAAAGCGCACGGCGTTTTTTTTGGTTATGACTTTCATCTGAGCGCGGCAGGCCCGCAATTGATTGAAATAAATACCAATGCGGGCGGTGCATTAATCAATGCCATCGTGGCGCGTACGCAAAAAGCCTGTTGTGTTCCATCCGGGGAGGCTGTCATACCCGTAACCGGGGACGAACATCCTGAACAGGTATTTGTTGAGATGTTTCTTGAGGAATGGCAGGCAGAACGAGGTGCGCAGCCGTTAAGAACTATCGCTATCGTCGATGAAAATCCACCCGCGCAATACATGCTGCCGGAATTTCTGTTATTCAAAAAACTGTTTGAACAACACGAGATCAACGCCATTATCTGCGACCCCGCTGAACTGGCCTATCATGACGGAGTGCTTTGGCACAAAAATCGGCCTATCGACCTGATCTATAATCGGCTGACCGATTTCGGGTTGGAAGTTGCGGCGCACCGGCACTTATTCGACGCCTATCGGGAGGCAGCGGTAGTCGTTACACCCCATCCACGAGCCCACGCTTTATACGCAGATAAAAGGAACTTGGCGCTGTTGACTGACGAGGCGGCATTAATAGCGATGGGCGTAGACGAAAAAACCAGAGCTGTATTGCTTGCCGGTATTGCCCATACGGTTTTGGTCAATCCCGACGATGCCGATGCGTTGTGGTCGACCCGCAAGCAATTGTTTTTCAAACCCGCCAAAGGCTATGGCAGCAAGGCGGCATACCGTGGCGACAAATTAACCCGGCGGGTGTTCGGCGAGATCCTGAAGGGAGACTATGTTGCGCAAGCACTGGTGCAACCCAGCGAACGGCAATTGGAAATAGACAACAAAATCGTCGATTTCAAACTCGATTTGCGTCATTACGTTTACAAAACTAAGACGCAACTGATCTGCGCTCGTTTATATCAGGGACAAACCACCAATTTTCGTACGCCCGGCGGCGGCTTTGCCCAGGTTATCGTAGTCAAGTGTTTAATTTATTCATGACCGCCGCCATATCGCCTGAGATCATTGGGCCGATAAAGCCACGGCTCAAGTCGAAAGCCTGGACTAACAGCTCCCATTCCGGCTTTGATGGCGATGATAATACGAAATCTGCGACGACTTTTCCGGCAGGCGGCCGACCGATGCCCAGCCTTAAGCGGTAAAATCCATTTGAACCCAAATGTGCAATAATGTCTCTTAAGCCGTTATGTCCGGCATGACCGCCGTCTTTTTTAAGCTTGACTATGCCGGGATTAAAATCCAGCTCATCATGAACTACGAGAATTTCTTCGGGGATTAATTTGTAATAGCGGGCGATTTTGCCTACAGACTGGCCACTTCTATTCATAAAAGTGTCCGGCTTTAACAGTATGACTTTACCGTTTGTAACGCTGCCTTCTGCAAACCAACCTTGAAACCGGGATTCATTAGACCAGGTGCAGCCGATCTCTTGTGCCAGGGCGTCTAAAAACAAAAACCCGGCATTATGCCGGGTTTTTTCGTACTGTCGACCCGGATTGCCCAGGCCGACGATAAGCTTAATCATCTGTAATCTATGGCGGTTTTAAGAAACCACTTCGTCTTTGCTGGCTTTTGACGCCATCATGGAAACGACAGGCAAGTTATGTTCCGGGCCTTGGGCCAAAACTACAATCTCAACACCGGCAGGCAATACAATATCGGAAAGGTGAATGGTCTCGCCAATATCCAGGCCAGACAGGTCGACTTCGATAAATTCAGGCAACACGGTAGGCAAGCATGAAACTTCTACGTCAGCCAATGAATGGGCTGCAATGCCGCCTTTTTTGCCACCGACAGAGGTATGCTCATTGGTGAAATGTAAAGGTACGTGTACTTTTACTGTTTTGGACATGTTGACCCGAAGAAAATCCAGATGCTGGATTTGAACTTTTGCAGGGTTACGTTGAACGCCTTTAAGTATGGCTTGCTCTGTTTTTCCATCAATCGTGACATCCAGCACATGCGAATAAACCGCTTCATGTTCAAGATGCTTAATGACTTCGTTGTGATTTAACACCAGCATTTGAGGCTCGCTATGACCACCGTAAATCACCGCAGGCACATTACCCGCGCGACGCGCTCTTCTTGCTGCACTCTTACCTGAGTGACCGCGACTTTCGGCAACAAATTCAAATACTTTAGACATTTTTCCTCACCATTTTTCAAAAAGTCCGTGCTTAGAGCACAAACATTAAATTCTATCAATCAACGTAAAGCGAACTAACCGACTCACCTACGGCAATACGCCTTATCGTTTCAGCCAGCATTTCTGCAACGCTCAACTGTCTTATTTTTCCTGATTCAACGGCATCCTGACTCAACGGTATGGTATCGGTAACCACCAACTCATCCAGTTGCGACCCATTCAGGTTTTTCATCGCGGGCCCCGACAATACTGCATGCGTACAATAGGCAACCACTTTAATCGCACCGTGTTTTTTTAACGCGGCGGCGGCATGACACAAAGTCCCTGCGGTATCGACTAAATCGTCAATCAGCACACAAGTGCGGCCGTCTACATCGCCGATGATGTGCATAATTTCCGAGACATTTGCCTTGGGCCTGCGCTTGTCTATAATGGCAAGATCAGCATCATCCAGTCGTTTGGCCAGCGCACGCGCCCTAACCACGCCTCCGACATCCGGAGAAACAACAATCAAATCTTTATATTGCTGACGCCACACATCCCCTAAAAGTATCGGTGATGAATAAACGTTGTCTACCGGTATATCAAAAAAACCCTGAATCTGATCGGCATGCAAATCAACCGTTAAAACGCGATGAGTGCCCGCCTGTTCGATCATTTTAGCAACCAGCTTGGCACTGATGGGTACCCGGGCTGACCGCGAACGTCTGTCCTGCCGTGCATAGCCATAATAAGGCATTACAGCAGTAATACGTGATGCCGATGCTCGTTTGAGAGCGTCGATCATCACCAATAATTCCATTAAATTCTCATTAGTGGGAGAGCAGGTCGGTTGTATGACAAAAACATCCTTACCCCGGACATTTTCTTCAATTTCCACCGCAATCTCTCCGTCACTAAATCTGCCGACGGACGCCATTCCTAGGCGCATATTAAGCTTCTTAACTATACCGTCAGACAAAGCCAGATTAGCATTTCCAGAAAACACCATCATAGGGGTGTCGTTCATTCCAGCACTCCCGCACGAATTTAATTAAAAGATAGAGATAAATGGCTGGGTCGCAAGGATTCGAACCTTGGTATGCGGAGATCAAAACCCCGTGCCTTACCGCTTGGCGACGACCCAATAATCAAGATATAGTGTTACCTGTTTTCAGCTTTGAAAACAGCGGCGATTTATTAACACCTTTGCTCAGATAAGTCCGCCACTTAGCTTTAAGTGACTCGAAGGCTATGACCGCCGCCGCTTCTGAATCAAACTGAGCAAATACACACGCCCCTGTTCCGGTTAGCCTTGCCTCTGAAAATGCCGACAAATCAACCAGAGCGTCTTTAACAGACTGGTAACGCTGACTAACAACCTCAACGCAATCGTTTTGGTGTTGGCCTGCTATAAAGTCGGCTATTTTGATCGATTTGCTATTCCGTGTCAAATTTTTAGCTGAAAATATTTCTTTGGTATCGACATGACATTCGGGTTTAATAACCACAACCCACTGCTCAGGAACGTTTATCCGCTCCAGTTTTTCACCGATGCCTTCCGCCCATGAAGAATAGCCGTACACAAACACCGGCACATCGGCGCCCAGGGATAACCCCAGTTCCATCAATTTTTCCTGCGATAACTGTAAGTTCCACAATTGATTCAACACCACCAACGTGGTTGCTGCATCAGAACTGCCGCCCCCCAGGCCGCCACCCATGGGCAGGTTTTTTTCCACTTCGATACGCACGCCTGCTCCACATCCGGTTACCGCTTTTAACAACAGCGCCGCTCTAACCGTTAAATCGTCCGCCTCCGCCACGCCGGGAATTGTTTTTTGCAGGCTGACCCGACCATCGGCGACAGGATGAAACGTTATCCAGTCACATAAGTCTATAAATTGAAACACCGTTTGCAGCAGATGATAACCATCGGGGCGTTGCCCGACTATGCGTAACATTAAATTCAACTTCGCCGGCGCAGGCCATTTTTCCGCCCATTCCGATTGCTTACAATGTTTTTGCGACATTTAAAACCCATTGATCAATGATTAATTTTAATTTGACCTGCTCATTGCTGACGGTGATTTTATGCGGCATGGATTGATTATCGACGGGCTGCATTTGTTTGTAGTCGATAAGCCATCCGTCCTGCTTAAAACCGGTAGCCGTCGCGATATATGCGCTGGTCGGCTCAGGCAAGCCTATCACCCAATAACGCAAGGAGCGCACCGGGACAAACATACCCAACTGTTGATTAATAAACGCTTCCGGCTGTGTCGATGACAGCGGCTTATCATCGCCGCGGTCGATAGTGACCGAATCGCCCGTCAATTGAATAACGGTTGCTCCCTGACCCAAAGGGCCGGATAGTTTTATTTTCTCGTTATCGGGCTTATGCCCCCAATTTATGCTTGCCGACCAGGAATCCTTTTTTCCGGCCAAGGCCAAGCGACCTTCAAACGACCATTGCTCCAGCTTGTAGAGTTGCTCTCTTGCCGTCGCGACATAATGCACTTCCGGCTCTACAGGCGTGGTGGCGCAGCCTGACAGCATCAATACCAGACACCACCCGACCAACTGCCTTGCGTTAATATTGACCCTCACTCGTGCGCGCCGTCCAGTACCTGTCGTTTAAAATCGAGCAGATATTCATCATCCGGCGTCTCTTTAATGGCCTTATCGAACACCTCTTTAGCCTCGTCTTTTCTGCCCAAAGCCCACAACACCCTGGCAAGATGCGCCGCTATTTCATTTTCTTTCTGTTTGTCATACGCTCTTTGCAAATATTCCAGCGCTTTTTCATTATGCCCCAATTTAAACTGCAGCCAACCATAACTGTCAATAATGACCGCTGCGTCCGGCTCTAGCTTCAGGGCTTTCTGGAGGTACTTTTCTGCGTCGGCATAGCGGTCAGGTTTATTCAACAGGGTATATCCCAAGGCATTTAGGGCCTCGACATTATCCGGCTCCATTGCCAATATTTTCCGCAGATCCGCTTCCACCACATCCAGTTTGCCGACCCGCTCCGCCACCAATGCCTGTGTGTACAACAGCTCTTTTTGATCAGGAAAATCAACCAGCGCATCAGTCAACAGCTTAAATGCCCGCTCATATTGCTTCTGCTGGCTGTATAACTCAGCCTGTAACAAGAGGAGACGAGGCTTTTGTTTTGGAAATTTCGCCTGCAAAAGATTGACCCGCGAGTCGGCGGCGGCGAATTGTTTATCTTTTGCCAGCAGTGATACCGCCGAAACCGACGCATCAAAAACCAGTGGCCCATCCGTTACCTTATCGAACCAAGCCAGAGCCTGTCGGGTATGCCCACGTTTTTCTTCTATTTTTCCCAAATAAAAGCTGGCCTGATATTTCCACTCAGGCTGTTCCAACAGCGCCGTAAAAATGTCTTCGGCCTGCTCATCGTGATTCAATTGCAAATGCACCAGCCCCTGCGCAAACTGACTTTCCATATCCTTGGGATCAGCCGATATAAGCCCCTGATAGACTTGAATGGCAGCTTCATAATCCTCGGCTTTTATTAACACCTGCGCATACACTTTGGCGATTTTACTATTATCAGGGTACTTGGCGGACGCCTCTTTTAAAAGCGCTTTTGCCTTATTCAAGTCGCCCGATAATACCGCTATCTGAGCCTGGAAAATCAGCGCCTTATCCCAGTCCGGCCGCACCTTCAAAGCCTGCTGTATTTTGGATTCAGCCAGATTTTTATCTTTCTGCTGCATCGCCAGCAATGACTGTAGAAAATAAATCTCGGCCCTCCCCGGTTGCTGACTGTCCATCGTATTCAGTGCATCGGAAACAGCTGTTATCTTGCCGTCCTTTTGCAGCGCCCCGGCCAATTCAATCACCACATTTTCAAAACCTTCAGGATCACCAGCCAGCAACGCATTTAAGTGCTCGACGGCGGCCCGATTATTACCGGCCGATAATGCCGATAATGCCGAAATTTTTCTTGCCGTCTGGTTTTTGCTATCCAGCTGCAACCATAGCCCCACCGCCTCATCGGTCTTATTGCCATCTTTTATGTACATGGCAATCATTGCCGCCCTTTCGGCAAGTTTGGGATCATGTGTGCGCTTAGCTGCTTCCGTATAACCCTCCAGAGCAACACCATATTGCCCTCTTTGTCCGGCAATCTCTGCCGTCAATAGCATAAACAGCACATCAGGATCGATAACGGTTTTTTCTTCGTTTTGAGGCGCTTTTTCTTTAGGCTCGACTAACTTAACCGGCGCAACGGTTTCTTCGGAGTCACTCGACTTAGCTGGCGAATCGGCGCAACTACTCAGTAAAACGAGGGTTATTGCTGTAAACAATCTAAAAATTAACACACGCGATCCTATTTGTTGCTCGAGATATAAGTGGCATAGATTATCAGAAAAACCGGTTGATTTAGACAGCTGATTTTTTCAATTTGGATAAAGGTATTATATTTCTTAGAATACAGCGACATAATATACGGGTATTTTGGCTAAAAACCATCGGACTCAAGAAATTTCCTGACAATACAGCGACCCGATCAATGGCGAAAACCAACCTTACATCGCCTTGTTCCTAACCTAAATTACTGACACAATCTAGTCTAACCATTGAAACCATGACTTTTCTTGCCGTAGGGATTAATTACAATACTGCGCCGGTTTCCATCCGTGAACGCCTGTCATTCCCTGCCGACAGGCTGGAATCATCGTTAAAGGAATTATGGCGGCTCAAAGAAATCAATGAAGCCGCCATTCTATCAACCTGTAACCGTACCGAGTTTTACTGCACAGCCACCACCGCCAACCAGCAAATCCTGATTGACTGGGTTGCCGAGAACAAGCAGATCGATCCTGCGGATTTCGCGCCCTACCTGTATTACCATGCGGATAGCTCGGTGTGCCGCCATATATTTCGGGTCGCCTGCGGCCTGGACTCCATGATCTTAGGCGAGCCGCAAATTCTCGGACAAATGAAAACCGCTTATCAGGCCGCTTATGATGCGGGCACTTTAGGCAAACGCCTGGGCAAGCTTTTTCAGCATACCTTTACCGCCGCCAAAAAAGTACGCACCGATACCGCTATCGGCTCCAGTCCGGTATCGGTGGCTTTTGCCGCCGTGCAACTGGCACAACAAATCTTCGACAAACTCAGCGAACAGACCGCCTTATTGATAGGTGCCGGTGAAACCATAGAGCTGGCGGCGAGGCATTTAACCCAGCAAGGCATAGGCCGCCTGATTATAGCCAACCGCACCTACGATAAAGCGCACACGTTGGCGGCACAGTTCAACGGCTATGCGATAGCCTTATCCGAATTGCCGACGCATCTGGCCGAAGCTGACATCGTTATTTCATCCACTGCCAGTCAATTGCCGATATTGGGCAAAGGCCGCGTGGAAAGCGCCCTTAAAAAGCGCAAACACAAACCGATGTTCATGGTGGATCTGGCCGTCCCGCGCGACA
>Ga0182019_10001315_pt1 | contig 12681 bp, 10 predicted proteins | sample 812E2MmetaG_FD_120483 | JGI IMG/M metagenome (GOLD analysis project Ga0182019, IMG submission 120483) | Permafrost microbial communities from Stordalen Mire, Sweden - 812E2M metaG | ecosystem: Environmental > Terrestrial > Soil > Wetlands > Permafrost | place: Sweden: Stordalen | collected...
AAGGACCTGTCCCCGGACGAGCCTGGCCACTTCCATCCAGGACAATCCGCCCAGGATCAGGATGATCCCGAAGATGGACAGGCTTTTTTCAAGGATGCCGGCCAGCAGCAGGAGGAGGAACAGGCGGGGAAAGGCCAGCAGCGTATCCACCGCGCGCATGATCGCCGTGTCCCACCATCCCCCCAGATAGCCCGAGGCGCACCCCACGGCCACCCCCAGGAGAAGCGTCAGAAGCACCGAAAGGAGGCCGATGGAGAGGGAGATGCGCCCTCCCGCCAGGATACGGCTGGCGATGCAGCGTCCGAAGGCGTCCGTGCCCAAGGGAAAGCGGACCGCCTTCATCCCGGGCGACGGCGTCCGCGCGGCCGCGCGCCCGTCGGCGGAGGCGTAGGCCGTGGTGAAGGGGGGCAGATAGCGGCACACCGAGGGCTGGAATTGTTCATCCGGGTCATGCGGGGAAATCAAAGGGGCGAACACCGCCGCGAACACGAGCAGGCCGAAGACGGCGGCGCCGATCCTTCCCTCCAGTGTGGGAAACAAGCGGGGAATCCTGTGGTAGGGAAAAAATAGCAAAACGGCGCATCCCGTGGTGAGAATCAGCGATCCTCCGTCGCGGGCGCTCAGGAGTCCGGCCGCCCTTCCAGGTCTCAGGAAAAAAGGCAGAAGGGCGGCGAGGCGGGGAATCCAGGTCCAATCAGCGCGCATGCCGGATCCTCGGATCGGCGAGGCCGTAAAGCAGGTCGGCCAGCACATTGCCGGCCAGGACCATGAAGGACGAGAGCAGTGAGGCGCCGATGATCAACGGATAATCGCGCGTCAGAATGGCGTTGTAGGCCAGGCGACCCATACCGGGCCAGGAAAAGATCACCTCCGTGATGAGGGCGCCGGAAACCAGGAACGGGAGCGAAAGGCCGAAGAGGGTGATCATCGGCAGGAGGGCGTTTTTTAAGGCAAACGTGAACAGGATCTCGCGGCGAGGAAGATGGTACAGGGTGTGCGTGAGCATGTACGGCTGACGCAGGACTTCCTCGAAGGATTTGAACATGAAACGGCTCGTGGCCGCCGCGCCGGGAATCGCGAGGGTGAGCGCGGGGAGGATCAGGTGCCGAAGCACATTCCACGGACTGCCCTCCATGCCGATGTCGCTCATGTGGGAGGGTGGGAGGATCCCCAGGCCGTAGGAAAAAACCAGGATGAGGATCAGGCCGAGCCAGAAGGAGGGGATCGAACACAAAAAAAGCGAGACCCCATGATAGGCTCCGCGCGCGGCCCGGCCCCGGCGCGTCGCCGCGAAAATGCCGGCGAGAATGGCTATCCCGAACTCCAGAGCGAGGGCGGTGGCGGAAAGTAGCAGCGTCTTGGGCACCGTTTCGGCCAGCAGCGACCGGACGCCCCGATGGTAGTAAAACGAGACGCCCAGGTTGCCTTGCAGCGTCTGGACCACCCATTGCCGGTATTGGACGGCCAGCGGCTTATCCAATCCGAGGGCGGTCCTCAACCGGGCCTGGGCCTGAAGCGATACGGAGGGATCCAGATATAAACGGGACGGATCGCCCGGGGCGACGTGGATGATGAAAAAGGTCGCCGTCAGGATGAGAAACAGCAGCAGGGCCGAAACGCCGAGGCGCCTGAGGAGGTAGCGTTTCACTCCGTCGCCGTCCAATCCTCCAGGTTGAAAAACGTCGAAAGGACATTCATCTTTGCGTTCCGGACGCGCCGGTTCAGGCCGTTCAGGCGCTGGTTCTCATAAAGAAAGGTGAAGGGCTGATCGTCCACGATCAGGGCCTGCGCCTCCTCCAGGAAGGCCTTGGCTTCATGGTAATCCTCCACGGCGCGGGCGCGGTCAATCAACGCATCCACCTTCGGATTGGAATAGGAGATGACGTTGAGGCCGTTTTCAATCGCCGTCGTATGCCAGGTGTCCTTCAGATCCACCTTGGTGGGCACACGCATGCCCTGCACGCAGGCGTCGAATTCCTTGCCCATGAGTTTCTGAACGAAGACGTTCCATTCCAGGGGACGGGCGACGACCTTGACGCCCACTTTCGCCAGCTGGTTTTGGACAAGGATGAGGGTGGCCTCGCGGATGGCGTTTCCCTTGTTGGTGAGGACTTCAATCTCGAACGGCTTCCCGTCTTTTTCCAAAACCCCGTCGCCGTTCGTGTCCGCGAATCCCTGCTCCTTCAGCAGGGCTCTGGCCTTGTCGGGATCATAGGGGAAGGGCCTCAGGTTCCGGTTGTAGGCCCAGAGGCTCGAATGGACGGGCCCCGTGGCGGGTTTGGCATAGCCGTACCAGACGGTGTCCACGATCTCCTGCACGTTGATGGCATGGGACAGCGCCCGCCGCACCTCCCTGGATTTTAGGAAGGGATGCTTCAGGTTCCAACCCACATAGACGTATTGCCGGTCCGGATAGGAGACGACTTCGATCCGGGGATCCCTCTTCACCCGGTCCACGTCCCTGGGGGGAATGACCTCCATGACATCCACCGTATGGCTCAGCAACTGCGTCAGGAGGGAGGTCTGATCCGGCACGACGCGGAAAACCACGGGCCAGGGCGTGGAAGGGCCACGCAGGACGCACCGTTCATTACCCTCGAGGGAGTAGGACTCCTGCCGCCGCCAATCCGTGAGGAGGTAGGGTCCCGAAAAGACCCTGTCCTGCGAGAAATCATGCTTGTGCCACTCCGAAAAAGGCACCTTGCCGTAGACGTGCAGGGGATAGATGACCCCTTCATTCACGTCCATGATCTGATAGGGATACCGCCGGGAGAATTTGAAAACCACGGTGGCGTCGTCGGGGGTTTCCACACCCGTGATGAACTGTTTGGCGTCCGAGCCCGTCCAGGCCACTTCCGGGCTGGCGGCGGATTTGGCGGTGAACGCGACGTCCGCCGAGGTGATAGGCACGCCGTCCGACCAGACGGCGCCCCGGCGAAGACGGCAGGTCAGGATTTTGCCGTCCGGGGAAAAATCGCCGCTTTCCACAAGGCCGGGAAGAAACGTCGGCGGATGGTCCTGAAAATCGGATTGCTCCTTGAAAAGCGGCAGGTAGAGCTTCTTCACCAGGTCGGCGGTGAAGGCGCTCTGGGAAATGAAATCATTGATCGTGTCCAGATCCCCGACGGTTCCCACCACGATGGGACCGGCCTTTGATGCCGCCGGCGCCGTCGTTTCCCCGCGGCATCCCCACCAAAACCCCGCGATCAGCATCAGGAGCAGAAATTTCCGCATAGGGCCTCCTTGAGGGGGCATGCTTTTATCTTATCATACACGGCGTGCAGACGGCGTGGTCCCCCGTGGGGGGTGGGATGGAGGTGTCCGCTGTTCTTCCATGCCGTTTGGATTTGCAATTTTCCATGGCTTTGTGTATCATCTTAGCGATAATGTATAAGAAGTTCAATCCCACGCCTCAAGGAGGAAGTATGAAAAAAGTTCTTCTCATCGCGGCTGTCCTATGCGTCGCCGCCTCTTCATTCGCCCTGTTCCGCGCGTCCGACATCGTGTACGTCCTGGCGGCGGCCAATGCCCCGGGGGCCGGGGGCACGCAATGGCAGACGGATGTTTGGGTCACGAATCCTGAAGCGGTGGACCTGAATCTGACCATCGAATATCTGCCCATGGGTGCCGCCGGCAATCCCACCCCCAACGATCCCAACAGCCGATTCCATATTGATTGGCCGGCGGTGATTGTTCCCCAGGCCACACTCTACATTCCCAATATCGTTTCCGTCATTAAGCAGACCTATCCGAACGTTGCCGTCGCCGGCGCCTTCATTTTCTACGGAGAGAAATCCACCGGAGACATCTGCAACCTCGTGGTTAACAGCCGCACCTACACGCCCAAGGATCCCTCGGACCTTTCCCAAGGGTACTTCGGCCAGGATATTCCCGGCACTCCGTGGTTTTACTACACCGATTCCAATTATTCAACCGAAGGCATGGACGCCTATTGGCTGGTGGGGCTTACCGATAACGACGCCTACCGCACCAACGTGGGCATCGTCAACGGCTCCCAGAACCATATTTTGGATATCAAATTTGAATTGTACAATTCGGCGGGGACCAAGGTCGGTGAGGTCACCAAAACCGGCATCGGCGCCCTGGCCCAGGTCCAGTACAGCCAGATGCTGATCAATGATTTCGGACTGGCCGAAGGCACGGCTTTGGATTATTCCATGCGCGTTTCCATCGCCAAGGCCACCGTTATTGACTCCTCCCTTTCGTTCGCGCCCGCCCTTTACACCTATGCCTCCAAGGTGGACAACAAAACCGGCGATCCGAACTATATCGAAGCCACGTACTTCCAGGACAGCACCTCCACCGGAACGATCGTCAACTGCATCTGGCCCTAAGCGATCCCTGTTGATCCGTAATAAAAAGCCCTCCGTTCGGAGGGCTTTTTGCTGTCGGATTCCAAGAAATCCGGGATCGGAATCTTTTCCCGGTCCTATTTGCCGGTGGCCGGGGCGGCGGGCGGTTTCTGTTTGATGAATTCGGCACTTAGATCAATCTGGACATCTTTGCCCACCACGAGGCCGCCCGTGTCGAGGGTCTTATTCCAGGACACGCCGTACTCCATGCGGTTGATCGTCAGGGACGCCTCCGCGCCGAGCCGTTCATTCCCCTGAGGGTCCTTCACCTTGCCCGTGATCGTGAACGGGAAGGAAATTTCCTTGGATAGGCCGCGCAGCGTCAGGGTGCCCACGACGCGATAGCCGTCGCCGGATTTGACGATGGCCTTGCTCTCAAAGGTGATCTCGGGATTTTTTTCCGCATCCAGAAAATCGGGGCTCTTGAGATGCTTGTCCCGCATCTCATTCTGCGTCGTAATACTGGCGGTTCCGATCTTCCCGCGGATCGAAGATTGGGTGATATCCTGTTCGTCATAGATGAAGGTGCCCGAAAAGGACGTGAATTGCCCGCTCACCTTGCTGATCACCATATGTGTGACCTTGAAGCCCACGTGGGAGTGGGCCGGGTCCACGGTGTAGGTCTCCGCCGCAAGAAGTCCCGCGGCTGCAGCCAAAATGCCCAAAACAATGCCAAAGCGTCTCATACGTTTTCTCCTTTATCCGTATTGTGGTTGCGTTATATGAACCGAGCACTGCATGAATTTATTCTGAGTGGATGGAACGGTTCCCATTCCCGCGGCCGCGCAAGCCTGGAAAAAGGCGGGGGAGACCTGGCGGAGGCTTGTGCTACAATTCCAGGATGTCCGGATCCGTGAAGACCTCCCTCCGCCTGGCCCTGGGGGGAACCCTTGGGTTTTTCCTCATCGAACTGTCGGGGGGATGGTACGCCGATTCCCTGAGCCTTGTGGCCGACGCCTTCCACATGCTTCTCGACGCCGCCGCGCTGGGGATCTCCTACACGGCCGTCCTCATGGCGGAGCGGCCCTCCAACCCGGTGCAGACCTACGGCTACCGGCGGGCGGAAATCCTGGCGGCGTTTTTCAACGCCCTCCTTCTTTTGGGGCTTTCCGCCGGCCTGGCCTTCAAGGCCGCCTCCCGGCTTGCGCATCCCGTTCCGGTCCGCGAAGTTCCCATGCTTGTCATCGCCGTCATCGGATTGGTGGTGAACGGGGTGAATCTGTCGCTGCTGCATCATTCCCAGCGGGATAGTCTCAACGTGCGGTCCGCCTATCTGCATGTGTTGTCCGATTCCCTCGGAAGCCTGGTGGTGATCGCCTCCGCCGTGCTCATCCGATGGACGGGCAGCGCACGGTGGGACGCCCTGGGGTCCCTAGCCATTTCCGTCCTGATTCTCGTCTCCGCCACGCGATTGTTTATTAAGACGCTTTCCGTGCTCATGGAAGCCAGCCCCGCCCATCTCTCCACCGATGAAATCAAGGAAGCCTTGCTCGCCCTTCCGGGCGTGATCGGCGTTCATGATCTGCATGTATGGACGCTCGCTTCCGGGTATGAGATTTTAACGGCCCATGTGACCGCCGCGGACCTTTCCACCAGCCAGGAAATCCTGTCGCGCGCCCAGGAATTACTGCGGCTGCGCTTCAAGATCACGCATCCCACCCTTCAAATCGAAACCGATTTCCATCCCGAGTGCGGGCAGGGCCATGGATCCTGTTCTTGACGTCGAGAATCTGGGAATCACCTATCGGCGGGGGAAGGGCCCGGCGGTCCCATTTATTCAAGGGATGACCCTGTCCATACGGACGCCCGCCGAAATCCTCTGTCTGGTGGGGGAGTCGGGGAGCGGAAAAACCCTCGCCGCCCTGGCCTTGTTCGATGTCCTCCCCCCTGGATTCCAGCGGACTTCAGGGCGCATCCGCCTGTGCGGAGAGGACATCACGGGAAGCCAAGCAGGACGGGATCGGATGGCTTATGTGTTTCAGGATCCCGGAGCCGCGCTCAATCCCGTTTTTACGGTGGGGCGTCAGTTGGGCGCCGTGGCCCGCTCCCGGGGCCTCGCGGGACGCACGGTTTTGCTGGAGGCGTTGAAGGCGGTTTCGCTCTCCGACCCCGAAATGCGCCTGATGTCCTATCCGCATGAATTATCCGGGGGGATGCAACAACGCGTCCTGATCGCCATGGCCCTGCTGTCACGCCCGCTCCTGTTGGTCGCCGATGAGCCCACCACATCCCTCGATCTGACCGTGCAGGACAGGATCCTGCGCCTGTTGAAGGAATCGCGGGGATCGGAAACCGCCCTTCTTTTGATCACCCATGATTTCGGCGTGGTGGCGGAGATGGCGTCCCGCGTGGGTGTGATGTACGCCGGGCGCCTCGTGGAAACGGCCCCGGTGCGGGATCTTTTCAGCCATCCGATGCATCCCTATGCCCGCCTGTTGATGGAGGCCCGTCCTTCGCGGCGGATGAAACCCATTCCCGGCGAGGCGCCTCCGCTGACGTGTCCTCCCGGCGGGTGTCCCTTCCATCCGCGATGTCCGGATGTATTGCCGGTCTGCCGCTCCCTTTTCCCCGCGCCCTATTCGCCCGACGACCGCAGGGTTTATTGTCATCTTTATCCCTCAACCGGGAAAACCATCGACGCAGGCCTCGGATGAATCGGGTTGAGGGATGTCGCCAGCGAGGCGACGCAACCCAAGGCACAAGGAGGGCTCCATCCCACAACCGGGAAGATCACGGCCACAGGCCGTGGAGGAATCGGGATATGGGATGTCCCAAGCCTCTGGCCCTGTGTGGGTTCGAGATGTCGGCTTGGGATTTCGCCCCCGCTCAATCGCCCGCGCTCCATCGCCCGCTGCGGCGCACAGCGCAGGTACCACGGGCAGCGCCCGTGGGGCTCCATGATGCCGCTGCTTGAGGCCCGGTCGGTTTATAAAACATTCGCCGGTCATGGGAGCCTTTCCGTGCGGGCGATCCGGGGTATTTCCCTATCCCTGACGGCGGGAGAATCCACGGGGCTGGTGGGGGAGACGGGAAGCGGGAAAAGTACCCTGGCCAAGATGATGCTGGGACTGCTGGCGCCGGACCGCGGAATCGTCCTGACCGGCGGAATGCCGGTTTCGGGATTGCGGGGACGGGACCTTGCCGGGTTTCGGCGGCGGTTCCAGATGGTCTTCCAGCAGACGCAGGGGTCCCTGAACCCGTATTTCACGGCGGAGGAGATCCTTCGGGAGCCGCTGGCGGTTCATCGCATCCCATCCTCCGAGCACGCGGACCGCGTGCGGGAGGCGATGGCGTCCGTGCATCTGCACCAGGAAATCCTATCCAAAAAACCCCGGCAGCTTTCGGGGGGGCAGCGCCAGCGCATCGCCATCGCCCGCAGCCTCATCCTGAAACCCGACGTGGTGGTCCTGGATGAGCCCGTCTCGGCACTGGATCTCTCCGTGCAGGCGCAGATCCTGGAGATGCTGCAAAACATGCGGGACCGCCTGCGGCTTACGTACCTTCTCATTTCTCATGAATTGGACGTCGTGACGCGCTTGTGCGGCCGCGTTGCGGTGTTGTACGCCGGGCGGATTGTGGAATCAGGTCCGACGTCCGAAGTCCTATCCGATCCGCTTCATCCTTATACCAGGCGTCTTCTCGCCGCCCGCCTTCCGGATGCTCCGCGGGATGGGGAAAGGGGAAATGAAAAACCCGAAACGGCCTGGGGCGAGCCTCCGAGCGCAGGGTGTCCCTTTTGGCCGGGGTGCCCGGACGGGGGGGAAGGGTGCGCCTCGCACCCACCGCCATGGGCGGGGACCCGGAATGGACACGGCGCGGCCTGCGGGCGAATCCGCAAGACCTGATCGGTGTTTCGCAGGAAAAGACCATCCCCGCGTGAAGCAATACGGACCCGGCGGATGGAAGGCGCACCTGAAATGGTATAATAAAACACATTAAAATCATTGAAGGAGCCGTATATGAAATTACGTGTGTCCGCGTTCCTCGCTCTGTTATGTGCCGCCTTTGCCTTTGGCGACCTTGGAAAATATCAGAATTGGGACCAGGGGTGGGTGCAGCATTTTATGACCAAGAAGGAAGCGAAACTCTTCAAGAAGCTGACCACGGAAAAAGAAGCCGAGGAGTTCGTGGCCCTGTTTTGGGCCAAGCGGGATCCCACACCGGGCACGCCGAGGAACGAGTTCCGCGAAGCAAAGGAACCCTTGGCCAAGCTGGCTGATGAAAGGTACGGTACCCCTAAGATAACGGGGTCCTTGACCGATCGCGGCAAAGTCCTGCTTATGCTGGGACCGCCCTTTTCCATCGTGGATCGGATTGGATCCGACAGCGAAGGCAATCTGAGGAGCGAGGGTCTGAAGGAGACGAGCGACCAGGCCGCCTTCACTCAGATTAAATTTGAGGTCTGGACATACCGCAAGGAGCAGTTGAACCGCCTTCCCTTCAAGGTGCCGAGCCAGCAGCTGATCGTTGAATTCAAAAAGGAACAGGGGAGCAAGGAAGCCTCGATGCGGCGCGATGTCCCCGTGATCCTGCAGAGCATGGCTTTGGCCGTGGAAGGCTATATCAAATCCCCCGACCTGGAGAAGGTGCCCGACTGGGCGAAAACCATGGGCGAGTCGCCCCTGGAGGCGGTGGCCGCCAAGATCATGAGCGGGGAGGCGCCGGCGTCTTCGGATAAGGGCGTGCTCAACACCGCGGTGTTTTTCGACAGCACGAAAACGCAATACGGCTGCGCCCTTGTGTTCCTGCCGGAGGAAGCCTTCAAGGACGTCCCCGCGCAGGTGCAGTTGTATCTGCTGTTCAAGGACAAGGACGGCAAAGTCCTGGCCAAGACGGATGAGGTCGTGACGCCGGGAAAAACAGAGGGTGGCGTCTATGTGGACCGCTCCTTCATCGCCAAGCCCGGAACCAACAAACTGTTGATCGTCCTCGGCAAGGCCGACGGCACGGTTTTGTATTCAGTCTACCAGGACTTCGAGTCCCCGGATCTGCTGGTCCAGGATGCGGAGGGGCTGTGGCTGACCCTGTCCGGCGACGTCACGCCCTTGAAAAGCACTTCCTATGAAACAGATCCGTTTGTCTTCGGCGGCGTCAAGGTTATTCCCCGGGCCAGCGGCGTATTTAAAATAACGGATGATCTGTGGTATTTTTACAATGTCTTCCATCCCCAGTTGGATCCGGCCGCCAATAACGCTCCCAAGCTCACGCAAAAAGTCGAAATCTATAAGGACGGCAAGCGCATCCGCGGCTCCCAGTCCACGGCCCCGGAATTGGCTTCCCTCTCCGAGGGGCGGTATGCCGCCGGCAACGCCTACAATATCGGCCAGGATCTGAAATTGGAGCCCGGCAGCTACACGCTGAAATTGATGGTGAAAGATCAGCTTTCGGGGAAGGAATTCACGCAGGAAAAAACTTTCACGGTCTTGAAGTGAGCCTTGCGGAGGTTCTGATCCTCGAAGCCGGGCCCTGGAATCCGGAGCGCTGATGTGACGCCTTTTTCAGGTTTGAAAGAGGTCCTCGCGGACCTTCGCAGGGGCAGACCGGTCGTCATCGTGGATGATGAAAGCCGGGAAAACGAGGGCGACATCTGCTACGCCGCCGAAAAGATCACTCCCGCCAAGGTGAACTTCATGGCCACGCACGCCCGGGGTTTGATCTGCCTGGCCCTCACGGAGGAACGCTGTGACGACCTCCGGATCCCCCTGATGGTGGCGGACAACACCTCCCTCCACAACACGGCCTTTTGCGTTTCCATCGAGGCCCGGGGCAAAACCACCACCGGCATCTCCGCCCCCGACCGCGCCGCCACCATTCTCACCGCCATCCATCCCGACACCCGGCCGGAGGATCTGCTTCGGCCGGGGCATATTTTCCCCCTGCGGGCCAAACGCGACGGCGTGCTGCGGCGCGCCGGCCACACCGAGGCTATCGTGGACCTCTGCCGTCTGGCGGGGCTCACACCCGCCGGGGTCTGTTGCGAAGTGGTGCGCGATGACGGCACCATGGCCCGCCTGCCCGATCTGGAGGTTTTTGCCGCCAAGCAGGGTATCCGCGTCATCTCAGTGGAGGAGATCATCAGGTGGCGTCTGCGCCATGAACGCATCGTGGAGCGCGTCGCCAATCCCGTCCTGCCCACGCGCTTCGGCGAATTCCACATTGCGGCCTACCGCGTGGAGGCCACCGCCGAGGAGCACGTCGCCCTGGTGATGGGGGAGATTGCGGAGGAGGACACCGTCCTGGTGCGCGTGCACAGCCAGTGCCTTACCGGCGACATCTTTGAATCCGGGCGGTGCGATTGCGGCGAGCAACTGCGGCGCAGCATGGAGATGATCGCCGAGGCGGGGAAAGGGGTGCTGGTCTATCTTCTCCAGGAGGGGCGGGGCATCGGCCTGTTGAACAAGCTGAGGGCCTACGAATTGCAGGATAAGCACGGCGACGACACCGTGGAAGCCAACGAGCGCCTGGGCCTTCCCGTGGACCGGCGCGACTACGGCGTGGGCGCCCAGATCCTCTTGGATCTGCGCGTGCGGCGCATGCGCCTGTTGACCAACAATCCGCAAAAGTACATCGCGCTGGCCGGCTACGGTCTGGAAATCGTGGAGAGGGTTCCCATTGAAATTCCGCCCACCCAGGTTTCCCGCAAATATCTGGAAGCGAAAAAAAAGAAGCTGGGACATATTCTCAAACTCGTGTAGGAGGGGTCATGAAAAATATACGGGATATGGAAGAGGGCAGGGCCACCGTCGGGGTCGTCGGCTTGGGGTATGTTGGGCTGCCGCTCGTTCTTCTGGCCTCGGATGCGGGTTTTCGCGTCATCGGTTTCGATATTGATCCGGTCAAGGTGGCCCGGTTGAACGCGGGACGCAGCTACATCAAACACATCCCCTCCGCTAAAATCCGGGAGCTGGCCGGCCGGCGGTTCCAGGCCACAGCGGATTTCCGGAAGATCAGCGCGTGCGATGTGGTGCTCATCTGCGTGCCCACGCCCTTGACGAGGCATATGGAGCCGGACATGAAATACATCGCCGACACGGGCCGCAGCATGGCGCCGTACCTGCGCAAGGGGCAGCTTGTGGTCCTGGAGAGCACCACCTATCCCGGCACGACGGAGGACTTCCTGCGCCCCATCCTGGAAACCTCCGGCCTGAAGGCGGGGAGGGATTTCTTCCTGGCCTTCAGCCCCGAGCGCGAGGACCCGGGGAATCCCAAGTTCCACACCCGCATCATTCCCAAGGTGGTGGGCGGGTTGGACGCCCCGAGCCTCAACATCGCCTGCGCCTTCTACGGCCGGCTCATGGACCGTGTGATTCCCGTGTCCTCCCTGAAGGTGGCCGAATCGTGCAAACTGCTGGAGAACATCTACCGGTGCGTCAATATCGCCCTCGTCAATGAGCTGAAGATCCTCTTCACGCGCATGGATATCGACGTCTGGGAGGTCATCCGCGGCGCCTCCACCAAGCCCTTCGGCTACATGCCCTTCTATCCCGGTCCCGGTCTGGGCGGACACTGCATTCCCATTGACCCCTTCTACCTCACGTGGAAGGCCAAGGAGTACGATCTCAACCTTCGCTTTGTGGAACTGGCGGGGGAGGTGAACATCGGGATGCCCTATTACGTGGTGGATCGCCTCCAGCGGGCCCTCGACCGGCGCGGTCGGACCTTGAAGGGGGCCAAGATCCTCCTGCTGGGTGTGGCCTACAAGAAGAATGTGGATGACGTGCGGGAATCGCCCGCGTTCAAGATCTGGGAGATCCTGGATGAGCACGGCGCCAAGGTCCTCTACCACGACCCGAATATCCCGGTCCTGCACCCCGGGCGGAAGTACGATTATCCGTCCAAGAGCCGCGCGCTCACGCCCGCGCTTCTGCGCGGCTGCGATGCCGTGGTCATCGTCACGGACCACGATGATGTGGACTACCGCAAGGTCGTCCGGTATGCCCCCCTGGTGGTGGACTCCCGACACGCCATCAAAGGACGCCATCGGAACGTGGTGAAGGCCTGACATGGTCCAAGGGCCGCCAAACCTCCCCGAGCCCATCCTGGTGACCGGAGGTGCCGGTTTCATCGGATCCCATCTCGTGGACGTTCTCCTTCGTGAGGGGCGCCAAACGATCGTCCTGGACGATTTCAACGATTTCTACGACCCGGCCCTCAAGCGTGCCAATATCGCCGGACATGTGGGCCATCCGAAATACACCTTGGTTGAGGGGGACATCTGCGACACGGACCTGGTGGGACGCCTGTTTGAACGCCATCCGTTCGCCATGGTGGTCCACCTGGCCGCCCGGGCCGGAGTGCGTCCCTCGCT
>Ga0182019_10001317_pt1 | contig 12668 bp, 7 predicted proteins | sample 812E2MmetaG_FD_120483 | JGI IMG/M metagenome (GOLD analysis project Ga0182019, IMG submission 120483) | Permafrost microbial communities from Stordalen Mire, Sweden - 812E2M metaG | ecosystem: Environmental > Terrestrial > Soil > Wetlands > Permafrost | place: Sweden: Stordalen | collected...
AAGCATACATAAAATTATCCCTGGATTGGAGAAATTGATAAATATATTGCGCTGGGCTAAAATATTGAACCATGGCAAAAACGATGTTGCCAGATAAACTGCCACCGCCAGAGCAATCAATGAGAGCGTAACAGCTTCACCTAAAAATAAGCAGATTATCTGAAACCTTCCGCCCCCCGAAAGTTTTCGTATTGCTGTTTCCCTGGCTCTTTTTTCTGATTGGCTCGTGGATAGATTGACAAAATTAGCACAGGCAATAAATAAAACAGCGATCGCTATCAGCATTAATATGTTAAGATATTCTGATGAGACTGTAGGTTTGAGGTCACGCAAAACACGATTGTCAAGATGACAGTCTTCAAGAGGCTGAATTTCATAAGATTCTCTGCCTTTGAGATAATCAGGAAAATATTTATCAGGAATCAATGATAGATTTGTTTTTATTGATGCGATATTCTGACTGGGATGAATCTTTATAAAAGTCATCGGACCTCCCCAGTACCATAACCGATCAAGGTCAGGATGCATCTTATTCAATATGAGGTGTGAAACCAGAAGGTCGAATTTAAAAATAGAATTCTCCGGCAAATCTTTCATAATGCCTGCCACTGTAAAACTAGATTTATCAATTGTAAGCTCTTTACCCATAGGGTTTTGATTCCCGAATAATTTCTTTACGGTACTTTGGGTGATGACAACCAATCCAGGGTTGTCAAAGACAGTTTTAGGATCTCCGGTTATCAGCGGAAAATTGAACATTTTCAAAAAACAGGAGTCAGTGGTATATCCTGTCAGATTGTAATAAGGCTGGTTGTCAACCAGTACTGATTCATCCTCCCTCAAAAAATTAGCCAGACTTGTGGACATAACGACATCTTTGATATCCGTTCTGACTACGTCAGGTAATGGAAGGGGAGTAGAAGCGAAGTAGTCTGTTCCGCCTGTTCCCTTATCAACTGAGATTATCCTGTAAATCAGATTACTATCCTTGTGGAAATTATCGTAACTTCTTTCAAAATAGACAAAGTAGAAGATAAGGATGGCAACTGTCATTCCAATAGATAATCCCAAAAGATTAAGTAAAGAAATTTTCTTCTGACTATTAAAATTCCTTATAGCTATTTTAATATTATACCAAATCATATTATTTAGTATTAATTATGGGATTCTGACTATTCATACCTCAATGCCTCCACAGGATTCCTCGTAGCCGCCCGCCAACTCTGCCAACTGACTGTAAGTAAAGCTATTCCCAGGGCAATTATTCCTGCCAGAACAAGTATCCACCAGCTGAGAGCTGTTTTGTAAGCAAAGCTTTGAAGCCATTTATGCATGACATACCATGCAATAGGGCAGGCGATTAAAAAAGCGATTCCCACCCATTTTATAAAATCCATATTTAACATTGCAAGTATTTCGGAGATCCTGGCCCCGTTTACTTTACGGATTCCAATTTCCTTAACACGGCGCTGACATGCAAATATTGACATAGCCAGGATACCCAGACAGCAAATTACTATTGCACAGCTGGCTAATAAGGAAAATATCCGGCGGAACCTGAGTTCAGATTGATACATATCGCGTATTGCCTGATCCAAAAAACTAACCTCTACAGGAAATGAAGGTGACAATTCGGCAACTGTTTTCTTTATATTGTCAATTGTTGTTTTAAGTGAAATAAAATCTTTTGTTTGAATGGTTATGAGACAATATGAAGCATAAGAATCATTTCTTATTGCGAGAGAACCAATGGGCTGATTTACAGGCTTGTAATGAAAATCTTTTATAACACCTATAATTTCGGCACTGGGACCTTCCTGGTTCATCATACCCATATTTACTGTCCCTCCAAGTGGATTGATTAAATTATTTTCCCGGAGGAACGTTTCATTTACCACAATCTTCTTTTTATCTGAGGAAAGATCCTCGGCATATAAACGCCCCGAGACCAATTGAAGTCCTAGCATTTCAAAGAATCCCGCATCTGCGCTGAATGTATCAAAATTTACGTTTTTCTTTTCTCCGTTAAGTATTAACTGAGATCCCCAGTATGATATAATTTTGCCTGGGAAATACTGCGAAAATGTAACCTGTTTAACAGCAGACTTTTCTTTCAGGAGATTTTTAAGAACATCTTTTTTCTGACTAAGTTGCTCAGTCAACTTAATGCCTATAATGTTATTCTGGTTAAATCCAAGATCGCTGCTCCCGAATTGGACCTGCTTTTGTACCAGGACAGTAAAGGCGATCAGCACAATGGCAATTGTAAACTGCATAGTGACAAGTATCCCTCTGAAGGAGAAGTTGGTTCTATCTGGCCTGGTTGTTTTCTTCAGATTATCAACTGCCCGGGAGGAAGAGATCCTTAAAGCAGGAATGATACTGAAACCAACACTTAATACAATGATAATTGCCAGAGAAACAATAATAAAGCCGGGGGCATATATGAGTTTCTGATTAAAGTAAATCCCTGCAAAGTCCCTGATGAAGGGATTGATACCAGTGACAAGTTCAATTGCAATAAAAAGGGCTGCCAGAAAGAACAGGAAAGACTCTGCAAGCGTATTGCCGAGTATTGAATATGGTTTTGCCCCGATTATCTTCATTACCCCGGTCTGTCTTATTTTTTCCTGCCACTGGGATGATGAGATGTTTATGAAATTGATCAGGGCAATCAATAAAACCAGAGAAGCGACAAGAACTAAAATCTGGACTTTCTTCCTGTCACCGGATATCAGATAATCACTTCCGAAAAGTGAAAATTTCGAAAAATAGATTTTTTTAAACGGAGTCAGTTTTGTGTTTAAATAATCTTTTTGATTTTCTTGTGGGAAAAGGGACAGAATCACTTTTGTGGTTTCTTCAGGATTAACACCTTTTTTTAAAAGAAGAAATGTCTGGAAATCACACCATCCCCATTCTGTGTACTCACCCCCGTTCTCCTGTACTATTTTCCTGGTGGCAATATTTGTAATCGCACTGAAGTTAAGGCAGGAATTAGCATTTTGATCCTCAACGACTGCACTAACTGTAAGGCCTTTGTTGTTGTTCAGTTTAATGATTTTACCCAAAGCGATATCATTACCGAAAAGTTTATGTGATAGTGATTTTGTAATTACTACTGTCAGAGGGTCCTTCAGCGCAGTTTCAACATTCCCTTCAGCGAATTTGTAAGTGAAAAGTTTAAAGAAATCTTCATCCGCAAAAACAAGGTCTGATGTAATGGGTTCCCTGTTTTCAGTCTGGAATACCGGAGCCTCCCATGTTCCACTTATCCGCACAGCAGATTCTACTCCTGGAACCTTTTCATCAATATGTTCTTTAAGGATGCCAGGTGTATATATATGGTCTTCCAATCCATATAAATAAACTCTTTCCCCGTTTTTCTGAAAACTGTCAGTTGTAAGTTCACTGTAACAATATACAGAAAGGATTATTACTAGTGACAGACTGATCGATAAACCCAAAAGGTTGATCAGATTTGTCAATGGCTTCCGTATAAAACTCCGTATGATTGCTTTAAAAAGGTGTTTCATATCTTTTGTGTTGTTTTGTTATTTCATAAATGTCTATTTTCTTCTTTTTTCACCCCCAAACCCCCCAGGGGGGCTTTGCCTCTCTCTAAATCTCTCCCCCAGGAGGGAGGGACTTTAAAACTTAAGTGAGTTAACCCCCCCCTTGGGGAGAATGGGGGGTAAACACCAGGGGATCGGAAGTAGGTTATTCATATCTCAGCGCCTCCATCCCGATACGCTTCGCTATCGAGGATCTCCGCTCTCCTCACTACTCGTATCGGAGAGCTTCGACCGGATTCCTCATTGCCGCCCTCCAGCTCTGCCAGCTCACTGTTAATAAGGCAATAACAAGTGCAATTATTCCGGCTAATCCAAATATCCACCAGCTTAATTCCGTTTTATATGCAAAAGTCTGTAACCATTTATGCATGGCGAACCAGGAGACCGGAGTTGCAATTACAAAAGAGATTACCACCCACTTTAGGAACTCGCTGTTAAGCATTATTAATACTTCGGTGATCACTGCTCCGTTTATTTTCCTGATCCCTATTTCTTTTGTCCGTTTTTCGGAAAAGAAAGCTGCCAGACCGAATAGACCCATACAAGCTATTAGAATAGCAATTGATGAAAAGATGAAGATGATCTTTCCAAACGTTGCCTCTTTTTTATACAGTTGATCGTAAAAATTGTCGTAGAAAAAATATTCAAAAGGACTATCGGGTACCATTTTATTCCAAAGCCTCTTTATATAATCTACTGAACCTGAAATGCCAATTGTACTTAATTTCACGGTAAGGTAGTTAGAAGTACTATCTCTCATATAAAGAAATAATGGTTCTACCTCACTATGCAGTGATTTAAAATGAAAATCACTGATTATTCCTGTAACAAAACCCTCTTTTATTGGGTAAATTGAAAACCTCTTACCGACAGGTTTATCCCAACCTAACTTTTTAACTGCAGATTCATTTAACAGATACTGGGCTCCGGAGTAAGGACAAGAAGTATCTCCAAGTTGATATCCTTCTTTCAGTTGAACCCCATATGTTTTGATGAAATCCTTATCAACATAGAGATAGGTCATCGTCTCTGGTTTCTGCGCATTGGCTCCTTCATAATTTATTGAAGTAACCCATATCATTTCTCCAGGCAAATCGGAGGTTGCTGATGTCGAAATGATCGATGGATTTTTAGATAATTCCTGTTTAAACGGCACTATTTTAAATCTAATCTTATTGTCATTGAGAGGGATGATCATTAACTGATCTTTTGAGAAACCCAGATTCAAATTCTGGATGAATCTCATTTGTCGATATATAAAGAGTGTTGATGATATTAGTACAATGGATATTCCAAATTGAAAAAGAACTAGTATCCCTTGGGTTCCAATATGATTTTTAGTTTTTACCAATTGTTTCTTTAAAGTATCCATAGGACTAATACGGGAAGATACCCTCCCGGAGGCGAGTCCTGTTATCATTGTTATTAACAAGAATAAAAGAGCTAATCCTGGGATCAAACTCTTTATTGAACAAGTATTTATCAGACTTACTCCGACCAGACTACTAAACCCAGGTAGTTGGTTACTAATGATTACTGCAGAAATAATTATTGAAATTCCAACCAGAACAGAAGCATCTGACAGGTACAGAAAAATAAGCTGTCTTCTCCTAGCACCCATTATCTTACGCATTCCCAGTTCAGTTGTACGTCGGCTGTTAATAGAAAATGAAAGGTTTATATAATTAATACAGGCAACGATCAGGATTAATAAAGCAATTGTACTTAGGATGTATACACTTTTAATATTGCTGTTTGGAGCAAATTCACCAAACATATCAGAATGAAGATGGATAGAAGTCAGCGGTTGGAGGTGATATAGCTCACCTTCATTAAAGCCAGTGTTATATTCACTCGCGACTTGACTTACGGATCTTTCAAATCTTTCAAAGTTGATTCCGGGAGGAGTAAGTAAATATGTAAGTACTACAGTGTTTATACTGTTTTCAAAAAAATCATTTCCAAAGAAAGCTTTTGCACCCGACATTGCGACAATCATATCGAATTTAAGATGTGAATTTAAGGGTATGTCTTCCATAATACCACTTACAGTCAGGTCAATCGAGCGGTTATATCGGATAGTCTTTCCGACCGGATCGTTCTTTCCAAAGTACTTTTCTGCAATTGATCTGGACAAAACCACACTATTGGGTTTAGAAAGGGCTTCGTCTGGATTGCCAACAATAAGCGGGAAAGTGAATACATCGAATATCGAGGAATCGGCTATTAAGATTCCCTCTTCGAAAATTTTTTTATCACCTGCTGAAACCAAACCTTTAGGAATATGAGCAATTCTGACGGTTTTAACTACTTCAGGTAGTTTATCTTGAAGAAATTTTGCAAGAGGAGCCGGTTTTACTACCACGCTCATATTTACTCCTTCAAATTTATACGTGCTGTAGACTCTGAATATCCGATCGGAATTTTTATTAAAGCGATCAAAACTTAGCTCATACCTTATATAAATCAATATGAGACTAGCCGCTACTATTCCAATTGTAAGACCTATAATGTTAACAATTGTAAAAAGTTTCTGATTCCTGAAATTTCGTAGGGAAAACTGTAAATTTCTTAATATCATAACATCCTCCAATTATCTTAATGTTTAATTTCAATAAAGATTGCTTACTCTTTACTTAATTGTATCCTATCGCCATTACCCGTCATTTTAAAGCTCTCTGATATTTTTTTTGAAGAGTTTATCAATTTGAATGTAAGAGTTGTATCATTAATCCATTTATAGATTGCTTTATCGTAATCCTCGCTTGCTGATGTGAAGTAGGGATATGCTCTTAATTTATTATTATCCATCCGATACATAAAGGTAACATAGAATTTACCTTCTTTATCCCGATTATGCATTCTGGAGATTTTAACATCTTTGTCCTTGTGGCTCTCAATATTGTCCTGAGCTCTAGAATCCCAGTTATCAATAATAGAGATTGTCCTTTCCTTGCTTGTCGTACTACAAGCGTAGATCAGACAGATTAAGATTAGAATGAGTTTTGTCTTCATAATAAATTCAGTTTAGTTATTACAATGATGGGCAAAGAAAAACCGAAAATTTCTTAAGATCATAATATCTTTCAATTGGGTTTAATATTTAATTACTATAATGATGCCATAATTGTATTTACTTAATAAACAATGAGATAATTAATACATATCAGACCCTTGCGTAAATATATTTTACAACAAAGCGTAAAATAATTTTACATATTGTTGACTTTGGGTTTGGAATGAAATAATTTTACATTCAGCTTTTTAATTCCGCCATTATGGAGAATTTACCCCCAAACCCCCCAAGGGGGCTGTGCCTCTCCCTAAATCCCCCCCAAGGAGGGCGGGACTTAATCTGGACTGAAAGTTTAGAGGCCCCCCCTTGGGGGGGTGGGGGTAAAACATCAGAAGTGGAAAAATATTGATATCCAATAGTATGCAGACACAGAAAGGCAACATTCTTATTATTGATGACAACAAGAGCATCCTGAGCGCTCTTGAGATATTACTCATACCTGAATTCCATGAGGTTACGCTGTTCTCAAATCCGAATCAGATACTTACTGAACTGTCTAAAAAGGATTATAACCTGGTAATTCTCGATATGAATTTCAAGGCCGGTGTTAATACAGGGAATGAAGGAATTTACTGGCTTGAAAGGATCAAAGAAGCCAAACCTGAGATATCAGTTGTTATGATAACAGCTTATGGTGATATTAATACTGCCGTTAAGACACTCAAGTCGGGTGCATCGGATTTCATTCTGAAACCATGGGATAATGAAAAATTGCTTGCAACTCTGAAGCTTGCGATACAGCTTAATCTTTCAAAAACAGAAGTCCGTCAGCTTAAAGAAAGAGAGACTGAACTTAAAAAGGAAATTAACCGCGACCAGAGATTCATTACCGGTTCTTCACCTCAACTTATGAGCGTCCTGAATCTGGTAAGAAAAGTTGCAAAAACCGATGCAAATGTGCTTATCACAGGAGAAAACGGGACAGGCAAGGAATTGATAGCCCAGGAGATTCATCGTCTTTCGGCCAGAGCCAAAGAGGTTCTTGTAAGTGTGGACATCGGCGCATTAAGTGAAACTCTGTTTGAAAGTGAATTGTTCGGACATATGAAAGGAGCTTTTACCGATGCCCGCGAAAACAGGCAGGGTAAATTTGAAATTGCAGATAAGGGTACTCTTTTTCTCGATGAGATTGGGAATCTGTCTTTTCAGCTACAGGCCAAGCTGCTTGCAGCCATTGAGAACCGCCAGATTACACGTATAGGATCAAATCAGCTCATCCCCACCGATATACGCCTCATATGTGCTACCAACAGGAATCTTGAAAATATGGTTCACGAAGGTCTTTTCAGGGAGGATCTTCTGTACAGAATTAACACTATTCAGATTGAATTGCCCCCTCTGAGAGACAGGGGAAATGATATTTTTATTCTTGCTGAATTCTTTCTTAAAAAATATGCTTACAAATATAATAAGCCCAGCCTTAAAATCAACCAGCAGGCACATGAAAAGCTTCTTAAATATTCATGGCCTGGAAATATCCGGGAGCTTCAGCATACCATTGAAAAGGCAGTAATATTAAGTGAATCATCTATTATAAGACCTGATGATCTTTATTTAAAGCATCCCGGATCATTCAGCAGCAACAGCTCTTTTACTACCCTTGAAGAGATGGAAAAACAGATGATTCAGCAAGCCCTTGAGAAAAATAATGGTAACTTCACTGCCGCGGCGGACCAGCTTGGAATAACCAGGCAGACTCTTTATAACAGATTAAAAAAATCAGGGGATGTTCAGTAAAAACCTCCATTTTAATATAATATTCAGGGTTTTATTAATTGTTGTAACATCTGCATTCCTGAGTTACTTTATAGTTATTAACCATTCATTGCGCTTCTCAATCATCTGTTTCCTGATGATAGTTTTCCTTACAATCAACCTCATATCTTATCTGAATAGTACTAATAAAAAGATCAGATTTTTCTTTGATTCTGTCAGGAATGATGATTCCAATCTCTTTTTTCCTGTCGGGACCAGAAATCAGGCTTTGAAAGAGTTGTATAAGAGCATGAATAAGGTGAACCGCCAGATCCAGCAGTTAAAAATAGAGAACAGGCAACAGGAACAATATTTCAGGACATTACTTGAACATCTGGCAGCCGGGATAATTACATTTGACAATAAAGGATTCATACTCCACGCCAATTCATCTGCTAAAAAGCTGCTTTCAATTGATGTCCTCACACATTTACAGCAAATTGAACGAAAGGATAAGAAACTGTTTGAGACAATAAACAACATGAAGCCACTTGAGCGGAAGCTAATTGCCGTATCGGCGGAAGGAGGTGAAATACAATTGTCACTTAAAGCCACATCATTTAAGACAAATGAAAATGAGCTCATAATACTTTCAATCCAGGATATCAAGAATGAACTCGATGAAAAGGAGATTGAATCGTGGATGAAACTAATCAGAGTATTAATGCACGAAATCATGAATTCTATTACACCGATAACTTCCCTTTCGGAAAGTCTGTCAAATATATATAGTACAGGAGGCAAACCTGTTTTACCCGAACAGGTTAATGTTAAAACTATAGCTACTACCTTACAGGGACTGAATGTTATTAAAGAACAGGGTAAGGGACTGATGTCATTTGTGGAGTCATACAGGAAGCTTACACGTGTACCCGAACCAGAAAAGAAATTCTTTAAAGTCGCTGATCTGATGGGCCGGGTACATATACTTTATAACTCCCTTGATAACAGCGACAGAACAAAATTTTCTGTTTCACTGAAAAAACACGATCTTGAGATCTTCGCGGATCAAAACCTCATTTCACAGGTTTTAATAAACATTTTAAAAAATGCTCTGGAAGCCAATGAAAATAATAGTAACGGACAGATTAGAATTGTTGTAACTGAAGGAATAAACAGCCATCATGAAATATGTGTTATAGATAATGGTCCTGGAATTCCCGAGGAGAATATTGACGAGATATTTGTCCCGTTTTTTACTACCAGGCAGAACGGTTCCGGAATCGGACTGAGCATCTCAAAACAGATTATGAGAGTTCATGGAGGAAACCTGAAAGTCCGGTCAGTGCCGGGCAAAGAGACTGTGTTTTGCCTGAGTTTCTAATCGTACTTTATCGCCTTAACGGGAGAGATCCTGGTTATTAATTGCGAGGGAACAAGTAACATTATGATTATTGCAGCCATTGTGCCAGCATTCAACAACAGTATGTGGGTTAATTCAAGATTCACCGGCACAGTTTTAATATAATATGATGTAGGGTCGAGAGTAATCAACCCGGTTTTAAGCTGAATAAAAGCCAGCCCTATTCCAATCAGATTTCCCCAGAATAATCCCTTTCCGATCAGATAAGCTGCCTGATAAAGAAACACCCTACTTATTGTAATGTCTTCAGCGCCAAGCGATTTTAATACCCCAATCATGTTGGTCTTTTCAAGAATCAGGATAAGCAATCCGGATATCATATTAAATCCCGCAACAATAAGCATCAGCAATATGATGATAATAACATTAATATCCTGAAAATTCAACCAGTCAAAGATCTGAGGATATCGTATCCTGATGTTTGTTACCTTGAACTTTGTATCTTCTTCGGTTATTTTATAGCCTATAGCGTCTCTGACCTCAGATGTCATTTCATCAAGTTTATCGAAATCCTTAATAAACACTTCAAATCCGCTTACCTGGTCCTCCTTCCATCCGTTAAGTCTTTTTATATGTCCGATGTCGCAGTAAACATACATCTTATCAAATTCTTCGAGGCTGGTCTCATAAATACCGCTGATGGTGAATTTTCTCATTCTCGGCGGATCCTGGATAAACAGCATAGCGAATGAATCGCCTGTTTTCAGCCTGAGCATATCGGAGATCTTTTTTGAAATAATCACCTTATCAGTTCGTCCTGTATCCGTGACAGTGAACACGGAGCCATCCACCATGTTGCTTTTGAAGTAACTCCAGTCAAAATCGCTACCTATTCCTTTAAGTACCACTCCCTGGATATCCTCATCAGTTCTTATAATCCCTGCTTTCGTGGCAAATACCTGAACATGTTCAATTCCACGTATCTGCTTAATCCTGGGAATAAATTTCTGGGTGTCACTGATTGGTGCTGTCTCGAATGAAATATTTGAATCGAAGTTCATGATCTGAATATGCGATCCAAATCCTACCACTTTCTCCCTGATCTGTTTTTTGAAGCCTGTAAGTATGGCAACTGCCAGAATCATGACTGCGAGACCCATGGCTATTCCGACTATAGCAATAACATTTATTGGACGTGAAAAGGATGTTCCTTCACGTCTTCCTTTTATGAGCCTGTGTGCTATGAAATATGGTAAATTCATCTTATTGAAAAGTTCCCAAATTTAAGAAATTTAAGGTGAATTTCTCTGTGTAACTCTGTGAATCCTCTGTGCAACTCTGTGACAGTTCTTTTTTTTTTACACAGAGGGCCACAGAGAAGTCACAGAGAACCACAGAGATTAAAAAAAAATCCTAGATTTACATAAACATATCAGGAGGAGAATGAGTAGACTATTTATTTCTTTAGCTTTTGCATCACTTTTTATCACCTCAGCATTCTGCACCCAATCTCAGAAAGCTCCTGTCCCAGGCGCAAATCAGATTGAACAATACAAATCAGTTATAGAAGGGAAATCTGTTGCTGTTGTTGCGAACTAGACTTCCATGATTGGATCAACTCATCTGGTTGATACGCTTTTAACACTCGGAATAAATATAAAGGTAATATTCGCCCCTGAACATGGATTCAGAAACTTAGCCGATGCTGGGGAGACCATCGAAAACGGAAAGGATATTGAATCAGGCATTCCGGTTATAAGTCTTTATGGTTCGCATCTGAAGCCAACTTCACAGGACCTTATTGGTATTGATGTGGTTATTTTTGACATTCAGGATGTCGGTACGCGATTTTATACCTATATATCAACACTTCATTATCTTATGGAATCGTGCGCAGAAAATCATGTCAAATGTATTGTCCTTGACAGACCCAATCCGAATGGTTTTTATTTTGACGGGAATATACTTGATACAGCCTATAGTTCTTTTGTAGGTATGGATCCGGTACCGGTAGTACATGGTATGACTGTTGGAGAGTATGCAAAAATGTTAAATGGAGAGAAATGGCTGAAGAACAGGGTAAAATGCGATCTGGTTGTTATTAAGTGTAAAAACTACACTCATAAAACACTCTATGAACTTCCTATAAAACCATCGCCTAATCTGCCTAATCAGAATTCTGTTTATTTATATCCTTCTCTCTGCTTTTTCGAAGGTACTGTTATCTCGTTAGGACGTGGAACATCTTTCCCGTTTCAGGTATTCGGAAGCCCGGATATGCCTGACAGAGGTTTCAATTTTGTCCCCGGGAGTGTTCCTGGAGCAAAAAATCCACCACTTCTTGGGGTTAGATGCTTTGGAACGGATCTGCGGGATGCACTTAAAAAGAAACTTGTACCAAAGTCTGAACTTAATCTTGATTGGCTAATCAGCGCTTATAAGGATTTCCCGAAGAAGGATAAGTTTTTTAACTCATATTTTGATGTTCTTGCCGGCGGCCCCATTTTAAGGGAACAGATACTGAAGGGGATGACTTCGGAACAAATCAGGGCAACCTGGAAAGACGGGCTTGCGAAATTTGCAAAAATCAGGGAGAAATATTTGCTTTATAAATAAACGGATTGTTGGCCCCCCTGCCCCCCTAAAGGGGGGTTAAATCTCGATTTTAGGTATGGTTTGTTCATATATCCGGATTAGCCCCCCTTTAGGGGGGCAGGGGGGCTAGGAAATGAGATATGCGGGGGGCTAAACTCTTCCCGGATAAACCTTCAAAGCTTCTGCAAGTACTTCCACAGCATTTCTAAGATCATCGATTTTCAGAACATATGCAATCCGTACCTCATTCCTGCCGTATCCTGGAGTTGAATAGAAGCCTGATGCCGGAGCAACCATGAGGGTCTGATTATTATATTCAAATTCCTCAAGCAGCCATTGAGCAAATTTATCAGCATCGTCAACA
>Ga0182019_10001318_pt1 | contig 12665 bp, 17 predicted proteins | sample 812E2MmetaG_FD_120483 | JGI IMG/M metagenome (GOLD analysis project Ga0182019, IMG submission 120483) | Permafrost microbial communities from Stordalen Mire, Sweden - 812E2M metaG | ecosystem: Environmental > Terrestrial > Soil > Wetlands > Permafrost | place: Sweden: Stordalen | collected...
CAAAAAACCGGGTAGTTGCCGATCTGCGGATCGGGTTGGGTTACATGGGTGTTAGGCTGGATAATAATGCCACCGGAATCGCCGCGGTTTTGTTTGACGCTCTGCCTCATGGTTGTGCGGTTATGCCTGCGGCGGGAAGTTTTGCCGGTTCATCAGCGTCGGATTTACTAAAATATCTTGTTGACGGGAAAAATCCTCTTGAAGTTTCCATCGGGCTGGCTTGCGCCAACGCTCTGATCGAACCGCCAACGGATTACGCGGATGATAAAGAAGGAACAACTTATCTCAATTTAAAACCCGGTGAAAAAGTTGCCATGGTGGGCTTGTTCGCGCCGCTGGTGGAAAAAATACGCGCCACTGGCGCCATCCTGACCGTCATTGAAAAAAATCCCCGGCGCCTGGAATTGCTCTCCCCGGAGGCAAAACAACAGGCGCTTCAAGATTGTGATGTGGCGATCATCACCGCGACGACACTTCTGAATCATACCTTTGAAGAAACGGTCAGCTCTTTGGGCCGGCCGCGTTCGGTTGCTGTGCTGGGGCCGTCCACGCCTCTTGTGCCTGAAATTTTCCATGGCACACCGGTAACTCATCTGGGCGGAGCGGTCGTCGCCGACTCCGCAAGGGTCATGCAAATTATCTCCGAGGGCGGCGGAACACCGGCCCTGCGGCCATATCTTCGCTTTGTCAATTTGATTTTGGACCGGTAATTTCTCCAGCCGCTTTCCGGCAAGAGGCGATTTGTCAAAAGTGAAATATGCCGATAAAAAAATGAGCCGCCACGCCAGAAGCGCGAGACGGCTCATTTTTCATTTTTACAATAAATCCGGCTTGATTATTTAACCGCGGTTTTCAGAGCTTTTCCAGCTTTGAATACAGGGACTTTCTTGGCGGCGATTTTAATAACGGCGCCAGTCTGAGGATTGCGGCCTTTGCGGGCTTTTCTCTTGCTGATAGCGAATGTTCCGAATCCTACCAGTGTAACGGAATCACCTTTTTTGAGTGATTTCTGGATGGCTGCCAATATCGCGTCCAATGCCGACGCTGCTTCTTTCTTCGTGCATGTAACCTTTGCTACTTCTTCGATCAATTGTGCTTTGTTCATGAATAACCCCCTGTGTTTTATTTTAATTAGATGTATATTTCTCTATACATTCACATTTAATACAAAGCAATCCAAATAATGCAAAAATTCAGATTACTCTTTTATCCCCCTACCAGACTTCCGGAAACGCCATGTTTGTGTATATATCTTCAAGTTTGCTCTTGTGTCCGCGTTCCATAGACGCAAGCTCCAGAAAAATCTTTTTCTGCGCTTTATCGGCACTGGCATTGGCCAACTGGGTATACATCTGCATGGCTTCCAGTTCGTTCTTGATCGCAATGATAATGCCTTCGACAGGTTTGAGATCCGCAGTCAGCGATGGTGTGGCCAGCGCGTCCACGATTTTGTAATCCTTTGATTCCGAAAAAAGCATTTCCCCGGGAGCCTTGGCCAGAAACGCTTTCAGCGTCAGCCGGTGTTGCTTCTCTTCGTCGGCAAGTGTCTTGAATATGGATTTAAGCGCCTTGTCCTTGGCCTTTTTGGATATGGCGCTGTAAAATGTGAAAGCTTCGACTTCACGTTCGATAGCTTGAGAAATTATTTTTTTATATTCATTCTGGTTCATCGTTTTATTTTCCCCGGCAAAATCTTTATGTTAATGTGCTCCTCTCCAGCGGGATCAACATTACTGCTTATCTCTATTTAGTTATTCATCATTACAATAGAAGATAGGTACATATAACAAAGTTAAATTTCGATGTCAAACAACTTTGATAAAAACCGGCATAATTGTTTTGGGCCCTGCTCCGGGGCCTATTCGTGAGGTTTATCCGCTTTTCCGGTCAGGGAAAGCAGAATGCAGGTTAAGGCAAAATAGGCCGCAGCTGTCATATAGTGGGCATGCGAAGCAATCCGCCAGGGCAGGTAGAGTTCACCGGTGGGCATCACCGAATGGATAATGCCGAAAAGCGTAAAAACGGCGCAGACAGCGGCGCAGAGGGCCGCAAGCCGTGCTTTGCCGTCGATGAGATACGCCAGCATGCTTCCCCAGAGAAGCCCGGTAATGATAAATCCATTGCTGAGCATGGTCAGCGTCTGATGCATGGTTTGCAAACGCAGAGGCAGTTTGTCCGGTGTGGCACCCAGTGCGCCCATGAATTGGCCCAGAATTATCAGCACCAGAGAGGCGATAACCGGCAGGATGCTTAAACTGACCGCCGGGGAATGTTTTCGGGGCGAATCGTGATAGGCCTGACGCATGATCTCAAAACCGATAAAGATGAAAATCGGCGCGATGACAGCCCGCGGGATAAGACTGACCAGAAGCGAAAGCAGTCCGACCACGGAGCAGACGCCGATCAGCAGTCCGGTCAAGAGCGTGTACCACCAGGTCGCGCCCATCTTTTTGTATGCCGGATGGCCGATATAGGGTGTGGTTTGCGCCACACCGCCGAAGAAAGCCGCGATCAGTGATGAAAAGGCCTCCGTCAGCAGAATGTCTCTCGTGCGGTAATCGTCGCCCGCCAGACGGGCGCTTTCCGTATTATTGATGCCGCCGATGATCGTCAGGATGCCGAAAGGAATGGCGATGGTCAGATACTGAACGCTTTGCGGCAGTGATTTGAGAAAATCGATGGAAAACACAGGCAAGGAAAAACTCATTTGCAGTGACGGCGCGGTAAATTCCGGCAGGTATCCGCCATAACCCAGAGCGAAATGAATGCCCGTACCCAACATGACTGCCATAATGACACCGGGCAGGCGGCCCGGCAGCTGCATCCTGCTCATCAGCGCAGTGAAGATCAGCCCCAGAGCCACCATGCCGACGACAGCCTCATTGAATATTTCCAGCAAGGGCAGAAAACCGAGCAGTAAGAGCCCGATTCCGGCCAGCGGTCCCAAAAGTCCCGCGGTGGGAATGATGCGCTGAAGCCAGCCGCCGAAAAAAGAAGTGAAGACTTTGACGGTACCGATCATGAAAAGCGTGGCCATGCCGATGTGCCAGGTAAGCTGCGCGTCATGGGTGGCGACATATGCAGGGCCCATAACAGCGTAGGCAATGCCGATGGTGGAAGGCGTATCGATACCCAGAGGCATCGCCGTGACATCGGTACGTCCGGTTCTTTTTCTCAATCGGATGGCAAGCCACGTATAGATAAGATCGCCTATGCAGATTCCGACGGCCGTGCCCGGAATCATGCGCGTTAGAATAATGTCTGCCGGATAGTTGAAAGTGAAAACGAGGATTGCGCTGAAAAATATCAGCACGCCGACATTGTCGAGAAACAGGGCAAGAAAAGCGGTTGTCTCTCCCCAAAAACTATGCTGACTGCCGGCGTTTTCAGTGTTCATTGTTTCTCCTCGTGAGCTTACCCTTATTCACTAAGTATATAAACAAAAACGGGCTATTTGACAATTCGTTTTATTCCAATTCTAGTTTGTCATTGCCTGGCTTGACCAGGCAATCCAGTTGTCCTGCTGTCATTGCGAGAAGCGCATCGCGCACAGCCTGCCCTCGACCTGATCGGGGGTGGCAATCTCTTTCGTCATTGGAGTCACATTAACCACGGGTATTCTACCCTCCGCTCCGCGGGATAAGTGTACCTAACCAATTTGGCTGCGCTGTGCTTCCCGAATTGGAGGTACACTAAAAAATATTGACAAATAATGATGAAAGGTGCTTTTATTCTCTTCAAATCATCAAAATTTTCATGCCCACGTTTTAAGCAAAAGTTATCAAGTTGTGAGAAGTCTTTTTGGCGGACTTTAGCCGATTTATACAGTCTGTATAAACATTGTTAGGAGAAACAAAATGGAATTTACGAAAAATGAACAATGGATTTTATCAACGAAGAATGAAGCTTTTCAAAAAGTGGTACTGGTGATGGGCATTATTTTAATCATATCTTCAATAGCTATGGTTCTTCTTCAGATAAACAATATAAATAAAGCGAAAAAAATGTGGACAGAAGCCCATTCTTACATCAATCAGAATATAAAACCTGTAACAAAGCAGGAAATTTTTCTAAAATCAATGCTTCTTGAAAATATAAATAGGATAGAAGCTATCGAATTAGATCACCAAAAAGAAAAAATGAGACATGATTTAATGTTCTTCCTCTTTGTTGGTGTTTATTTGATTGCAACTTATTACTCAAATCGCAATTATATAAAGTTGATACGAAAATTGCATAATTCTTAATAGAGCAATCCAGCCGATCACTGCGCTCTGGCTGTTTTTTCGTTAGTCGAGGACAATGAACTATGAGAGTTGAACGATTGAAGGAAGATGATCTAGCATCTCTCTCCGAGATATTTCAACAGTTTTGGGGCGAAATATCCTCACTTGAAAAGATGAGAACAACATTTTCAAGGCTCAAAACAAATCCAGCATATATTCTATTAGCTGCGAAACAAGATAATACACTGGTTGGTTTTGCAATGGGGATAATTTGCGAGGAACTTTATGGGGACTGTAAACCATTTATGATAATAGAAGATCTGATTGTGGATAAGAATCGAAGGCGAAATAGTACAGGATCTGCCCTTATGCGGGAATTAGAAAAACACGCAGTCGATAGCAACTGTTGTCAGATCATATTTGTTACTGAATCGGATCGTACAGATGCACATCATTTCTATAAATCATTAGGATACGAATTTGAACCTTATAAAGGCTTCAAGAAGAGAATAAAAAAGAAGGGCTAACAAAATCAATAGGGCCGATCGCTTCGCTCCGGCTGATTTTTCGTTAGACCAACAACAATAAGGAGGGAATCTATGAAAAAAATCGTTATTTTGTTAGTAGCGGGAATGGTGTTTTGCGGTACATCAGCGTTTGCCGAAATCAAATCATGTGACGCGCTGAAAGCGGAAATTGAAGCAAAGTTAAAGGCGAAAGGCATAAAGGAATATACGCTTGAGATTATACCGACGGATCAAGCTAAAGATCAAAAGATCATCGGCTCCTGTGACGGCGGTGCAAAGAAAATCTCATACTCCCGTAACAAGAGCAAATAGTCCCCAAAACGCTGTGATTAATGCCGCCAGGGGCTAAACCGGATAAAAGCATCAACCTCGACGTGGATAAGTCTTGCAATTTTTGATAGCGATAATCGCTACGCTCTGGTATTTTTTCGTCGGCCGTTAATATGAATAAAATGGAGTTTAGGATGATCATAAGAAATGAAACAAGTTCAGATATTGAAGCAATATCAGGGATCACTATTGTCGCCTTCAAGACGCTTGCAATCAGTAATCATACCGAACAATTCATCATCAGCGCTTTGCGTAATGCCGGTGCGCTGACGATTTCGCTGGTCGCGGAGATTGATGGAAAGATAGTAGGCCATATTGCTTTTTCGCCGGTAACAGTTTCCGACGGGGCAACCGGCTGGTACGGCCTCGGCCCGGTTTCCGTATTGCCGGAGTATCAAAAAAAAGGAATCGGGAAATCGCTTATCAGCGAAGGGTTGTCTTTACTTAAAAAGTCGGGCGGCCAGGGTTGCGTTCTTGTGGGTCATCCGGATTACTATAAGCGGTTGGGTTTCCGGAATATCCCGGAACTGGTTCACGAAGGAGTTCCCCCGGAAGTTTTCTTTGCGTTGCCGTTTACCGAAAAGGTTCCCCAAGGCATTGTTGTGTTCCATGAAGGATTCCGGGCAAAGAGCTAACCAGCCTCGGCCGCTCCGGCTCAACTTTTTGTCAGGTGTGACAGCGAATGTAAGCAAAGGATAATATTTTTATTTCTACACTCTTCTAAATAGAGCGAGGCTTAATGAAGATCCTAAATGTATACGGAAGTTTTATCAATGGTTCGAGTGCCGCCATTGCAAACCATTTTATTGAAAAAGCCGGCCAGCTTGGCGCAGAAATACAAAGCATCAATTTTATCGGCAAGACTATCAACAGTTGCAAGAAATGCATGTCCTGCAAAACCACGACTGACAAGTGCGTTATCCGGGATGATATGATGGCCGTATTCGACGCCCTGGTGAAATGCGATGTCCTTATCCTTTCTACAGGGGTCTATGTTGGAGATGTAGCCGGGAATATGTCCATCATTGAATCTAGGTTGTTTTCACTCCTGAAGCCGGATTATGAAACAAACCCGCATCCCTCACGGTTGCCGCCAGGGAAAAAGCTGGTATTCATTCAGACCCAGGAATACTCTAAAGACTGGCATACTGATATATATGAAAGGTTTGAAGTACTGTTTGGAAAACTAGAATTCAGCGATGTCTTTGTCATTCATGCGGACTATATTTCTACAGCATCTGACCTTAAAGTGAGCGACGAGATTATGAAGCAGGCGGAAGAGATTGCCGGGAAAATACTTCATGTTAGAATGTAGCGGAAAATACGGACCAGGCTGCTGTGATAAAATACCGAAACAGCTGATCCAGTCGAGTGCTGCACAGGCTGATTTTTTCATTGAAACTATAGAAAAGTCATTATAGGAGGGTTCTATGCCGTTCGAAGTCACAGTCGATCATCTTGCCGCGATAGCAGGGACTCGTAAGCCACTGATGTCGAGTCTCGTGGAATGGATCAATCATATTTGTCCGACCTATGAGATTGATACGCCTGGTGAGTACTGCCACTTCCTGGCGCAGGCATGTCATGAGACGGACCATTTCAAAACATTGCGTGAATATGCTTCAGGACGGGAATACGAAGGCAGGACTGACCTCGGCAACACGAAGCCCGGCGACGGCGTCAAGTTCAAGGGGCGAGGAATCTTCCAAACGACGGGGCGTGCCAACTACCTTCAGCTCGGTATCAAGCAAGGCCGCCGTGATATGTTCATCAACGCTCCTGAACTCCTTGAACAGCCCCAATACGCAGTATGGAGCGCGTGCGAATACTGGAAGACGAGGTGCCTCAACGATGCGGCAAATCACGCGGATAGTGATCTGCTCAAGAAGAAGTATAGAGGCGCTGTCATAGACGTATCGCCTGTTGAATTCATAAGCCTGACCATCAATGGCGGGTACAACGGAATGGAGGAGCGTAAGAAATACTACGCAATTGCCGAGAGCGTCTTGAAGTGAAGGTGGTTTGAATCGCCGGATGCCTGACATTTCCTTCCACGCGACTGCCTTCGGCAGTGCGTGAAGTCAGGCGTCGGGCTGCCGAAGCAAATATCAGGAATTGAACATCTCCAAAAAGGCAAAGGAGTTATTTGATGGAATTGGACGTTCAACTGGATTGCGCTGATGTGAATTGGCAGTTTGTAGCCGAAACGCTAAAACGCGTGGGTATGGCTTATGCGGAACCTGCCGCGCACCGGAAGTCATTTGAGAACAGTCAGGTTGTCGTCTTTATCCGTCGGGAAGATCAAGTAATCGGTTTTGGACGGGCAATTTCCGACGGTGTTTTTCAAGCGGCAATCTATGATGTTGCGATCCTTCCTGAATATCAGGCCCAGGGCATCGGGACGATCATCATCAAGACAATCATGGATAAGCTTTCTGACTGCAATTTTATTTTGTACGCAGCGCCGGGGAAAGAAGGATTTTATCAAACACTGGGATTCCGGAAAATGAAAACAGGCATGGCACTTTTCCGAAAAGCAGAGCATATGAAAGAAAGAGGGTTCACCGAATAAAAGATATATGGAAAAAACGGATAAAAAATTTGCCGCAGTCTGCGGCCTCTACTGTGAGGCGTGCTCATGGTTCATTGCCACCACTGAAGATCCTGAAAGACTCAAAAGAATGGCGGCACAAGCGCATTTTTCGGAAGAAGAGAGCCAATGCTATGGATGCCGTTCGGATAAGAGGTTGTCCTATTGCGAGAACTGCAAGGTGTTTGCCTGCGCGACAAAACGAGGCATCGATTTTTGCAGTGAATGCGAAGAGTATCCCTGCGACGTTCTGAAACAGTTTCAATCAGCGATGCCTCATCGGATCGAACTTTGGACCAATCTGGAACGAATCAAATCCGTCGGTTATAAGCAATGGCTCAAGGAAATCAGAGGAAATTACGCCTGCCCGCGTTGCGGAACCATCAATTCCACCTACGATTTGAAATGCCGAAAGTGCGGTGAAGAGCCCAGCTGCAGGTATGTAGCCCAACACAAGCCCGAGATTGAGCAGTTTTTAAAGAACAGGTGATGCAGAAAAAGATGTTCATTAAAGTTCAAGGAAGGTATTAAAATGGCAAAGAAATCATTTCCTCTTTCCAAGGTCTATGCCAATCTTGAGTGCCGGTTGCTTTATCGTAAAAATACCGGGCGAGGGTGCGAATAAATCCGCCCATGTGGCTGATTAATATTTAAAAGGAAATGATGAAGAATCTGCCATCGGCGGAAACAATATAAGAAAACCAAAATGGAAAAATGTTTTGGCGCGAGGAGAAAATAATTTGGCGTCTGATTATAAAAAAATAGATATATATAGGATATTTTCTTGCTTTATAATCTGCGCATTTTTAGGATGGATTTTCGAGACAATGGCCGTATTGATACAAACGGGTCACTTAACAGACCGGGGTTTATTATTTATTCAAAAGAAATTCAGTTATTATTTTCCTTTTTTAAAATCGGTGTCTTTTATCAAAAATGTTCCTCTTGTTTGGGGACTGCCAATTATAGAAATCTATGGTCTGGGTGGCAGTATCATTGTTTTTTTACTTAGAAAACTGAAAAACAAACCGATCATTCTTTTTCTTACAGGAATGATTTTGATGACATTATTTGAGTTGATGGCAAGCTATTTTTGCGATTTTATTTTACATCGTACTTATTGGAATTACAGTAAAGATTTTCTCAATTTTCAAGGAAGAATATGTCTACGTTCTTCACTGGCATGGGGGTTTCTTTCCATGTTTACAGTGGAATTTCTTACATCTAAGTTGGAATTAATATATGCGGAAGAAAGAAGAATAAGGAACTTTAAAACAATTATAAGCATTTTTATTGCATATACGTTTATCTGTGTTTTGTTTAAAATATTTTTTGTTGCGTAAACTGTTACAAAGAAATGAGAGCATCAAACTATGGGAAATATATTTTCTTCATTGCCGGTCAAATCAGAGAATGAATTGTTCGAAGAATTGCTTCGTTATAAAAATATCAGGATCGAAAGAATTGTTTCACAGGGACATACCTCTCCGGAAAAGGGCTGGCATGATCAGCAGGAAAACGAGTGGGTTATTATTCTGGAAGGTTCCGGATCAATTCTTTTCGAAAGCGGAGAAGAAGTTAATCTGAAAAAGGGTGATTACTTGAATATTCCCGCACACACGAGACACAAGGTTGTCCGGACAGATCCAAACAATATTACGATTTGGCTGGCAATTCACTATTTTTAATAGTACGTCGTAAATCGAGTGGAGTTTACCCTGATGAAACAACGGATACTGACCATACCTGCTATTATTTTCCTTGTCTTATTCATCGGCATCTTTCTTGCGGCGCAGGTGTATGCCGAATCCTGTGAGAAAGTCGTCCATACCCTCAATGTAAGGTTATCGCCGGGAATCAATGAGCAGGAACTGGTTGAAATATTCCGCAGCCTCAACAAGACGAACAACAAAAAGCTCCCGCCGAAGTTTGTCGGTAAGAAGGAAGCCCGGTCACGGGGATGGAAATCGGGCAAAGATCTGTGGTCCGTAAACGCACTAAAAGGATCGAGCTTGGGCGGCGATCATTTCAGAAACATGGAGGGCCGATTGCCGAATAATAAATGGCGCGAGGCGGATCTTGATTATCAGGGAGGACACCGGGGCCCTAAACGACTGATCTTTTCCGTGGACGGGGCGCGGTTTGTGACAGTGGACCACTACAGAACATTTACGGAGGCGCCGCAATGCCGGTAAAGAAATACACCCTGGATGGGCGCAAAATACAATCGCTTGCCGATTTCTATGACCGGATCTCCAGTCTGATGAAGCTGCCTGCGCATTTCGGGCGCAATCTTGATGCTCTTCGAGATGTTCTTGCCACTGATATTGAAGGACCGTTCGAGATTAACTGGCTGCACGCGGATCAATCCCAAAAGTTGATGGGCAAGGATTTTGACCGGGTTGTGAAGTTATTGCGTGAGGTGGAAGAAGAACGGGATGATTTCCAGCTGAAGATCGGGCACTAATATAGTAGTCACTGTATGAAAAAGATAGATGAGGATAAGCCGGTTATTACCAATAGGGTTTTGTTATTGTTCGCCGGAATTGTTTGGGAATGTGTTGGTATACTGCTTTTGTATTTGGCTTATTCCTGGCTGTCCGTTACTCCCGCTATAAATATTTATCTGTTCGCGGGCGCTGGAGTGGTATTGGCGCTATTGGTTCACCATTTCGGATTTTTAAAGATAGTGGATAAAAATCTGCAAAGAATCATTCAAATGGATGAGAAGAAAAACTTGTTTTCCTTTATGCCCTGGAAAAGTTATCTGCTCGTTGTGATCATGATTACGATGGGCGCGGTCTTGCGCCATTCCGTGGTTCCGAAACATTATTTAGCGATTGTATATATCGGTATTGGTCTGGCTCTCATATTGTCCAGTGTGAGATATATACGAATATTTGTCGGAGAAATCAGCAGGCGGTAATCGGTCTGAATGGAGCAATAAAAAGGCTGAACTCTGACCTGACATATGGTACAAAACCAATTATTGGAATAGTGAGTTGATTATCCGATTACATTTTATCTGAAGAATAAGCTGGAAGAAAATAATATATGCGTCTCGCGTGCGTTTTCAATCCATTCAAGTATAAACTCCACGAGGAGAATCTTAGAGTTGTCCAGCGATATTTCGGACTGTTCCCTCCTCTATCCATGGCGTGGGTGTGCTCGATAGCTGAAAAAGCCGGACATGATGCGCTGCTCATCGATGCCCGCACCTTGCGCTTGACCAAAGAGGATGTGCTGGACCGTTTGAAGGCGTGGAAGCCGGACATCCTCGGCTTCATGATGACCACCTACATGTTTCCCGAGACGCTCGAGTGGGCGCGTTTCCTCAAAAAAAATCTCAAGGTGCCGGTCATTATCGGCGGATATAATCTGAGAGTTTATCCGAATGAATCCGTTTCCGTAGAAGGGCCTGATTTCGGCTGCTTCAACAGCGCGTATTACACGGTACCGCGCCTGTTTGAAGAGTTGGAGGGCCCGCGCCGCTTCCGGGAAGTGCCCGGTCTGATCTACAAAGAGAACGGCCAGGTCAAGATGAACCCCTACGGTCAGGATCCGAAATTCGACGACTACCCGAACCCCGCGCGGCATCTCCTGCCGAACGATCTTTACGCGGAGTTTACGACAGAGCGAAAGAATTTTACCGTCATGGTAACCAGCAAAGGCTGCCCGAAGGGATGCCTGTTCTGCGAAGCCGGTCACACGCCCTGCAATCCACGCAGCCCCGAGACCGTTCTGCGCGAGATAGAAGAATGCTATAACAAGTATAACATTCGCGAGATAGATTTCTTCGACTACGAGTTTTGCATCGACCGCAAACGCATTGAAGCCATCTGCGATGGAATGATAAAAAGCCGCTTAGATATCACATGGGCGTGCCGGACCCGTATCGATTCCGTCGACGAGACGCTCCTGCGCAAGATGCGGGCCGCGGGCTGCTCCCGTATATACTACGGCGTTGAATCCGGTGTGCAGGAGATTCTTGATCGCCTGAATAAAGGCATCAATCTTCAACAGATTCGCAATACTGTTGAAGCCACCAGGGGCGTCGGCATCAGGGCGCTCGGTTTTTTCCTTGTCGGATCGCCGGGCGAGACGCACGAAACTTTCCGGGAAACGGTAAAGTTTTCCAAATCTCTGAAACTCGACTACGTTCAGTTTTCCAAACTCACGGCAAAGCCTCTCACCCCGTACTGGCGGCAAACGGTCAAGGATAGCGGCTTCGATTACTGGCGGGAATATATTCTCGGAAATGAGGAGGACAAGCCTCTGCCGCGGCCATGGACCATCTTAACCAATGAAGAGATTGATCAGATGGCGAGGGATGCTTATGTAATTTATCATTGCCGACCGATGTTTCTCTTCAACCACGCGCTGCAAGTGAAAAGTTGGGCGGAGTTCAAACGCAAGTTCTTTGCGTTCATCGAAATGTTGTTCCGTCAGGAGCGGGTGAGCACTCTGGATGAGAATTTTGTCGCTTATCCGGAAAACAAAGGCAAACTTTCCTCATATAAGAAAAACTCCAGGTGATGCACACCGTTTTGAGATTTAAACGCATGATAAAAGCAGCCCTGCTTCTGTAATCAGTTTTAGAGTTCAACTGAATTAACGACAGCGTCCCTGGCCTTTGGCTAATTCCAGCAACCGGCAGTTTCCCCATGCGCAGACTTTTTGCGCGTCCCGGCATCCAAGCTCGTTGTTGGATTGCATAAAATAAGCAATTCCCCTGTTGTTATAGGCCTCGGCATCATCCGGTTTCATACGGATTGCGCAATTATAATCCTCAATGGCCTGTTGATGCCGTCCGAGTTTAGCGTAAGCAATCCCTCTGTTGTAGTAGGCTTCGGCATAGTACGGTTTCAAGCGAATGGCCTGAGTGAAGTCCTCGATGGCGGATTGATACTGTCCGGCTTGAGCGTAAACGGTTCCTCTGCTGGAGTAAGCCTCGGCATAATAAGGTTTTACGCGAATGGCCTGAGTGAAATC
>Ga0182019_10001320_pt1 | contig 12626 bp, 18 predicted proteins | sample 812E2MmetaG_FD_120483 | JGI IMG/M metagenome (GOLD analysis project Ga0182019, IMG submission 120483) | Permafrost microbial communities from Stordalen Mire, Sweden - 812E2M metaG | ecosystem: Environmental > Terrestrial > Soil > Wetlands > Permafrost | place: Sweden: Stordalen | collected...
CCTCATTCGCTCCGTCATGGGTGACATCTCCTTCCAAGGCATCGGGCCTCCTCCGGCCACTTTGCCTTGACTTGTCACCCAGGCGCCTAGAATATTCTGTAACCCATGCGCTCGGACCGTACCGTGCTGCTGCCTAACACCGGTTTGCAGCGAGCGGGGACGTTGCCCAGATGGAGCTGACGCTCTGAACTAACGCTGGAAGGGCGTGAGGTGGTTATACGACCTCGCCGTAGCCCGTTGTGGGCCTCGGGGGTTGTGGAAGGACTAACATATTGGGATGTTCGCGAATCGGGGATAGGGCAACTCCAGACATGCCACGCCACCAATCCGAGATAGCGCAAAGTCCGCGCCCGCGAATCTGGGGGCTCCCGAAGAACATCTTCTTCCTCGGCCTCACGAGCCTCTTCAACGACTTCTCCTCCGAAATGGTGTTCTCCGTGTTCCCGGCGTTCTTCACGACGGTCCTCAAGGCCGGAGCCAGATCGCTCGGCCTCGTGGACGGTATCGCAGAGGGCCTCTCAAACCTCTTCAAGATCTTCTCCGGGAATGTCTCCGACCGGCTCCAGCGGCGGAAAGCGCTCGTGGTCGCGGGGTACGTACTCTCGGTCCTGACGCGGCCCTTCTACGTCTTCGTTTCGGCGGTCGGCGGTGCGCTGGGGCTCCGCGTGCTCGACAGGGTCGGGAAGGGTCTCCGGGACGCGCCGCGAGACGCCATCATCTCCCTCTCGACCCCGAAGGAGGAACTCGGCCGGTCGTTCGGGTATCACCGGGCAATGGATACCCTCGGCTCCATTCTCGGCCCCCTGGTCGCCTACCTCATCCTTCGGTTTTACCCGCTCCACTTCAACGCCGTGTTCCTCACGGCATTCGTGGTGGGGATCATCACCATTCTCACGCTCTTCTTCATCTCCGATGTCACGCTCACGCTGAAGAAGGAACCCGCGACGATTCTGGCCGCGTTCGGCCGGCTCTCGCCCAAGTTCAAGCTGTACGCACTTTCGGTGTTCGTGCTTTCCGTGGGCAGCCTGCCAATCGCGGTCCTGCTCCTCACGACCCAATCCCTGGGACTCATCATCGCGGACATCCCGCTCTTCTACATGGTCTACAACCTCTCCTACGCCGGGTTCTCGATGGCGGCCGGGAAGATGAGCGATCGGCTCGGCGCCCGGAGCGTCATATGCCTGGGGTACGCAACCCTTCTCATCGGCTACTTTGTCCTGAACGGCGCGCACTCGCCGTGGCCGCTTGCCGGGGGCTTCCTCATCCTCGGCCTTTTCCCGGCGCTCACGGACGGTGTCCAGCGATCGCTCGCCGCGCAACTCTCCACCGAGGAGCTTCGCGGCGGGGCAATGGGGCTGCTGAATGCGGCGGTCGGCCTGGGAGCGCTCACGGCTGGCGTGGGTGGAGGATATCTCTGGCAGACCGCGGGTCCCGCAACGGCCTACCTCGCAGCGGGCGGGGTGGTCGTCGTCGGTCTCGTGCTACTCTTGGTCTCCTCGACGAAGTCGTGAGATTCCGGAGCCCGCTGGTGACGCAAGACCAGTTTGGCTTTGCCGTAATGCCGGGTGGGGAGTAGGCTGTATCAATCACTCGCCGCAAGGTGGTTGGCCTGCTGAGGCGCGGCGGCAAACTGAGGAGGTAAACATGGCAGGCATAAAGTCATTTCTCGTCGGCATCGTCCTGGGGCTCGCTTTCGTGGTACTGGTTCATTCGGTCGCTCCACAGCCGGCTCGCCAGCTCATCGCCCTGTTTCTCGCGCTGACGGCGGGCCTCTATTGCGGCGCTCTTCTCGCGCAATCGGTGCCAGGTCATTTCGTGGCGCTCGAATTGGCGGTCGCTGGAGTCGTGTTCGCGTGCGCCGTCGTCGGGCTTCGAGCGTCCACACCGTATCTTGCGGCGGGCTACGTACTTCACGGGGCATGGGACCTTCTCCACCTCCCCAACCTGGTTCCTACGCGAGTCTCGCCCTGGTTTCCTCCCATGTGCGCGGCCCTCGACTTCGTCGTGGCGGTCGCACTACTCATCGGGCCGTGGCGTCCACTGGCCTAGTGCCTGTGTTCGCGGGGGTTGCCCGCAGGCTAACCATCGCTTGCGGCGGGCGCGAACGTTGGCCCGGTGAAGGTGACACTCTGACCTAATGCTGGGAGGGGGTCAGGATGGCCAGGATCAAGGAGCCGAAGACGCGTCACCGGCAAGGCGCGGAGTTCAAACCCAGGGCGGTCATGGCGGAGCTGAGAAAGCCCGAGCTGAAGGTCTTCATCGCGACACGCGAGTCGTCGTGCGATGAGTGCGGGGAGGCGCTAGGCACACGCGCGTGGATCACGCTTGCCGGCGAACGCGGAGCGCGTTGTCTGGCCTGCGCCGATCTTGAGCACCTGGTCTTCCTGCCATCAGGGGAGGCGGCGTTCACTCGTCGCGCTCGAGGCCATTCTGTCCTGTGGGCGGTCGTCCTGAAGTGGAGCAGGGCGCGGAAGCGGTACGAGCGCCAGGGCCTGCTGGTGGAAGAGGCCGCCCTCAGGTTGGCGGAAGGGGAGTGCCTTGCCGACGATGACGCCCGCAGGCGGCGGCGTGTTCGTGAGGCCGAGCGCCGCTCCGCGCTTGATCGCGAGTACGTGCAGGGGTTCGCGGCCCGTGTTCGCGAGGTCTTTCCCAGTTCCCCGAAGGGGACCGAGCGGAAGGTCGCCGAGCACGCGTGCCTGAAGTACAGCGGTCGGGTGGGCCGTTCGGCGTCCGCAAAGGTGTTCGCAAGGCAGGCGGTGGAGCTCGCCGTTGCCGCCCATGTTCGGCATGTGCACACCCGCTACGACGAGCTTCTTTCCCAAGGTGTCGATCGGCACGATGCGCGCACGATGGTCGCAGGTGAGGTGGCGACGATCCTCGAATCGTGGGAGCACGCATAATCGCGGGTGCTCCCGAAAGGCTGGTGCCGGACAGTCTCCGGAAAGAACGACGTGACAGATCGCACTGGCAAGCTCGGCAATCTACCTTCTATCATGTTGCTTGCTGAGTCGTGTGGCCTTGGGCCACCGAGGCGTTCGCTGAAAGCGGGCGTTGGGGGAAACCGATGGAGGTCTCTGATGCGGAGCGCAAAGCTAACCGGGCTAGCAGTTGTCGTCGGTCTCCTGGCGATCTCGACGTTCGGGATTCACAGTAGCGGTGCGCAGGGTTCGGCTGACCTGTCCGCGCAGGAGGTCCTTGCCCGCCTCGCAACGACGTACGCGCACTGCACGTCATATCAGGACGCGGGCGTCGTGAGGATCGTGTATCTGGAGTCCGGGCGCAGTCGAATCGAGGAGCGGCCTTTCAGAACCGCCTTTGTCAGACCGGACAGCTTCCGTTTCGAGTACACGGAGACGGGTCTGTTTGGTGCGAAGAGGCGGTACATCGTCTGTCGCGTCGGGACCCGCGTGCAAACGTGGTGGGATGTCAAGCCCGGAGTCGAGGAGAAGGAGTCACTCGGCTCGGCCCTCGGCGCGGCGACCGGCGTCTCGGGGGGATCTGCGCATGCCATCCCGGCATTGCTCTTGCCGCGGGAGGTCGAGGGCAGGCGGCTCACGGACATGACGGACGCCAAGCGCCTCGCCGACGCCAAGGTTGGTAGCGCGGACTGCTTTCGCGTCGAGGGCAAGTACGCCAATTCGCCGAGGGTGGTGTGGGTGGACCAAAAGACGTTTCTCGTTCGGAGGATCGATTTCGAGGATACCCTCCCGACTTTTCGCACGCAGCAGACGACCACGTACGAGGCCGTGATCGACGAACAGGTTGCGCCGGATCTACTCCGATTCGACCCGCCCGCGCAGAGATGACGTCCGACCACCGGAGCCCGGACCAGATTGCTGCCTGGACCTCGGGCCTGTCGGCGAAGAGATACGTTGGGGAGTAGGCTATGCGAATGGAATCTCTTAAAGTGGCGAGTCAGGTGAAGCGGCGCCAGACGCGACGAACGAACAGCGTGGTGAGAACGCCGCTCGCCCTCCTTCTTCCGCTCGTCGGTGTCGCACTTCTGGTCGGTTGTCTTTCCAGCCGATCAGTCGGGGATTCGAAGGCTTCACCTTCAGAACCATCAGCGCTCGGGTCCTTCACCGTGTCGTCCCAGGTCCTCGGCGACCAGGTCGTCACTCCTGCCGCGTGCACCGCCGGCGATCGCGAGTTCTTCCTCGGCGCCGATTTCAAGAACCAAGGCGCCAACCTCGTCGTTCGCCTGGTCGTCGATCCTCTCGATGGTCCCGCGGTTCGGATCTTCTCCGCCGACGCGCAGTTCGACCGGAGCGTGGTGTTCCGCCGATCGGAGTGCAGTGTCTTCCACTTCTCGCTCGACTCGACCGGTTGGCGGGTCAACGAAGTCAACGATTACCGCCTCACCCTTCAACTCGACTGCAGTCGGCCCGGCGAATCCATAAGGGGTTCCGCGTCGACGACCCATTGCCACTGAACGTGGCGTCGAGCCGACGCGTGCAGCGGATGCCTTTGATCGGTGCTCGCTGGTGCAGCAGCAGAAACCTGCCGCTGAGTTGGCCCCGAGAGGATTTTGGGATGGGCGACACAAGACTCCTGCTCAGACACTTGAACAAGCTCAGCGAGCAATCCTCCCGAGACTCTCCGAACAACTTCCCGTTAACGCTCTCCTCGCCGAGCTTGCCAAGCGGTAGGCCACTCAGCCTGGGAAGCGGTGAATGCTGCCGGCGGCTCGCCGTCGCGCGGCGGCGCCGCGGGAGCGCTGCGTGAGGCATCGGGAGATGTGGCACGCGAATGAGCAGCAATAAGCCCGTCCCCTGCGTGGGGTGCGGCGTCATGTTCCGCGAACACGGTGGCCCGACCCATCGCTACATGGAGTCCTCGCCTGGCTGTTGGGCGGCATTCGGCGAGGTCCTGGCTCGGGAGTACAGCGACCCGGCGTACGGGCTGTTGCATCGTCTCACGGTCGACGCATACGCCGCCCAGCACCCCGGCCGCCAGTCACCCCAGGCGATCCAGTCTGTAGCCGGTCACCTCATCAGCCTCAGCCTCGTTCTCGAACGCGGCGTCGACATGCGGCGCGCGACGAGTGCGATCAGGACCGCGGCGTCCCGGAAGAACTTCTTCCCATGGCTCTCGCCGCCGAGTTCGCGTGGCGACACGACAGTCGCCGATGTTCTTCGTGCCAGCGACGCCGAGGAGCATCTGGCCGCGGTGGACGCCTGGGCGAAAGCGGTTTGGCTGGCGTGGTCCGCACACCACGACACGGTTCGCCTATGGGTCTCAGAGGTCCTCTAGGCGGATCTGGCACGACGAGTGAGCAGCGCCCGCCGCGGGCGCTGGGGCGCTCGTGCTCACGCGCCGTTGTGACGTGCGGTATCAGAAGCACTTCGAACCGCAATTTTCCTGGGAGGGTTGTGGAGATGGCTCTGAGTGCGTTCGACGACAAGTCCAGGCCACCGGATGCCGCCGAGGTCAAGGACGTCCTGGGCACGTCTGCCGGGCTGTGGGACCGGCTCATCGCTCATGTTGCGGAGAATCATGACCCGATTACGGAGGAGTGGAGCTTCTCGGGCGCCACGAACGGCTGGTCGCTGCGTCTCAGGCGGAAGGAGCGCGTTGTGGTCTACATGATCCCGCAGGCCGGGGGCTTCCTTGCGGGCGTGGTCCTCGGCGAGAAGGCGGCGAGCGCTGCGCACGAGAGGGATCTGCCCGATGCCGTTCTCAGGCTGATCGACGCCGCCCCTCGCTATGCGGAGGGCCGCGGCATCCGTTTGCGGGTCGCGACCCGGGGCGACCTCCGCACTTTGCAGCGACTGATCGAGCTCAAGATGGCCCGGTGACCTCCCGGCGGTATGCTGTCGGAATGCTGATCTCGAAACCTGTCCGTGCGGTCCGCAGCTACACCCAGAAGCTCGTCGCGCCTCCTCACGTCGTGTTCCCGCTCCTGTGTCCCGTCCGCGAGGCCGAGTGGGCGAGAGGCTGGGACCCGATTCACGTGTGGTCCTCCGGCGGTGTCATAGAGGAAGACTGCGTCTTCACTACGACAGGCGAGCCGGCGGCGGTCTGGGTCGTCACCAGGCTCGATCCGAGTGATTTCTTCGTCGAGATGGTGAAGGTCACCCCGGGCGTGACCGCCTGCCGCCTCACGATTCAGCTCGAGCCTGACGAGGAAGGCTCCGCGGCCCGGGTCTGCTACCGCCACACCAGTCTCGGGCCGGCGGGTGACGAGTTCGTGGCGCGGTTCACGGACTCGCACTATGCGTCGTTCATGAGGGAGTGGGAGCAGGAACTCAACCACTTCTTGAGCACCGGTCAGAAGTTATCGCCTGGCCAGTCCTAGCCGCGCGTCCGAGCGGCGTCGATTCGGGAGAGGTTGGAATGCCGGACCATCGCATCGCTTTCGCCCTCACGTTCGCTTGTATGGGGCTGCTCTTCGTGGCGCTCGCTATCCCGTTGATTCGGGGAAGGGTGAAGCGTAACCGCGCCTATGGGGTCCGAATCCCCGCGGCGTTCGTCTCCGAGGAGGCGTGGTACCGGGTCAACAGGCATGGGGGGTTCTGCCTGCTCGGTTTCGGGCTGGCGCATGTCCTTCTCGGGTGCATCGACTTGCTCTTCCTGCCGGCGAGCCCGAGCCGGTTCGTCTTTCAGCTACACCTTTACGCGCCGGCTATCCTTCTGGTGCCGTTCCTCGTGGCCGTGTTTCTCTATCCGAGGCAGTAGCCGTTTCAGCCCCGCCGAGGTTGCGCGGCGTGTCCGGCAGGGGGCGGCAGGTAGAAATGGGGAGGTGGATCTTGGCACATCGGATCGGTCTCGCGGCAGCGATCGTGGTTTGCTGGTGGTGTGCGGCCTCAGGCCCGGCGGCTCCTGCCAGCCGGAAGGTGGCCCCGCAGGTCAAGGTGGTCACCTTGCCGGAGAGCGCGCAACCGTTCTTCCCGATCCTCGCCGGCCCGCCCGACACCGCGTCCATGGAATCGGGGCTGGTCACGCTGGATCCCGGAAAGTCGGTCGGCGTTCACAGCACCAAGGGCTACGAGGAGCTGCTCGTGCCGCTTGCGGGCGAGGGCGAGATCCGAATCCCCGGAAAGCACGCGATCCCAATCAAGAGTGGGTGCGCCGCGTACTCGCCGCCCGGCACAGAGCACGATGTCGTCAACACCGGGAAGACCGCCCTCACCTACATCTTCGTCGTCGCCAAAGTACCGTAGGACGGTGTCACTCATGCAGGGGCAAATCAAGAACCCGCACGTTCGTCGCTAAGAGACGAGAGGTGACGGCCCTCCACGTGGAGGAAGCCGCCGAAGGGTGAGGCGCTCGGCAGGTTGGCGTATCCTCGCTCTCTCGAACGGAGCGCCCGACAATGAAGAATCTCACCGGTTCACCCACGTCACCGGCGCCCGGGTGTGCAGTTGGGCCGCGACGTCACACGTCCGGGCGAGGAGCGCCATGATCTGCATCGATTACGACAGCATTGCCGAGGTCTACGACCTGTACGTCAAGGCCGACTACGACGTCTCGTTCTTCGTGGAGGAGGTCCGGACGACCCAAGGTCCCATTCTCGAGTTGATGGCGGGGACGGGCCGGTTGTCGATCCCCCTCGTGGAGGCGGGGGCGTCGCTGACCTGCGTGGATGCATCCAGGAAGATGCTCGAAGTCCTGGAGCGGAAACTCCTCCGGAAGGGCCTCGCGGCGGAGGTCGTTCAGATGGACGTGCGGGAGCTCGACCTCCCGGCTGGCTTCAGCCTGGCGCTCGTTCCGTTCCAGGCCTTCATGGAGCTGGTCTCCCAGGCCGATCAGCGGGCGGCGCTCGCGGCTGTGTTCCGCTGCCTCGCACCGGGCGGGCGCTTCATCTGCACCCTCCACAATCCGCCGGTCCGCCGCGCCCTGGTGGACGGGGTTCTGCGGTGCGTCGGGAGGTTCGCGACCGACGACGGGTCACTCGTGGTCTCCGGGATGGAGCTGGGCGGGCGGCCGGTGGTCACGCGGCTCCAGTTCTATGAGATGTACGGAAACGATGGCCGCATCGCCTGGAAGCGCATGCTTGCGATGGAGTTCTCCTTGATCGAGCGGGATGCGTTCGAGGGCATGGCGCGAGACGCGAGATTTCGCGTCGCGCAGTTGTTCGGCCACTACGACCGGACGCCGTTCGACCCGCTGCGGAGCGCCTACATGATCTGGGTGCTGACCAAAGAGCTGTCGTAGGCAGAGGAGCGCTGAACTCTGTTGGTGGGGACCGCCAACCGCTCGGCTGCGCGGGCGTTCGCTCCGGGCCACGCCCTGGGTTTGATACCCTTCCCATGGGAGGACACCGTGAGAAGGCTCATTCCCATCGTTGGTCTGGCCCTGATTCTTCTCGTCTCATCCGCCTCGGCTGCGGAGAACGAGGCGGTCACCAAGGCACAGGACGGCGCCAAGGCGTGGCTGGCTCTCGCCGACAGCGGGAAGTACGCCGAGACCTGGGACGAGGCCGCCGCGATCTTCAAGGCGTCCATCACCCAATCGGACTGGGAGAAGGCCCTCAAGTCGGTCCGCTCCCAACTCGGCGCCGTCAAGTCGCGGGCGCTCAAGTCCGCGACGTTCACCAAGACGCTCCCCGGCGCCCCCGACGGCGAGTACGTCGTCATCCAGTTCGACACGCAGTTCGAGAACAAGGCCGCTGCGGTCGAGACGGTCACGCCGATGCACGAGAAAGACGGTTCGTGGCGAGTAGCCGGGTACTTCATCAAGTAGCGACATAGGCGCCCGAGCGAGGGCGCGGGACGACGCAGGGAGTGCCGAAGGTGTCGCGGGAGGGTGTCCTCCGGGTAGCCCGGCGGGAGGCTGGGTGCCTTCGGCTCGGGGTGGAAGGGCGGATTCTCCCTCCACGCCGGGGTTTGCTGTGGCTGCCTATCTAATCTTCGGGTGTGCCTACGCGTTCGCGGCCGCGGTGCAGCCCGGCCCTTTCCTGGCGTATCTGATCTCTCAAGCGCTGAGCGCAGGGTGGCGGCGAACCCTGCCTATGGCGCTCGCGCCTCTGCTCAGCGACGGGCCGGTGGCCGTTCTTATGCTCCTCGTCCTGAGCCATCTATCCAGGCCCTCTCTGGAGGGGCTGCGGTGCGCCGGCGGGGTGTTCGTCCTCGTCCTGGCGGCGCGGGCGTTCGAGACATGGCGCCACTCCAAGGGCGCCGAGGTCGAGATCCGCGAAACGACGCGACGGAGCGTTCTCAGCGCCGCCGTCGTCAACCTGCTCAACCCGGGTCCTTATCTCGGATGGAGCCTGGTGATGGGCCCGTTGCTGCTCAAGGGGTGGCGCGAATCGCCCAGCAACGGGATCGCGCTCATCGCCGGCTTCTACGGGACGATGGTCCTGACGTTGGGGGCGATCATCGTGCTCTCCGCAGCGGCCCGGCGCTTCGGCCGGCGGGTGGGCCGGGCGCTCGTGGGCGCGTCGGCCGTCGCGCTCGCGCTCTTCGGTTGCTACCAGCTGTGGTCCGGTGTCAGGGCTCTGCTGAGTGGGTGATCGGCGCCATCCGCCCATCGGCTCCGGTGAGCTCCGGCCCGTCGCGCCTGAAGCCTTCCGGCCACAAGCTAGACTGGGGGCCTGATGTTCGGGAGACGATACATCCGCATCATCGCCACACCGCCCGGGGAGGCGCCTCAGCAGGTCCGCGAGGCATGGGTCGGCGTCAGGCTGCCGCTTCCGTTCCTTGTCACCAAGTCGAAGGCGTGGCGTTCTGCGGGCGTCATGACGGGGCCGCGGACGCTAGTGGAGAAGTTCTCGGCGCTGTGGTCTGGCAAGCTGGAGAGGAAGCCGGGGTATGCCGTTCGCGTCATGGATGCGATGACGGCGCTCGAGCAGGTACATTCCGAGGCCGCGTCAGGGTGGCGCCAGAACACATCACACTTGCTGCGGCCCGGCAAGTGCTTCGTGTTTGCGGCCGACGTGTGTATCGAGGAGCGCGATCCGGGCGCAGACTGAGTTCGGGCAAGCGCCGGACGAGTCGGGCGCTCAGCGTGCCGGTTCGAACAGGGCGGCGACCGCGCCTGCAGGATCCTCGATGACGCAGTAGCGGCTGGCCCTCCCCATCTGCCGCACCCTGCCGAGCACCTTGCCGCCGCGCTCGGCGCACGCCGCGAGGCTCGCATCGAGGTCCTCCACGTTGATATAGATCAGCCAGCGCGGGGGCAGGTCGGCGTTCACGCCGCGCGCATGGCAGACGCCCGCGACGGCCCTGCCTGAGCCTGGTTCATTCATGCAGAAGTCGTCGTACCCGTCCATCTCGACCGCGCTGTCGGTCCACCCAACCACAGCCTTGTAGAAGTCGGGGACCGAACCTGCGTCCGGCACGGTGAGGTCGACCCACGCGATCGCTCCCATCGTCTTCGTGGCGTCCTCGGTCATGGCACCTTCTGTCCGCTTCCCGTTCCGGTAGTGTAACGGAGGGAAGCGAAGGCGACCCGATACGCCGGGCGAGGGCCGGTTTCACCCGACGCGTTGTAGAGTTCGGATTGGAGGGTTCGATGAGCTCGCCTACGACCAGTACAGATTGGGGCATGCTTCGGCACGTCCTCGCGACGATTGCGTACCGCGGTGCGAAAACGCTCCGCGGCGCGCCGCCCGACTTCGCGACGTTCACCGTGGGCAATGCGACTCGGACGCCGGTCCAGATCCTGGCGCACATCGGAGATCTGCTCGAATGGACGCTTCGTCTCGCGCAGGGGCAGCGCGAGTGGAGGCCGGCCGAGCCGCTGGCCTGGCCGGCGGAGAACGCCAGGTTCTTCGCCTTGTTGAAGTCGCTTGACGACTTCCTGGCCTCCGGCGCTCCGCTGGGATTGCCGGCCGACAAGCTCTTCCAGGGGCCGCTCGCGGACGCGCTCACGCACGTCGGTCAGATCGCCATGCTGAGGCGCCTTGCCGGCTCGCCGGTGAGGGGCGAAGTCATGATCCGCGCCGACGTCGTGCCCGGCCGGGTCGGCGCCGACCAGTCGCCGCCGGTCAAGGAGTTCGACTAGATGCCGATTGAGACTGCCAGGATGCTGCATGTGACGAGCCGGGCGGCCTGGAGAGCCTGGCTCGAGCGGCATCACGAGGACGAGACGGAGGTGTGGCTCGTCTTCTTCAAGGCCCACACCGGGAAGCCGCGCATCGCGTACGAGGACGCGGTCGAGGAAGCGCTCTGCGTCGGGTGGGTCGACAGCCTCGTGAGGCGCCTCGACGACGAGCGGTACGCGCAGAAGTTCACGCCGAGGAAGGCGGGGAGCACGTGGTCGCCGTCGAACCGGAGACGGGTGGCGAAGCTCGTCCGCGGGAGTCGAATGACTCCTGCCGGGATGGCGACGGTCACATTCCAGATCTCGGAGATTCCCGAGGAGGAACCTGAGCGACTCCTTCCTTCCGGGACCGAGCCGGAGCTCCCGCCCGGCCTGATGCGGATCCTGAAGACCAACGCGCGGGCGTGGAAGACGTTCAGCAGCCTGGCTCCGTCGTACCGCAGGAACTACGTCCGGTGGATCACCCAGGCCAAGAAGGAGGAGACCCGGCGCCGTCGGCTGGCCGAAGCCATCGGCCTGCTTGCCGAGGGCAAGAAGCTCGGGCTCAAGTGAACCGTCTCTGAAGGAAACCGGGCACCGTGTGTGCGGCGCCCGGCTGTGTTGGTCATCGGCGACGGCCGGCAGCCGCGACACGGTTGCCGGCCGTTCGTGTCATTTGCGGAGCAGCTTGAACGCGTGGTTCCAGGTGCCGGTGGCGAGGGCGTAGCTGACCCAGAGAAGGCACAGAGGCTCGAGCAGCCGCGAGCCCTCGATCCCTCCCGCGTCGATCGTCGACCACCCAAACGCGGTCAGGATCCCGGTGACCACTTTCTTGGCCTCGGCGTCGTTGCCCGCGATGAACATGTCGGGCGGCCCCCCCGGGAAGGCCGGGTTGACCATGTGTGCGTTGCCCACCGTGTTGAAGGCCTTGACGACGCGCGCGCCGGGCAGCCAGCGCTGCACCTGCTCGCCGGCCGAGTCGGTGTGGCCGAGCGCGAGGGCAGGCGGAACCCCTGGCGCGAAAACCAGCGGGTTGGTCGCGTCGATCACGACCTTCCCCTTGAAGCTCGCCGGGCCGGCGAGCTTGATGGCGTTCTCGGTGCCGCCCCAGAGCGTCGCGAGCACGACCACCTCTCCGAACGCGGCCGCCTGGGCGAACGACCCCGCGGTGGCCCCGTGCCCGACCTTGCCGAGCAGCTCCTTTACCGTGGCGCTGCCGGGCTCGCGCGTCCCGAACTTGACCTCGTGCCCCAGACCGGTGAAGCCGATCGCAAGGGCGCGTCCCACATCACCGGTGCCGAGAATCCCAATCTTCATCGTCAGCCTCCAAGTGTGGAACCGGCGCGGCGACCTCTGGATTCCGCCGGCCGTAGGAGCACGCCAGCGCCGGTGGAAAGCCGAAGAAGCGAAGCCGGCGCGAGCGCCCACTTGGCTACCGCGCCGTCGAACTTCTCCGTCGGGTCACTCAGCAGTAGTCCAAAGTCCCCTGCCGTTGCCGAAGTTTGGGCGGGAAAGCCCGACTTTCAACTCCTGACTCTCGACTGTGAGCGCTCGACTTTCGACTGGGCGGGTGGGGGCAATGGCGGAGGGGAAGGGATTCGAACCCTTGACGACTTGCGCCGTGCCAGTTTTCAAGACTGGTGCCTTAGGCCGCTCGGCCA
>Ga0182019_10001322_pt1 | contig 12611 bp, 9 predicted proteins | sample 812E2MmetaG_FD_120483 | JGI IMG/M metagenome (GOLD analysis project Ga0182019, IMG submission 120483) | Permafrost microbial communities from Stordalen Mire, Sweden - 812E2M metaG | ecosystem: Environmental > Terrestrial > Soil > Wetlands > Permafrost | place: Sweden: Stordalen | collected...
ACAATGGGATGGGAGGCCGGATTTCTCTTCATGATAATGTCGTGGGGGAGCAGGGGATACCCCGGCCCCCTGAGTGATTTCAGGTTCCCCGCGATGCGGGGACGTGCCAGAGTGAGTGCGCTTCCGGGGTTCCCGGGGATAATCTTCCCGCTGACGCGCGCCGGCCACGCCGCCCCGTTGCACGTCACACGCAGCGCCGCACCGGCGTAAATGATCTCAATATGTGAACGGGGGGGGAGACGGGTTTCAGCCCCCAGGTATGTGCTCCCCGATATGTGGATGAGTGCATGGAGCGTCGTGGTATCACCATTCCCCGATGAGGAAACCCTGAGTGCGTCCCCGGGAGCCGCGCGTTTGACGTTCACCACGAAGTCCTCCCCTTCGACAGTGATGCGGGCGTTGACGTCCCCCAGCCCTGCGGGGAGCTTCGGTTCGACGGAGAGTGAACGTGTGAGCCGGTTAAACCTGAGGCCGAGGTAATCGTCGTAGAAATTCCGGATAAACTCCGCCAGGCTCCATGCCTGTGAAAACGTTCCGGAGAGCCTCGGCTCTGATTCGCCGGGTCCCGGGACGGCATCGAGGAGCTCCGGGAGTGTGCCGGCGGCCCCCCGGTCGAGCATCTGGTGGACGGAGTTCCGTGTGATCGTCCATGAGGTTTCCTCCCTCCCCGCGGCGCACAGTAGCGAGATGAGCGGACCCTGGAGCCACGTCCAGACGGTTCCGTTATGATACGCGGCGTCCTTCGGATAGAAGGGGGGACGATCATGCCACGGATGAAAACCCGGGTCATCCTGAGAGAGTGAGGCGACGCCGTATTCATATGTAAGCCGGGAGACGACAGTGTCGATCATCCGGTCGCGGGCGATGTCATCCAGAAGCCCCGCAGTGAATATCTGGTTCGGCCGGAGCGTCATATCCGGCGTGCCGTCCTCGCGCAGCCTGTCTGCGATCCCTCCCTGCGTCACAAAGTACCGGAGGAAATTGCCCTTCAGGCGGAGAAGAGCATCATGCCACCGCCTCGCCGAAACTACGTCGCCGAGGAGAGTCGCAAAATATTCCCCTGCATCGAGCTGTCCGGCCCAGAGCGCCTGTATGTCGTTCGCCCTGTTCCCTCTCGGGCTCCACGGGCCGTCGGGACCCACAGCGTCCATCCACGTTTCGGCATCCCGGTGAGTGAGGAAGCCGAGAGAGTCCGTGTGATAGCGGAGTGTCCCTTCGATGGAGCGAAGGACCACCGGATACATCGCGAGCGCAAAATGCATGTCGCCCGACCGCTCTGCATACTCTCTCACCATCATCACGAACCGGGGCGTCCCGTCGGCGGTGTTGTATGCCGTGTCGGTCGCCGTCACCCGGTTGGGGATCCTCCCGCAGTCGGTGGAGAGGGAATCCCGCTGCTGGAATGAAGCAAAAAGCGCGAGTATCCGGCGGGCCTCCGTGAACCTGCCGGTGACAAGCGCCGCTCCCGGGAGCGCAATGAACGTATCGCGTCCCCAGTAGTCGGCGAACCAGGGGAGCCCCGCGTAGATCCCTCCGCCGGCAACCGTGAGTGCATCGAGTGAGAGCTTTGCCCATGAGAGGGCCCGGTTGAATCTCCCGTCCGACGTCAGCACGGACGTTGCGCCGAGGAGACGTTCCATCCTTGCCCTGCGGCGCAGGGCAAGGCCGGTCCGCGTGGAGGCGGCAAACCGGGCCAGGGCCAGCGCTTCTCCCTTCGTATCCCCCGTCGCCGCGGCGACAATATGCAATTTTCCCCTTGGTGCGACGAGTGATCCGGGCGCATGTGATTCCGGTCCGCCGCCGGGGGAGGAATCCGGGGAAAAACCCGGAGCATAGAGCGAGACCCAGACGGGGAAGTTCTCCTGCGTAGTCCGGTGGGTGTGACTCTTCCTGGCGATCGAGATCGACGACTCACCGGCCTCTGTCAGGACATCCGCACCCCCCTTCGCGCCTCCCGGGAGCGGGATGAATTTCATCTCGACGGGGCGGGGGCTCGTGACCGTGACGACGAACGCCGCGATGCTGTCGGCGGGCCTCAGTTCTTCGACGATGCCGCCAGGGTATTCCCTCCTGAGGAAGTCCGGGAAGACCGTCGAGAGGGCCGCGCTCCTGTCGAGCGTGACGCCGTCGACCTCGAGAGCGTAATCTTCGATAAAAACGTGCCCTTCGACGGTGAACCCCTCCCAGCCCGGAGCGGAGGGCCGGCTGGTCTCACCGTAGAAGAATGCGCCGGCCCTGTTTGTGTAGCAGAAAGTGCGGGGCCCGCCGCGGCAGACGATCCCGAGAGAGTCGAGCGGAGATTTCCCCTCCGGTGCGCCCCGCGTGAGACCGCACGAGATCGTGACGAGCGAGCAAATGAGCACAAGCGATCTTCTCCTCATCGGGTCCCCCGGAATGTCCTGAGTATGTCGGTCAGCCTGCCGCTCCAGTTGAGCCGGTTATGCGATTCGGGATATCCCCTGTATGTGGTCCGGTACCCCTTCGCCGTCATCATGCCGCGGGCGATTCGGGAGCCGCCGTCTACAGATGGAAGAGTATAGGGAGGAGGATGTACGCCGCGCTCATCCCCGCGATGATGAGGCAGATCATCGATCCCGCCGCCCAGAAGAACATCCTGAGGTCGCCGTCACGCAGACCCGACACGCGGAGCGCCTGGCGGAACGTGAGGAACGCACCCGCCAGCGAGAGCAGGGAGACGGATCCGAACGCGGCCAGAAGAATGAGATCGAGCTTTGCCATTCGTCAATATAGCAAAACCTCCGGCGAAATGGTACGGGCTTCCTTGCAGTTCTTCCCGGCAATCTCTACATTTATTGCATTGGCGCGGCAGCCGGATGCTTGGGGGGTGGTATCGACTCTGCCTCCGGCGCCCGCAACTGTCACGGGGGCTGCGATGCCAGAGGGGGGTAAAAGGGGCGTTCTTGTTGTCGAAGACGACACGGATCTCCGCCTGCTCTTCGGACTCATGCTGACCGCGGCGCACTTCCAAGTGTACGAAGCGGCCGACGGCATCGCCGGCCTGAAAGTGCTTGAGGACCATCCCGGAGCCATCGATCTCGTGCTCACGGATCTCGGTCTCCCGGGACTGGGAGGGGTCGAGCTCATCTCGCGGGTGCGTGCTGCGAAGCCGTCGGTGAAGATCATAGGCACGAGCGGTTTCGGATCGAAAAATGTGCGCGAGATGGTCCTTCGTGCCGGCGCGGATGAATTCTTCTCAAAGCCGTTCTCCATGGGAGAGGTCATCGAGAAAGTCAAGACAATGACGCAATGAGATTTGCCACCGAGTATCTCTGGTTCGACACTGCACAGAAGCGCGAATACATCAATATCACGGAGCGGGTCCGCGAGGTCGTCCGCAAGAGCGGCATCAGGGAGGGGATGGTTCTCGTCTCCGCCATGCACATCACCGCCGGCGTGTACGTCAACGACGCGGAGTCCGGCCTCATACAGGATATCGACAAGTGGCTCGAACAGCTCGCCCCGTTCGACGCACACTACCGGCATCACCGCACGGGCGAAACGAACGGCGACGCCCACCTGAAGAGCCTCCTTGTCCACCATGAAGTCATTGTTCCCGTCACCGCGGGAGATCTCGATTTCGGCCCCTGGCAGCAGGTGTACTACGCTGAATTCGACGGCCGGCGGAAGAAGCGGGTCATCATCAAGGTGATGGGAGAGTAGCGGGTACGCTCCCCGCGCTCCGCACGTCCATTCCTTCAACGAGAGGTGCCAGTGAACACACCACGGTTACTGCTTATCGCCGCTTTGCTCATCGCCGCCGGGAGCGGTACGGCGCGGGCACAGACATACCCGGCGAAAGAACGCATGCGCCTCATGCTCGACATCGCCCGGTTCCGCGGGGCGGATGACAGCACCGCTCTCGTTGAGTTCCATTACTCGATCAACAGGGACGCCCTCACATTCCTGCATGACAGCGCGGGCTGGGGCGGGGCGGCGGACCTGTTGCTGACCGGAAAGTCGGGGGACTCGCTCATCATCGCCGACCGGTGGCTCGTCCCGGCAAGGCTCACCGACACGGCGGGGGACAGGAAGGGGATGAACCTGGTCGGCCTCTACCCGGTCCAGTTCAGGGCGGGGATCTTTGACGTCAGGCTGGTGGCGAGGGACCGGGCGAATGCCGGCATCCGCGACAGCATCAGCGTGCGCGTTCCGGTGACGCCTCCCCCCGCGGACCGCCCGGCAATGAGCGACATCGAATTCGCCGCCTCGATAAAGCCCGGCACGAAAGAGAGTCCGTTCACGAAGAACACTCTCGACGTCATTCCGAACGTCGGAGGCATGTACGACGAGGCGCAGGTGTGCTATTTCTACTTGGAGGCGTACAACCTGCTCCTGACGGGCGACCGGAGCGACATGACGATGACGACGACGGTGTATGACGCCGTCGGGAAGGAAGTCCTGAAGCGCGAGCGGCAGAAGAAACGCGTGGGGGAATCGGCCGTGCTTGTCGACCAGTTTGCGGCAAACAGATTGAAGTCCGGCACGTACTCGCTCACGGTGGCTCTCCTGGACACGACGAAACACCCGCTGGTCCAGGCGTCGCGGAAATTCTACGTGTTCAACCCGACGCTGGGCGTCGATTCGACGCTTCTGTCGCTCGGATCGTCGCTCCCCCTGGCGGTCTACAGCACGATGGAGGAGCCGGAGCTGGACAGGGATTTCAAGTGGTCGAGGTACGAGATTACGGACCCGGAGCAGGCGCAGTACAGGCAGCTGAAGGGTGCGGATGTGAAGAGGAAGTTCCTGAGCGATGTCTGGCGCCGCCGTCCCCCGGGGGCCCGGGAGCTGTACATGGCCCGCGTTGAATACGTCAATCAGAACTTCGGGATGCTGGGGCGCGAAGGGTACAGGACGGACAGGGGGCGGGTCTATATCGTGTACGGCCCCCCGGACGACATCGAGCGCCATCCGAACGAATCGGATACGAAACCGTACGAGATCTGGACGTACAACAGCATCCAGGGGGGAGTGGAGTTCGATTTCCTCCAGAAAGTCCAGGGATCGGACTATGAACTTGTCAACTCGACTGTCAGGAGCGAGCTCCACGACGACACCTGGATGCAGCAGGCACAACAGGTGAATTGATCCTGACCGTTCCAGCAGGTGCTCCTGATGCTCCTCCGCACGCTGAAAAACCTGGTTGAGTACGCGCTCTTCCTCCCGGTGAACGCGCTCGCGCGCAGGATGTCATACCGTGCGGCGGGATCCCTCGGATCGGCGGTGGGCGGATTCGTCTGGCGCTGCGCAGGGTACCGTACGTCGATCACGCTCGACAACCTGAGAAGGGCGTTCCCCGGGATGCCGGAACAGGAAATCCGGACGATCGCCCTGGGCGCCTACCGCGGATACGGGCGTGCGCTCATGGAGATGCTCTGGTCCGGCGGTGCGGGGGAGGATGAGCTGCGGAGCACGATGACCCTCGAGAATCCGGAGGTTCCCCTTGATGCGCTTGCGCGCGGGAAGGGGCTCATACTCCTCTCGGGGCATTTCGGCGCGTGGGAGTTTATTGTGACCTCCATGAGCCTTCTCCTCGGCCGGCCTGTCACTGCCATCGCCCAGCCGCAGCGAAACAGGTATGTCGACGCGGTCATCACGGCGAACAGGAACAGATTCGGGAGCGGCACCATCGCGATGCACCAGTCGGTGCGCGAGGTGATGAAACTCCTCCAGTCGGGGAAGATCGTCGGGATGCTGGGAGACCAGAGTGGTCCGAAAGAATCGCTCTTTGTCGACTTCTTCGGCCGCCCCGCGGCGACGCACCGCGGCGCCGCCGCGTTCAGCCTCAGATTTGACACCCCAATCGTGATGTTCTTTTTCATCCGCCAGGCGGACGGGACGTACAGGACTGTCTACGAGGAGGTCGACAGGGAGGGACTCCGGGGGACGTCCGAAGAGAACATCGTCGAGCTCACCCGGCGCCACACGGCGGTCCTCGAACGGTACATCCGGAAATACCCCGATCATTGGCTCTGGATGCACAAGCGGTGGAAGCATACGGAGTACTTTGAATCGCTCCCCCCCGGCGCCCGGCGTCACGATCCCGCCGGCGAGAGCGTGCGATGAGCGGTCCCCGTTCAATCCTCGTGGTCCAGACTGCATTCGTGGGTGACGTCATCCTCGTCCTCCCGCTTCTCGCTCTCCTCCATGAGACGTTCCCCGGAACGAACATCACGGCCGTCACGATCCCCGCGGCGGCGGAACTTCTTTCCGGGCAACCCGGCGTGCAGGGTGTTATCGCCTATGACAAGAGGGGGGGGGACAGAGGCCTGCGGGGGCTTCTCTCGACGGCGTCACGGATCCGCGCCGCCCGTTTTGACATCGCGGTGATCCCGCACAGGTCTCTCCGGAGCGCGCTTCTCTGCCGGCTTGCGGGGATTCCCGTGAGGATCGGATTCGACACGAGCGCAGGGCGGTTTCTTCTGACGCACACCGTTCGCTACGTCGGGACCGACAATGAAATCCGGCGGAATCTTTCCCTGGCCGTCCCGCTCGGCGTTCCGTCTCCTCCGTTCACGATCCCCCGGCTCACACCGTCGGCTCTGGACGGGCTCGTCGTCGATGCGTTCCTCCGCAGGAGTTTCGGGGAGGATGCCCTCCGCCCCGGTGTCACGTGCGTTGCGGTGGCGCCCGGATCCGCATGGAACACGAAGCGGTGGCCGGAATCGAAATTTGTGTCTCTGGTCAGGTTCCTACTGGACGACGGGAACCGCGTCGTCCTCATCGGGGGGCCCGCGGACCGGAATCTCTGCTCGCGTCTGCGGAGCGCTCTTCCCGACCGCCGTCTGGCGGACGCATCGGGACGGCTCTCGCTCCTGGAATCGGCGGAGCTCATCTCCCGGTGCGCGGTTCTCGTCAGCAACGACAGCGCACCGGTGCACATGGCCGTGGGAATGGGTGTTCCCGTCGTTGCCATATTCGGACCGACCCTCCCGTCGTTCGGATTTGCACCGCCCGGCCCCCGTGACCGCGTCGTCGAGACGATGGATCTCTACTGCCGCCCCTGTTCCATCCACGGGGGAACCCGGTGCCCGACCGGGACGTTTGACTGCATGAACCGCATATCCGCCGAAAGGGTACGCAGGGAGGTCATGGCGGTTGCGCGAGTGGACACGTAAGGGAGGCACGACAGGAAAACCCGGAGACGAACATGGCACTGAATCTGAACGTCGACACGCGCGAGCCGGCGGACAGGGCGCTGGTCCTGGCCGCGGAAGTGGTCCAGGCGGGGGGAATCGTCGTCTATCCGACGGAGACGGTATACGGTCTTGGCGCAAACGCATGGAACCCTGAAGCGGTGGAACGGGTGCACGCGCTGAAGAAGAGAAAGGGAGGGAAGCCCGTCCTCGTCATCGTTCACAATGCGGGGGCCGTTCCGGGGCTCACCGATGAGATCACGGAGGCTGGAAGGATGCTGATAGAGTCTTTCTGGCCCGGGCCGCTCACGCTTCTGTTCCGGTCGGGTGCTCACGTCCCCCGGGCGGTGACGGGGGTATCGGGGAAGATAGGGATCCGTCTCCCCTCGAGCCGGCTGTGTGTACGCCTCAGCGAGCTGAGCGGCTGTCCGCTCATCTCGACGAGCGCGAACATTTCGGGAGAGCCCGTCTCCGGAAGCGTTCCCGAGATCGAGCGCGCCCTGGGCCCGGGGGTGGATCTCTTCATTGACGGAGGCGTTCTTCCTCCCGGGCTCCCCTCCAGCGTCGTGGATGTTTCCGGCAGGGTCCCGCACATGGTGAGGGAGGGGAGGATTTCGTTCGAGGAAATTCAACGCATCGTGCCAACAATTACCCGGTGAGATGACTATGTGCAGGAGAGTGCTGCTGCTCAGTTTCACCTTGTTCATTCCGCTCGTGCTTGCCGCGCAGGAGCAGCGGGAGGATGTGCACCAGGCCCTTCTGGACATTTCCCAGGATCGCGTCCTGATGGACCTCTCGGCACATCCTGACGACGAGGACGGTGCGTCGCTGGCGTATTACAGGCTGCGATTCGGCGTCCGGACATACTCCATCCTCTTCACGCGGGGGGAGGGGGGACAGAACGAAAAAGGGCCGGAGCTGTACGAGGAACTCGGGGTTCTCCGCTCGCGCGAGACGGAAGAGGCCGGGCGCGTTCTCGGCGCCGAGGTGCATTTTCTCAATTTCCTGGACTTTGGATATTCGAAAACGGCGACGGAGACGTTTCAGAAATGGGGGGGAGAGAAGGAGGCGTTGCGCCGCCTTGTGTACGTCATCCGGAAATACAAACCCGACGTCATCTTCACAAACCACAACACGATCGACGGCCACGGAAACCACCAGGCCGTCGCCATCACCGCGATCGCCGCGTTTGACGCGGCGGCGGACTCCGCGTTTTTCCCGGATCAGCTCCGCGAGCGAGGGATCACGCTCTGGCAACCGAGGAAGCTCTTCTTCCGGGCGTTCGGCCGGTCCGAGCCCGTTGCAGACGTCTCGAACGACATCAACGCGACGGACCCCGGCCGGGGAAAGACGTATCTCGACATCGCCGTCGAAGCGCTCCGGAAGCACAGGACACAGGGGATGGAACGGGCCAACCTGCGCGCATTCACCCGGGGGAAAAGCCTCTACAAGCTGATGCGCGCCAACAGCCTGTACGAGCAGGACAGCACGAGTTTCTTTTCCGGCATCGACCTGTTCCGCGACCCGTCCGTGGCGCGGCTCGCCCGGATCCGCCGCGAACTTGACGGTCTGCATGAGGGGATGTCGAAGGACTCAATGGTGAGCATCACCGGTGCGGTTGTCGCCCGTTGCGATTCCATGGAGCGTACGCCGGGACTCTCCGATCTGGCCCGAAGGATGCTGGACCACTGGGTGGTCGAGTCCGGGGAGCTGGCCTCGGCGGTCTGCGGGATCACGGCGGGGTTCCGCCTTCAGGATTCCGTTGTCGTCCCGCGACAGAGAGTCAATTGCGACCTCACCGTCTCCTCGGACGGCTGCAGTCTGGAAGAAGTCCGCTGGAACGTTCACACGCCTGAGGGCTGGGTGATCGACCCGAGCCCGGACGTCCCCCGCGTTTCGGGTGCGCTGGCGGATCGCCGCGTCGAAACGCTCACCGTCGGCGAAAACGCGCTCCCGACCCTCCCCCTGTCGGTCACGCAGTACAGGTCGATCGAAGGGCGCGACGAGGTACGCGCACGCGTTGACATGCTTGCGGACGGACACCCCGTGCGGCTGACGGTCACCCCCTCGTTCGAAGTCGCGCCGCCTCTCATGATTGACGTACAGCCCCGGTCCGTTGCACTGCTCCGTTCGCGTGCGGCGGAGGGGTTTGTCCTCGGGTACACGGTCCGCAATTTTCTCCCCCACAAGACGGCGGGCCGCGTCGGCATCCGCGCCACGGTCGGGTGGAGTGCCGAGAATATGCCGTTCGTCATAGAAGCGGAAGACAGTTCCGCCACGGGGACGATCCGCGTGCGGCCGCCTGCGGACATTCCCCCGGGCGCATATACGATTCATGTCCGGACTGAGCTCTCGAGCGTTCCCGTGACGGTTCATGTGATCCCTGCGGCGGTGGACCCGGGGGTCCGTGTCGGCATCATCAGGAGCCAGGACAATACGATGGAGTCGGCTGCGGGGACGCTCGGAGTGGACTGCAACCCCGTGTCCGACGAGGAGCTCCGCGGCGGATCCCTGTCCCGCTACACCACGATCGTCGTGGACATCCGCGCATACCTTCTTCGCGACGCGCTCAGGGAAAATAACGCAAGGCTCCTCGAGTATGTCCGGTCGGGGGGAAACCTTGTCGTAATGTACCAGCGGGCACAGGAATGGAAGCCAGAGTACGCCCCGTTTCCGTTCGAGATCAGCGGGAGACGCGTGTGCGTCGAGGAAGCCCCCATTCATATCCTCACCCCGGCGCACCCCCTGCTGAACACGCCCAACCCGATCGGCGAATCCGACTGGGCGGGATGGATACAGGAAAGGGGGCTCTATTTCCCTGCCGGGGTTCCAGGAGTCTATTCCAGGCTTCTCTCCTCCGGCGACCCGGACGAGCCGCAGCTTGACACGGGCTACATTGTGGCGCCGTACGGCAGGGGGTCGTACATCTACACGTGCTACGTCTGGTACAGGCAGATGAAGGAGGGGAACCCCGGCGCATTCCGTTGCTTCGCGAACATGCTCTGTTACCCGCTCCACAGATCCACCGCCCCATGAAGCATCTCCTTGTGATCCTGGCAGGACTCTCGTGCGCCGGCTGCGCGAAAAGCGGCGTGACGCCGGTTGTTGTCTATTCTCCGCACGGGAAGGAAATGCTCTCCGCGTTCGCAGGGGCGTACGAAAAGGAACATCCCTCTGTTGCCGTGCAGTGGCTGGACATGGGGTCACAGGACGTATACGACAGGGTCCGCACGGAACGGGAGAACCCTCAGGCGGATATCTGGTGGGGAGGACCCATGACGGCGTTCTTCCGCGCGGAACGCGAGGGACTCCTCGAGCGATACGTTCCGTCGTGGGACAGCGTATCCGACCCGGCGGCAAGGAGTGCGGGAGATTTCTGGTACGGGACGTTCCTCACCCCCGAAGTGATAATGTACAACAGCAACCGGATCTCCGCGGACAGTGCGCCGAAGGACTGGGACGACCTCCTTGACCCCGTCTGGCGCGGCAAGATCGTCATACGCTCTCCTCTGGCTTCCGGGACGATGCGTATCATATTCTCTTCGATGATCGAACGATCGCGTGAAGGGGGAGGGGGCACCCGGGGGGGATTCGACTGGCTCCGGAGGCTCGACGCGAACACGAAGACGTACGCTGCCGATCCCACACAGCTCTATATAGCCATCGCCCGCGAGGAGGGGCTTGTGACGCTCTGGGATCTTCCCGACGTCATGCTCCAGGTGGAGTCGCATCACTACCCCTTCGCGTATGTGCTTCCTTCGTCCGGGACCCCCCTCATCACCGACGGGATCGCCCTGATCAGGGGGGCACGGCACCCGGAAGAAGCAAAGGCGTTCTATGAGTTTGTCACATCACGTGCGAGCATGATCCGGCAGGCGCGCGAATTCTACCGTATTCCCGCCCGGAGGGACATCCCGCGCCCGGAGCTCCCTCCGTGGATGCAGTCGCTTCAGATCAGGTCGCTGGCTGTCAATTTCGACACGCTCGCTTCGTACGAGAGGGAGTGGATGAAGACCTGGGACGAAAGCGTCAGGGGGCGGGGCACGAACTCAGCGGGGGAGTAGGGCGATGGCCGCGCTCAGCCTGAGGGGGGTTGCAAAGAACTTCGGATCGTTTGCCGCCGTCCATCCCACCGACATGGAAATCTCTTCCGGGGAATTCTACGCCATACTCGGGCCAAGCGGCTGCGGCAAGACCACCCTCCTGAGGATGATCGGCGGCTACGAACGGCCTGATGGTGGGACCGTTTTCCTGGGGGGGAACGACATCACCCGGCTCGGGCCGCAGGAACGCGGAATCGGGATGGTGTTTCAGAACTACGCCCTCTTCCCCCACATGACGGTATTCGAAAACGTCGCGTACGGGCTCCGTGCGAGGAACGTGCGGGGGGATGCCGTTCGCGACAGGGTGATGGAAGCGCTGGAGAGCGTGCGGCTCTCGGCGAAGCACCAGTCTCCCGTTCCCGCGCTGAGCGGAGGGGAACAACAGCGTGTGGCGGTTGCGCGCGCGCTCGTGATCCGTCCGGCGCTCCTCCTCTTTGACGAGCCTCTGAGCAACCTGGATATCGCGCTGCGGCTGCAGACCCGGGAGGAAATCCGGTTGCTCCAGCGCTCGACAGGGATTACGACAGTGTACGTCACGCACGACCAGGGGGAAGCAATGAGCCTGGCGGACAAGATAGGCGTCATGCGGGAGGGCCGGCTCGAGCAGTCGGGCGAACCCGTGCTCCTGTACGGGAGTCCGGCAAACACGTTCGTGGCGGAATTCCTCGGCGGCGCCTCGCTCGTTGATTGCGAGATCGGCCCTGCGCGGGACAGCCTCGCCTGGAACGGCGTCGCACTCCGCATTCCCGCGGGGCAGGATGTTCCTCCTCCCGGACCCGCGGTGCTGGCAATAAAGCCGGAAGCCCTCTCGTTGGAAGAGAACGGTGACGGTGCGGGCATGCGGGCGACTGTTCGTTCACGCGAATACACGGGATTCACGACGACGTTCGGGCTCCTTGCGGGAGACCGGGTTCTGAAAGCGCTTGTCGTCAGCACACCGGAGAGCGGACGAGTGGCCCCGGGGATGCAGGTTTCCCTGCGCATGGACTGGCGGCATTGCCATCTCTACGGGAGCAGGAGATGAAGGGCCGCCGGCTGAGCGCGATTGTCACGGCGTCGCTTCTGGGGGCGGTGTTCGTTGTCTGTGTCCTCTACCCGCTCGGCGTGATGGCTGCCAGGAGCCTCGGGGAGGAGGGGAGGTATTCGCTGGACCGCTACCGGCTCCTGTTCGACATGTCGAACAGGGGGAACCTCGAGGCGGTCATGAATTCCGTTGGTGTCTCCCTGGTCTCCGTCGCAGCGAGCGGAGTGCTCGGCGTGTTTCTCGCATTCGTCTTTACGCAGCTTCGTTTCTCGTTTCGCTCTCCTCTTGCCCGTCTTGCTGTTCTCCCTGTCGCCCTTCCGCCGCTCGTGG
>Ga0182019_10001325_pt1 | contig 12593 bp, 9 predicted proteins | sample 812E2MmetaG_FD_120483 | JGI IMG/M metagenome (GOLD analysis project Ga0182019, IMG submission 120483) | Permafrost microbial communities from Stordalen Mire, Sweden - 812E2M metaG | ecosystem: Environmental > Terrestrial > Soil > Wetlands > Permafrost | place: Sweden: Stordalen | collected...
CGTAGATCTTGGTCAGCTGCGGACCGGACAGGGAGCCGCCCTTTTCCACCTGCTCGTGGATAGCCAGTTCAAACTCGGCGAACATGGCCTGCCGGAAGAACGTGGCGCGGAGGCCCTCGAGCGCAGAGCCGAGATAGTAAAGCCGCTCCTCGTCGTTGGGGGCGACCTTGAGCATGTGGTCGAGCAGCAGCGCCTCGTTGAGCGTGGAGGCGATCTCCGCGACGAAGATGCTGTAGTCCGCGGTCGGGAAGGGCTGGCTATGGTTGGTCAGCAGCGAATGCATCCCGTGCCCCCACTCGTGGGCCATCGTGGAGACCGATTCATAGTCGTCGTTGTAATTCATCAGCACGTACGGGTGGACGTCGTACGCGCCGGGATTCATGTAGGCCCCGGATTGCTTGGCCGGCTGGGGATACACGTGGGTGTACCGGGCGTTCAGGCTGGCGGTGAACTGCGCTACGTAGTCGGCGCCCAGCGGCTGCTCGGCGGCGATGACGAGGCTCTTGCCGGCGGCGAGCGGGAACGTCTTGTCGAGCTTCACGATCGGCGGGTAGATGTCCCAGTAGCGCAGGTCGGCGATGCCCAGCATGCGGCCGCGCAATTTGAAGTAGCGGTGCAGGGTCGGCAGATTCGCGTTGGTCTCGGCCACGAGCGTGCGGTAGACCGCCTCGGGGATGCCGTCGTCGTCAAGGGCAGCGGCGAGGGCACTGGGGTATTTGCGCGTGGTGGCCCGAAACCAGTCGGACTTGACCTGGGCAAACAGCGCGGCCCCGAAGGTGCGCTCATAGTCGTGGAATTTCGCCCAGAACGCCTCGAACACCGCCTGCCGGTCGGCCCGGTTGGGCACGGCGCGCCATTTGGAATAGCCGGACTGATCGAGGTGGGCCTCGCTGCCGTCGGAGAGCTTAATGGTCGGCCAGGGCATGTCGGCATTGGCGAGAATGCCGTAGAAGGAGCTGGGCGAGCCGGTGATGAGGCTGGCGGCGGAAAGCACCCCCTCGGCTTCCGCACCAAGCGTGTGGGGAGCGGCGCGCAGGATCTCCAGAACCGGGAACCGGTATTGGGCCAGCCCCGGCTCGGCTTCGAGGAAGCCGCGGACCTTCACCTCGCCGACGGCCAGCAACTCGGGGTTGAAGAAGCTGCTGGCGCGGGAGAACTCAGTGCCGAGCAGGCCCAGTTCCTGGGTGCGCTCAAGCGCGGTGGAGTCGCGGGTGTTTTCATCGCGACTGAGCGAAGCGTAGGTCGCGAGGCGGCCGAACTCTTTGCGCAGGCCGTAGATGAAGTCCAGCGCTTCGCGCAGGGTTGCGGCGCTTTCACCCAACCGGCCCTGGTAGTTCTTTATCTTGGGAATCTCCGTGCCAACGCGGGCCTTGGCGGCCTGCCAGGCAGCGGGGTCCTTGTAAAGCAGAGTGAGGTCCCACACGTTGGCGGGATCGGCGGGGCGCGCCGGCTCGGCAGCCGGAAGCGCGGGGGCAAGCAGGGTTCCCAAGGTCATAAACAGGGCAGGGAGTCGATGAAGGTGCATGATTTAAGACGTCAAAAATGATCTAAATCTCTGGGAAAACCAGTGAAAAATTCCCTGGGAGCCCAATCAGGGCTTTCTTCAGCCTCGCAACGGCTCCTAATGGCTGCATCTGGCAAAAAAACAGACTTTCCCCTTGCCTGAGTCTGCCGCAGCCTCGACCTTTTATGTTCCCCGGACCCTGCGCGACCACCCCCGGGCGCCATCAAATGATTCGTCTATGAAATCCTATCAACCTGCGGACATCCGTAACTTCGCGATCGTCGGCCACGCGACCTCGGGCAAGACCATGCTGGCGGAAGCCATGCTCATGTGCGGCGGAATCATCCACCGCATGGGCAGCATCGTCCAGGGTTCGACGGTGTCCGACTACCATGTGGGCGAGCAGCAGCGGCAGATTTCGATTCATGCCACGCCGCTCAGCCTCGAATGGCAGAATCGCCGGTTGAACGCCCTCGACACCCCGGGGTACCTCGATTTCAGCAGCGAGGCGCTCAACGCGCTCCGGGTCGTGGATTTTGCCGTGGTGGTGATCCATGCCATTCATGGCATCGGGGTCGGCACCGAGATGATGTGGGATTACGCCACCCAGTTCGGTATCCCGAAAATCATCGTGATCAACGCGCTGGACAAGGAGAACGTCGATTACGACCTCCTCCTCGAGGAGATCCGGGAGCGGTTTGGCGCCCAGGTTTTCCCGATGCAGGTGCCGGTGAACCCGGGCCCGGGCTTCAACCAGGTGCTCGACGTGCTGCGCAACGAGGTCTGCACCTACGCGGCGGACCGCTCGGGCAAGTACGAGGAACTGCCCGCCGCGGGCGAGTGGAAAACCCGGGTCGAGACGTTGCACAAGGAGCTCATCGAGCACATCGCGGAGTCCGACGACACCTTGCTGCAGAAATATTTCGACGAAGGCAGCCTGTCCGAGGAGGTCATGCGCACCGGCATTCATCCCGCCGTGCAGAAGCAGGTGTTCATCCCGTTGTTCTGCACTTCTGGCGAAACCAATGTCGGGGTGGCGCGGTTGCTCGATTTCATCGGGCGGTTCGGCTCCTCGCCCGTCGACCGCGCGACCGCCGAGGCCGTGGACGCGTCGGACCAGCCGTGCCGGGTCAGCCTGACCGGCAAGGAGCCGGTGGCCTTCGCCTTCAAGACGCTGACCGACCAGCAAAGCGGCGATCTCTCCATCCTGCGGGTCTATTCCGGCGATGTGCACACCGGCATGGACCTCTACAACAGCGACCGCCGTGTCAGCGAGCGCATCGGCCAGCTTTACCGGCTCAACGGCAAGGCGCGCACGCCGGTGGACGTGCTCACGGCCGGTGACATCGGCGCCGCCGTGAAGCTACGGGATACCCACACCGGGAACACCCTGTGCGAAAACCGGCACGCCGTCGTGCTGCCCAAGGTCAAGTATCCCAAGCCCTACACGGCGGCGGCCCTCAAGCTCAATTCGCGCGGCGACGAGGACAAACTCGCCGCCGGCCTGGCCGCCCTGCACGAGGAGGACCCGGCGTTCGAGTCGCGGGTCGACGGCGAGCTGCACCAGACCATTATTTCGGCGCAGGGCGAGCTCCACCTCGAGGTGCTCTTCGAGCGGTTGAAGCGCCGCTACAAGATCGACATCGAGCTGATTCCACCCCGGATCCGCTTCCGGGAGACCATCCGCAACAAGGCCGAGTCGAAATACCGGCACAAGAAGCAGACGGGCGGGGCCGGCCAGTTCGCCGAGGTGTGGATGCGCCTCGAGCCCGCCCCGCGCGACAGCGGCGTCGAGTTCACCGAGTCCCTGAGCGGCCAGAATGTCGACCGGGTGTTCGTGCCATCCGTCGAGAAGGGCGTGAACACCGCGTGCACCGAGGGCATCCTCGCCGGGTATCGCGTAGTGGACACGAAGATCGATTTCTACGACGGCAAGATGCACCCGGTGGATTCGAAGGATATCGCCTTCCAGATCGCGGGATACTTTGCCTTCAAGGAGGCGTTTCTCAACGCGCGGCCCTGCCTGCTCGAGCCGATCCATGAACTTGAGATCAAGGTGCCCGAGGACTGCCTGGGCAAGATTGTCGGCGACCTTTCGGGCCGCCGCGGCAAGATTCTCGGCATGGACAACGCCGGCCGCCTGCAGGTCGTGAAAGCCCTGGTGCCGGCGGCGGAACTTCATCATTACGGCACGGTCGTGCGCTCGCTTACAGGCGGCCGCGGTTTGCACGCCGAGAAGTTCAGCCACTACGAGGAGATGCCGGTCGAGTTTGAGCGCAAGGTCGTCGAAGAGGCCAAGGCGGCGAAGGCGGCCGCCGCGGCCGAGCACGGACATTAGCTGGAAGTGAGAAGCGGAGAGGGTGCCGACCGACCTTCGTCCCGCCCCACTCGTTCCTTGCCTAGCGCCAAGGCTGGCTTGATAACTGCTGCCTTCCGCCCATGCCTGCGTCCGTTTCGCGCTCGCGGTTACCCTCGGGGCTCAAGTTGCTGAACTGGTTTCTCGGCGGCTGGACGCTGCTGGTGTTCATTTTCCTTTGCGTGCCGATCGCGGTGCTGGTCGGCTATTCCTGCAACGCGTCGCAGCCGAACGACCTCGCCGCCAACGAGAGTGCGATGCAAAAGGCCTTCCACGAGGGCGACCGCGTTTTTTGCGGCCTGCACATCGACGACATCGTGATCGTGCAGGCGGAACAGTAATCGCTTGCGCCGGGGTCGTCCGGCCGGGGCCGCGATTTCGGCGGCGACCGGCGGAACCGGCCATGCTCAGGTCCAGCGGCCCGATGCCGGCAGTTGCTTTCGCCGGCGAGGTTTGTCAGCCTCCAGACGTGATTGCCTCGGTCCAATTCAAGCATTTCAAGGCGCTGCGGGCCACGAGTCTGCGTATGGAACCCTTCAATCTCCTCATCGGGCCCAACGGCAGCGGCAAGACCAGCCTGGTCCAGGCCTTCTTGCGGCTACGGACCCTGGCTGCGCGGGCGCCGGCCAACGGTCAATCCGCGGCGCCTCCGCCGCCAGCGGTCGAGACACCGGCTCCCCGTCGGCCGAACGGCGTGCCGGAGATCATTTTCCGCTTTCCGCCACCGTTCGCCGACATCGAGGTCCACCTCGGCGGCCATTCCGAACACCGCTTGGACCTCCTGCAGGTGCGGCACCCACCGGGCGGCGACGCCGAAGCGCGCTGGGAGCAATTGCGGACAAAGCTCAGTGGCATCCGGGCCTACCTGTTTGACCACTATGCGATGGCCGGTCCCGTGGCACCGGCTGACAGCGGCGAGCTCGCCTCGAACGGCCGCAATATCGCAGCCGTGATCGCCGCGATGCAGGCGCAACCGACGCCGGCCTTTGCTCGCCTTCAGGCTGAGTTCTGCCGCGCGCTGCCGGAATTCACCGGCGTCGTGCCGCGGCCGGCGGAGGCGGGCGGCCTGGAACTCGCGTTGCGATTGAAGGACGGCGGCGAGCTGGTGGCGGCGGAAAACATCTCGCAGGGCGCACTCTACACCCTGGCGATGCTCACGCTTTCGTTTTCTCCGCGGCCGCCCACCGTGCTTTGCCTCGAGGAAGCCGACCGGGGCGTGCATCCGCGGCTGTTGCGGGAGGTGCGTGACGCGCTTTACCGCCTGAGCTATCCTACCAGCTACGGCGAAACCCGGGAAGCGGTGCAGATCGTCGCAACCACGCATTCGCCGTTTCTGCTCGACCTGTTCCGCGAGCATCCGGAGGAAGTTGTGATCGCGAGCAAGCGGGGCCGCAGCGCGACCTTCGCGCGGCTGAGCGACCGGCCGGATGCGGCGGAGATCCTGGCGGAAGGCTCGCTGGGGGACCTCTGGTTCAGCGGAATCCTGGGCGGTGTTCCGGAGGAATGAAGGGACTTCCGAACTGCCTGGAGGAGATTTGTCATTTAATAGATGACAAAGATCCCAGCCAACGTCGGCGCGCGCCAGCCGCCGGATCAGCCTGTGGAGGCCGCGCCGTCCCATGAAGGTTGCGCTGCTGAGCGAGTCGCCGGCGGACGAGGCGGCCTTGCGAGTGCTGGTGGAGGCGGTGCTGAGCGAGACCATCGTCCTGGTCCAGCCCGGCCTGCGCGCCCGCGGCTGGCCCAATGTGGCCCAGGTGCTCCCTGCCATTCTGCGCCATCTCCATTTCAACACGGATGCCGCCGGACTCGTTGTGGTGGTGGACGCGGATGACTCGGTGGTCCACACGGCGGAGCACGAGGCGCCGGGTTACTTTCATCCGCAATGCCGGCTGTGCCAGTTGCGCGGCATCTTCCGAAAAACGCAAAAGCGATTCCCGCCGCTGCATGGGCGCGATCGCGTGTTGCGCGCCGTTGGCCTGGCGGTGCCCGCAATCGAAGCCTGGTACCTCTGCGGTCAGGATGTCCAGGTGACCGAGCTCGCCTGGGCGGAGGGGCAGGCGCTGGGCCTGGCACCCTATACGCGGCGCGAGCTCAAGTGGCGGGTCTACGGAACCGATCGGCCGAATCTGGGATTTGAGATCCAGCGGGCCGTGGAGAGCGTGCGCCGCCACCGGGGGGACCTGCGCCGGTTGGAAACGGATTTTCCCCAGGGTTTCGGCCGGATGGCCCATGACCTGCGGGATTGGCGGCAAACCGCGCCTCGCGAATAGCAGAATGTCCCTCTCTGCGCTTGAAACCGCCGGGTGTTCCCGGTCATAACTGTAGGTTCCAGTTGTTCCATGGCCAACCCCAAGACCCCTTCGCGTTCGCTGGCGAGCTTGCTGATTGCCCAAGCGCAGGTCGTATTCAACGACAACGCGGCGAAGATCATGTTGATCGCGCTGGTGCAATTCCCTGGCGTTCTCAAGGGAATTGATGCCGACGTCGTCAAGGGGGTGGTGGCGGCTTTGCTCGTGGCCCCATTGGTGGCCTTCGCGCCGCTTGCGGGGTGGGTGAACGACCGGTTTCCGAAGAGCCGGGTGCTCAATATCGCGCTCGGCGCGCAGTTCTTCATCATCCTGCTCCTGGTCGGCGCGCTCTGGCTGCACCTCCTCTGGGGCGCGGTCGTCTGTCTGCTCTTGCTGGCGCTGCAGGTGACGGTGTTTGCGCCCGCCAAGCGGGCGATTCTGCTCGAACTGGTCGAGCCGCAAAAACTGTCCCAGGCCGTGGGCTTGATGGAGATGTTTTCGCTGACCGCCCTGCTGCTGGGCAGCTTCGGTGGCGGCCGCCTGTTTGATTACTGGACCGCGGGCACGGCCGATCCCTGGCACGGGGCGGTCTGGACCGCGATGGTGTTGACCGGACTCTCCGCGGCGTCGTGGGCGGGGTTTCAGCTGGTGCCAACGACGCCGGCGCAGTCAACGGAGCCTTTCCGGGCGAGTTTGTTTGTGCAGCACGGTTCCCAGGTGCTCGAACTCTGGAAGACGCGGCCGATTTTCCGCGCTACATTGGGTGTCATGTTCTTCTACGGCCTCGGCGGCTACATCTACCTGCTGTGCGCGCAAATTGGCGCCGACGCCCACCAAGGGGGGGTCGGCTCGGCGACGGATGCCGGGATCATGATGCTGGTGCTGGGCTGCGGCGCCATGCTCGGCACCATCACGGCCGGGTCGCTTTCCCGCCGCGGGGTCGAGATGGGGTTCATTCCGCTGGGCGGGGTGCTGCTCTTTGGCGCGCTGCTCGCCCTGGGAATCTGCGCTCCGCATCTGTCTTTCGTATTCTACGTTTGGCTGGCCCTGGCTGGATTTGCCTCCGGGTTGTACCTCGTGCCGCTGTATGCCTTCATTCAGCAGGCGGCGGGTGCCCACCGGCGCGGGCGCATCATGGCCGGAGTCGGGCTGGTCGACAGCCTGGCCGGCGCCGCGGGTTTCGGGCTGTTCGCCTTGCTGGCCTATGACCGCCTGTTTAATCTGAGTTCGCGGGCGCAGTTTTTCGTTCTGGCCGGGATCACCCTGGCGGGGTTGCTCTACGCACTTCGCCACACCACGCACCACACGGTCAGCCTGATGCTGCGCGGATTGAGCGCGCTGTTCTACCGGGTGCGGGTCCAGGGCGCGGAGAACCTGCCGGCAACCGGTGGCGCACTGGTCATCTGCAATCATGTCTCTTACGTCGACGCCTTGATCCTGCAGGTGGTCCTTCCCCGCCGGACGTGGTTTGTTGCGTTCACCGGCGGCAGGCCCTCGGCCTGGGTGCGGCTGGCCTTGCGGGCCACTGGGGTGCAGGTCGTGAGCTCCCGCCAGGCGAGGGCCGCGTCGAAGCAGGCCGCCGATCGGTTGAAGGCTGGCGAGCTGGTCTGCGTATTTCCGGAAGTGCAGATCAGCCGTTCCGGCGTGGTGATGGAAATCCGCAAGGATTTCGAGGCGATCGCGCACGCGGCCAAGGTACCGGTGGTGCCGGTGTTCCTGGACCGGCTGTGGAGCCGGATGTTCGCCTTTTCCGGGCAGAAATACTTTTGGAAACAGCATCATCACCGCTTGCCCTGCCCGGTGACGGTCCTGATCGGCCATCCATTGCCGGGCGACGGGATCGACGCAATTACCGTGCGGAAGGCGTTGCTCGACCTCGGAGAGATCGCCTTCAGCGGCCGGCCCGAGTTGCTCGGGCATCTCGGCCGGGAGTGCGTGCGGTCGCTGGCCCGCCGCCCATGGGAAACCCAGGTGCTCGACTGCACGGCCGATCCGAGCGCGATCAAGGCCGGCAAGCTGCTGGCCGTGGCGGCCGCGCTTTCGCGCCGCATCGCGGCGACCATCCCGGACCGCCGGGTCGGCATCGTATTGCCTCCGAGCGGCGGCTGCTGCGTCGCGAATCTCGCCGTGCTGCTGGCGGGAAAGATCCCGGTGAATCTCAATTTCACTTCCGGTCGCGCCGCGATTGAGGCGAGTCTGCGTCTCGGCGAGATCACCACGGTGCTCACCGCCGAGGCGGTGCAGAAGAAAGTCGTCAATTTCCCGTGGCCGGAGAAAACGCTTGATCTGCGGCGCGAGATTCTAGCCTGCGGCAAGCCGGCCATCCTCAAATGGCTCGCCGCGACGTGGCTGCTCCCGGGCAAGCTGCTCGCGAATCTCCTCGGGCTGCCCCACGAGGGCGGCCGGGAGGAAGCCGGTCTGCTGTTCACCAGCGGGACCGCGGGCGAGCCGAAAGGAGTGCCACTTTCGCACCGCAATATTCTCGGCAACAGCGCGCAAATCTCGGCGACGGGCATTCTGCCGAAAGAGGAAACCCTGCTGGCCTGCCTGCCGATCTTTCATAGCATGGGCTTCACCGCCACCCTGTGGTATCCGCTTTTGCGCGGGTGCCGGATCGTCACCATCCCGAGCCCCCTGGACACGCGCAAGATGGCCGAGGTGATCGCCGCGCATGGCGTTACTGTGCTCGTGGGTGCGCCGACTTTCCTGCGGCCGCTGCTGAAGAAGGCCGATCGGCATGAACTGAGCGGGCTGCACTTTGCAGTTTCCGGCGCAGAGCGCATGCCGGTTGAACTTCACCTTGCGTTCAAGGAGCGGTTCGGCGTCGAGCTGCTGCAAGGTTATGGGCTCACCGAGACGACGCCCGTAAGCAACATCAATATGCCGGAGCCGCTGAAGAAGCTGCGCGGGGCGGAGGCCCACCGCGGGCACCGACTGGGCTCCGTGGGCCGGTTGCTGCCGGGCATGACCGCCCGCATCATCGATCCGGACACCGGGGCGGACCTGCCGCTCTCGGCCACCGGCATGCTCTGGTTGCGCGGGCCCAACGTGTTTGCCGGTTATCTCAAGGATGAGCAGAAGACGCGGGCGGCGCTCAAGGACGGCTGGTTCATAACCGGCGACCTCGGCCGGTTCGACGAGGAGGGCTTCCTCTACATCGAGGGCCGCCTGTCCCGGTTCTCCAAGATCGGCGGCGAGATGGTGCCCCACGGCACAATTGAGCAGAAGATCATCGAGACCTACCAGATCGACCAAAACGAGGGCCCTCGCATCGCCGTCGTGGGCATGCCGGATTCCTCAAAGGGCGAGGCGCTCGTGTTGCTGACCTCTCTCGCGATCAACGGCGATGAGTTGCGCGAAAAACTCTTCACGGCGGGCCTGCCCAACCTGTGGATTCCAAAAACCATCCGACGGGTGGAACAGATTCCACTCCTGGGGTCCGGCAAGACCGATTTCAAAGGCTGCCGGGAGCTGGCAATGGAAACGATGAAATGACTCCGCCCCGGGGGGGCGGGCATTTCACCGCTCGGGACTACTTGTCCCGGCTGGCGAGGAACTTCGCCAGGGCGGCGAGAAACAAGGTATCGCCCGGCAGCGACCGGAGCCCGCTGATGGCCGCTGCCGACTGTTCTTCCGCGATCCGGCGCGAGGCGGCCAGACCGTGCAGGCTGACAAAGGTCGCCTTGCCCGCCCTAGCGTCCTTGCCCGGAGTCTTGCCGAGCGTCGCGGCGTCACTCGTGGCGTCCAGGATGTCATCCATAATCTGGAACGCCATGCCCAGCCGGGTGCCCACGGCGTGCAGGATCTTGATCGCCGGCGGGGAGGCTCCGCCCACGAGCGCACCCATGACCAGGGAGACCCGGATCATGGCGGCCGTCTTCCGCGCATGGATACCATCCAGGATTTCAGCGGTGACGGCCGGGGATTTCTCGTGAAGCAAATCAAGCATCTGGCCGCCGATCAACTGGCGGGATCCCGCCGCCTCCGCCAGTTGCCCGCATAGGGCGCCCGCCAGCCGGGGATCCGCGGCATACGATCCGCTCAACAAAGCAAACGCGTGCGTCAGCAGGGCGTCCCCTGCGAGCAGCGCCGTGGCCTCATCAAAGGCCCGGTGGCAGGTTGGCCGGCCGCGGCGCAGGTCGTCGTTGTCCATGCAAGGCAGATCGTCGTGGATCAGGGAATACGTGTGGACGCATTCGACCGCCACCGCCGCGGGCAAGGGGTCGGCCCGGGATTCCGGTTCGAACAACTCCGAGGCGGCCAGCACGAGCACGGGCCGTAGACGTTTGCCACCCGCCTGCATGGAATAGCGCATCGCCTCGTGCAGGCGTGCGGGGACTTCACTGGCCGGTGGAAGCAGGCGATCAATTCCCCGCTCCACGCGGGCGGTCAGATCGGCAAATCTGGTTGTGAACTCCATGACCCGATTCGTAGGCTGCGCGGTTTGTTCCCATCGAAATGCCCGCGCTTGAGCAGGTTTGCAAACGCTTATTCTCCAAGCGGTCGTCCTTGTTGGAATATTCGGTGAGCGGTTGGCTCATGGTGGTGCCATCCGCCCATTTCCTAGTGGCACTGACAGGATTGGCTCGAGCCGGATCTGGTGTGACCAGCCGGGCACTGTCGGACTTCCGGTTGATTGGCTACCTGCTCATGTCCATCATTTTATTCATCGGGTTGGCGGCGGTGGTAAAATTCCCCGCAACCTTTTCCGGGCGCTAGAAGAGTCTCGCAAAGCGGAATTCAGGTCCACATAAACTCACGCTGATTCATTGCCATGCCGACCTACGAATACAGCTGCCAGAAATGTGGCAAGACGGTCGAGATATTCCAGTCCATGAAAGAGGCTCCGCTCACGATCTGCCGTTGTGGCAAGAAGGGTCGGATCAAGCGTCTCCCGGGCCGCGGCGCGGGCATCATTTTCAAGGGCAGCGGGTTTTACGAGAACGACTACCGGCGCCGCCCGACCAAGGCGGACAAGGGCAAGTCTGACGGGGATGGCAAGGCCAAGCCCGCCAGTCCCACCCCGGCCAGCCCAGCGGCCACCCCTCCTGCGAAGAAATAGTCTCAACTCGGCAGCAAATACGAAAGGTGCACCATGGGTTCCCGCAGAATTGACAGGGCAAAGAACGGTCCCGGTCCGACTGAAGTATTCCTCGGCGCGTTGCTGAGTCTTCTCCTGGGGCTCACATTGGCGCTGGTCTACCTGGTCCTGAAACCGGTGCAGGTCGCCAAACCCTCGGCCAGAGAGCCGGTGGCCGGGCCGGCCATGTACGTCCGGGGCAACCGGGAGGGTGACCACGGCAAACAATGGCTGCGCAAGAAGCAGCTTTTCACCGAAGGCAATTCAGTGGCGGTCAACGAGGATGAACTGAACGCCTGGATCTCGGCGGGAACCGAACCGGAACCACCGAAGCCGAATGCACCCAAGAAGCTGGTCCAGGCCATCCCCCCGCCGCCCGTCGGAATCCTCTCGTTCGGCACACCCAATTTCCGTGTTCGGAACGGCACGCTGCAGATCGGCTGCGAGGGTACCCTCGACCTTGAGATGGTCGGACTGAAACACCCGCTCGTCATGCGGGCCACCGGCCAGTTCGAGAAGAATGGGGACGGATTCATCTTCGTGCCCGAGCAGTTCTATCTTGGATGCTGCCCGTTGCACCTGCTGCCCGGCGTTGCCAACCTGGTTCTCAACCGCCTGCTGGAAGACGTGAAGATTCCGGAGGACATTGCCGCCGCGTGGAAGAAACTTGCCGATGTTTCCATCGATGGGAGCTCATTGCTGCTGACCATGCGCACTGCGAAGGAGTGACCAAGGGCTGGATCATCGATGTCTGACCCGGGCGGTTCATCTGTTCTGCGGCGGCGGCTCCCGCCCATCGGTTCGCCTGCCTATCACCTCCTGCTCGGATGTGTGGCGATCTTCATCCTTGGGCCGCTGGGCGGCATCTCGGCGGCGTTCATGAATTTCTCCATCGGCTTCTTCATCGGCGGGCAGGTGCTGGCCGGGATCCTCGGAAGTACGATCACGCTGGGGTACGGGCCGGAGGGCAAGCATGGCGCTAATTACATGCAGACCATGGCGTCGTCGGTCGCCGGCATGTGTGGCATGGCCGTCCTCATCCAGGCGCGCTTCTGGCTGGGCCTGCCGGAGATTCCGGCCTGGCAGTTGATCCTCTATTACACCTGTATCGGCATGTTTGGCGTGGGACTGGGGATGGTCTACACCCCCATTCTGGTCGATCGGATGCAATTGACCTTTCCCTCCGGCCTGGCGGTGGCGAACATCCTCCGGGCGCTTACCGACAAGAACCTCCTGAAGAAATCCGTGGCCAAGCTCGGCGGCGGCATTCTCGCCGGTTACGTGGGAGGCCTGGCCTCGCTCAAGCTGGCGGCCGTCGAGGCGCTCGGAGTTTCCACCTCCACCTTTGGCGCGGGCATGATCGTC
>Ga0182019_10001326_pt1 | contig 12592 bp, 14 predicted proteins | sample 812E2MmetaG_FD_120483 | JGI IMG/M metagenome (GOLD analysis project Ga0182019, IMG submission 120483) | Permafrost microbial communities from Stordalen Mire, Sweden - 812E2M metaG | ecosystem: Environmental > Terrestrial > Soil > Wetlands > Permafrost | place: Sweden: Stordalen | collected...
CGGAATGTCGTGTCGAAGCGCGTGCTTACGAGGCGCCTTTCGCAGCGGGGGCAGCGTTCGCGGGCCCGAGTCATCGCATCCGACCTCAGACGTAGCGGCCATTCGACCGCTTCACTGATAACGATCCTAGGGACGAGCACCGGCGGGGCATATGACTCACTCGTACCGCTTCACCCGTACTCAGACCGTAGTCTCGATGGAGAATCCACCGGTGGGGTAGGTGCTGGTCCGAACGCAGCGTGCCCGCCGTCGATGCCCGCGTGCGCCCTCTCACTACCCTGCTGAGACCGACGTACCTTCCCTCCCTGACCGGCCCGCGGCGGCACCGACGAGCTGCTTATTGCCTTCGTCCATGAATCGCCGCCGCGTCGTTGGCGTCGCGCTGGGTGCGCTGGCTGGCGCTGGCTACGCCTTCGGGCCCATTCTTGTTCGAGGCTTTCACATCGATTCGCGCGGTTGGGGCAGCAGTCGTTCTGGCGGGCGTGGTGGTGGCCCAGTTGGCGACGCTTCCGGAGTCCCGACCGACGCCTTCCGAGTCCCGACCGACGCCTTCCGAGTCCCGACCGACGCCTTCCGAGTCCCGACCGACCGACCCCGCGGAGTCTGGAGCGGGTAGCGCCTGACCACCGAACCAGGTCCGCTCGGGCCGCCGAGGCGGCCGAGAGCCAACCGGGCGCCCGGTGCGAGCACGAACCGCGCCGGTGCGCGAGCGAACCGCCTGAAGCGACGGCCACGCCAAACCCGTAAGTCGCTACTCTTCCGGCTGATACGGCCGTCATCGTTGTCGGCCCACCACGGAGAACCAACCGACATATGGCAACTCTCTATGCCCAGGTCGAACGGATGCGCACGGCGCGGGACAACCTGGTCCGGGTGCGCAGTCGAGTCGAGTTGAGCCCCCCCCCACCTGAGGAGCTGCCCCGCCGCCGCGAGTGGGTCGGCCGCGAGATCCTCGCCCACATCGACGAGATGCTCCCCTACTGGCTGGGCGAGATCGAGCGCGTCCTGGCCGGGCCGATCGAGCCCGTTCCGTTCGGACGTCCGTCGACCGACCTTGTCCGAATGCTCACGATCGATCGAGACCGGACCCTGCCGGTCTCCGAGCTCTACACGCGCCTGGACAACTCGCTCGAACGGGTTCTGCGCCGGCTTCTGGAGCTCGACGAGCGCCAGGTCGCCCGACGCGGCCTGAACAAGCAGCGGGGAGAGATGACGGTGAGACAGATCGTCGACGCCATGCTTGCCAGCCACCTGGAGGACCACTGCAAGCAGATGTCGGTCGCGCTCGATGCCGAGGTGGCGGCCCGGGCTTGACTCTCACCCTGCCCGAGACCGCAGGAAACAGCCTGCAAACAGCAGGAGGGACCGATGACCACGACGGCAGCAATGAAACATGCCCAACCAGATTCCGAGACGTCCGCGAAGCCCCACGTCGCGAAGTCGCCTGACCTCAAGAGGACTCTGGCGCCGCTGTTCAATCCTCCGCGCGATCCCGTCCTCGTCGACATCCCAGAGCTCGGCTACCTCTCGATCGACGGCAAGGGCGCCCCCGACGAGGGTGCGGACTACCCCACGACCGACTTTCAGAAGGCGTTTGCCGCGCTCTTCCCGGTCGTCTACACGATCAAGTTCAGGCTCAAACGCGATGGCCTGGTCATGCCGGTTCTGCCGCTCGAGGCGCTCTGGCTCACCGGCGAGGACGGATCGTTCGACATGAGCGTCCCGCCCGAGGGCTGGGGCTGGAAAGCCCTGATCGCCGTATCGGACGACGTGACGCCGCAGGTCTTCGACGACGCCCTGGCCGAGGTCCGCCGCAAGAAGGGCAACTCGGATGCGCTCGAGGCGCTTCGCTTCGAACGCTGGCGCGAAGGCCGCTGTGCCCAGGTGATGCACATCGGGCCATACAGCGAGGAAGGGCCCACCATCGAACGGCTTCACGCCTTCATCGCCGCCCGGGGATGCAAGCCCAGCGGCGCCCACCACGAGATCTACCTGGGAGATCCACGCCGGGCGGATCCGGCCAAACTCAAGACGGTGCTGCGCCAGCCGGTCGAATAGGCGACTCGCCGGGCCGGCTACTTCCCTCGCATGCGGCGGGTCTCTTCCTTGATGACGGCCCGCAGCATGAAGCCCACGTTGGCCGGCCGCTCGGCCAGGCGGCGCATGAAGTACGGATACCACTCCTGGCCGTAGGGAACGTAGATCCGGACGGTGTAGCCGCGGTCGAGCAACGTCCGCTGCAGGTCGCGCCGAACGCCGTACAACATCTGGAACTCGAACCGGTCGCGTCCGATCCCGTTCCGCTCGACGATCTCGATCGCTCTGGCGATCAGCTTCGGGTCGTGCGTGGCCAGGGCCGGGTATGCGTCAGCGAGGAGCAATCGCTCCATCAACCGGGTGTAGTTGGCGTCCACGGCCGCCCTGGTTCGATAGGCGACGCTGCCGGGCTCGTCGTACGCGCCCTTGCACAGCCGGACGCGGCCGCCGGCGGCGATGATCGCATCGACGTCGGCCGAGCTGCGCCGCAGGGCCGATTGGATCACCACGCCCACCTGGGGGTACGCCTCGTGGGCCGACCGCCAGACATCCAGCGTGGCGTCGGTCGTGGTGTGGTCCTCCATGTCGAAGCGGATGAAGCCGCCTACGCCACGGACGGCCTCCACGACCCGCAGCACATTGGTCCGGCACAAGTCGCGGTCGATCGCCAGGCCCATCTGCGTCAGCTTCAGGCTGACGTTCGGGTCGAGGCCGCGCTCCGACAGGGCGGCGACCGTCGCCAGATACCGATCGACTGCCATGGCGGCATGCTCGGGCGAGGTGACGGATTCGCCCAGGACGTCGACGGTGGTATGGAGACCCGCGCGCTTGAGTGCGGCGATCGCCGGCAGGGCCTCGGCAAGGGACTCGCCCGCAACGAAGCGCGCCACCACGGGACGGGTCAGCGGGCTGCGGACGGCCAGGCGCGCCAGGGAACGTCGATGCGACAGGGAGATCAGCAGTGAGCGCATCGTCCGCTGCGGCAGGAGGCGGACGTCGTCGGCGAAACTCATGTTCAGCCCTCCGGTTGCTTCCCGTTGGACTCGATTGATGATTCAGCTGCGTCGGCCTCGCGCGCGAACTCGGCGACCCTGGCGGCTTCCTCGCGCTGGAATGCTTCGAGTCGAACGCGTCGGTGCGCCCCGACCGAGGCCCGAATCGCCTCGATCGGCGGGGAGCCCAGCGCTCGGCCTTCGGCGTCGCGATAGATCCGGCAGCCGAGCGCGACGGGCAGCTCTGGCTGCGGGACGACGTCGTCACCGTTGATGCGGATCGTCGGCGAGCCCTGGAAGCCGAGGAACTCGGCATCGTCGGGGCCGGTCACGAAGATCAGCTGAATCGGGACCTCGATGATTCCCTGGCGGAGAACGCTCTCCAGGTCGCGCCTGGCCTGCTCGAGGTGCGGGCAGTCCTCGATCGCCAGCAGCTCAACTCGAAGGTCCGCCACGGGCTGAGCCTACATCGAGTGGCTCAAACGGGTGCGGAAGCTCAGGGCCGAATGCTGCCGGTCGGCACCGGCTCGGCGCAATCGCCGGCCGGCGTCAGCTGGCTACGTCGCGGCGGCCCATCGCCCACGCCCCGATCGCCAGCCCGCCCACGGCAAAGACGAGGCAGGCGACCATGCCACCGGCGTCCCATATTCCAACCATCGGCTGGCCCATGTGTGCGGTGAGGGCGAGCTGATGCACCCAGTCCGGCAGCTTCAGCGCCGGCGCAAGCAGGTCGACGAGGTAGGTCGCGGTCACCACGAGAACCACGATCTCGGCGGCGATCGAGGTCCGGAATCCCCCGACCGCGAAGCCCACGCCGGCCACGGCGGCCGCGTAGAGGCCGAGGGTGATCGAGCCCGCCATCGGCGTGACCGCATCGCTGCCGGCAATCGCGGCGCCGATCCCCACAGCCAGCGCAACGACCGCCATCATCAGCGCGATCGCGGCGAAGGCACCGAGCGCGCTCCGGATCGCCCACCGCCTCCGACCGAGCGGGGTCGCGAGCAGCATTTCGAGCCTGCCCGAGGTCTCGTCGGAGGCCCAGCCCGCCACCAGTGTTGCGGCAGCGAAGCCGACCACGATGAACTCCAGCTGAACCAGCAGCTGGAGGAACCCCCCGGCGGTGGCGATGTCGAAGCTCGGGAAGATGTTCGCGAATGTCCTGGCCAGGTCGGGAGACCCCGCGACCTCATCGGCGAACGAGCGGCTGGCGGCCGCCATCACGAACCCGAAGGCCCCCAGGCCAAGACCCCAGGCCAGGGCAAGGGGCAGCCGCTCGGCGAAGGCGCGTCCGATCGGCCCGCGCAGCCCGAGCGCGGCTCCCGGCAGACCTGGGAGCCTGATTGAGTTGATAGCGCCAACATCCCGACGAACGAAGGCCTCGATCCCGATCGCGAGGAGCACGGCCGCCGCGAAGGCAACGGGCACCAACGGCAGCCAGTCGTACTGACCCGCGAGAGGGAGATGGTTCGCGGTCCAGGACCATGGCGTCAGGCTCGCGACCACGCGGAAGGCGGGCACGGATGCCTGGTAGCCGTTCAGGATCCAGCCCGCGAACATGACGGCGCCGGCGATTCCGGCCGCCGCGCTACGTCCGAGGAACGGCGCCAGGGCAAACGCGAGGCCGCCGAAGAACATGGCCATAAGGCCCACCCAAAGAGCAAAGCCGATCGCCGCCGGAGGCGGGACCGCGTCGCCGGGCAGTTTCCCGAATACCGCGCCAACCAGCCACGATGCGAATGCCAGGACCACGAGGGCTGCGACCATCGCCGTCAGGTGGGCCGCCAGCTTCTCGGCGGCGATGCGGCGCCTGCCGAACGGAGAGACCGCGACGAACTCGAGGCTGCCGCGTCGAGTCTCCGCCGCCAGCGTCCCGGATAGGGCGAGGATCGACCAGATCGCCGCAACCCAGAGCAGGACGGGGCCGTATTTCCACTGCATGTATCCGCCGAGGGTCCCGACATTGACGGGCTTCCCGGCGATTCCCTGCGCCACCGCGCCCAGGTCGGTGGCAAGCTTCGCCATCTCGTCGCGAGCAGCCTGGGTCGGGTAGTCCAGAGGAATGGCCGCGCCGACCGCCAGCATGATCCCGCCCAGGAGCCCGGCCGCGATGAGGAAAGCCCGGCGCGAGTCGCGCAGCGTCTTGGCATAGACGCCGCCCAGGCCGTAGATGCGGCTCCGGACCGAGACGCCCGGGTGGGGCGCGATCGACTGGGATCGTCCAAGTTCGACGGCCATGATTCGCGACCTCCAGGGCCTGGCGGCCCTACCCGGCCATACTATCGCGCGCCGTCACGGCCACCCGCACCCGGGCGGCTGCGGTCCAGTGCGACTGATCCGTGTGGCGGCGAGTCGCCGGTTGGAGGCCTACCCCTGGTCCTGCGTGGCTCGCAGCCACGGCTCGATGAGAACGTCGTGCGTGCGCGCGTCCAGGCGGCTCCCGAGCGCCACCGCGAGCGCGGCGTCGACGACCGCCTCCCTGGCCTCGCCCTTTACGAACTGCTGGTTGTCGTTGTCGCCCCAATACGGGAGAGAGTTCGTGCCGCGCAGAACCCAGGCCATGGCCTTGTCGCGCACCCGGTCGATCTCCTTCGCCAGGCTCTCGCGGGCGCCCACCCCTCGGACCGCCGTCCAGGCATCCTCGTGATCCTGGTGGCTCGTCGATTGCCAGGCCGCCCGCATCGCCAGGAGCTGGACCTTGTTCATCCGATCGAGCCGCTCGAAGAAGAGCGCCATCTCCGGCGTGTCGACCAGATTCACGCCCCGGCGGCGTCCCCACATCGGCCGATCCTCCCCTTCTAGTCCTCGTCCACCTGCTCCAGGAGATAGCGCCGCAGGAAGTCGATGCAGCGCTTCCAGGCGTCGCGACGGTTCTCGCGCTTCTTCCAGCCGTGAGGTTCCTCGTCGTACCAGTGGACCTGGTAGTGCTTGTTCTCGATCTCCAGGGCCTCGACGATCTTCTCCGTCATCAGCGGCGATACGCGCTTGTCCTTGCGGCCGTGGAGGATGAGCAGCGGCGCTTCGATCCGCTCTGCCCGATACAGCGGCGAGCCGCGCCGGTAGGCGGGTGCGGCCTCCGGGTCGTCCGGCTTGCCCATCATTCGCTCGAGGTCTATCCGACCCGGACGGTCGCCGTGCCGGTAGCTCTCGGCGATCTCCGAGTCGCCGTACAGGTCGATGCCGGCGTGCCACAGCGAGGGCTCCTCGGTGAGGACGCACAGCGTCATGTACCCGCCGTACGAGGCGCCGTAGTGAGCCAGTCGGCCATCGCACCACGGCTGGCCGGAGGCCCAGTGAGCGGCATCGATCAAGTCGAGCGCGTCGGCGTGGCCCCACTCGCCGAGATTTGCCCAGCGGAACTGCCGGCCGTAGCCAGTGGAACCGCGGAAATCGACCGACAGGAAGGCCATGCCGGCCTCCGCCACCAGCTGGCGGAACGGCCACCAGTCGCGAAAAGCCTGATGCGTGGGCCCGCCATGCGAGTGGATGACGCAGGGGACGCGCGTCGCCTCCTCCCCAACGGCGCTCGCGGGAAGGTAAAGCGTCCCTTCGATGACCAGCCCGTCCCGAGCTTCGAAGGCGATGCGCGTGCCGGAGGCAAAGCGAGTGGCGTCGACCGCGGTCGGAAGAGAATGGGTCAGCTGTCGCGGCCTGGCCCCCTCCGCCGCGGCCTCCGGCGTCGGCAGCAGCCACAGGTCTTCCGGCATCCGGTCGCCCGAGCCGACGGCCAGAATCGCGGACGAGTCCGGCAGCCAGCCGGCCGCCAGCCAGACGCCTTCGTACGGGTTGATCGCATCAGAGTGCCCTGACTCTGCCGGGAGTGCGTCGGCGCCGGTTCCCTCCGGCAGTGCGCCGACCAGCAGATCGACCAGCCCGTCCCGGATCTCGACAAACACGAAGCGCTGGCCGTCCGGCGAGGCCAGCGGCATATAGCCCCAGCCGCCGCCCGGCTCGCCATGTTCGCGGCCGCCGGTCGTGAGAACCGTCCGTTCCTTGCCGTCGACCGAGACTCGGACCACCTGGAACCAGCCATCGCGATCCGAGACCATCAGCAGGCCCGAGCCATCCGGCAGCCAGCGCGGCCCGGTCTCCCATGCCGACTCCCCGGCGATGACCTCCTCCCGGCCCGTGGCGACTTCGACGATGTGTACCTGCGATGTGAGCAGATCCGGCAGCCGCTGCGAGGTGACGGCGATGTGGCGGCCGTCCGGCGACCAGACGAGGTCGTCGATGTCGACGCCCGTCGCGGTGAGCGGCGTGGGTTCGGCCGAGCGGGGTCGGGTCGCCGGACGGCCGCGGCGCGGCACGGGCGCGTCCACGATCCACAACTGATCCCACCCGCGGCGGCGCGAGAGGAAGCCGATCTGATGGCCGTCCGGGCACCACCGCGGGCAGCGGTTGCCGGCCGGATGCTGCGTGACAAGGGCTTGATGGGAGCCCTCGACATCGAGCATCCAGATCGCCTCATCGCGGACGAAGGCGATGCGACGGCCGTCCGGCGACCACTGTGGATCCGAGGCGGATACTTCCGTGGCGGTCAGCTGCTCCGGGTAGCCGCCGCGGACGGGCATAAGGAAGATCTGGCGGGCGCCCGCGGCCTCGGCTGTGAAAGCCACGCGGCGACCATCGGGCGAGAGGCGGAATTCGCGCGGCGACTCAACTGCCGCCGCCTGCTCGACCGTCAGGCCGTCGCGAGACGACCGGCGGACGCGGCCGTTCTCCGGGGCCGCGCGGAGAGTCTCGGCGACGGCGCGCCCGTCGGCGACGGCGCGCCCGCCATCGCCGAGCGGCATCGTCATCGGTTGCCCCAGTCCAGCCCGATCGGCAGGCTCTCGATCTCGCGCGGCTGCGGCACCGGATCGACCCGCACGAACGTCTCGTGTCCGAACATTTGCGACAGCCCCTCCCGGACCTCCGCATCGTCCCACCGCCGGCCGCGCATCTGGCTGTCGTGGCAGGCGAGCGCTGCGAGCTTGCGGTCGAGGACCTCGCCGATCGCCACGGTGGTCGTGATCTCCTCGTCGGGTCGGGCAAGCCGCTCGAAGGCCTCCTGCTGACGCAGGTCGTCCTCGGACGGCGGCGTCGTATCGCCCGAGCGGCGTCGCTCCTCCTCCATCGCGGCGCGCATGCCCGCGATGCGGGAGCGTGGCATGACCTGGTGATACAGCGCGATCGGGCCGCCCGGCTCGGCGGCGGCCTTCCGGTACGCCGCCGTGGCAGTGGCCGAGCACTTGACGTGGTCCGGGTGGCCGTAGATGCCGCCCTGGTCGAAGGTCACGATCACCGCCGGCCGCAGCCGCCGGATCACCTCGACCATCCGCTCCACGACCTCGTCGGGATCCGCCAGGGCGAGCGAGCCCTCCGGCGCACCCCAGCCCTCCATGCCCGAGTCGCGATAGCCCAGGAAGATCGGCTCGGCGATCCCCATCTCGCGGCAGGCGCAGCGCAGCTCTTCCAGTCGGATCTCCGGATCGAGCGAATGGTCGACGTCCATCTCGCCCGGCCGTCCGCCCTGGTCGCCGTTGGTGACGCACAGAACCCAGACGGGATTGCCCGCGGCCGCTGCCAGGGCCATCAGCCCGCCGGCGCCGTAGCTCTCGTCGTCGGGATGGGGAAAGATCGACAGCAGGCCCCGCGGGCCGGCCGATCCCATCGGGCCGTAAGATCCAGGCACGTTAGCGACCGATCCGCCGCTCGGCCGGTGCCGTGGAGCGGGCTCCGTTGGACGCCCGCCCGGTTCCCGACTCATCGCTCGCGCCCTCGTTGAGTCCAAGGCCCTTCTCCAGGTCGGCACCCAGCTCCAGAGTTCGCCGGTAGGAGGCCCACACCGCCTCCGACAGAACCGTGCGGAGTCGGCCGGACTCCAGCTCGTGGATGGCAGCGGCACTGGTCCCGCCGGGAGAGGTGACCATGTTTCGTAGCACGGCGGGATGCTGGGCGGTGGCCTTGGCGAAGGCCGTGCTGCCCTCGAGCGTCTCGATGACCAGATCGTGGGCTACATGGCGCGGGAACCCGAGGTGGACCGCCGCGTCGATCAGCGCTTCCATGACCAGGAAGACGTAGGCCGGGCCTGTGCCGCTGACCGCGGTCGCCATCTCGACGAAGCGCTCGTCCTCGACCTGGAGGTCGGTGCCCAGGGCGCGCAGCAGGACCCGCGCCTGATCGCACTGCAGCTCTGACACCTCCGGCGTGGCGTACCAGACCGTGATGCCGCGGCCGATCTGGGCAGGCGTGTTCGGCATGCTGCGAACGACTTCGCGGTGCTCGAGAAGGTTGGTGAGCACCTTGCAGTTGGCGCCGGCGACAATCGAGACGACAAGCTGGTTCGGCCTGAGGTGGCCGCCGAGCTCGTGGCCGACCTTGGTGAGGGTCTGGGGCTTGACGGAGAGAAGGATCACGTCGGCATCCACGGCTGCGTCCAGGTTCGAGGCGACCATGCGCACGCCGTACTGGCTCGCCAGTTCCTCACGCCGGTCGGCCCGAGGCTCGCTGCCGACTATCTGCTGAGGCCCGACCAGCTTGCCCCGGAGCAGCCCGGCGATGATCGCCTCGGCCATCACTCCGGAGCCGATTGTCGCGACGGTTCGGTTGGAAAGCGGCGACATGTCGGCGAGTATAGGCGCGGTTGACGGCCCGCGAAGGCCGGTTTCGCGCGTAATTGCGCCCTCCGGGCGCGGATCGCAAGAACATGACAATGGTGCGGAAGGCCCCAGACAGACGAGAGCCGGTCGCGGAGGGAGGATGGCGACCGGCTGTGTGTTCTCGTCTTTGCCCAGGGAGGAGAGGGAGGACTGAGGCGAATCCTCGCCTTGGCCGCTGAACTTATCCTGAAGGAATAGTGTGCGTCTCATGAAGGTCGCGTGCACTTTGGCGCAACTCGCTTGTCACCCGTTCCTCGCGCGCGATCTCCTTGCCTCGCGCGAGCCGTTCCTCGCGGGCGACGGCGACCCGCGACGAGCCGATCCCAGCACGAAGAAGCGATCGGTCGTGACGACTTCGATGTCTGAAAAACCGGCTCGTTCGAGCGCTGAGGCGAGGACCGCCGGCTCGTAGAAGACCTTCCGGACGAGGAAGCTCGAGCCGTCGTCCAGGCGGCGGACCTGAACGTCGTCGACGGGCGGTCGGTGGTTCCGGGCGCCAGACCCGGGATCCTGCCTCGAGTCGATGAAGGCGAACAGCCCGTCCGGGACGAGCCATCTGGCAACCAGCCCAAAGAACTCGCCGAGACGCGCGCGATCGATGTGACTGACCCAGAAGCCCGCGAACAGGCCATCGACCGGCCGGTCGGGCTCGCTCCAGGCATCGCAAACGCGGAACTCCGCCGTGAAGCCGGCCGCCGCCAACCGGGCTCGAGCCTTCTCGAGCGGCTCCGACGCCGCGTCGCAGAGAATGAGCTGCCCCTGCCGTGCCAGGGCGGGCGACCACCAGCCGGTACCCGCGGCCAGCTCGACGATCTCGCCACGAAACCTTCGGGCGCTCAGCCATGAGGCAGCCGCCTCGAGGTCCGAACGCCAGGCGGCGTCGTCCTCCTGGCCATGCGAATAGCGGCCCCGACGCAGGTACCAGTCGTCGTATTCGTCGGCCCGGGCCGCGTAGTAGCGAACCATCTCGCGGTCGATCGCATCGGGATGCCCGGCCTCAGTCATCCGCAGTCACTCGAAGAGGGGCGTCCAGCTGTTCGGCGGCGACGTGTCGATGAAGCCCTCGGGGTCGATGATCTCGGCCAGCATGGCCACTCCCTCAACGACTCGGGGGCCCGGGCGGCAGAAATAGACGGGCTCCACGAAAAACACCTGCCCGCGCCGAACGGCTTCGAGGTCGCTCCAGAACTCGGGTCGCTCGATCTTGCGCCAGACGGCCTGGGCTTCGAAGAGGCTGAGTCCAGCCGGCGAGAGCAGCAGCATCTCGGGGTCGACCTCCTTGATCGCCGCCCAACTCGTCGCGGAGGCGGGCTCGCCCTCTCGACCGAGCACGTCCCACCCGCCTGCCCGGCGAACCTGCTCGGGCATCCAGCGGCCGCTGGCCGTGAGGGGCGACAGGCCTTCGAGGATCGCCACCCGCCGCGGCCGCAGGCCCGCGTCCTGGCGGATGACCACGCCCTGCTCGATCTCGCCGATCTCCTCGCGCAGGGCTTCGACCAGCTCTATTGCGTCGTCCTCGGCCTCGGTCATTGCACCGAGCGTGGTGATGGAGTGAAAGATGCCCTCGATCGATATCGGGTCGAGGCTCACGATGGCGGGCGAGAAATCCGCCCCGATGAGGGCCGCCTCGAGATCGCGCGGCCCCGGCCCGGAACCGCCGTCGCGGACGATGACCAGATCGGGACGGGCCGCCAGCAGCGCGGCCATGTCCAGCTCGCCCGGCCCGAACTCATCGTCGGGGCTGACGCGCCGGGCCCTGGCACGGGCGGCGGCCCCGGAGCGGGTCGTGGCCACGTCCGCAGCGCCGGCCGCACCGGCCCTTTCGTGTTCGCTCGACGGCCGAGTGACGACCGCCACTCCCTCGATGTCAGGCGGGTAGTCGCAGCGATGGCTGACCCCCACGAGCTGCTCGCGCAGCCCAAGCGCACAGACGATCTCGGTCGCAGACGGAAGAAGGGAGACGATTCGCATCAGCCAAGTCTAGCCGCCACCGGTTCGGGGTCGGTTTCACGGACTGGACAACGGCCGCCTGCCACCCCGCAGCCGAACCTGCCGCCCAGCCGCGGCCGCCTTCATGCCCGGAAACGAAAGCGCCCGGCCCAATGGGCCGGGCGCCGGATCGGTTGTGGCGAGGATCAGGCCGGCTTGGCGGCGTTGACCTTGGCTCGGGCAGCGTCCTTGTCCGTGAACCAGAGAGCGTTGATCTCCGTGTAGGCGGCCCACTGGGCGGGCAGGGCATCCTCGGTGAAGATGGCGTTGACCGGGCACTCCGGCTCGCAGGCGCCACAATCGATGCATTCGTTCGGCTCGATGTAGAGCGTGCGGTCCACGCCCTCGTCGAAATGGATGCAGTCGACCGGGCAGACGGAAACACACGCCTGGTCCATCGTGTCGACGCAGGGCTCGGCGATTACATAGGCCATCGGGCTTCTCCTGGAGTCGTGGATTCTCTGTCAGGCTGGAGGCCCAGCGGCACTCCCAACGCTCACCCTGAGCGTACCACGCAAGCCGGGTTTGGCGGGGCCAACCTTGCGCGCCAGAGGCTACATGTGCGGCTCGTACTCCGGGTCGAGGTACTTCTCGGGGTCTTCCTCGAAGTCGAGCTTGCAGCCCCGGCTGCAGAAGTAGTAGGTCTCGCCGTCGTATTCGAACTTGAGGTCGGTGCTCGCGTCGACCTCCATCCCGCAAACTGGATCCTTCGCGTAGGCCATTGCGCTCCTTTGACCGGCCGGCCAGTCCTGTATTCGACGGGCCCGTCGACACCGAAATTCTGGACCGAGTCTAAGCCCAGCCCAGGCCTCATGCCTCCGAACTACCGACACCGACCGGCTGACGTCCGATCCGCTCGGCCTCAACCCGTTCGACCGGTGTCCCGATCGGCGCGCACTACCTCATCGAGCAGCGTAGGATGCCCCAATGGACCCG
>Ga0182019_10001330_pt1 | contig 12564 bp, 13 predicted proteins | sample 812E2MmetaG_FD_120483 | JGI IMG/M metagenome (GOLD analysis project Ga0182019, IMG submission 120483) | Permafrost microbial communities from Stordalen Mire, Sweden - 812E2M metaG | ecosystem: Environmental > Terrestrial > Soil > Wetlands > Permafrost | place: Sweden: Stordalen | collected...
ACTGCAGGCCGCTCTTCTGGCTGGCCCGGCGCTCGTGTTGCCGGCGGCCCGGACCACGCTCGCAAGGCCGTCCGGCCTGGGCTAAGTCCACGATCACGAGCTTGCCGGCTTTCCTTGACATGTCGCGAATTCGGGGACCCTGCGGGCACGCGGAATGGCTCGCGCTTTGTGCGTCTTAGCGCATTTACCCTCTCACCTCACCTCGTCCGAAATCCTAGGATGGCCCTGTGCCGGGCTGGAGGATCTGCCCGAACGATGCGGAGAAGTCGCGGCCCTGGCTTGCGACGCTCGGCTAATCGTTCGACGACGGGGCGTGCCTCTCGATTGACAAGGAGTTGTAGATGAAGGTTCTACCGGGAGTCGACTCGTGAACGAATTGCGAGCCCGTCAACTCGTCGCCGGCGAACGGGCGCGAATTGAATCAGCCCTGGCCGAGTTGACCGGCGAAGTCCAGGACGACGAGGCGCTCCAGCGTCAACAGACGGGCGACCACGAAGCCGCCGGAAGCATTATCGAAGCGGAGTCGATGACGGCCGGCCGCGAGGTCGAGCTGCGCGAGCAACTCGCCGCCGTCGTCCGTGCCGAGGAGCGCCTCGGATTGGGCACGTATGGCAAGTCGGTCGAGAGCGGCGCGACCATCCCGGACGCACGGCTTGAGGCGCGGCCGCTGGCCGAGCGAACTATTGAGGAACAGAGGGACCTGGAGTCGCACTCGCCAAAGAAGTCGGCCTCGTAGCTACGCGAGATCCGCATCTGCGGTGAAGTCCGGATGCGACTCGCATATTGAAGGGGTTGCTGCCATGGCTCGAGGTGACTTCACTCGATGGATGTACCGCGGCAAGCGGCCCAATTGGCTGGCCAGGTTTCTGAACCGGGTTGCGGCCACTCTTGGGTCATCGGGGATCGGCTCGAACCGCATGGTTGCGTTGGAGGTCAGGGGTTGGAAGTCGGGCCGAATCATCTCGCTTCCGCTCGTGCCGTCCGAGGTCGATGGGCAGCGATACCTCGTCTCGATGCTCGGAGACGATGTGGGCTGGGTGCGCAACGTTCGAGCGGCCCACGGAATCGCGGTTCTCTGCCACGGTGGACGCGAACATGTTCGACTCGAGGAAGTGCCGCCCGCGGAGCGCGCCGCCATCTTGAAGGACTACCTCAACCGGGCGCCCGGCGCTCGGCCGCACATTCCCGTCGACAAAGACGCGCCACTCCCGGACTTCGCGAAAGTGGCGGCCTCTTTCCCAGTGTTCCGGGTGCTGGCGGCAATACCAGATGACGAGCTCGATGGCACCGAGGTCGCGTGACGAGCGCGCACAGGGCGATGCGACCAAAGTCTGATGTGAATAGGGACCCACGTACGTAGCGTTGGGCCATCACGGGGACCAACGTGACGGCGCCGGTTGTGCCTGACACGGACTGAGCGAATGGCAGTCGTGAAGTGGGGCAGGCCGACAAGGAGGTACTCGTATGCGTCCCCTGCCCAGCCTGAGCCGCCGCTCGAAAGTGGCGACGGCCATGGCAATCGCCGTCGTCACCGGGGCATTCCTGCCCGGTGTCGCCGCCGCCAAATCGACCCCTTTCCTCAATATGCTGAGCATGCAGTCGGTGGTCGGTACCACCGTGCCGTCCAATGGCGACATCAACCCGTACGGCGTCGCGGTCGTGCCAAAGTCGATCGGGAAGCTCGTCAAGGGCGACGTGCTCGTCAGCAACTTCAACAACGGCACCAACGCCCAAGGCACCGGCACCACCGTGGTCCAGGTCTCGCCGAAGGGCGCCCTGACCGTCTTTGCTTCGATAACTCCGTCAGACGTGCCTATGTGCCCGGGCGGCGTCGGCCTTACGACGGCGCTGGCAGTGCTACGCAGTGGCTGGGTCGTGGTGGGTAGCCTGCCCACCTCGGACGGGACCTCTGCGACGGCGATGGCCGGCTGCCTCATAGTCCTGGACCGGACCGGTCACGTGGCCACGACGATCCAGAACGGGATGATCAACGGGCCTTGGGACATGACCGCCCTCGACCGCGGCGACGACCCGGTGCTATTCGTGTCCAACGTGCTCAACGGCACCGTTGCGGCCAACGGCGGCGTCGTCCATCGCGGCAGCGTTGTGCGAATCGACCTTTCGGATGCCAACTCGGCGATGCCACACGTAACCTCCGAGCGCGTGATCGGCTCAGGATTCGCCGAGAAGACGGACCCGGGGGCGCTCGTCATCGGCCCAACGGGCCTTGCCCTCGATGAGATGGGCAACCTGTACGTGGCCGACACGCTGGACAGCCGCATCGCGGTCATCCCCGACGCACTGACACGCACCTCCGCTTCGCACAGAGGAATGACCGTGTCGCAGCACAACCACTTGAATCAGCCGCTCGGTCTGGCGCTCGCCCCGAACGGAAACATCCTCGCGGTCAACGCAGCCGACGGCAACGCAGTCGAGATCACTCCGACCGGCCACCAGGTGGCGGTCAGGCTGCTCGACTCGGTCGGCGCTGGAACCCTCTTTGGGTTGGCCGTCGCGCCGCACGGAGACGGGCTCTACTTCGTCGACGACGGCTCGAACAACCTGCAACTGCTGCACTGAACTCACGCTAGGAATCCAGGCGGGATCCGGCGGCAGCCGGATCCCGCCCGGACATGCCCGACGCGAACCGCGCAACGATCCGACGACCGCCACACCACGCCATGGGACGCGGGCCGGGACTGATGCCACCGTGCCTATGCTCGTCGTCCAAACACTGGGTCCGCGTCCCCGCCATCAGGCTTCTCGGGCGCGCTTCCCGAAGGAGTCGGTGTGCCGAAGGTCGTTATCACCCACAGCGTCGTAGACGTCGAGCGCTGGCTAAAGGGCAAGGCCGAGCGGGCCGCCGTCATCTCGGGGTACGCCACGCAAGTGACCGACTACGTCGCAGCGGATGGCAGCAACAACATTGCGATCAGCGCCGATGTGCATGACATGGCGGGCGCTCAGGCGATGATGGCTTCGCCTTCACCTGCGGACGCGGCCACGATGGAACGACACGGGGTCATCCCCCCGCTGACGATCTACGTCGAAAAGTAGTCCGGAGCGGGAGCATCTCGGCGCGGGCGGCTCGGCGGGATGCTCCGGCCCCAATCAGACGCGTGGAGGTCACGATGATCGTTGTACGGACCGTTCTCCAGGCCAGGTTCGGCACGGGCGGCAAGATCGTGGAGAGCTTCAAGAAGACGTCGCAGGCGATGATGGCCGAAACGGGTATGCCGCGCCGGTGGCGGGTGCTCACCGACTTGTCCGGCACTTTCGACACCGTAGTGCAGGAGGTCGAGGTCGAGAGTCTGGCGGAGTGGGAGACCTTGCGAGTCAAGCTCTTCGAGCTCGCCGCTTTCCGGGACTCGATGGCCACCATGCAGGAATTCGTCGTATCGGGCCGCAACGAGTATTGGACTGTCGAGGGCGAGGGCTAGTCTCGCCGCCGGTGTGGCAATGAGGATGAGCGGATGCCAGGCGTGAGCGGCTTCGATACGTCCATACCGCCGAGCGGACCAGGCTGTGTCGAGTGTCTGGAGTCCGGTGGCTGGTGGTTTCACTTACGCCGGTGCGCCACTTGCGGCCACGTCGGCTGTTGCGACTCTTCGCCGTCGCAGCACGCCCACGGCCATGCGGCCGATACCGGGCATTCCGTGGCATGCAGCTATGAGCCGGACGAAGACTGGTTCTGGGACTTCGTCGCCGGCGACTACGTAGACGGGCCGGAGCTTGCTCCGCCGAGCCACCATCCGCTCGACCAACCCGTTCCGGGACCCGCGGGACGCGTGCCGCGCGATTGGGAGCAGCGTCTGCACTGAGCTCCGCGGCCGGTGACGGTCTGCCGTCGCAAGGACGTATCATCGAAATCGATGTCAACCCCTGCCTCGATCCGGTCAGACCGGACCATATCCGAGCTATTTGCCGAGCGACGTCCGCTGCGCTCGCTCGAATTCTTCCCGCCCAAGGACGACGCGGGAGCCGAGGCTTTGCGCCAGACTGCGGCCGCGCTGCAACGGATCGGACCGGACTTTGTGTCGGTGACCTACGGTGCTGGTGGCAGCACGCAGGAACGAACCGCCCAGGTCTCTTCACTTCTGCGTGACGAATTCGGTTTCACCGTCATGCCCCATCTGACCGCGGTCAACCACACCCGGGCTGAGGTCGCGGCGGTCGCGGATGCGCACTACGCGAGGGGAATCCGCAACATCATGGCCCTGCGCGGCGACCTTCCCAGCGGCCTATCCCCAGCGGCCGGGTTCAAGGACGACCTACGCTACGGCAGCGATATGGTCGGCTTGCTGAAGCAACTGCATCCAGATCTGTGTTTGGGCGTGGCCGGGTATCCGGAGAAGCACCCCGAAGCTCCCTCGTTCGAAGCCGATCTCGGCAACCTGAGGCGCAAGGTTGACGCCGGCGCGTCGTTCATCACCACCCAGCTGTTCTTCGACAACGCGGCCTACTACGGTTTCGTGGATAGGTGCCGAGCAGCCGGGATCAGCGTGCCCATCGTCCCGGGAATCATGCCTGTGCTTTCGCTCAAGCAAGTCACCCGGATCACGGCCATGTGCGGCGCCTCGCTGCCGGAGCGGCTGATCACGCGCATCGAGGCCGCCGGAGACCACACTGAAATCATCGAAGCCGTGGGCATCGACTGGGCCCTCACCCAGATCCGCGATCTCCTGGACCACGGGGCACCGGGCTATCACCTGTACATCCTGAACCGCGCCCGGAGCGCGCTCACCCTGGCGGCCGGGCTCGCGGCCTGAGGCGACTAGGCGTTGATCGGTAGGGACTCCGCCAGCACGCTCCCGGACCTGTCGACGGCCCGTACGGCAACGAGGCGCGGCCGCCCCGGCACGAAGATGGCCGTCTCGAAGCCGGATGAGGGCTGCGAACCGAGGGCCGCGAGCGTCTCCGGGGAATCGCCGCCGAGGACCACCCACACGGCCACGTCGGTCGCCCCGTTCCAACTGGCGTAGATGGTGGTATCGGCGGTGTCACCTCCGTCGGAGGCGACGGCCGGCCGATCCGCGGGCTTTCCCTGCCAGGCGAATCGCAGCGCGCGATAAGAGAATGAGCCGGCGGGAAGCCGAGCGTCCAGGACGATGCTCCCGTCCGCCGAGAACTCGGTGAAGTACGGCTGATCGCCCCATCCGACCAGGACGTTTCCGTTCGAGAGGCGCTGCATGCTGCCCTGGCTGGTCGCCAGGATCCCACCGGGATGGCCGTAAGCGGCGCGCACGGTCGCTGTGTGGGCTACTTCGTCCACATCGAGAACCAGACCGCGGGAGTGATCTTCGGTCGGCGGCTTCGCTCCATTGCTGCCGTCGTCGAAGAGCGATATCGCGCCGTCGGGCAGTCGGCGAGCATCGTGCTGCCAGGCGAACCGCGCGTTTGGACCCATCGAGAAGTCGCTGCGGTTCCCGCCTAGCCGCCAGATCACCTCACCGCTCTGCCTGTCGATCTTGTAGACGGCGCAGGTGTGGCGCGCGGAGATCAGCAGGTTGCCGTCCGTATCGACGTCTATGGAGTTGATGTGGAAGAAGTCGAATGGCTGACCCGTGGTCGGCCCGACATACGACTCGGCCAGACTGACGTGGTCCGAGGCGTGCCATTCGAAGAGCACCTTGCCCGAGGCGATGTCGACCTCCTGGATGATCGAATCGAGCAGCTTGTCCGCGCCGGGCGAGGCCCCAGGCGACGGGACCGCCGACGCGCCGGGCATGGAGCGCTGCGCGTAGGCGGTGAAGAGAGCTGTGCCCTCGGCCGTGGTGATGAATTCGTGGAGATCGCCCTGCAGCCCGTTGCCGGCACGGACCCGCGTGACTTCGTGGTAGGCCTCGTCCATCAAGACGTACTCGCCGGCGCCCGTTCCGGTCGCAATGACACCTTCCCACCACGTCAGAACGGACGCGCCCTGGTATGTCCCGACCCGCAGGTTGAGGGCGCGCTTGCCCGGCGTGGTGTGGATCCAGATGGGCGAGCCGAAGTCGTCGACGATCATCGGGCCCGGGCCCGCGGCGGGTGTGAGGAGGATGTGTCCATCGGCAGCGTGGAATCCTGGCTCGGTCGCCGAGATGAACGGCGCCGAGAAGTCCGGACGCGAGCGATATCCGCGCATACCCACCGGACCAGAAGGCTTTGGCGTGGCCGGGGCGGAACTCGGAGACTGCGCGGCAGATTCGGTTCCCCAATACCCCAGCGAGGCGAGGCCCACCGCGGCCCCTCCGACGACCGCGGCCTTGAGGAAGGCGCGACGGCTGACTCGAGATCCGGCTCGGTTGGCGATCGCCCGGGAGCCATCCGGTTGCTTGCCCTCGCTCGGGGCGCTCGGGACGCTCGGGTCAATCGGGTAGATCGAGTCGGCTCTGCCGCCGTCGTCGCTCATCGCGGGCTCCTCTACGGTCGTCACATTCTCAGGACACGATCCTGTGGGAATCCTGAAATCCACCGGTAATCCCAGACCCCGCGACAACCGACTTGATCGGGCCATATCGCCTCACCGGGGCCCAGCTCCTCTTCCAGTTCCAAGGCAGATAGACTGGGCCGATGCGTGACCTGTATCCACCGATCGAGCCCTTCAAGATCGAACGCCTGAAGGTGTCCGGACTCCATGAACTCCATGTCGAAGAGAGCGGCAGGCCGGACGGCCAGCCCGTGGTGTTCATCCATGGTGGCCCGGGCGCCGGCACGACGCCGAAGCAACGCCGGTTCTTTGACCCCGATACCTACCGGATCGTGCTGTTCGATCAGCGCGGCTGCGGACTGAGCACGCCCCGCGCCTCACTCGAGGAGAACACGACCTGGGATCTGGTCGAGGACATGGAGAAGATCCGGGTTCACGCGGGGATCGAGCGCTGGCTCGTGTTCGGTGGTTCCTGGGGAAGCACGCTGGCGCTTGCGTATGCCGAGGCGCACCCGGAACACGTAACGGCCCTCGTCCTGCGCGGGATCTTCCTTCTCCGACCGCACGAACTTCACTGGTTCTACCAGGAGGGCGCGAGCTTCATCTTCCCCGACGCCTGGGAGACCTATCTGGCGCCGATCCCCGAGGCCGAGCGCCGCGATTTGCGGGCCGCTTACCATCGCCGCCTGACGGGCGACGATCCGGCGGTTCGCGCGACCGCCGGTCGGGCCTGGGCGACATGGGAGGCGTCGACGATCACATTATTCCCGAACCCCGAGATGGTCGCCGAGTTCGCCGAGCCTCACGCCGCCGACAACCTGGCCCGCATCGAGTGCCACTACTTCGAGAACGGCGGCTTCTTCGAACACCCCGACCAGCTGCTCGATGGCGTGCACGCGATCCGCCACATCCCGGCAGTCATCGTCCAGGGCCGGTACGACGTCTGCTGCCCGATGACGAGTGCATGGGATCTCCACCTCCGCTGGCCGGAGGCCGAATTCCAGGTGGTACCCGATGCCGGCCATGCCGCATTCGAGCCGGGGATCGCGGCGCGTCTGGTCGAAGCAACGGATCGGTTCCGGGGATTGAGTTAGAGGCGATGCCTGCAGCCGCGGCGGGCCCTACTCCATGGCCGAGCTGAACATCCCGTTGAGGTCGAACTCGACCGCCTCGAGCGGCGTCACGATCTCGCAACGCCCGGTCGCCAGGACATCATCGAGCGCCGCCTCACTGACGTAGAGAAGCTCCACGTGCTTGGTATCGCGGATTCTCACGATCCGGGCATTGGGCGTCTCGACTTTGAGGCAACTGGCGATTGCGACCGACAGTGCCTGCCGGTCCGTGTCCACCGTCAGCGCGACGCGGGCGCCCTCGGGAGTCTTGGCCGTGATGCAGTTCATATACGTCTTGTGGGTGTTCATCTTTTTCACGGCGCGCCGCAGCACGACGTCGGCCATCCCGATGCCGACCGCGTTGCCTTCGGTCTCGGCGGTAAGGTCCCGCACAACGATCCGCTGGATGCTGGGGCCGTCGCCGGTCGGGCCCTTGTAGTAGCGCCCCACGACGTTCGAATCCATCCCAAGACCGCTGATGTCCTTGCCGATGTAGTCGAGCACGAGCACGTCGATGCTCGCGAGCGGAATCCGGGCCATACGGTCACGAGCCGTAACCAGGAGCTCCTTCTCCCGGTCCCAGATCTCGCCGCCGGGCACGGCCTCGATCTGCGAAAGCCTGGCGTAGCCGTTCTCCACAAGCGCCAGGCCGAACGGGATGTTGACCTTGGAGAGAGTGAACTGGGCGACTTCCGGGATCAGCTCATGGAATGTTGCGAAGCCCTGGCGATGGAAAGTGTCGGCGCCCTTCTGCTTGCCGAGCCCGATCGCGATCATTTTCATGAGGCCGCTCTCGACCTCGCCGGTGAAGTCCGTGTGGGGCTTGACTCGGTTGATGGGCAAGATCAGGTCGGCACCCTCGAAGGCGTTACGGTCGACGAAGACCGGGACGCCGGGGCGGACTTCGCCCAACTCGACCGTCTCCATGCTCGAGCGGATCTCGCAGCCGACCGATTCCGGCGTGATCCCATAGGAGGCCAGGACTTCGAGCTGCCCCTCGGCGGTGGCGCCACCGTGGCTGCCCATCGACGGCACGATGAAGACCTCCGCGCCGACGGCGCGAACCCAGGCAACGGTGGCCCGTACGACCTCGTCGATCCTGTCGATGCCACGGCTGCCGACCGCCAGGCAGACTCGCGAACCGGGCTTGATCGCCGCCCGTACCGATTCGAGCGCCGCACCGACGGCCACTGCCACATCGGCTACTTCGTCCGGATCCATCCGCTGCCTGACGAGCGCCCAGCGCGGCAGATCGCCACGGATGAACTCGGCAAAGGGCTCGTGCGAAGACGCGTTCAAGGGCTCGAACGCTTCACCGGGCGCGGCCTGGTCATCGAGAGCTTCGGGTGGAATGGGAGCGTGCTCGGGCTTCTCGTGTTGCATCGACACAGACTTCTTTCCCGGCGTTCCGGGTCCCCAAATGGCCGTTGTCTGCGCCGCAGCCCGGCTCGCGACGACACGTTCACTTTACACCGACCAACCCCTTCCTCCCTCGTGCCGGAGCACGTGACCACGCCGGGTGGCCCGGCGCAAGGAGGGCGGATACGGAGTATCGTCAATCGACCGATGTCGAACTCCAGAAACCCAACCGACAGCCACGTGCCGCACCTGACGATGGCGACCCAGCCACATGCGACTGCCATCGGCTCGCGGCGCGACGACCTCATGGCTCGAGCGACGACCGGGCCAAACGCTGCCGACCCTGCCGCGGTTGAGCGGTTCGAGCGCCTGCTCGAGATCGTCGGTGGGCTGGGATCGTGCGTCCTCGCGCTCTCGGGCGGGATCGACTCGAGCTTCCTGCTTGCCGTGGCGTCGCCACTGCTGGGTGAGCGCTGCCTCGCCGTGACGGGAGACTCGGCGGCGGTACCGGCGTGGGATCGGGCCGACGCAATGGTCGCTGCGGACGACGCGGGCCGCCACGGCGCTCGCTGGCGGACGGTTCCGACAAAGGAACTCGACGATCCCCGCTACGCCCGCAACCCTCGTTCTCGCTGCTACTTCTGCAAGCTCGAGGTCTATGGTGCCGCATCGGCGATTGCCAAAGCCGAGGGTTACGCCTGGGTCGTCGATGGCACGAACGCCACGGACACTCAACGCGACGATCGCCCCGGCATGACGGCCGCATCCGAACTGGGTGTTCGCTCGCCGCTTGCCGAAGCGGGAATCACGAAGGAACAGCTCCGCGGCCTGGCTCGAGCGATAGGCGTCGAAGGGTGGGATCGGCCGGCCTCCGCCTGTCTCGCGAGCCGTATACCGTTTGGCGAGCACATCACCGCGGCCAGACTCCGTCGGGTGGAGTCGGCCGAGCTGGCACTCCGCGCCATGGGTTTCCGTCAGGTCCGCGTCCGTGACTTCGGCAGCCACGCCCGCGTGGAGGTCGAGGTGGATGAACTCGCGGAATTGAGCCGTCTGTCCGTCGACGTCGAGACGAGTCTCGTGGGGCTCGGGTTCGAGAGTTGGGCGCCGTCGGCATACGCCGGCTACGGCGCGGGGGACAGTCCGAATGGCGCGAGATGAGGTGACGGCGCCGGTGCCGTCCATCGCGCCGAGCGGCACCTACGAGGCCGGACTCGAGGAGTTGCTCCGCGGCGTCGCCTCGGGGAACATCGAGATCGCGACTGCGGTCGAGTCACTGCGCCGGCTGCCGTTCAGCGACCTCGGTTTCGCCCGTGTCGATCACCACCGAAGCCTCCGCCAGGGCGTCGTGGAGTTCATCTATGCACCCGGCAAGACACGCGAACAGGTCGTTGCGATAGTCAAGGCGCAGCTGGAACACGACGAATCAACGGTTGTCGTGACGAGGCTGGCCGCCGACGACGCCCCGCCGCTACTCGCGCTCGCCGAGTCGCGGGGCCTCGAGACCATCTGGCACGAGCGGACCGGGCTGCTGGCCATCCCACGGGCCGTTCCCGAGGCTCGGGGGCGGCTGCTGATACTCACGGCCGGCACCTCGGACCTGCCCGTCGCAGAGGAAGCCGGGACGGTCGCGGAGTTGATGGGCGTCGGCGTCCACGTGATCGCCGACGTCGGCGTGGCCGGCCTCCACAGGCTGCTGGCGGAACAGCCGGAAATCGAGCACGCAGACGCGATAGTCGTGGTTGCCGGCATGGACGCCGCACTCGCGAGTGTCGTCGGTGGCCTGGCGCGCGTCCCGGTCATCGCCTGTCCTACGAGCGTGGGCTACGGCTCCTCATTCGGAGGGCTCAGCGCGTTGCTGGCGATGATGGCGTCGTGCGCACCCGGAGTCGCGGTTGTCGGGATCGACGACGGAGTCGGGGCCGGCACCATCGGCGCCCTCATCGTGCGGGGCCGCTAGTCCGGCCGCGAGCCCGCCGGGAACCTGCGATCAGATCGTCATCGCGCTGAAGCCGCCGTCCACGCGGACCAGGGCTCCGGTCACGAAACCCGACGCACGCTCGGATGCGAGCCAGACCATCGTGCCCACGAGCTCGCTGGCCTCGCCCAGCCGGCCGGCCGGCGTGTGCCGCAGAATCGCCTCGATGCGGCTTTCGTCCAGCAGCTTCCGATTCTGCTCGGCCGGGAAGAACCCGGGCACGATCGCGTTGACGCGAATGCGGTGCGGCGCCAGCTCACGGGCAAGGTATCGAGTCAGGATGTTCACGCCGGCTTTCGACACGGAGTACGAGAGAACCCGGGACAGCGGCACGTCGGATGAGGTTGACGAGAAGTTGATGATCGTCCCGCCGCGGCCGCGATCGACCATTGCCCGCCCGAACACCTGGCAGGCCAGCAGGCACGAGGTCAGATTTGTCTGGAGGACGCGGTTCCACTCCTCGAGCTCGAGCTCGAAGAAGGGCGTCCCGCTGTTGATGCCCACGGCGTTGACCAGGATGTCGACCGGTCCCAGACGCGCTTCGACTTCCTTGTGCGCCTGCTCCACCGATGCCTTGTCCGAGGCGTCGAGAACTATCGCGGCGGCCCGGACTCCGGCAGCCGTGAGGGCGGCGACGCGTTCGTCGGCGCGTTCACGGGAACGGTCCAACACGGCGATCGCGGCGCCGGCATCGCCGAAGCCGTGGCAAACGGCGCCGCCCAGCACGCCGGCTCCGCCGATGACCGCGGCGACCTTGCCGCCAAGGTCGAATAGGGCCGAGCCCGACCCCGCTGATTCTGCTGGGACAGCATTCATCGATCGACTCCCTTCATGGCCGACTACCGTGCGGCCGTGGCGAACGGCCGCAGGTGGCGGCCTATGTGTGTGGTGAGGTTCGACCAGTACGCCTCGCGGTGGGTCCACACGGCGGCGCGCAGATCGTCTCCGAGTTGTCCCCCGCCCGGCGCCTCACCGTGGAGCACCGCGCCGTAGGTGACGTGGAGAATCTCGCGCGTATTCGCATCGGTCAGCAGTCCGGCCAACGCAGTCGGGGTCGCGGCATCGGGCGAAGGCGCGTCCTGGGCGGTCGCCGAAACGTGGTAGGTCGCCCTGGCGGTGGTGTATGCCTCGAGAGCCACGCGCCAGATGCGGCGCATGAGCTCTGAGTCAACTGCGGCGATCGTCTGCAGCGCCACGAGATAGCTCGTGCCCGAGGTCTTGAGGTGGACCCGGCCACGCGTGGCGAGAGCCACGTCGTCGTATATCGAAAACTTGTCCGAGCCCGAATGTACGCTCAGCTTGTAGTCGCCAAAGCGCCGGGCAATGGCAGCGTGGACTTCGACATCGGCCGCGAATTCGACCCTGTCGCCCAGATAGTCGATCCCCTTTTCGAATTCGCCTACGAAACGTGGGGCGAAGCTCACCCAGTCGACGCCGAGCCGGCGCAACTCGGTTGCCAGATAGACATGGTCGATCGCAGTAGTGCGGTACTCGATCTCATCGACGGCCACCTCGAACTCGAACTCGCCCGGGGCCCGAATCGCGGCCAGGTGGCGGTACATGTCAGTGACCTGCACCACCGCGGCCCCGAACCGCGCGGCGGCGGCACGGAGAGCGGCCGGCGGCAGCTCGAGCGGCCCCGAGTCGAGATCCAGCCGCACCGGATAGCGCGTCGTGAACGCGGCCGCGTCATCCTCGAGACGGGCCCA
>Ga0182019_10001331_pt1 | contig 12559 bp, 9 predicted proteins | sample 812E2MmetaG_FD_120483 | JGI IMG/M metagenome (GOLD analysis project Ga0182019, IMG submission 120483) | Permafrost microbial communities from Stordalen Mire, Sweden - 812E2M metaG | ecosystem: Environmental > Terrestrial > Soil > Wetlands > Permafrost | place: Sweden: Stordalen | collected...
CGTTGGGGAAATGCACAAAGAGCTCGCGTCCATCAAGCCACACCTCTTCCCCACCCGGGATAGGCAAGTCCGCGAGGGCGCCGCGGGCAGGCGTCTGGTCGAGGAATAGCACCAGCACCTGACTGGGCGCTGCTTTTTTGAACGGGTTGCGCCGCAAGACCGCCGCGAGCTCCGCTCCGCTGCGCAGAAGAACAGCACAAGGCTTTCCCAACTTCGTGCAGAGCGCCTGTTCGAGCCTGCGCTTGACCTTGGCCTGGGAAAGCGCGCTCGCAAACACGACATTTCCGCTCTGAATGTAGGTTCTGACACTTTGGAATCCCGCGGCCTCGCACAGCCCACGAAGATCGCTCATGGCGAGTTTGCCGGTTCCACCGACGTTGACTGCGCGAAGGAATGCGACAAAGACCGGCATTGTTGAAATCACATCATATGCAAAGAACTCCCGTCAATCCGCGGTTCGCTGTCATCCCCATTCTTGCTATTTGATGTCGCGGGTGACTTGCTGGTTGCACACACGGCAATTCCCGCAGGATGGCGGTGTTTTCTGGCTGGAAAGTGGATGGGACTGGTGGCATACACAGCGCGGGCCGGCGGGTCGTGCCGGCTTGGAGGCGGACAAGATGAGAGCCCTGTACATCAAGGAATACGGTGGTCCTGAAGTCATGCAGATCGGCGAGCTGCCTGACCCCGAGCCCAAGCGTGGTGAGGTGCTGGTTGCCATCAAGGCCTCTTCGATCAATCCCGTCGATTGGAAGGTGCGTTCGGGCGAGTTGAAGTTCATCACGGGACGCGCTTTTCCAAAGACCCTTGGCTCGGACTTTGCGGGCGTGGTGGAGCGGGTTGGCGCCGGCGTGACTGCTCCATCGGTGGGAGACCGCGTTTATGGAATCACAGCCCTGATGCTGCGCAAGCCAGGTGCGCAAGCCGAGCGGCTGGTTGCGCCGTCAAAACGTCTGCGACGCATGCCCGACAGCATGTCGTTCGAGCTTGCGGCGGCGTTGCCAGTCGCCGGGCTCACCGCGCTCAATGGGCTTCGCCAATGCGGCGATCTGCGCGGCAAGGCCGTGCTGATCAACGGCGCTACCGGCGGGGTAGGGCACTTCGCCGTGCAAATCGCGAAAGCCCGGGGCGCGACGGTGACCGCGGTGTGCAGCGAACGCAATGCCGAGCGGGCACGCACGCTGGGCGCTGATGCGGTCATCGACTACCGCAAGCAGGATTTCACCCGGGGCAGCGTCCACTACGATGTGGTGTTCGACGTATTCGGCCACCTGAAGTTCCCGGCCGTTGCCCCTGTGCTGAAAGACCGCGGGGCCATGGTGACTACGCTGCCCGGGCCATCCCTCATCGCACGCATGGTCTGGCGGCGGTTGGTCGGCGGCAAGCACATCGTGCTCGGCAGCATGCGCGACCGTCCGGAGGACTACGCCGAATTGGAGCGCCTGCTTGCCGACGGGTCGGTCAAGCCGGTGATCGACAAGATCGTCCCGCTAGCAGAAGCCGCGCAAGCCTACACAGCCCTGGAAGCCGGCGGCACGGTTGGCAAGGTGGTCATCCGCATCGCTTGAATCGCGGGGTTGAGCTGAGAGCGCTCGCGCTCATCCATGAAGGCATCCTACCCCGACGAGTTTCGGGAGGGGCGCTAAACCTCGACGCGGCTACCATGGTAATCTACCGATGTGAGCCACTCTGACCACGGCACCGCTGCCGCACGTTTGCGAACTGCGATGGATCTCTGCGATCTTGGGCCGCAGCTTGTCCGACAGCGCTGGCTGCGAACCCACCCCCTGGCTTCTCAGCAGGAGATCAACGCTTTGCTTCGCGCCTTTTACGCCCTCCGTCCTGGCGCAGAATACGGCGACGGCATCGGCCAGCCCGGCACCTGGCCACGAAGGCGCTAGCGGATGCAGACCGTTCGTGAGGCACTCCTGTGCGCGCTCAAGGCTCTGGGCCGCCTCGATCGTGCCTTTGCCATCGTGGGCGGCCTGGCGGTCAGCGCCCGCTGCGAACCCAGACTCACCCGAGACGTAGGACATCGAAATGGCGGCATCCGACGACCGCGACGCGGAGGAGATCGTGTTCCGACTCCAGGGTCTGGGCTACCGAGTGGTGACGACGCTGGAGCAAGATGTGACCCACCGTCTGGCGACCGTGCGCCTGCAGAGCTCCGAAGTCGAAGACACAGGGGCTCTGCTCGATCTGCTCTTCGCTTCGTCGGGCATCGAGCCCGAAGTGGCCGCGCAGGCCGAGCTTCTGGAGCTTCTGCCTGGGATCAACGCTCCTGTGGCACGGCTGGGGCACCTGATTGCGCTCAAGATCCTCGCCCGCAACGATCAGCTCCGTCCGCAAGATGCAATGGATCTGCGTTCACTCTTCCGGGAGAGCAACGAGGCGGATCTGGCACTCGCCCGCGAATCGCTGGCACTGATCCATGCGCGCGGCTTTGAGCGCGGCCGGGATCTGCAGGCCGCGATGCAACAAGCCCTGCGTGAATTCCGGTAGAGAGCCCACCCGGCCCCACTGGTGGTACAAGAAGGCCGTGTTCACCCTTCGTGCCACAGCGAAACTGCTTGCGCGGATGAAGGCCGCCCCAGGAGAGTCTCCGCCTTCGTCCACTGGCCGGCTCGGGGACTGGTATGCGAGCCTCCTTGTGGTGCATTCCGCGCATCTCGTCCTCTGCCTCAGCGAGCGAACCCTGCTACCCGTGATCGTGCCGGCCAAGGACATTGCCACGTTGCCCACGCGCCTTCCACTTGCTGTGGGTGAGATCCTGCAAGCCATCGGTGTCGCCGAGGCCGGAATCACTTGAGGCTGAGCCCCATGAATCGACGACGCTCCTGGATCGCGCGCTCAGCTTGGCTGAGGCCCCTTGCCGTCCGATTGGGATGAACAATCTCCGGCGAGCGACGCTGGCGCTATCTGGCGAACGACGGCAACCCGCTGAGGTTAGTTGAGTAGAAAGGGTGGGTGCGGAGGCAGATCGCGGTCCTGGGCACTATCGAGTAGAATACCTCCTGTGGCCAGAACACGCCTTTGGGGACCCTCTCTCGGCGGGGGCCCCCCGCCGGTTCACCTATTCTCAGGGTGTGTGGTTCTCTGCCAAGCTGGTCCCCCGTCGATTCCAGCCAGGAGGTCTGCCCTTTGATCGATCCCGATGAGGTTGAGCGTCTTCTCGGCGACCTTGAATCCGATCGCGTGGAGCGCACCGAGGCCGTGAAGGACTCTACCAAGTTTTGCAAGGCGATCTGCGCCTTCGCCAACGACATGCCTGGCCACGCTCTGCCAGGCTATCTCTGCATCGGTGTCGACAAGCACGGAAAGCCCACCGCTGCGCCGGTCGATGAGCGCCTTCTAGAAGCACTCGCGAGCCACCGCAGCAACGGGCAAATCATCCCGATGCCGAGAATGGAGGTCGCGAAGGTGGACTACCAGGGAGTCCCCATCGCAGTCGTGAAGGTTGAACCCTCAGACCTACCGCCAGTACGGTACCATATGCAGACGTGGATTCGGGTCGGTCCAAGTGCCAGGCTGGCGACTCAGGAAGAAGAACGACGGCTGACCGAACGGCGGGTCGACCGCGCGAGAACCTGGGATCTCCAGGCGTGTGTTGGCTCTTCAGTCGATGATCTGGCGATCGAGCTGTTCCGGCTAACCTACCTGCCTCAGGCCGTTTCACGCCAAGTCGTCGAGGAAAACGGGCGCCCAATTGAGGAACAACTCGGCTCCCTGAGATTCTACCACAAGCCGCTCGATGCACCGACCAACGGCGCCATTCTACTCTTTGGGAAAGACCCCGAATCGTTCGTACCTGGTGCGTACGTCCAGTACGTGCGCTACGCGGGTGAAAGCCAGGCGACGGAGGTCGTGGTGGAGAGGCGGTTCGGCGGCGACCTGCTTCAGGTCATGCGGGGTCTCGACCAACTCGCCAAGGACATCGCCGGAGCGCGCCCCGTACGCCTCGCCAATCTCTCGGAGACCATCGTCCAGGACTACCCGGAAATGGCTCTTCACGAATTGCTCATGAATGCCGTCATCCACCGGAACTACGACAACTCCACCACGCCCATCTCGATCAATCAGTTTTCTGACCGGATTGAAATCCAGAACCCCGGCTCCCTGTTCGGCGATCTTAGCCGTCGCCAGTTTCCGAACGGCGTCTCCTACCGAAATCCCCTGCTCGCGGAGGCCGCCAAGACCTTGGGCTTCGTTAACCGCTTTGGCCGCGGAATCGCTGTAGCTCAACAGGAACTCGTCCGCAACGGCAGCCCAGCCTTGGACTACGTCGTGGGCGACAACCACATGCTCATGATCCTGCGGAAGCACCTATGAAAACCATCGCGTTCTTCAACAACAAGGGTGGCGTTGGCAAGACATCACTGGTCTATCACCTGGCCTGGATGCTCCGCGAACTGGACTACAGCGTCCTCGCCATGGACCTCGACCCACAGTCGAACCTCACCAGCGCGTTTCTCGACGAATCCGAACTCGAACACCTTTGGCCTCAAGCCGATCACCCCGCGACGATTCTGGGCGCAATCGATCCGCTAATCCAGAGCCTCGGAGACATCAAGCCAGCGGAGATGAGGCGAATCGCTGACAAACTGTACCTCATCCCCGGCGACCTAGGGCTCAGTCTCTTCGAAGATCGCCTATCAGAAGCGTGGAGCAAATGTCTCGACGACAATCCTGCCAACGCAGGTGACGGTTTTCGTGTGATGACCGCCTTTTACCGCGTCATGAAGGCGGCCGCGGACTCCGAGCATGTCGACATCGTCCTGGTTGATGTTGGTCCCAACGTCGGCGCGATGAACCGCGCAGCCCTCGTCGCAGCCGACTACGTAGTCATTCCGTTGGGCGCGGACCTCTTCTCCCTGCAGGGTTTGCGCAACCTCGGCCCGACCTTGCGCGCTTGGCGCAATGGCTGGGCCAAGCGCAGAGAAGGCCGTGTCCCCGCCAAGATGGCTATGCCCAGCGGCGCAATGAAGCCTGTTGGGTACGTCCTTCTGAACCCGTCGGTGCGCAGCAACCGCCCCGTCAAAGCCTACCGAAAATGGGCTGACCGAATCCCGGCCGTCTACGCCGACGAAGTCTCGAAAGCGCCCGCGGCCCCGAGCGAAGGCGAAGGCGACCCAAATCAACTGGCCATGATCAAGCATTTCAAGAGCCTGATGCCCATGGCGCAGGATGCCCGCAAGCCCATGTTCCTCCTCAAGCCAGCTGACGGTGCAATTGGTGGCCATGCGACCGCAGTCTTGGATTGCTACAAACAATTCGAAGCCCTAGCCAAACGTATCATTGTTGAAACTGGTTGATTTGAACCAGCTCTATCACCGGCCCCGCATGGCGCCCAGGCCGCGTTCGCTGGTCATTTCCCCACTTCTCCCTCCAGCAATGCCAACGCCCGCGGCAGATCCGGGCGCAGCTGCAACACCGGCGCGAGCGGATCTTCGCGCAGCCGCTTCATGCGGCTGGGCGCGGTTTTGATGGTGAAGACCGCGGGATTCAGGCGGGCATTCACTTCGGACCAGCGCAGGGGCATGGAAACGCGGGCGCCGGGGACGGCGCGCGCGCTGAAGGGGCCTGCAATGGTCTTGCCGTGGCCATTTTGCAGGCAGTCCAGGTACACGTGGCCAGCGCGCTGGGCAACGGCACGGGTCAGGGTTGCAAGATCAGGATGGTCACGAACCATCACCTGACCGAGCAGTTGCGCCAGGGTGCGCGACTCGGCGTGAGTGAGCTGGCCAGCCAGCGGGATGAGAACATGCAGTCCGCTGCCGCCGCTGGTCTTGGCAAAGCAGGGTAGGTCGATGCGCTGGCACAGTTGATGGATGGCGCGTGCCAGTTGCACCACATGGGCAAAGGGTGCGTCCTTGGGATCGAGGTCCAGGATGCACCAATCCGGCCGTTCGAGAGAACCCACCCGGCTGGCCCACACATGCAGCGGAATCGTGCCCAGGTTGGCCAGGTACAGAATTGATTCCACATCGTCGCACAGAAAATACTCCAGCTCGCCCTGGCGCTCGTCGCTCCAGATGCGCACCCGACGCACCCACTCGGGCGACCAGGTGGGCGCGTCTTTTTGAAAGAACGATGGCCCGGCAATGCCCTCGGGATAGCGGGTCAGCACCAAGGGCCGGTCGCGCAAGTAGGGCAGCAGCCAGGGCGCAATTGCCCGGTAGTAGTCGATCAGATCGCCCTTGCTGAATCCCTCGGCCGGCCAGAAGACCTTCGTCAGATGGGTGAAGGCAACCCGCTTCTCGACATCCGGCTTGGCCAACGGCGGCTCGGCCTGCGCTTGCGGACGGGAACATTCCTCTGGCCGCTTGTCAGTGCGCCAGCGCAGGAAGATCGGCTGGCGCAGAAGTCCGTCGCTGGTGATTTCCTTGTAGCGCACCTCGCACACCAGGCGCGGCTTGACCCAGGTGTGCTCGCGGCCGCGCGGCACTGCTCCGGTGCACGGAGGCTCGGGCTGTTCATCGTCGCGCAGTTCTTTCGGCAGGCTGGCCAGATCCTTCTCGGCCAACCCGCTGCCCACCCGTCCGGCGTACACCAGCGTGCCGGATTGCTGCGCTGCCAGGTGCAGGGCGCCCAGTCCGCTGCGCAAGCCGCGGGGCGCAGTGTAGCCCACCACCACGAAGTCCGCGCTGCGGTCGCGCCGAATCTTCAGCCAGTCGGGCGAACGGCCAGCGCGATAGGGCGACTCGGCCCGCTTGGCCATCACGCCCTCCAGGCCCACGCGCGCGATCTCCTCGAACATCTCTTGCCCGCGCGTCTCGATGTGGTCCACATAGTGCAGGGATCCCAGTGTCGGCAGCAGGCGGCTGAGCAGGGCTTTGCGTGCATGGAGAGGCAGTGGTCGCAGATCGCGATCCTCGAAGCCAAGCAAGTCGAAGACGAAGAGGCTGGCGGGCAGGCTCAAAGCTGCGTGCTCGATGTCAGGCTGCCGGGTGAGCAGCGCTCGTCGCTGCAGGCGCTCGAAGTTGGGCCGGCCCTGCTCGTCGCACACCGTGATCTCGCCGTCGAGAACAACGTCACTAGGCAACGCGGCCAGCGCCGCAGCCAAGTCAGGATAGAGCGCAGTGGCGTCACTGCCGTGCCGGTAGAGCAGTTTGCCCCGCCCGCCTTCATGCGCAGCCAGGGTGCGAAAGCCGTCGTACTTGATCTCGAACAGCCAGCCTGGCTCGGAAAAGGGCTGCGGCCGGGTTTCCGCCAGCATCAAGTGCACCGCTGCGGCCCGCAAAGGGGAAGACGGCAGTCTCGCGACTTGCGCACGCACTTCGGCCCAGCGGGGCGAGCCGTCGCGCAGTTCCTCGATGGTCAGACCGGACAGCACTGAAGCCTCGGGCAGGCTGCTGTCGCCGCCGCGGACAACGTAGGCGTCGCGTTCTTTGATGAGCAGCCAGTCCTTCTGGCTCTTCGCCAAACGCACCAGTGACCACGCGCCGCGCAGCTTGTAGCCGGAGAAAGTGAAACGCAACTTGCCCTTGACCAGGCCCTGCTCGACATCGTCAAGCGGGGTCCAGGTGCCACGATCCCACACAATGGTGGGGCCGGCGCCGTAGTTGCCGGCGGGAATCACGCCCTCGAACGATCCGTATTCGATGGGGTGGTCTTCCACTTGCACTGCCAAACGCTTTTCCGCCGGGTCAAAGCTGGGCACCCGGGGCACCGCCCACGAGCGCAGTACGCCTTCCATCTCCAGGCGAAGATCGTAGTGCAAGCGTCGCGCGGCGTGCTTGTGCACCACGAATAGCCGGCTCGGACCAGAACCGCCGCCGAATGGCTCATTGGTTTGGCCCGCCGAACGTTTGGCGCGATAATCCTGCAGGGACAAAGGTTACCTTTTCGCGCAAACATTGCGCTGGGCTCGCCGCAACTGTTTTCTGCGCTACGCTTGAATCATGGCGCGGGCAATGGCGGGTGCAACAATCTCGTTTGGGTTGGTTTCGATACCGGTGAAGCTGTATCCGGCCACGCAGCCGTCGGCGGGAATTGCGTTTCACCTGCTGCACAGCAAGGACGGCTCGCGCCTGCATCAGCAATACTTGTGCGCCAAGGACGGCCAGGTGGTGCCACGCGAAGAAATGGTCAAGGGCTACGAATTCGCCAAGGACCAGTACGTGACCTTCACCAACGAAGAACTCAAGGCCGTGGAGGAGAAGGCGACTCAGGCCATTGCCATTGCGCAGTTCGTGCCCGCGGACAAGGTCGACCCCATCTACTTCGACCGTCCCTATTATCTGGCGCCTGACAAGGGTGGCGAGAAGGCCTATCGTCTGCTGGTCGAGGTAATGCGCCAGAGTGGCCGCGCGGCCATCGCCCGCTACGCTGCGCACGACCGACTGTACCTGGTGATGTTGCGACCGGTTGCAGGCGCGCAGCCGGGCAGGAGCGGACTGGTCATGCAGCAACTGCTGTATGCCGACGAGGTACGCCCCTTGGCCGAGGTGCCGATACCCGAGGGCCAGTCGAGTGAGGCCGAACTGAAGCTGGCCAGTCAAGTGGTGGAGCAGATCGCGTCCGACAGTTTCGACCCGGCGGCGTATCGCAACGATGTTCGCGAACGCATGCAGGCCGAGATCGAGCGCAAGGTGGCGGGCCATGAGGTCGCTGTGTCGGCCGCGACGGAGCAGCCTGCGCAGATCATCGATCTGATGGAGGCGCTCAAGGCCAGCCTGGCGGCACGCAGCCAGCCGGCAGGGACGGGCGTGCGTGAGATTGAGCGCAAGCCGGCCCACGCGGCACCACCACATAGTGCGCGTCCCAAGGCGCGCGCCTCGCGGGGCTAACCAAGGAGGGCGGCGATGCGGGTGTGGGTCGGGACGAGCGGCTTCAGCTACCCGCCCTGGCGTGGCTCGTTCTATCCGGAAAAGCTTCCGGCTGCCGACATGCTGGCTTTCTATGCGCAGCAGCTCCCGACCGTGGAGATCAACAACACCTTCTACCGCATGCCCACATCTGCCTTGCTCGAACGCTGGTCCGCCGCAACGCCAGCCGATTTCGTCTTCGCCCTCAAGTGCAGCCGACGCATCACCCACGAGCTGCGACTGCACGATGCGCAGAGTGCAGTGGAGCGCTTCGCCAGTGGGGCCGCTACCCTAGGCAGCAAGCTGGGCCCAGTGCTGTTCCAGTTGCCGCCCTGGCTGCACAAAGATCTGGAGCGACTGCAGGCATTCCTGACTGTGCTTGCACAAGCCGGGCATGGAATTCGTCCGGCCTTCGAGTTTCGGCACGCTTCGTGGTTCTCCGATGACGTGTACGCCACCTTGCGATCCGCTGGAGCCGCGCTGTGCATTGCCGAGGCGGAAAAGCTGGAAACGCCGCTGCAAGCCACGACATCCTGGGGCTACTTGCGCTTGCGCCGAGAGGACTACACGCCCGCCGCGCTCGACGCCTGGGCTGAGCGCATTGCCGGCCAGCCCTGGGGCGAAGCCTATGTCTTCGTCAAACACGAAACCGCGGAGGCGGCCGTCCTGGCCCGACGCCTGCTGGCGGCGCTCGGAGCTTCCTCAACGGCCAAGGGCGGAACGTAGGTGAAGACCGCCAAAACCTCCGGTGGAGGATGCGGCACCTTCCAGACCAAGCGCCAGACTCGGCGTGATGAAGATCTCGACTCCCGCGCCGGGACTGACATCAAATAGATCGAAACGAGCACCGGGAAAGGCGTACGCCCCGACAAAGAGGCGCAAGAGCACATCGTCCGGGTGCTCAATGCGCTTACCGCGTGGAACCGCGAGGGAGACCCCGGCGTGCCCGGACTGATAACCAAGGAAGGACATGCGGTCCAGATAGCCGACGTCAAGGCCGACACTGGTGAAGCCGGCCCGCAAGTGGAATCCGGGAAAAAATGAGGCGCCGTGGTTGGGTGCGTAGCCACCCGCCAACCCGAGGCCGAACGCGACGTTTGGGTGTTCGTATTCGGCCCATGCCTGGGCGTAGTAGGAGGTTCGGCTGCCATCCTGTGAGCTGTTGGTGACCAAGGGATCGTCGGAGGTGACCGTAGTCTTCTCTGTCTCGCCAGCCACGCCGGCCCGACCTCCAATCCAGTAAACACTGTTTTCTGTGGCAGGGATTTCGCGTTCCACCTCGCCCCAGCCGCCGATCGCCTTGCGGTCGTACGCCGTGGTCGTGGTGTAGGTAGTACTGTTCCCTGAGCAACCCTCCGAATCCGACGAGCTGGTGCTCGGGTTATCTTCGGTCCGCTTGCTAGTGTCGGAGTACTTGGCCGCACCACCTGCCACGCCTCCGCCCACCCAGGTTCGGCCGCGGAACACCCGTGCCGCTGGCTGGGCGGGTGGCTGGTTCGCGTCTGGAGAATGGGGCAGTCCGAGAAGATCCTCGCGCTGTTTGATTGTTCCGGGCGCCGTGTCCTGGTTTCCCACCCGGATGACCACGCCGCGCCTGTGGTCGACATCGTACAGCCATCCCCGCTTGGGTTCGCCCGCGCGCATGCCCAGCGTGGCGTGCTCCGAGTTTTCCAGGCGATCCGCCTCGGCGTATGCGCGGGTTTCCAGGCGAAGCCCCAACCCCAGCAAGAGGAAAGTCGCAAGCGCGTATCCAGCGCAAGTTCGGACGCGCAGACCGAGGGCAAAGCAGTGGGGGAAGGTCAAGGCGGGGACGCAGAAGGCCAGTGCCACCAGCAGGGCTCGGTGCAGGAAAACCGTCTGAGCCGAGTTGCTGAACCATCCGACCAGGCACAGGCCGAAATAGACCAACCAGAGCATCAATGGGTTTGCTTCGGCCGAAAGCGCCGCATCTGCCTGCCTGGCCAAGACAATCGCTCGCGCCCGTCGTTCGAGCAGCAGCCCCCCAAGTAGCGCGCCCAATGCACACCCGAGCAACGCCCACTGAAATATGTTGAACCCATGCCACTGCCCCAGCACGGACCACCACACGTTGATCATGGCGCGCTTGCCGTCGATGAAACTGCGCAGCCCTAGATCAAAGGCCGCGGTGAAGGCGAGCAGCGCGCCCTCGGAACGCAGACGCCGGATGAGCAGAAATCCCAGCGGCAGCCAAAGCAAGAGCCCGGCGCTTTCGTAGAGCGGGTAGGGGTGGACACCGAGCGCGTGGCTTGCGTTCGGTGCCAGCAGTCCCAATGCCTGGTGCAGAAAGTAGGCGGAGCTGGTCGAGTCGTAATGCACGGCCCAGGGCAGGTCGGTCAAGGTTCCGAAACAACAGCCGTTGAGCAAGCAGCCCCAGCGGCCGATGGCGACGAGGCCGGCGAGCCCCAAGGCAAGGGCCGCAGTGGGCGGGCGGCGCAGTCCCAGCAGCTTCTGCGCGAGAAGCCACAGCGCGATTCCGCCGCCAGCCGCGCCGAGCACGCTGGGCAGAAACGCGGTCCCCAGCGACAGCCCAGCCACAAAGGCCCCGGTTACCAGCGCAGAAGATCGCCACGGCCAGCCACGCCGCCGTCCCGACCAATACAGAATCGCAATCAGGACCAGAAACGGAGCCTGGCCGACCAGGGTCCACGTCCGAATCTCCCAGGCAGCAAAGTGTAGGTGGTGAATCGGCATGGGCTAGGCTTCCGATCAGTGTACATCGACCTAGCAAGCGCAGGGCCAGATCTGTGGCGGCCCGGTTCGCGCGCTGAAGTGGCCATGTCGAGGCGTTGCAGAGCCTGTCTTCCGGTAGAGAACTGACAGCGCCCGTGGGATCTTCACCACCCCGGCACACCGCCAGGACATGGCGACCATTGCGGCCCTGCGTGCGCTAACCAGAATCGCGTGGACCGCGGGTTGAAGTTAGCTGTTTCTCACAGAGACACTCCAGCCACAGAGCCGGACGAGAAACGGAAGGGCTAGCTCCAACTCATTCCTGATTGCTTCTTCTCATCCGATCTCTGAGTTCTCTGTGCCTCTGTGTGGAGTAGGTGACCAGCAACTGCGCGAGATCCCGTTTAGATGATCTCACGGCACTGCCACAATGGGCAGCACGACATGCGAGGGGTGCAGCCGATCGTGATGGATGCGGATCGTGGCTTTGCGAAAACCGGCCGCCGTGGTCTCGCTCTGCCCGCTTTGCAGGTTGCGGGAGAAGTCGGGAAAGAAGGAACCAGAGACTTGTACTCGGATTTGGTGACCCCGCTTGAAAAGGTTGCTGGTCACGGGACCGCGCACATCGATTTGGTAGATCCGGCCCGGCCGAAGCAGTTGGCGGCCCTTCTCCCTGTCACGATAACTGGCGCGTATCACGTCGGGACCGGGGCTCATGAGGTTCCAGGCCGCGCCGTCGGGGGCGACGTCGTAAAGCCGCACCCACAAATCAAGGTCGCGGCACGTGCAACTGACGAAGACTTGCGCGTCGATGGGGCCGGTGACCTCGGTGTCTGCGGCGAGCGGCTGACTGTCGAAAGTCAGCAGGTCATCGCGTAGGGCCAGATCGCGGTAGTCGTGCGCGCCCAGGTCGTCGTACGGGTTTGCGACCGGGTGGGCGGGATCAGAGACGAAAGCGCTGAAACCACGTGCCTGGCGATCGGATGCCAGCAACCCAGACTTCCCCGTCCCGGCCTGCTGCAAGTAGAAGCTGGTGCGCAGCGCGGGCGGTGGCCAGTCGC
>Ga0182019_10001332_pt1 | contig 12556 bp, 16 predicted proteins | sample 812E2MmetaG_FD_120483 | JGI IMG/M metagenome (GOLD analysis project Ga0182019, IMG submission 120483) | Permafrost microbial communities from Stordalen Mire, Sweden - 812E2M metaG | ecosystem: Environmental > Terrestrial > Soil > Wetlands > Permafrost | place: Sweden: Stordalen | collected...
CAGGAGAAGAAAAAACTCTCCGAGCTATGAGATTCAATTCGCTATCTTTGAAAGCGGCTGGATGCGCGCCTGGAGGCGCTTCCGGCTTCTGTATTGCTTTATCGCGACGGCTGGATCTGCGCCTTCGGCGCTTTCGGCTGCCTCGTCCGAACCGAAATGAAAGGCGCTTTCAACCATACCTCCCGCCTTTCATTCGTTTCGTCCTCCGCATCCGCTCCATGCGGAGCTCCAGCCGCCGGCCAGCAAATGCATTTCACGCAAGCAGTCATCCCCCTCCTCCCTTTCATGGCGCCGCCAGTCCGCGGCCGTCTGCGGCGTTGGACTTCGGCCCTCGGATGCTCACGTACATCCAGTACGCTGCGCTCCTGCGGGCCTCGTCCGCCTTGCATCCGGCCACATCCGGGCGGCAGCCGGACCGCTGAGGACCCCGCCCTTCACTCAGCGGTCCGCAAAACACAGCCAATGGAAAAATACACGTTTTGCGTCATTGATACACTGATCTTATTTCGGCGGGAAAATCCCCAATATAGGCCCCTTGACACGGGCCGACAATCGCAGTAATATATACTGCATATATGGTAAATAATACTGCAAAGGAATCGCGGTTCATGGAGCGCTTGTTCGGCTCGCGGCTGCGGGCCCGGGCGCTGGGCTGGCTTCTGACGCATCCCGATGAGCGGTTCTTCGGCCGTCAGCTTGCGCAGGTTTTGGAGGAGGATTCCACGAATTTGAGCCGTGAACTGACCCGGCTGACCGGTATGGGAATTCTGGCCTTCACGTCCGAAGGGCGGCAGAAATATTATCACGTGGACAGAAGCTGTCCCGTCTATGAGGAGTTGCGCCTTCTCGCCGTCAAGACCTTTGGCCTGGCCGATGTCCTGCGCGCGGCGCTCAAGCCTTTCCGATCACGTTTGAAAACTGTCTTTATTTATGGCTCCATGGCCAGGGGAATAGGGAATCGGCAGAGCGATGTGGATCTGATGCTGATCGGTGCCCTTGATCTTTCCGATGTGGCATCCGCCATCCAGTCCGCTGGAAAACGATTGGGGAGGGAAATCAATCCTGTGATCTATTCCCCGAATGAATTCAAGTTGAAGGCAAAGGATGGGCACCATTTCATTGGAGAAGTCCTGCGAAGCGAAAAGATCTTCCTGATCGGTGACGAGGATGAGCTTAAAAAGCTTGCTGGCTGAGGGGCTCCTGCGTCCGCATCATTCCTCCAAGAGGGAGGTGGCGGATCTTTTCCGCCTGGTGGATCGAGATCTGGCCGACGCGTCGGTGTTGAAAATATCCGCCGATCGCCGATTCGCGACGGCCTATAACGCCGCCCTGCAACTTGCTACGATCATTCTGCATGCCGGAGGGCACCGGGCCGAACACCTCGGCCATCATCGGATCACCTTTCAGGCTCTGCCGGACGTCATGGGGGAGAAAGCCAAACCGCGGGGCGCCTATTTTGACTTATGCCGATCAAAGCGAAATATCACCGATTACGATCGGGCGGGACAGATATCCGAAAAAGAGGCGGAGGAGATTCTTAAGCAAGTCCGGGATTTTAAGCAGGAAGTGCTTCATTGGCTGTCAAAGCATCATCCCGCCCTGGTGCAAGGGGATAAAAACCATAAAGCTGGAGTAGAATAGGGGCATGAAAGTTGAAGTCATGAACAGGGATCGCGCGTTGGAGTTGTTGAAACAGGATTCCGATGAAATCCGACGGCAGTTTGCGGTGAAGCACCTTTCCTTATTCGGATCCGCAGTTCGTGATGAGATGCGCGAGGACGGGGATATTGACATTCTGGGGGAATTTGAAGGTCCCGCACCATTTTCCGGTTACATGGGCCTCAAATTCCATCTCGAAACTCTGCTGGGTCGCCCCGTGGATCTGGTGACCGAGAAAGGATTGCGCAAGGAAATCCGTCCCTTCATCGAAAAGGAAGCAATCCGTGTTGCGTGAATGGGATCTTTGTCTGGAGCCCCATCCATTCCTGGTGGATGAATTCAACGCAAATTACCCTCCGGCCGCCGAGATTCTCAAGACCGGCGAACGGATAATGTAAAAATGATTCAGATTGGGACTGTTCCTCTAATCTCTACTTTCTGCATTGGTCATCTGAATAGTTATGGTGTTACCTCGCAGAGGTATTCATGATGAAAGAGAAGGCGCAAGATAAGATATTAGATAGAGACTTGTATAAAACATGGGTGAGACTGGAGTATAAAGACGCTTTAGAACTGCTTCAAGAAGTCATTAATTATGGAACAATTCTTTTATTGAGATGCCTCGCATCAAGTGAGAAAAAATTAAAAGACATTGTTGCAATAGGTGTATTTTTTAAGCATGTATTGTGCATGCTTGATACAATCGAAATTATGTTGTCGCATTGTGCATCAATTGGCGCAAGCTTGCCATTGCGGTCCTTGTTTGAAGATATCATCCAAGTAAAATATATGATGCTAAAGGATTTCGAATATCGAGCCAATGCGTATTACGTTTGGAATATTAGGCAGCAAAGGATGTGGGCAGGGCGAGCTATGCTTGGAGATATGAAGGGGGAGGAAATTAAAGAAATTTTAAAAAAAGAAGGTAATATTACAAATATACCAATAACCAATATTTCCGAGGAAGAACTAAGAAAAATTGTAACAACCCTTACGGCAATTCTTGGCAAGCCTAAATTTAAAGATATTGATGCGAGATATGAGGAGGATTATAAGAAGAAAAAATATGATCAAGCGTGGTATAAAATGACCGGGATTAACTCTTTAAAAAAAATAGCAAGAGAGGTAGGTTTTGAAGCAGGATATTTGCTCGAGTATTCAATGTTGTCAGGAATTGCGCACGGAACTTTCATGGTGAACCAAGTAAGGCAATCTGAAAGAGATTTTACAATAGAGCCCATTAGACAGATTGACAATATTAAACGTATATGCTCTTCATCAATTTCATTATCTTTGGAATTATATATGCAGTTTATAGATTATTATAGAAAATCAGAAAGACCGGATTTTGATGCTAAGTATTTACAAGAGTGGAAATCAAGGCATAAAAAATTATATGAAAAACAGACCAAACCTAATAAATAGTGACTGTCCCTATTTATTGCGACTTTAAACCAGGAACTTGGAACAGGAACTTTAGACTCGAGACTTTAGACTTGAAATTGAATAAGGGAGAAACGATGAGAATTTATTGCGGCCTTGTTGATGCGTCCTTAACTTTAGACTTTAGACTCGAGACCCGAAACTAAAATGAAAGATAGGAGCGAGGAAATGAGAAGATACTGCGGCTTGATGGACGCATCTATAATCGGTAAAAGCATCGAACTATTCGGCTGGATGGATTCGTTGTGGGAGCTGGGGCATTTGCGGTTCTTTCGCATGATATATCGGTTGTATTGGGGATTTTGGCTGGGCAACGAGGAGGTTCCGGGGACAATACAATGAAAATCCATATCGTCAGGAGGAAGGCCCGAGAAGATGAACTCCGGGAAATGCTTGAAGAGTTGGAGATTTATATTAAACTGGCCGTTGATGTGAAGCGAAAAATCCTGGCGGGAGGTGGGGAATATCATGCCGATTGCGAAGCTGTACTGTTGGAAGACGGGAGCCTGCAAGGGGATATCTGGGGCGCCGACTGGTATCCGGACACGAAAACTGTTAGCTTCGGAGCGCTGATCAATATCCGTCCCGCGCAGGACAACCGAAGCATGGAAGTGAAGGACCCAAGCCTGCGGAATAAGATCGAAGAAATCATCCGTAATCTGTTGGAAGAATGAAACCATGAAAGATCTGAATAAAATGAGAGAGAGATATTTAAAGGATGCGGTACCGGTGCGGTTGGGGAATATCGCTTCCGAGATTCTTCGACTCAGCGGATGGCTGAAGGATGCCAGGATGGATGCGGCGGCCATGAAGCAAGTGCGGATGATCGCCTGGTTGTTGGAATGGAGTGGAGACACAGGCAGACCTGAGTTGGCCGATATGCAACGGGAATTATGCAGATGGCGAAGGATGGGAATTCCAAGGGATGAACGAATGCCGTATGTCTTGCGCGCGCGCGAAATGTCTGAGCAGATCCTAAATCTATCCGGATTATTGGGGATAACTGAGACCATTCGGCATTGAAGCAAACAAATAGAGACTATCCCCCTTCTATGCAACCTGAAACCTGAAACTTGAAACGGGAAGGAAAGGACAAAAGATGAGACACTATTGCGGTTTGGTTGACACAGCGCTGATCGGAAAAAATATCGAGCTATTCGGCTGGGTGGATTCGCTGCGGGAGCTGGGGCATCTGCAGTTCATCCTGTTGCGGGACCGGGAGGGGATCGTGCAGGTGACGGCGAACTCGGAGAAGATCGCGCCGGAGCTTTTCGCGCGCATCAAGGCGCTGAACCTGGACGGGTGCATCCGAGTATGCGGCACGGTGCGCGAGCGCGATGCTGCGCACGTCAATCCAAAAATGAAGACCGGGAAGGTGGAAGTGGATGTGGAGGAGCTGGAGGTTTTGAATCCATGCCAACCCTTGCCGTTCGCCGTGGTGGACGATGTGAAGGCGTCGGAGGAACTGCGCCTCAAATACCGCTACCTGGACATGCGGCGCCCCAAGATGCAGGAGATCATGCGCCTTCGCCACAAGGCGGCGCAGGCCACGCGCAATTATCTTTCCGACCAGGGATTCTGGGAGATCGAAACGCCCATCCTCACCAAATCCACCCCCGAGGGGGCCCGCGATTTCCTGGTGCCTTCGCGCCTGCAAAAGGGTAAATTCTACGCCCTGCCGCAAAGCCCGCAGTTGTTCAAACAGCTTTCCATGGTGTCGGGATTCGACCGCTATTTCCAGCTTGCGCGATGTTTCCGCGACGAGGATCTGCGGGCCGACCGGCAGTTGGAATTCACGCAGATTGATATCGAAGCCTCGTTCATCAATGAGGCGTTCATCTACGATCTCATCGAGGGCCTGCTGAAGGAACTGTTCGGCCTCATCGGGGCGGTCCTGCCGTCTCCCTTCCCGCGCCTGACGTATGACGAAGCCACGGCCCTCTACGGTTCGGACAAGCCGGACCTGCGGATTCCGCTGAAGATCAGTGACTGCTCTCCGCTGTTCGGCGCCACGGCCTTCATCGGTTTTCAGAATGTGCTCAAGGAGGGCGGGAGCATTCGCGCCCTTCACTTCAAGGGCCAGACCCTCTCCCGCAAAATTCTCGACGAGCTTGTGGAACGTGGAAAAAAAGAGGGCATCGCCGGGGTGACCGCGTTCAAATGGGAGGAGGGGCAGGGCAAGTCGCCCATCGCCAAATTCTTCTCCCCGGAGGAAATGGCCGGGCTGAAGGAATTGACGGGTGCGGAAAACGGCGACCTGACGCTGATGGCCTCGGGGACAAATGCGAAAGTGCTGCCGTTCATGGGCTCCCTGCGCCTTGAATTCGGCAGGCAGTTCGGCCTACTCCAGGCCGGCTTCCATCCCCTCTGGATCACCGATTTTCCACTGGTGGAATGGAATGCGGACGAGAACCGCTGGGACGCCCTGCACCACCCCTTCACCAGCCCGCAGGAGGGAGAGGCGGACCTGCTATCCGGCGACGCCGGCCGCGTGAAGGCCCGGGCCTATGATGTGGTGATGAACGGCTACGAACTGGGCGGGGGCAGCATCCGCATCCACCGTCCCGACGTCCAGCAGAAGGTTTTTTCCGCCATCGGCATCACACCGGAGAAGGCGAAGGAAAAATTCGGCTTCCTGCTGGAGGCTTTCCAATACGGCGCCCCGCCGCATGGCGGCGTGGCCCTCGGTTTCGACCGCCTGGTGATGCTCTTAGCCGGCCTCGATTCCATCCGCGACTGCATTCCCTTCCCCAAAACCACCTCCGGCACATGCCTCCTGACGCAGGCCCCGTCGGAAGTGGATGATCGCCAATTGGCCGAACTGGGCATCCGCCCGGTCGAATAGAGGAGGCGCTTGAATGTGGACCATGGCCGTTCCCTGGTGGGAATTCATCCTCCGATGCGCCGTCGTGTATGTGTTTCTGCTGATTCTCCTGCGCCTCACAGGAAAGCGGCAGGTGGGCCAGCTGGCGCCCTTCGATCTTGTCCTCCTGCTGGTGCTGTCGAACGCCGTGCAGAATTCCATGAACGCGGGGGACAATTCCCTCATCGGCGGTCTCATCGCCGCGGCCACGCTGGTTCTTCTGAATTATTTGCTGGGGCTTCTGACCTTTCGAAGCAAAAAGCTTGAGGCGCTCGTGGAGGGGCGGCCGGAGGTCATCATCCACAACGGGTTGCTGTACGAAAAGGTGATGAAGCGGGCGCAGTTGACGCACCACGAACTGGACGCCGCGCTCCGGCGGGCGGGATGCGCCGACATCGGGGACGTCCACCTGGCGATTCTGGAGAACAACGGCGCCATCAGCGTGGTGCCGAGGCAACCATCCGCCGACCAGCCGTAAGTAGTAAATAGTAGGTTGTAAAGTGTGGGATCGGAAGGGATGTATTATATTTCCCTAACTGGGTTATAGGCTCTGCCTTTTCTCTTTAATATTTACCATTTACCATTTACTATTTACTATTTACTATTTACTATTTACCATCAACCGTCCCCTCAGCGAGTGAGGCAACCCCTCCGTAATCTCCACATCCACCCACTTGCCGCGCGAAACCGCGAACCCCTCGGGGACTGAGAAATTCACGACGCGGTTGCATTTCGTCCTCCCGATCCACAGCGCTTTTTTCTCCGGCTTTTCGATGACGTGCACGGGCATCACAAGCCCCTCCAGCTTGCGGTTCTCCTCCCGCTGGATCCCGTTTTGAAGATCCAGCAGCGTCTTCAAGCGGCGCATCTTTTCGGTCCGGGGCACGTCGTCCTCAAGGCGCGCGGCCTTCGTGCCTGGGCGCGGCGAATACGCGAAGGCGTACAGGGAGGCGAAGCGGACTTCCGCGATCAACGCGAGCGTTGCCTCGAAATCCGCCTCCGTTTCCCCCGGAAAGCCCACGATGAAGTCGGACGACAGCGCAATGTCCGGCACCGCTTCCTTCAACGCCCGCATCATGCCCAGATACGCCTCGCGGGTGTAGGGGCGGTTCATGGCCTTCAGGATGCGGTCGGATCCGCATTGGGCCGGCATGTGGAAATAGCGTGAAAGGACCGGAGTGTCCTTCAGCAGGCGGATCAGATTGAAATCAAAGTGGGAGGGATGGCTGGTGACGAAACCGAGGTTGCGCACTCCCGCGGTGCCGGCGAGCCGGGCCAGCAGATCGGTAAAGCCCATGCCGCTTTCGGGATCCTTGTAGGCGTTGACGACCTGCCCCAACAGCAGGATATCATCAAAGCCCTTCGCCGAAAGGTCATGCACCTCGGTTTCAATGGCGGCGGCCGGGCGGCTGCGTTCGCGTCCGCGCACGAAGGGCACGATGCAGAAGGAGCAAAACAGGTTGCATCCCTCCGTCACCGTCACCATGGGGGTGATTTCATTGGAGCGGTCCACCGAGGTGGCGTCGTATTCCAGCGTCTTGGACAGCGTGAAACCGGTGGGGGCGCCGCTTTGGATCAGGGCGGCCGCGTGCTCCACTTCGCCCGGGCCGAAGACGAAATCCAGGATGGGACTGCGCTCGAAAAGACGGGCCTTGTGCTGTTGGGCGATGCATCCGCAAAGACCGATTCTTCGTCCCTCTTTCCGCCTTTTCCATGCCTTCAATTCGCCCAGACGGGCATAAACTTTTTCCTCGGCCTTTTGCCGCACCGAGCAGGTGTTCAGAAGAAACACATCGGCCTCTTCGAGATCGTTTGCCGATTCGAACCCCGCCTGGAGAAACCGCCCGGAGAGGCGCGCGCTGTCCAGCTGGTTCATCTGGCAGCCCCAGGTTTCGATGTAGAATTTCACCGACAGCCGCCGGAAGGCCGGAAGGCCGGAAGGCCGGAAAGTGGAAAGGCGAAAAGGCCAGATTGCGAAAAGCCGGAAAGCTGGAAAGCGAAAAGGCAATGGGTCGGCAGACAAGCTGCCGATCGTTGAGCCGGCATGATCTTGTCAGGCATTATCATCAATTTTTCTTTCGTTGCATTTTGGCATTTAACCTTCCGGCGTTCCGGCCTTCCGGCTTTCCCGCATGGAGCGCAAAGCGCTCTATCTCAGCCATCCCGGCAGGGCGCCGGATTTTCGGGCTTCCTCCGCCAGCTCTGTGACCCGTTTTATTGAGATCTCCACATCCTTCCTGGCTTTTGCAATCTCCGTCAGGGCCTGATCCAGCGCGGGTTTGATGACGCCGTCGCGGTAGGCGGGGTCGTCCCATGCGTAGAAATCATTCTGGAGCCTGCTGATATCGGTTTGGAGCGTACCCACACGCTCCTGCGCCGCCGTCACGTCCTGCCGCGCCTGCTGCATGGCGGATTGCCAGAAGGCCTTGTCGTGGCCCGCGGTGTCCACCGTCTCCCCGACGGGAGCCTCTTCCCCGGCCGGCGTGGCATCGCCTTTCTCCTGAACAACTTTTCCGCCGGCGGGCGAGGTCTTGCCCACATTGGCGTTGGTGATCACGATGCCGGGCTGAATCCTGTAATTTTTGTTCTTTTTGGCCGCGCGGACGAGGGGGGAATCCGTGGAAGAGGTCTCGGCAATTTTTTCAGGAGGCGCGGCGGTCGCGGCTCCGGTCCGGGCGGTTTCCTTCCGGTCCTTATGCGGCGGGGTTGTCGGGGCGGTTGGCGCCTGACTCTGTGCGCCCGGATCCTGGGCATAGCCGGCGAGGGAGAAAACGGTCATCCACATCCCCAGCATCATTCCCGAGGCGTTCATGGAATCCTCCCGTAGCGGTCCTCCAGACGGACGACGTCGTCCAACTGGGGGGTGGAAACTTCCACCAGGTCGCACCCCGTTTCCGTGCGGAAACGGTGAATCCGCCCCGGGGGGATGTGGGCGGACCGGCCTTCGCCCAGGACGCTGGAATCGAGACGGTCGTTGATCTTCATGTCCACGATGACCTCACCCTTAAGAACAAAAATCGTCTCCTCTTTCATTTCATGATACTGAAGGCTCAGGGATTCGCCCGGTTCGATATGGATCAGCTTGCCCGCGTAGGAGGATGTGCGCGCAAACAGGAGTTCATAGCCCCACGGTTTGTCGGTGCGCCGGGGCGCCTCATGGGCCGTTGTCACAGCATGCCCTCCGGAAGAGTGCCGCTCAGTTTCTCCAGCAGCCATTCCCCCACGGCCTTGGAGTGCGGGAGCGTCAGCGCCCTCTCCACCACGGACTTCAGCTCATGCACCGAAAGGGAACGCAGGATTTCCTTGATCATCGGAATGTTGAACGGCTCCATGGACAACCAGCGGATGCCCAATCCCAGGAGAACGGCCGCGTGCAGGGGGTCCGCCGCCATTTCGCCGCAGACGGAGACCGGTTTGTGATGCCGATCGCCGGCGGCGGCCACCTGATGGATGAGGGTCAGGATGGCCGGATGAAGGGCGTCATAGATTTCGGCCACCCGCGGGTTGTTGCGGTCCACGGCGAGGGTGTACTGGATGAGGTCGTTGGTGCCGATGGAGAAGAAATCCACATAGGGGGCGAACTGGTCGGCGAGGATGGCCGTGGAGGGCACTTCCACCATGATGCCCAGGGGAATGTCCTTTTTGTACGGAACCCGCTCCCGGTCCAACTCACGGGACAATTCCTCCAGAAGCTGGCGGGTCTTGAGGATTTCATCCACGCTGCCCACCATTGGAATCATGATGCGCAGATCGCCGTACACGGAGGCGCGCAGAAGGGCTTTTAATTGCGGGAGAAAGATGTCGAGGTAATTGAGGCAAAGGCGGATGCCCCGCAGTCCCAGCACGGGATTGTCCTCATGCAGGTGCAGAACCTCGCGCGCCAGCTTGCGTCCCCCGAGATCAAAGGTCCGGATGACCACGGGGCGGTCCGGCAGCGCCTTGAGGATGGTGCTGTACGTCCGGAAATGCTCCTCTTCCGAAGGGAGATGGGGGTACATGGACAGATAAAGGAACTCCGACCGGTAGAGGCCCACTCCCGGGTTGCCGAGCGTCTGAAGGAACTCCAGCTCCGCCAGCAGTTCGATGTTGGCGGTGAGATGGAACTCCACGCCGTCCCGCGTCCGGTCGGGCGCGCCGATGGCGTCCATGCGCGCCCTCTGGCGCCGTTCCAGAATGGTCTTTTTGGTGGTGAATTCCCTCTGGGCCGGGCCGTCCGGGTTGGAGAGCACCATGCCCTCGCCCCCGTCCACGATGATCCGTTGGCCGTCCCTGACCGTTTCCATCAGATGCTGGACGGACAGCACCGCCGGAATATTGAGGGCCTTGGCCATGATCGCGGTGTGCGAGGTGCGGCCGCCCGCCTGGGTGGCGAACCCGGCGATGTTGGGGTGGCTCAGATAGGGAATGTCGGAGGGCGCCAGCTCCTGCGCCACCACGATCACCTTCTCATGGAGCCGATCCAGGGCGGGATGCTCGATGGACTGGAGGGCCGAAAGGATATGCTTGGCCACGTCCTCCAGGTCGGTGGCGCGTTCCCGCAGGTAGGCTTCCTTGGCGCTTTTCACCTTGTCCGTCACCGTCGTGACGGCCTGCTGGACCGCCCACTCCGCGTTCACCCGCCCGCGCTGGATGGCGTCCGGGATGGCGGTGGTGAACATCTCATCGCGGATCATCAGAAGGTGGGCGTGAAAGACGGAGGCGATGTCCGAGTCGAAGAGGTGCTTGGCCTTGTCTTCGAGCTGATGGATTTCCGTCTCGGCCTGGGCCAGCGCGGCGCGGTAGCGCGCGATTTCCTCCGGAAGCCGGGCCTCGGAAATCTTGGTTTTGATGATGGTGTCGAGGGCGCGGTTGAGGAGGAGCGTCCGCCCGAGGGCGATGCCCGGCGACACGCCGATGCCTTTCAGCCTATTCATCCTCGTCGAATCTCCGTTGGAAGAGATCGCGGATGGCCTCCGCGGCCTCGATTTCGTCGGTCCCCTGCGTTTGCAGCTCCACCGTCTCGCCGCAGGCCGCCGCCAGCATCAGGATGCCCAGGATGCTCTTGCCGTCCACGGTGTCGTGGTCCTTGCTGAGGCTGACGGTGCACTGGAACCGGCGCGCCAGCTCCACCAGCTTGGCGGAGGCCCGGGCATGCAGCCCGAGCTTGTTCACGATTGGGATTTGTTCACGTCTCATGCTCGTCCTTGAGGCCGAAGATGCGGATGTTCTGGCGCGCGCGCTGGCACAGGAACAGGGCGATGGCGCGGAGATCGAGGTCCGCGAGGTTCTCGTGCTGAAGCGACAGGAAGCGCACCAGCATGGGCAGGTTGACGCCCGTCAGGATTTCAATGCGATCAGGCTGGGCCAGGGAGAAGGCGAGGTTGGACGGCGTGCCCCCGAACATGTCGGTGAAGATCAGGATCCGCTTGTGGTCGTGAAGCCGGTCCAGGACGGCGCGCACCTTCTTCAGAGCCTCCTCCCACGTGTCGTTCCAGCTCAGGCATACGGCGTGAAGGGGGAAGGGGCTCGACACGATGGTGCGCGCGGAGCCCACCAGTTCGGCGGCCAGCTGCCCGTGGCTGATGACGATGCCGGCGATCATCCCTCGCCCCGTTGCACGTCGCGGTGCATGACATGGATCCGGACATCCCGGTCTTTAAGCCCCTGGGCCACGGCCGCGGCGATGGCCACGCTGCGATGACGCCCCCCCGTGCATCCGATGCCCACGGTGAAATGGGTGCGATGCTCCTTTTGCACCTCGGGAATGTAGAATTCCACCAGCGACAGGATGCGCCGGATGAATTCCCGGCAGGCCTCCTGTTCCAGGACATAGGCCGCCACCTCGGGATTTTCCCCTGTGAGGTTCCGCAGGTGCGGCACGAAGTAGGGGTTGGGCAGAAAGCGGGCGTCGAAGATGATGTCGGAGTTCGAGGGGACGCCGAAGGAATAGCCGAAGGAGAGGATGCTGATGAGGAATTTTTCCCTGGCCCAGTTCGGATTGAACCTGTTCAGGATGAAGGAGCGCAGCTCATGAACATTGTAATTCGTCGTGTTGAGATACAGCGTGGCGAGGTTTTTCACCTCCTCCAGGATCCGCTTCTCCTCGAGGATGGCGTCCCGCACGGTGCGCCCCGCCTCCATCAGGGGATGGGGGCGGCGCGTGACGGTGAAGCGGCGTTCCAGCGTGTCCTCCTGGGCATCCAAAAACAGCAGGAGGCTGTCGGGATCGCGGGCCTGCACCTGCGACCAGGTCCTCAGGAATTCCTGCTGGTAGGCCAGGGACCGGAGGTCCACGGCCACCGCCACCTTCCCGATGCTCCGCGTTTCCTCCAGCAGGTCGCGGATCAGGGGGATGGGCAGGTTGTCCACGCAGTAGAAGTCCGCGTCCTCCAGTGCCCGCAGGACCGTGCTCTTCCCGGACCCCGACATGCCCGTGACGAAGACGGTGCGGGGATTCTCAGGAGGGTTCATGGCGGTTCTCCATCAATCGGGCCTCCTGCCTTTGAAGGAACAGCTGGGAGTCGTCGTGCCCGAGCCTGGTGAGAATGTGGTTCTTGACGGCGACCTCGATGATCAGCGCGCTGTTGCGCCCCTTGTGGACGGGCACGCGGA
>Ga0182019_10001333_pt1 | contig 12556 bp, 10 predicted proteins | sample 812E2MmetaG_FD_120483 | JGI IMG/M metagenome (GOLD analysis project Ga0182019, IMG submission 120483) | Permafrost microbial communities from Stordalen Mire, Sweden - 812E2M metaG | ecosystem: Environmental > Terrestrial > Soil > Wetlands > Permafrost | place: Sweden: Stordalen | collected...
CTGGGGATCCTCGTGTGGGGCTCGGCCCAGGCGGCCGCGTACGACATCTTCGGCTACCACCGCTCGATCAACGGCGTGCTGCTCGTGGGCGTCGTGACGATCGCCAACATGGCGCTGACCCAGACCGATCAGTTCTTCGTCCTCGTCATCTTCAGCGCCGCCGCCTTGCTGCTGCTCCTGCTGGCCCATGCGGCCGACGAGCGGGAGAGCTGGCTTCACCACCGAATCTGGAGGGGCCGGGATTTCGAGGCGCCGCATCTGCAGGGCGGTGTCGTCTTTGCGTCCGGGGCGATTGTCGCCGCGCTGGTCCTGACGGTCGCGGCAAGTTCTGCCCCGCTGGGCGGCGTGATGAGCGACGTCGGCAATCAGGTCATCAGCCAACTCGGCGGCCTGGAAGGTTTGCTGCCGGGCGGTGGCAACACACGTCTCCAGGCCAGCGCCGATTTCGGGGCGACAACCAAGATCAGCTCGTCATTCCGCGAGACGAGCCGGAACGTCTTCACGACTCGCACATTGAGCGGCACGGGCCCCACCCACTGGCGGCTGGTGTCCTACGACACTTTCCAGTCTGTCGGCTGGGCTATCGGATCAGGCCCGGCGGCCGGTCAAGTTGCCGCCAACAAGCCGCTCGGAGCCGGGACGCTGGACTTCGTCGACCTGGCGATGACCGGGCGGGCGCCGGTTTCTGTGTCCGTTCACGTCCAGGACAGTTCCATCAAACACCTCATCGCTGCCAATGAGCCTCGAACTGTCAACACGGCCGTCAACCAGAACCTGGTCGGGACCGCCAAGTCCGGCCTGAATGTGTCGAGTTACGGCTCGGACGCGACCGACTACACCGTCGACGGTTACGACCCGAACGCCGCCCTCGACGGCTCAGGCTTGACGGAGTGGCGCCTCCAGCACGCCGGCACCGGGTTCCCCAAGGGGCTGCTGGCGCGATACACGCAGGGAACCGACAGCCTCGGCGCCGACAGCAAGGCACTCCTGACCGAGATACGCACATATGCCGTCGCCAACGGCAATGCCTTCAAGAGCGAATACGACGTGGCCAAGGCAATGCAGGGCTACCTGAAGGGGTCTCATTTCACGTACAACACCGACATATCGGCCCTTATGACGAGATGCCTAGGCTTGTCGTCGGTCGACTGTTTTGCGCGCATCCGCCAGGGGTTCTGCGAGCAGTACGCCACGACGATGACGATGCTGATGCGGCTGGACGGCTTCCCGGCGCGCTATGTCCTGGGCTATCTTCCCGGCCCCGCGGACAAGAACTCACCTTTCAACCAGGTCACCAATCAGCAGAAGCACGCCTGGGTTGAGGTCTACTTTCCGACTTACGGCTGGATCCCGTTCGACCCCACCGGCGGCGGCGTCGGCCTGGCCACGACTCTGGCCCCCGGCCAGGCGGTGGTGGCAACCCCAACGCCGGCCATCTCGCAGGGCCCCGTTGAGTCGAGCGCCGCCTCGGGCGCGACCACGACTCAGGCCCCGACCGGCGACGCCGGCTCAACGTCCGGAGATGGTGGCGGCAGCCCCCTCGTTGTGGTGCCGGCACTCCTTGCTCTTATCGTCGCCCTGGGCCTGTTCGTGCCATGGCGCCGGCGGTCGCGCCGCGTCGAGGATCCAGACAGCGTCTACCGGAGCGTGGTCAAGCTCGCCAGCCGCCTCGGCTTCAAGCCCCGGCCGACCCAGACCGTCTTCGAATACACCGACATGCTCGCCGACATCGTTCCGCAGGCCAGGGAGTCGCTGGGGATCGTGGCCGTGGCCCAGGTCGAAGTGACCTACGGAGCCAGGCAGCTCAGCTCGGAGCGGCTCGTCTTTCTGGCCACGGCCCACAGAATCGTGCGGCAGTCGCTGCTTGGACTGGCATTGCGGCTGCCCGCGCTGCGAGGACGCCGCCGGCGCCAGGGGAGTTCGCACGGAACCTCAGGGGGATCCGGTCGAACCCGGACCTGACGCCGATCCGGCACGGATGCCGCTCGCCTAGAGTGCGCCGGCCGCATTCCTGCCGGCCGACTCCGCGGCGGCCTGTCCGGCGTCGCCGCCAAGATGCGAGTCGAGGTTGATGGCCCTCAGCACGGCGCGGCCGGCTCGAATCTCGACCACGGTTATGGAGCCGAGACCGAAGTCGAAGTTCCAGAAATGCTCGGGCTCGAGTCCGAGCAGGACGCAGGCCACGACCCGGAAGACCCCGCCGTGAGCGACGATGAGCGACCAGCGGCGGGTGTCGGCGCTACCGTCCCCGTAGCCGAGGACCTGATGCCGATCTAAGGTCCCGGGCCTGGTGCCGACGGCCGTTTCGGTCAGCAGCAACGACAGGGCTGTCTCTACGCGGCGACGGACGTCCGCCAGCGGCTCGCCACCCGGGGCATGGAACCTCTCCGGCCACCGCCGCCAGCGGGCCAGCGAGTCTCCGAAGCCGGCGGCGATCTCCTGCTCGGTCAGACCCTCCCACGAGCCCTGGGCGATCTCGGAGAATCCGGCATCCTCACGGAGTGGCGGAGTTGGGCGTCCAGCAGCGGCCATCTCCTCAACGACGAGCTCGGCGCTTCGGCGCGCACGTCCCAGCTGCGAATGGACGATGGCAAAGGGCGAAGCGTTGGGGATCGGCAGCGGCGGATCCGCGGCCGGAGCCGCAAGGCGCCGCCCTGCGCGCCGGGCCTGCTCCTCGCCGAGCGCAGTCAAAGGCGCTTCCATCGCACCTTGAAAACGTTTCTCGACGATGAACTGGGTCTGGCCGTGGCGGAGCAGAACCAGGACGGCGTCCAGGCCGGCGGGGATGACCTGAGCGGCCCCGGAGGGCCGCTCAGCGTCGAGAGACTGGGAGTTCACCGTTCCGTGGCGGCGTGGATCGACCAGACGTCCAGCACCGCCGGATGGTTCTTGATCTGCGCCACGACCGCGTCGGTCACCTCGTCGTCGACGGCCAGGAGCATCAGGGCGGTCTTGCTGGCAGCGTTCCGGGCAAGAGTCATGGAGCTGATGTTGATCTCGGCCTCGCCGAGGATCAACCCGATCCGGCCCATGGTTCCGGGCTTGTCCTGATGGCGCGTCACCACCATCTGCGGCGTCGGGGCCATGTCGAGCCAGTTGTCGTCGATGCGCACGAGCCGCGGCTCGCCGTTGGCGATGGTCCCGCCGATTATGGTGCTGCCCTTGTCGCCCGAAACGGTGAGGGTGACCATCGACGCGAACGAGCCCGCATCGTGGGTCTTGCGCTCGTCGACGGTCAGGCCGCGGTTCTTGGCCAGGAACCCGGCGTTGATGAGGTTGACCCTCTCCGTTGTCGCCTCCTCGAGGATGCCGCGCAGGGCGGCGGCAGTGAGCTGAGAGGCGTCGTGCTCGGCCAGGTCGCCGGCTACATCGACGGTTAGCGTCTTGACCCCGCCGCGGAGGTACTGAGCGGCGATTCGGCCCAGGATCACCGTCAACGGCAGGTACGGGGCGATGGCGCGTGAAGTCTCCGGAGTCAGCAGGGGAGCGTTGACCGCGTACCGAGCGGACCGGCCCGCCAGGACGTCGACGACCTGCTCGCAGGCCTCCTCGGCCACTCGCAGCTGCGCCTCCGCGGTGAGGGCGCCGAGATGAGGCGTCAGGACGGTGTTCGGCGCGGAGAGAAGTGGGTTGTCCGCTGCGGGCGGCTCGGTCTCGTAGACGTCGATCGCGGCGCCGGCGACCTTGCCGTCCTTGAGAGCCTGAGCCAGTGCCGCTTCGTCATACACGCCACCGCGGGCGACGTTGATGAGCATGACTCCGGGCTTGAGCTTGCCGATGTTGTCGGCGTTGATGATGCCCCTGGTGGCTTTGTTGAGGGGCACATGGACGGTGATCACGTCCGCGGTGGCGATGATGTCGTCCACCTCCGCGAGGGTCACGCCGTGGAGGGCGGCCTGTTCTGCGGTCACGAACGGGTCGTAGCCGATGACCTCCATTTCGAGGCCGCGAGCCCGGTCGGCCACAGCCTGGCCGATCTTGCCCAGACCGATGATGCCGAGGGTGCGGCCGCGAAGCTCAACCCCGGTGAAGGAGCTGCGCTTCCACTCACCGCGGCGCATCGACGCATCCGCGGCGGCGGTCTTGTGTGCCAGGGCGAGCATCAAGGTGATCGTCTGCTCTGCCGCGGATACCGTGTTGCCGGTGGGTGCGTTGACGACGACGATGCCGGCCTTTGTGGCGGCCTCGAGATCGACATTGTCGACACCGACACCGGCCCCGCCGATGACGATCAGGCGCGTGGCGTGGGCCAGGATGTCGGCCGTGACTTTGACCTGGCTTCGGACCAGCAGAGCGTCGTAGTCGCCGATGATCTCGGCGAGCTGCTCGGGCGTGAGCCCGATCTTCTCGTCGACATCGTGATGGGCGCGGAGGATCTCGAGTCCCTGCTTGGCCAGGGGCTCGGCAACGAGGATCTTCATCGGTGGTTCCTTACTTCGCCAGGCCGAGGGACTTGAGCGCGGCAACCTGAGCCGCGGCCACAGCCGCTCCTGGGGTGACGGGGCGGTCCAGCTCGATCAGCGTCTGCTCGAGAACCGCGATGGCATTGAGAATCGCCGGGATCGTGACGTGGCCCATGTGCCCGATGCGGAAGATCTTGCCCTTGAGAGCGCCCTGCCCGCCGGCCACGACCAGGCCGAGCTTGCGAAGCTTGCCGTTGAACGTCTTCCACTCGAGTTCTTCGGGGATGTATGCGCCGGTGACGGTGTCGGACGCGAACTTCGGGTCGGCCAGCAGCTTGAAGCCCAGGGCAGTGAGGCCGGCGCGGACGGCGGCACCGACGGCGGCGTGACGTCGCCAGATTTCAGCCTGGCCCTCCTGCTCCAGCAGGTTCAAGGCTACGTCCAGCTGGAACATGACGGCGACGGCCGGGGTCCAGGGCGTCTGACCCGATTCGGCGCTCGTCTTGTGGGCGACGAGGTCGAAGTAGAACTTCGGCATCCTGGCGGTCGCCGCCGCTTCCCATGCCCGCTGGGAGACCGACACGAACACGAGTCCGGGCGCGACCATCCATGCCTTCTGTGACCCGCTCACGACGACATCAAGGCCCCACGCGTCCGTCTCGAACGGAACGGCGCCGAGACCGGAGATCGCGTCGACAAGGATAAGGGCGTCCGGCGCCGCTGCGCGGACGGCGGCGGCCAGGGCCTCGATCGGGTTCGTCACGGCGGTGGAAGTCTCGTTCTGCGTCATCAGAACGGCCTTCCAGGGGCCGCCGGCCTTGAGAGCATCGGTGACCTTGGCAGGGTCGGCCGCGGTGCCCCAGTCGAAGGCGAGTTTGGTGACGTCGGCGCCGTAGACGGTCGCAATCTTGGCGAAACGGTCGCCGAACGCGCCGATGGTGACCGCCAGGACCTTGTCACCCGGGGAGAGGAAGTTGACGATCGCCGCTTCGAGGCCGCCGGTGCCGGCTGCGGTCACGATCAGAACTTCGTTCTCAGTCCTGAAGTTGGTCTTGAGCCGGGCGACGATGCTGTTCTGCAGGACGGCGAACTCCGGACCGCGATGGTTGACCATCTGGCGGGCGCCAGCCTCGCGAACTGCGTCGGGCAGCGACGTCGGGCCGGGGATGCGGAGGTTGGGCTCGAAGCGGTTCACGGTCCACCTTTGTACGGTTCGGGATGCCGCGGAATATAGCCTCCTGTTGCCGGCGGGACCATTGTGGTATATATGACCGCATATGCAAAGGCGCACAACGATCCTCATTGACTCGGACCTGCTCGAGAAGCTGGACCGTTTCGCCGCGCGGAATGGCGTCACCAAGACGTCGGTTCTGACGGCGGCCGTCGACTCGTATCTCGACCTGCACGACACCACGCCAGACCTCTCGTTCGTGGCCGTCGGACGCAGCGACCACGGGCGTCTTTCGCTGGATGGCCGGTCCATCGCGCGCCGTGAGGCCGGCATGCGGCCCGGCCCGGACGAGTTCTAGACCGTGGCCGTGCTACTCGATTCCAGCGCGGTTCTGGCGGCGGCCGACCAATCGGACCTGAACCATAAGGCCGCGGTTGCCTGGTTCGGCCAGGTCAACGAGCCGCTCATGATCGGGGCCTTGACGCTCGGCGAGCTCGACCTGCTGCTGCAACGGGAGCTCGGGCTTGGGGCGACATTCGCGTTGCTCAAGTCGATCGGCAGTGGCGCCGTCAAGGTCGTCGCCCCCACCACGGCGGACTTGATCCGGGCCACCGAGCTGATGCGCGAGACCACTGAGTATCGTCCCAGGCTCACGGACGCGGTGCTGGTGGCTACCGCCGAGCGCCTTGGGGTCACGCGAGTAGCCGTGTTCGACCGCCCGCCGCTGGCGATATTCCGCCCCAGGCATGTGCGCGCGCTGGAACTCGAGCCCTAGCTCCGACCCGGGTTCATCGGACCGAAGTCAGACGCGGACGAGGTCCTGAACCGCGATCTCGGCACCTTCCTCGCTACGAACGATTCGCAACGAGACTCTCGAACCGTCGACTCGGACAAGCGGTACGCCGGCTGGCGGCTCGGCCTGTGGCGAGAGCGCAGGGCTGACCTTGGTGAGCATCGCGAGGATGACGTCGAAGGGCTGCGATGTCCGACGCTCGACGATCTCGGCAATGCGGACAGGGTCGTCCGCAACCTTGCTGATCCGGGCACGGTCGAGGCGCGGCCACAGGAGCATGGCGCGTTCGAGATAGCAGGATGTGGTCGGCCGCACGGAGCGGCGCGCTACCTTCGAAGCCGGCGGCGCCGGACGTTGCACAGGTCCCCGGAACGATCCGTCTGCGCCGACGAGGGGCGCGAGAGCGTGCGCTCGTGACATGGCTTTCCCCGTGCATGCAAGGGAGGACGCAACGGAGTATTCGGCAGGCTTGGGTGAATCTGTACCGGCGGCAGCGGCCGGGTTGTCTCAGATTCATTGCATCCCGGAAGCCATCCGACTGCCTCGCGCTTCTTGCGCGAGATCCTCGCTCTGGGTGCCCGCTTCCGAGTGGCAGACGCTGCTCGAGTCAGCCCAACAACGTCCAAGGTGAGGCTGCTCGCGAAGCCGGCGGCGGGCAATACCTCGGTCGGGTAGGCCCGATCGGCGAATGGACCCGGGCGCCGAGTGGGGGCGGCCCGGAGCTGCCCGAGGCGGCCCGGAGGTCAGCCGTCGGCGTCCTTGCGCTGCTCATCGGACAGCCGTTTGATGCTCTCGCGGCGCCGGCGCATTCCCTCGGAGCCGGCCGCCATCGGGTCACCGGCCGGTGCTCCCTCGACAGGCGTCTTGCGGCGACGGGGCACCGACCGTCCTTCCCTCAAACGGTCGAGTCGTTCGCCGATCTTGACCTCAGCGCCGAGATCCCCCGGAAAGTAATAGCGACGACCGGCAAGCTTGTCGGGCAAGTACTGCTGCCCGATGTCGTCGCCCTCGAAATCGTGAGGGTAGAGGTAGCTCCGCCGGCCCGCCCCGCTCGAGCGCAGGTGCGCCGGAACCGGCAGCGAGCCGTTGGCCAGAACATCCGCCATCGCGGCGAAGTAGCCCCGGCCGACGGCGTTGCTCTTGGTCGTCACGGCCAGCATGACCGTCGCTTCCGCAAGAGCGTACTGAGCCTCCGGCAAGCCAACCCAGTCCAGGGCCCGGGCGGCGGCGACGGCTACGTCGAGGGCTCGCGGATCGGCCAGGCCTACATCCTCGGAGGCGAGGATGATCAAGCGGCGGGCGATGAACCGGGGATCCTCGCCGGCGGCGATCATCGACGCCAGCCAGTACAGCGCCGCATCGGGGTCGTTGCCGCGGACGCTCTTGATGAACGCGCTGACGGTGTCGTAGTGGCCGTCGCCGGCCCGGGCGTAGGCGGGGGCCCTCTGGTGAACCGCGGCCTCGACCTCTTCAAGGCGCGGCGAGACGCGTCCGTCGGCATCCCGAATCCCCTCCGAGTCGGCGATGGCGACTGCCCCCTCGAGCACGTTCAGAGCCTGCCGGGCGTCACCCGCGGACAGTCCCACAAGATGCTCGAATGGTTCGTCGGCGAGAGCGACCCCTCCGGCCGGCCCAAGATCGCCGGCCAGACCGCGTTCCGGGTCCGCTAAGGCGCGCCGGACGACTTCGCCGACCTGTTCGTCGGTGAGTGGCTCGAGGCGAAAGACGCGCAGCCGCGATAGCAGGGCCGAGTTGACCTCGAAGTAGGGATTCTCTGTGGTGGCCCCGACCAGAGTGACGGTCCCGTCCTCGACGTGAGGCAGCAGCGCGTCCTGCTGGGCCTTGTTGAATCTGTGGATCTCATCGATGAATAGCAGCGTCTGGTGGCCGTTCAGGGCAAGCCGTTCCCGCGCCTCTGCCACCAGGGCCCGCACTTCGGCGACGCCGCTCATCACTGCCGAGATCGTCACGAGTCTCGCGCCGGCGGCATCGGCGAGAACGCGCGCGACGCTCGTCTTGCCGCTCCCCGGCGGGCCCCACAGCAACAGGGACCCAAGCCTGCCGCTGTCCAATGCCCGCCGCAGCGTCCCGCGGGCGCCGATCAGCTGCTCGTGCCCGACCACTTCATCGAGTGTGCGGGGGCGCATCCGGGCTGCCAGCGGCTGGCGCCCCGGGGGCGGCACGAAGGCCGGTTGCTGAACGCCCGTATCGGTGTGAGGCTGCGCATTGGACCGCCGCGTTGCCATGGGCCGATGCTACAGGCTGGCCGGCCTCTCGTCTGCGACGTTGGCGCCTGCGGCGCAGTGTCTGGCGTCGAACCGGCGCATCTTGCTTGCATCATTGCTCCCCGGGTTATGTACGATCCTCCACGTGCCAAACCTCAACCTCAGCCGCATCCGGCGCGCCGCGCCGGCCGACCTCGGCGGAGGTCGGACAGTGGCCGGAGGCGACGACGTGTCCGCCGTCCAGGGCGTCATCGACGCGATCGATGCGCTTGTCGTCGTGGCGTCGCCCGACTGCACCCTCCGCATCTGGAACCGGCTGTGCGACGCGACTTCCGGGGTGGCGTTATCAGAAGTGACGGGCAAGTCCCTCTGGACGGTCATGAAACTGCGTCCAAGCACGCGGACTGTTGCCCAGGCTGCTTTCGACAGGCTGATTTCCGGATCGGATCCCGGTGCCGAATTTGTGTCCCAATGGCTGCGCAAGGACGGACGCAGGGCCCGAATCTCGTGGACGGCCCGGATGCTGGTGATGCCCGACGGCCGGGAGTTCGTGATCGCCACCGGATCGGAGGCCACGCGCGGCCGTAAGGTCGTCCGGGACATGGCCGAGAGCGAGTCGCGGTTCGAGAAGCTGCTCGAGTTGCTGCCGGACCCCGTCGTCGTCCACCAGAACGGAATGCTCGTCTTCGCCAACCGGGCAGCGATGGAGATGTACGGAGGCAGGACCTTCGAGGAGTTCGCCGCGCGGCCCATGGTGGAGCGGGTGGCTCCGGAAAGCCGGGCGTTCATCGCTCAGCGGGTCGCCCGAATGCGCACGCTCGGTGTAACTGAGCCGCTGGCTGTGGAGACTCATCTCAAGATGGACGGGACGCCGTTCCAGGTTGAGGTGATGGCCGCGCCGGTGACCTTCAACGGCCGACCCGCGATCGAGGTGATCGTGCGGGATATGACGGCCCGTAACGAAGCTGCGGCAGCGCTGCAGACCAGCGAGGCGTGGGTTCGGGCGGTCTTCGAGCAGTCGGCGCTCGGCATGGTGCTGGTCGACAAGGGCGGCCGGCCCGTCGAGGCGAACCCCGCCTTCGAGCGGCTGCTGGGCTACGAGACCTCCGAGCTCCGCCACATGACCGTGTCCGACTTCACTCACCCCGTCGACATCGAGCCGTCGCTACGGCAGATCGCCGAGCTATTTGGCGGCCTCAACGACGGGTTTGGCATGGAGAAGCGGTACATCTCCAAGGGCGGGAGACAGATCTAGGCCCGCGTTCATGTCTCGCCGGTGCGCGAGGGATCGGGGCCCCCACTGCTGGCCGTCGCGACGGTGGAGGACATTACCAAGCACCAGGCTCTCGAGGAGCAGCTACGGCAAGCCTCCAAGATGGAGGCGCTGGGCCGTCTCGCAGGGGGCGTGGCCCATGACTTCCGCAACCTGCTGACCGTCGTAAACGGCTACGCCGAGCTGCTGGCCACTTCTCTGGAGGGCGACGAGCGCGCCGCAGATGCGCTGGAGATTCGGCGAGCCGGCGCTCGAGCCACGGAACTTACGGCCCAGCTGCTGGCCTTCGGGCGGCGCAGCGACCGAGCCGTGGAGCCGATCGACATCAACAGCCGCATCGAGGCGCTCGTTCCGATGCTGCGGCGTCTTCTGGGCGAGGACATAGAGCTTACGGTCGACCTGGACCGGTCGTTGGGGGCCGTCGAGGCGGACCCGAGCCAGCTCGATCAGGTCGTCATGAACCTGGTCGTGAACGGCCGTGACGCCATGCCGAGCGGCGGCTCCCTATCTCTGATCACGTGCAACCCCGGATCGGACGGCCCCTTCGACGCCCGGCCGGCGACGGGATGGGCGCGCCTCGAGCTCGCGGACTCCGGGTTCGGGATGGAGCCGGAGGTGCTCGAGCACATCTTCGAGCCGTTCTTCACCACCAAGAGCCTGGGCCAGGGGACGGGCCTTGGTCTCGCAACGGTCTACGGCATCGTCCAACAGATGGCCGGTCAAATCAGGGTCGAGTCGGCCATCGGCGTTGGGTCGCGGTTCATCGTCGACCTGCCGCTGTGCGCGGCGCCGGTTGCTCCGGCCAGCCCCAGCGTCGGTGGTGCCGATTCGGTCCGTCGAGCCGGCGAAACAGTTCTTCTCGTGGAGGACGAACCATCGGTCCGGGAGTTCTGCAAGCGGGCCCTGGCTGCCGAGGGATTTGAGGTTCACGTCGCCGGACCGCACGACGCCCTGGAAATCGCAGGTCGGCTCGGAAATAGGCTGGACATCCTGGTAACCGACGTCGTCATGCCGGACCTTGACGGCCCGACAATCGCCGCGGCATTACGCTCGCGGCGGCGCGACCTCAAGGTGATGTTCATGTCGGGCTACCCGAGAGATCGCGAGGATGACCTCACGGGTGCGGCGGCAGAGGGGATGATTCTGGCGAAGCCCTTCTCTCCGCGCCAGCTGTGCGACGCGGTCAGACGGGTGTTAGACCGGCCGGTGAACCCGAACTGACCGGCGTGGCCGTAAGGCCGGCTAGCCGATCGTGACCACGTGGGCGACGTCGATAAGGACGAACAGAACGGCCATCAACCCGACCATCAGTCCGCCGACCAGGACGATACGGCGAACGTCTCGGACGACGTAGGCGTATTCCTCTGCGGCCTTGACGGCGAGCAAGCCTTGACCGCCCGGCCGTCCGGGGCGGGCCGACGATGTCGACTGGAGGTCGCGGGTGCGGGCCCGGCCTGCATCGGCGGCTCGCTCCTGGGCGACGATCTGAGACTCGAGCTCAGCGGCTCGAGCTTCTTCGGCGGCGGATAGCGCTCCGCCGGAACGGGCGGCTTGCGACTGCGGCCGGGCGGAACTGTGTCCGCCGCCATGCCGCTGGCCAGGTCGATTCGATCCACGATTGCGCTTGGCCATGGTCTGCGAGAGGCCTCCGTATTCGTTGAGTCATCGTATGGACGCTGCGCCTGCGCGTCCGGTTGTCGATCCCGTCATAGCTTTCGCTCGTATCGGAGAATAACATCCCGGTCCCTCGTTCAGATTGGCCGGGCCGGAGGGCCCCGTGCGCCTTCTCGCTTCCGGCTGGTAGACTCCGGTGCGATTGAGCGGAGGTTTTTGTGGACTCGATAACCAACAACTTGGCGGCCATCATCCTTGTGCTGGCGGGATTGTGTTTGGTCGGAATGATGATCTTGCTGACAACGCAGGTCAGCAGCCTGCGGCATCGGATTGATCTGCTTACCGGCGGTGTTGAGGGCGGCGACCTTGAGGCGGTCCTTGGGGAGCACCTCGAGACTGTTCACCAGGTAGGTGCGGACCTCGATGAACTATCGGCCAGGATGGCCGTTGTCGAGAGCGGCGCGCGACATCACTTCTCCAAGGTGGGCTTGATCCGTTTCAACCCATTCCCGGATACAGGCGGCAACCAGAGTTTCGCCCTGGCCCTTCTGGACGAATCCGACAACGGCGTCGTCATCAGCAGCCTTCACTCGAGAACCGGGACCCGCATCTACGGCAAGTCCGTGGTCGGCGGCAAGGCCGACACTTCGCTCTCCACCGAGGAGCAGGAAGCCGTCGACGAGGCTCGCTCGAGGAGGCCGGCTCAGCCCGTCGCTCCCTCTCGATCCGCGGCCGTCGCTCGAGCGGCAGTCCCGGCTGCGAGGCCGGTGGCGTCGCAGCCGCCCGCCGGAACCGTGGCAGTCCCCGCCAGGGTGGCCCGGCCGGCTCCAGCCCCAACAGCCGCGTCGGCTGAGGAAAACAGCGTGAGGCCGACGGTATCTCGAGCCAAGGGCCAGGAGAAGCCGGTCGATCTGTCGGTTCCCGTCGACGAGGCCGAGGTCGATCCCGAGAAAGTCGTCCGCAAGCCGGGTCAGCGCTAGCCCAGCCCATCGACCGGGGCCACCTTCGTGACACGTGAGTTGTCACTGCGGTCGGCTAGCCTGTCGAGATGACGCGTCCGAGTCGAAGGGCAACCGC
>Ga0182019_10001334_pt1 | contig 12554 bp, 9 predicted proteins | sample 812E2MmetaG_FD_120483 | JGI IMG/M metagenome (GOLD analysis project Ga0182019, IMG submission 120483) | Permafrost microbial communities from Stordalen Mire, Sweden - 812E2M metaG | ecosystem: Environmental > Terrestrial > Soil > Wetlands > Permafrost | place: Sweden: Stordalen | collected...
ATGCGCCTGCGGCTCCCGACTGTCCGGATCGACCGGCGCTGACGCCGCCCCGAACCCCTCCCCTGACGCTCCGATCGCCTGCAAGCGATGCGGCCGCGTGTTCGCCTTCAACCCGGCTGCCGGCTCGCTTATGGAGCGGCCCGCACCGAGCACAGGAGTCTCAGCATGATCCCGCCCGCGCGCCCCGATCTCGGCCCTGAGGAGATCGCCGCCGTTTCCGAAGTACTGAACAGCGGCATGATCGCCGGGGGTCGCAGGGTCGCCGAGCTGGAGGAGCGCTGGGCGGCCTTCTGCGGCGTCAAACATACGATCGCCATGGCCAACGGCACCGTCGCTCTCATGTCCATCTTCGCCGGTCTTGGCCTCGGTCCCGGCGACGAGGTCATCACCGTCTCACACACCTTCAACGCCACGGTCAGCTCGATTCTGTTCACAGGGGCGTCGCCCGTTTTCATCGACATCGAGCCGGACACGTACCTGATGGACGCGGGCCGGATCGAGGCCGCGATCACGCCACGAACCCGGGTCATCTGCCCGGTCAGCCTCTTCGGCATCGTCGCCGACATGGACGCCATCCAGGCCATCGCCGATCGCTACGGCCTGACCGTCGTTGAGGACGCCTGCCAGGCTCACGGCGCCATGTATCGCGGCCGTCGCGCCGGAAGCTTCGGCTACGCGGCCTTCAGCCTGTACGGCACCAAGAACATGACCACGGGCGAGGGCGGCTTCGTCACCACCAACGACGACCGACTGGCCGACTGGATCAAGCTCTATCGCAACCAGGGCATGCGGGAGCGCTATCACCACGAGATCCTCGGCTACAACTTCCGCATGACTGACATCGCCGCCGCGATCGGCCTCGTCCAGCTCGACAAACTGGAGCGGAACACGGCCCGCCGTCAGAGGATCGCCCGGCGCTACGACGACGCCTTCGCCGATTTGCCGGTTCAACTGCCGACCTGCCCCGCGGGCCGAACGCACGTCTATCACCAGTACACCCTCGGCGTCGGCTCGGCCCGCGACGAGATTGTGGCCGAGATGAAGGACGCCGGCGTCATCTGCGGCATTTACTATCCGATCCCGTGCCACCGCCAGGCCTACGTCATGGAACTGGGCATCGAGGCGGACCTGCCGAATACGGATGCGGCCGCGGCGGGCAGCTTGTCGCTGCCCATATACCCCGGCCTGACCGAGGCCGAGCAGGACCAGGTCATGGCGGCCCTACGCGCGTCGGTCTTGCGCCACGCCGTCGCGGCTGGCGACCCTTCATGACGGCGCGCCTCCGGCTCGGTCTGGCCGGGCTGGGCTCGATGGGTCGCAACCACCTTCGCGTCATCTCCAACCACCCCGACGCCACGCTCGCCGCCGTCGCGGACCCCGATCCAGCCGCTCTCGAGGCCGCAGTCTCCCAAACTGGAGCGAGGGGCTTCGCGGATCCTCTGGCGATGATCGCCGAGGCCGAAATAGACGGCGTCGTAGTAGCCGCGCCCACCACGGCCCACCTCGCCCTGGCGCTGGCAGCAATAAGGCGCGGCCTGGGCGTCCTGGTCGAGAAGCCGCTGGCGGCCACCGTCGAAGATGGGCTCGCCATCGTGGCCGCCGCCCGCAAGCGGAACGTCCGCGTGCAGGTAGGACACGTGGAGCGGTACAACCCCGCCGTAATGGAGATGGGCCGTCTGCTGCGCGCCGGCTGGCTGTCCACGATCTACGCCATCACCAGCCGCCGCGCGGGCCCCTTCCCGGCCCGCATCCGCGATGTGGGCGTGACCGTGGACCTGGGCACTCACGACGTGGACATGCTGTGCTGGATCGCCGGCGAGCGGCCCGTCCGCGTCTACGCCGAAACGGCCCAGCGACTGCATGCCAGACACGAGGACCTGACCTTCGGGCTGATGCACTTCCCGTCCGGCGCCACGGGGTTCATGGACGTCGACTGGCTCACGCCCGCCAAGCGCCGCAGCCTCGTGGTCGTCGGCGAAGAGGGCATGTTCGAGCTCGACTACCTGACTCAGAGGCTGAGCTTCACTCGCTCCAACGTCGAGCGGCCGCAAATGATCGGCGGCTACGCCACCACCTTCACCGGCGACGTAGCCGAGATCCCGATCCAGAACGTGGAGCCGCTGCGTGCCCAGCTCAACGAGTTCGTGCGCGTCCTGCGCACTGGCGAGCAGCCCTATGTCGACGGCGTGGACGGACTGTGGGCAGTCGCCATCGCCAACGCTCTGCTGACCGCCGCCGCCGAGGGCCGCCCTGTCGATCTCTCCGACCTTCCTTCGAGGCTAGCAGCCGAATGACTATCGTCTCCCGTCCTACGCGTATCGTCAGCTTCCTCGGCGGTTCGATCAATCCGCCCGCCAACCTCTGCACTCACCGGACCCCGAGATCGGTGAAACCCTGGCGGGCCGTGCCCGGAACGGTCGGCCGGGCCGTCGTAGTGGGCGCGGGCAAGATGGGCCTGCCGCTGGCCGTCCAGTTCGCTCGCCACGGCTGGAAAGTGACCGCGGTCGATGTGAACCCCGATGTCGTGGCCGCCATCAACGAAGGCCGGTCCCATGTCGCCGAGGAGCCCGGACTGGCCGAGGGAGTGGCCGAGGTTCACGCCGCGGGTCGCCTGCACGCCGCGGCCGATGCCGCCGCCGCCGTCCGCGACGCGGACGTTGCGGTGCTGATCGTGCCGGTCATGCTCGACGACGCCCAGCAGCCGGACTACCGCTACATGGACTCCGCCGTCGACTCCATCTCCGGCGGCATACACCCCGGCGTCACGGTCATCTTCGAGACCACGCTACCCGTCGGCGACACGCGCGGTCGGTTCGCTCCCAGACTCGAGGCAGCCACCGGGCTCAAGGCCGACACGGACTTCTTCGTGGCATTCTCGCCGGAGCGTCTCTACTCCGGAGCCGTGTTCGCCAACCTGTCGACCTATCCCAAGCTGGTCGGCGGCATTGGGCCGGAATCCGGACGGCGAGCGGCCAACTTCTACGACTCCGTCCTGGACGCCGAGATCGTGAAGATGAGCTGCGCCGAAGCGGCCGAGTTCAGCAAGATCGCCGACACGACCTACCGCGACGTCAACATCGCCCTCGCCAACGACTTCGCCCTCTACGCCGACCGCGTCGGAGTCGACATCCAGGAGGTCATCGACGGCGCGAACAGCCAGCCGTACTCGCACATCCATCAGCCCGGCATCGGCGTCGGCGGCCACTGCATCCCGGTCTATCCTCACCTGCTTCTGAGCCGCGCCCCCGACCTCGAGGTCGTGGCCGTCTCGCGCCGCACCAACGACGCGCAGGTCGGCAACGCCATCAAGTCGCTCGAAACGCGCCTGGGCGGCCTGGACGAAGTGCCGATCCTGGTTCTCGGCCTGACCTATCGCGAGAACGTCAAGGAGCTCGCGTACTCCCGGGCCCTGCCGTTGATCGAGCGGCTCTCGTTCCACGGCGCCGACGTGTCCGCGTACGACCCCCTCCTTTCCGCCGAGGAAATCGAGCGCAATTGCGCGACCCCGTATACGTGGGGTCGGCCCGCGCCGTTCCGGGCGATCGTGACCCAGACCGCCGACAGGCTGTGGGAGGAGATCGACCTGTCGCTCTTCCCCGACCTCGAGTTGATCCTCGACGGGCGGAACAGCCTGCGCGGTATCGACCTGCCGGCCCGTGTCCGGTACGTCGGCATCGGCGTTCAGGACGCGACGAGGCGCCGATCGCCCGACGCCTCCGCCTCGAGCTAACGGCCGACCATGCGGATCGTCAGCGTCGTCGGAACGCGACCGCAGCTGATCAAGGCCGCCGCGCTCCAGCCCGTCCTTCGCCGAAGCCACGCTGAGACATTCGTGGACACCGGCCAGCATTACGACGACGCGATGGCCGGCGACTTCTTTGCGGAGCTGGGGCTGGCCCGGCCCGATCACATCCTGGGGATCGGCGGCGGCGGGCACGGCGACCAGACCGGCCGGATGCTCGTCGCTCTGGAGCCGCTGCTACGGGACGTTGCGCCCGACGCAGTCCTCGTCTACGGCGACACCAACTCAACTCTGGCAGGGGCGCTGGCGGCGGCCAAGCTGGACATCCCCGTCGCTCACGTGGAAGCCGGCCTGCGGAGCTTCGACCGACGCATGCCCGAAGAGCTCAATCGCGTGGTGTCCGACCGCCTGTCGCGCTGGCTCTTCGCGCCTACTCCGGCCGCCGTTGCGAACCTGGCTGCCGAGGGAATCGACTCCGGCGTCCTCGAAGTCGGCGACCTGATGCTCGACCTTGCCGCCCGCGTTTCAGAGGAGATGCGCGACCCGGCCGTCCTGGAGCCCATCGCCGAGCGACTCGGGGTCGCGCTGGCGCCAGGCCGCTTTCTGTTCGCCACGGTCCACCGGGCCGAGAACCGCGATCCGGCCGCAATGGCCAGATGGTCGGCGCTGCTGGCCGCCGTCGCCGCTCCCGATCGAAGTGTAGTCCTGGCGCTCCATCCCGGAACCAGAGCCGCCCTCGAAGCTGCGGAAATCGTCCTCCCCGGCGGAGTAGTTGCCGTAGACCCGCAGGGCTATCGGACGTCACTTGCGCTGCAATTGCACGCCGCCGCCGTACTGACCGACTCGGGCGGCGTCCAGCGCGAATCGACCTGGCTGGGGGTTCCATGCCTGGTTCTCCGAACGACGACCGAATGGGTCGAGACCGTCGGCGGCGCCGGGAGCTCGGCCGTGCTGGTCGGCCTCGACAGCGATGCCGCCCTGCGCGAGCTCGCCGCTCGCGCGCCACTGGCTCGAACGGTCGAGCAGGCCGTCGAACGCGCCCGGAGCCTGCATCTGACGGGCTCGGGCGCGGCTGAGCGCATCTCCACGGCCATGACCTCCGCCTCGTTGCCCTCGGCCGCCCTGACCGCCGCCGCCGCAGGAGTCCGGAGGTGACCGCGACCGCGCGGCGCCGGCCGATCTGCATGATCGTCCACGCCTACTACGAAGAGGATCCTCGCGTTCGGCGTGAGGCCGAGACTCTCGTGGCCGCCGGCTGGGAAGTGGACGTATACGGCCTGCGCCGGCCGGGCGAGGAATCGACGGCCGTGGTCGCGGGCGTGAACCTGCGCCGTCTGCCGGTGGGCAGGCATCAGGGAGCCGGCCTGCCGGTCTATCTCGTCGAGTACGGAGCGTTCCTCGTTCGGGCGCTATGGGCCGTCACGCTCGCCCACCGCCAGCGGCGATACGCCCTGGTGGAGGTTCACTCGCTCCCGGACTATCTGGTCTTCGCGGCTTTACCCATCAAGATGTCGGGCGTTCCGGTGCTGCTGGACCTCCACGAGGCTATGCCGGAGTTCTTCCGGAGCCGGTTCCCAAAGGCGGCCAATCCGATCAGCTACCGGCTGCTGCTGCTCCAGGAGAAGGTGTCGATCGCCTTCGCGGACGAGGTCATGACGGTCAACGAGCCGCTGGCCGAGCGTCTGCGCGGCCTGGGCGTCAACCCGGACCGGCTCACCGTGATACTCAACAGCCCTGACCTGGAGCTATTCGATCCGAGCGCTCACCCCCGCCGCGAGTTCATGGCGGACGGCACGCTCCGCATCGTCTACACCGGTGCCCTCACACCGACGTACGAGCTCGACGTGGTCCTGCGGGCGGTGTCGGATATCGCCCGGACCCGCCCGGACCTGCCGGTGAGCGCGACCTTCTACGGCCGCGGCGACGCCTTGCCTGCGCTGGAGGCGCTGGCTGCCGAGCTCGGCATCGCCGATCGCGTCAGCTTCCCGGGCCGCATCCCAATCGAGGACGTGCCGAGGGCCGTAGCCGGCGGCGACATTGGCGTCGCCCCTACGCGTCTCGACCCATTCACGGGCATGAGCTTGTCGACGAAGGTGCTGGAGTACGCGGCCATGGCGAAGCCGGTCGTGGCCTCGCGCCTGCCCACCGTCGAACGGTACTTCAGCCCGGACACGCTCTCGGTCTACGAGCCGGGGGACCCCGAGTCCCTCGCGTCAGTCATCCTGGGCCTCGTCGACGATGCTCCAGGCCGCCGCGCCCGCATCGATCGAACGCGGAAGCGCATAGACGAGTTGAGCTGGGCCCGCCAGGCCGAGGCCTACAAAGGGGTCGTGAATCGCCTCACCGCGAGACCTCGGAGCGCGAAGACCAGGCGGATTCCTCCACCGTGAGGCCCGGTCGATGGGCCGGGCCGGACGCGCAATCCCTGGCCCGCCGTTTCAGCAAGCGGAATGCGGTAGCATACGGCTCCGTTACCCCGGCGTGCCTCGCCGGTCGCACACGCACCAGGACGCGTAGATGACCTTCCACACAAGAGCGGCTCCCAAGCCCACACGCCGCCGAACCCGCCGCGACGACACCCGCCGAGCGATCTACATCACGCTCAGCTTCACGCTCGCCATCGCAGCCGCGCTGTCGCTGCTCGGTGGCGTCTTTGCGGCCAGCTGGTACAGCGACCATCTCGCGCCAATCGGTGCGGTCAGCGGCGAAGTCATCAGCAAGGACGACGTCCGGGCTCGCGCGAGTGTGGACCTGGCCCGCGACGACCGGCAGCTGGCCGACTACCAGAAGCTGCGGAACCAGGGGCTCATCACCACCGACGACTACAGCGCCCTGGAGACCAAGATCCAGACCGCCGAGGACCCGTCGACGATCTACAGCAACGCGCTAACGGAGCTGACCAACGAGGCGGAACTCCGGCAGTACGCGGCGAAGAACAACATCTCGATCTCCGATCAGCAGGTCGACGCTCAGATCCAGATCGACGCCACGATTCCCGAGATGCGCCACGTGGAGATCATAGGCGTGGCCACTAAGCCCACGCCGCCGGCCAGCGCGACAATCGCATCTGACTTCACCGCTGCCGAGGCCAAAGCCCAGGGCTATCTCAAAGAAATCCAGGGCGGCAAGAAATGGGGCGACGTCGCCACTGAGGCGGGTTCCACCGGGTCCGACTCCACAGGCAGCGTGGGCGACGTCGGTCTGATCACCAAGGACGCTCTCAACGTCGACCCGGACCTCGCCGACGCCATCTTCGCTCTGGCCAAGCCCAATGATATGACCACGGTCTTCAAAGGCACTGACGGGGCCTACCGCTTTGCCACGGTTACCAGCATCGTGCCCAAGTACGTCGACGCCGACTGGGAGAGCACGATCGACGCCAATTCCAACGCCGACCAGTACCGATCCCTGGCCCGCGCCGAAGCGACTCAGAAGGCGGTCCAGGACGCGATCGAGGCCAAGTACGTCAGCGGTCCCACGCTCCAGCGCCACGTTCTGGAGATTGCGATCGGGTCCGGCTACGGCCAGCCCGGCGACGGGGACGACGTCAAGATCAGCGTCCTCGTGTTCTCTCCGAACCACAGCGAGGCGGACGCCTCTGGCGTGGCCGTGACCGATCCCGCCTGGACGGATGCCAAGAGCCGTGCCGACGCGGCCGTGGCGACCCTGCGCGCAGATCCGTCCAAGTTCGCCTCGATGGCCGCCGACACGACGGTCAACGACGACAAGTACTGGAACACCAGCAACGGCGACATCCCCTGGATCTCGAGCGACCTGTTCAACGCGCAGACTCAGAGCGGCCAAACGGGCCTTGGGCTGACCAACGTGCAGGCCGCGGTTTTCGCTTCCGGCCTGACCCCCGGCACGATCCTCGACCCGATCCAGGAAACCTCGCAGGGCTATGTAGTCGTCCTGTTCCAGGGTCGGCGCCCGGCCCCCGACCAGCGCGTTGCCGATGCGCTGCTCATGATCAACGCCGGGACCGATTTCGTCACCGAGGCGACACAGGCCTCAGAGGCGCCTGAGGCCTCCACCGGCGCCGACCTGGGCTGGGTCTCGCCGTACATGCTCACGAACGACCAGCAGAACGCCATCCTTCAGACTCCGGTCGGCGGCGTCAGCAACATCGTGAACAGCAACGGCTACTACATCTACAAGGTGATCGACCAGCAGACCAGGACGCCCGACGCGGCCCAGCAGGCCAGGCTGAAGAACGTCGTCTTCAAGAACTGGCTCAGCGAGCTCCAGGCGAACGCGCTCGTCTGGACAGACTCGGCGGCTCTGACCGCAATGGCCCCTGCGACACCCTCGCCGTAGCCGCGCAGGATCGGTGCTCGACGCATTCGTCGCCGAGGCTCGGATCCGCTGGGGACTCGATCCAGCGGCCGGCCTTCAGATTGCGACCCCTGAGCGGCTGACGGGCACGCCCGTCGAGCCTTCGCGGCCGCTGCTGCTCGTGCCGGCGGTCCTGCTCCGCGTCGGGGAGGCGGCAGAGGTTGTGGATCCGCCACTCCCAGGCCGGCATGCGGCGGTCGAGCGCGGGGCCGTGACAGTGCTGCAGCGCCTCTACCCGGCGGATCACGTTGTGGGCCGTATCGGCGCGGCCGAGACCACGACCGTAGCCGACCTGGACGAGGCGGCGCTGACGACGCCCCTCTACCTGTCTCCACTCGCTCCAGAGCTGGCCCTGGCAAGTCCCTGGGCCCTGCCCTGGATCGTCAATCGGCTCCGCCAGCCCGATGGCTGCCCGTGGGATCGCGAGCAGACGCACGCGTCGCTCAAGAAGCATCTGCTCGAGGAGGCGTACGAGGTCTACGACGCGCTGGACGCCGGGGCCACACCCGAGCTGGCGGGAGAGCTCGGCGACCTGTACCTTCAGATCGTCCTCCATGCCCAACTCGCTGCCGAGGCCGGCGTTTTCGACATGACCGACGTCGAGGAGAAGATCAGCCGGAAGATCGTCCACCGCCATCCGCACGTTTTCGGCGACGCCCAGGTCGAGACCGCGTCCGACGTGAACCGCCAGTGGGAGCAGATCAAGCGGGCGGAGCGCGAGGACAAAGCCGCCGGCGTTGCCGGGGCTGAGGTCCGCAGCGCCCTCGACGGCATCTCGCCGTCCATGCCGGCGCTTGCCGCGGCGCAGGAGATGCAGGAACGGGCCGCCCACCTCGGCTACGACTGGCCGGAGATCGTCGGCATCCTCGACAAGGTCCAGGAAGAGCTGGCCGAGCTGGCCGCGGCCACGACCGACGAGGAGAGGCGTGAAGAGGTCGGGGACCTGTTGCTCGTCGTGGCGAACCTGGCCAGGCGCCACGACGTCGAAGCGGAGGGGGCTTTGCGGGCCGCGGCCGACAAGTTCCGGGACCGCTTCCGGCGCGTGGAACGAATGGCCCGCGAACGCCACGTCCAGCTTCGAGACCTCACTTTCGCCGAACTCGACGACTTGTGGGATGCTGCAAAGGCCGAAGCACGGGCCGAGGCCGCGGACCGCCAGACGGCGGCGCGCGACCTCCCGTCGCCGGAGGAGACATCGCGATGACCATCGGGGCTCAGTCGAACCAGCGAGCCGACGGCCGCCTCCCCGGCGACCTGAGGCCGGTGACTCTCACGCTCGGCGTCCAGAAGTGGGCCGAGGGCTCCTGCCTGATCAAGCTCGGCGGAACCGAGGTCCTGTGCGCCGCCACCATCGAGGACAGGATCCCGCCCCACCTTCGCGGCAAGGGCACGGGCTGGGTGACCGCCGAGTACAGCATGCTGCCGCGGGCCACGAGCGAGCGCAGCATCCGCGAGGCGGCCAAGGGCAAGGTCGGCGGGCGAACGTACGAGATCCAGCGGCTCGTGGGTCGATCGCTGCGTGGCGTCGTCGACATGGCCAAGCTCGGCGAGCGGACGATCACCGTCGACTGCGATGTGATCAACGCCGACGGCGGAACGCGAACCGCTTCGATCACCGGCGGTTGGGTGGCGCTGGCCGCGGCGATGCGGACGTACGGCATGGAGCGCTGCCTGATCGGGCGAGTTGCCGCTGTAAGCGTCGGCATCGTGGGCGGGGTGACCTGTCTGGACCTGGACTACTCCGAGGACTCCAAGGCAGCGGTCGACTTCAACGTCGTAGCCACAGACGCGGGCAAGTACGTCGAGCTGCAGGGTACGGCCGAGGGCAAGCCGTTCGAGCGCTCCGACGTCGATCGCATGCTCGACCTTGGGGCCACCGGGCTCGAGCGTCTCTTCGCCGCCCAGGCTGAGGCGATCGCCTCGGTCAAGCGCTAGGGGGCTGGCGCTCGGTGGCAGGCAGCGGCCGGCGGGGCGCCGAAAGATCGCGCGGGCCTGACCGATCGCGCCTGCTGGTCGCCACTCGCTCGCCGCACAAGCTCCGCGAGCTGCGTGAGCTGCTCGGACTCAAAGCCGAGCTGGTCGATCTCGACGACGTCGGCATCGCCGCCGAGGCGGTCGAGGACGGCGACACATTCGATGCCAACGCTTCGAAGAAGGCCCGCTTCTTCGCCGCCCTGTCCGGCCTTCCGACCCTGGCCGACGATTCCGGCATCGAGGTAGACGCTCTCGGTCGTGGACCCGGCGTGCGTACCCGGCGCTACGCAGGCGAGGACGCCACCGACGAAGAGAACAACGTCAAGCTACTGGGCGCGCTTGCCGGCCTGGAGGCGTCACGGCGCGGGGCTCGCTATCGCTGCGTCCTGGCGCTCGCTCTACCCGAAGCTCGGGGGCCGCGCGGCGGCATCCCCGTCCGGTTCGCCCACGGAACGCTGGAAGGGCGCATCGCGTCCGCTCCCCGCGGTACCGGCGGTTTCGGCTACGACCCGATCTTCGAGCCTGCCTTGGAGCCGCCCGGCGGCCGCACTCTCGGCGAGTGGACGGCCGAGGCCAAGAACCGCATCTCGCATCGCGGCAAGGCCGCTCGACGGATGCACCCTATCCTGGCCGACCTGGGCTTCTAGCGCCGCCGCGCCCCCGACCGGCTCGCGCCGCGTCAGTCGGTAGAGGGCGAAGGCGCTCGCCACGAGCACAGCCATCATCACGTAGTCCGAGGCCATGTTCCGCCACGGCCGGTACATGTCGCCGGCAAACGCCGTGCCCACGATCTGCCACGACACCATCGCGGCCAGCAAGGCGCCCGCCAGGAGCCGCGTCAGCGGGTCGGGGGGAGCCCGATACACCCGCCACAGGGCGAGGAGCGCTGCCGCGTAGACGATCAGCTCGGCCGCCAGCGCCGGCAGACCCAGCTCCGCGGCGGCTTCCGGATACATCGAATGGGCCCAGTCGAGGTTGAGCTGCGCTTGCGGCGGCTTGTAGCGGCCCGCCACGTACTGCGTCTGGAACTGATCCAAACCGATGCCGAGCAGCGGGTGGTCGATGGCCATCTCTATTCCCGCCCTCGTCGCGTACCAGCGTTCCAGAAGCGAGCCCTGACCGGACAGGGTCGAGGGGTTCCAGGAGTCGTAGCGACTCTCGCCCATCAGCGAAACCATCGCGTTCCGGTATGCCTGCTCGATCGGCGGGAGGACCTGGAGGAAGAAGGCCGGCCACGGGATCAAGACGGTCGACAGCAGGCACGCAGCCAGGACGATCGAGGCCCGCCGCCGCCAGCTATGCACAACCAGCAGAACCAGGACGAGACTGCCGCCGAACGTCGCCAGGTATGCGCTCTTCGAGAAGGTCAGAAAGAGACTCGCGAGGGAGACCACGATCGCGACGACCAGCAGAACCAGGACGGCACGCCGCAGATGCAGATACCGGTGGGCTGCCAGGGCCGCCAGCAGGATCGGCATGGCCATCGCCAGCATCTCGCCGAAGAGGCCGACGTTGAAGTAGGTTATGCGCGAGAAGTAGAGCCGGTCGTCCTGCATGACGGCGAGCGACTTCATGGCCGGGATGCTCTGCAGCATGTTGAGGAGACCGCCCAATCCGACCGAGATGGCCAGGACTACCGCGACGACGGCCAGGTCGCGCCGCCTCGGACGAAGAGCCAGGAGGAGGAAGGCCATCGCCGCCGGCTCGAGAATTCCGTGCAGCAGGATCGTGGCGCTCGTCGTTCGGTCGGGCGAAACCGCGGTCGACAGCGTCGCCAGGGCCAGCAACGCCACTACTGCCACGCCCGCGACGCGGTCAGGCGAGATCGGGGCACCCCAGCTCCGAGGCGCGGCCGAGGTCTCAGCCAGCGGAGACGGGGGAGATGGCGGGACTGGCGCCGCGACGGAGGCCTCGCCCGACCGGGGCCCACGCAGAGCCACGCCCAGCGCAAGGACGCCCACGAAGAGCGTCTGGGAAATCACCTGAACCGGACCGACGTTCAGCGACACCTGAGCGACGTCGAAGACGGGCGTGAGTATCAGGACCGCCAGGAAACCCCGCCAGGGCCGCAGGACGGCATACCCGGCCACCGCCGCGGCGAGCAGCGGTACGAGCCCGGCCACCACCCGGGCCACCGGGCCGGCCTGAATGTCGTACGGAGCGTGCTCGTCGAAGGCGAAGACGAGCAGCGTCGCAGCCGTGGCGGAGACGGCCGCGATCGCCCTCGCAAGCGAGCGACCGCGCCAGCCGTTCAGGCCAGAAGTGCGCCCGGCCGCTCGCATCGTTCGTTCGAGTTCAGACAATCGGCATCGTCCAGTGGCGTAAACGTGGGGCGACCGGTCGAGCTGAGGCCGGCGCCGTCCGGGGTCCCTCCCTCGGCGGTCGGACGCCGTGGTGCGCAGTCTCAAGAACGACGCCGCCGAGTCGTCCCGGATGGTACGGCAAGTACGCCGTCTCGTGCCGTGAACCGGTGTCCGTGACGTGCCCCAGCCTGCCCTGGCTA
>Ga0182019_10001335_pt1 | contig 12551 bp, 11 predicted proteins | sample 812E2MmetaG_FD_120483 | JGI IMG/M metagenome (GOLD analysis project Ga0182019, IMG submission 120483) | Permafrost microbial communities from Stordalen Mire, Sweden - 812E2M metaG | ecosystem: Environmental > Terrestrial > Soil > Wetlands > Permafrost | place: Sweden: Stordalen | collected...
ATACACGTTCTCCCTTGCAGTCCGTATCCTTCGTGCACTGAGCTCTCGCTGAGGACGCGTGCAAGCATAGCAGGGCAGAGAGTGTGGTTCCTAGAACGCGGATCATTCGCAGGCGCGGACGCATCCTCGCAGTGACCTCATTTCCAGCCCTTGAAAGTTTGAGGGCGCTTTTGCGATCATCGCAACACCTTTTTGAAAGACCGACAACGCGCTCCGGCGAACACTTGTCGGGGCGGTCACGACAGGGAGAATCTCCATCCGCCCTGTACGCTTGGGGCACTCGAGGATAGCGATCGGGGACGGCCGGCGACGATCATGGTCTTGAACGCCGGCGCGCGTGATCTTGGCCACAGGAAGGCCTGCGACGACCGCCACGGCAAGGTTCGGCCGAGCCGGGGGGTGGTACCATGTCTCCCTGACCTGCTGCCATCGAGGAGGTATCCATGCGTCTCGTGCTCGTCGGTGCTGACTACGAAGAAAACCTGGGAGTGTGCATGATCGCCGCCGGCGCGGCGGCGGCCGGCCATCGCACGCACGTAATCCCGTTCGGAAACGGCGATGATCGCGCCGAGGTCGTGCGTCGCATTCTCGGCTCGCGGCCCGACGTGATCGGCCTGGCCGCGCAGTTTCAGCACCGCGGGCTCGACTACCTCGGCCTCGCCTGCGACTTGCGACGGGCGGGCTTTCGCGGCCACGTCACCGCGGGCGGGCAGTTCGCGACCATGGCGGCCGAGTCGCTCCTGGCTGGCCGTTTCGGGTTCGACAGCGTGGTGCTCTACGAGGGCGAGCGGACCATCGGGGAGCTGCTCGATGCCATCGCGGGCAAGCGGGCGCTCGCGGAGGTGGCGGGTCTGGCGCTGCCGGACGGCAAGGGCGGTGTATGCCGCACGGCCGTGCGGCCGCTCGCCGAAAACCTCGATGACCTGCCGCTGGCCCACCGGTACCGCCAGCACTCGCGGCAGGTCGGCATTCCTTTCATTCCCATAAGCGGCAGCCGCGGCTGCTGGGCCGCGTGCGCCTTCTGCTCGATCACCAGCGTCCTGCGCGACGGGCGCGCGCACGGCGTGGGTGGCCGCCGCTTGCGCTTGCGGTCGCCCGCGAACGTCGGCATGGAGATGGCCATGCTGGCGCAGGCCGTGGGCGGCAGCGCCGTGTTTTGCTTCCACGACGAGAACTTCCTCTTGCCGCGGCCGGAGCAGAGCCTCGAGCGCCTCCGGGCCATCCGCGACGTGCTGGACGAACAAGGCGTCGCGCGCGCGGCGTTCATCGGCAAGTGCCGGCCCGACACGGTCACGAGAGATCTGGCGCGCGAGCTGGCGCGGCTGGGCGTGATCCGCATGTACGTCGGCATCGAGAACACCTCGCCGAGCGGGGCCTTGCATCTCAACCGCGGTACGGACGTGGCCACCATGGCGGCGGCGCTCGACGCCTGCAACGACGCGGGCATCTTCGTCTGTTACAACCTGCTGGTCTTCGAGCCCGAAACCACCCTCGACGACGTGGCCCAGAACATCGCCTTCATGCGCGCGCATGCCAGCACGCCGATCAACTTCTGCCGGGCCGAGCCCTATCTGGGCACGCCCATGTACCAGCGGTTGCGGGCCGCGGGCAACTTGCAGGGGGGCTTCCTCGGCTGCGACTACCGCATTGCCGACGATCGCGCCGAGCTGCTCTTCCGTATTGCGGGCTCGGCCTTCCGCGAGCACAACTTCGCCAGTGACGGCGTCGCCAATCGCTACATGAGTCTGGGCTACTCGGCGAAGCTGCTCGAGTTCTTCTACCAAGACGCGGGTTCACGCCGAGCGACGCTGATGGAACGAGCGCAAGAGCTCACGCGCTCCATCACCCTCGACACCGCGGACCTTTTCGAGAAGGCGCTCGCTCTTGCGGCCAAGGTGGATCTTGCGGACCACGATGCCATTGCCCGCCAAACCGCGCTGCTCGGGTTGCGGATCGCGGCCTCGGATCGCGTGTGGCACGCGGGCCTGGATGCACTCGAGCGCGACATGGCGAGCTTCGCGCGCGGCGAGGCGCAGGCCTCGCGCCGGAGCGTGAGTCGTGTGGCCAAGGCGGCGCAGGGCGCGGCCGTAGCGGGATGGCTGGCCCTGTGGGCGACGGGGTGCAGCTCGGGGAAGGGACTGCGCAACGATCCGCTGCCGCCCGACGCCGGCGGCCTCGATGCGAAAAAGGACAGCCCCGACAAGAACGACCTGCTCATCGTCGCCGATGCCCTGCCGGCCGATGCCATCGTGATCGGCCCGGCGGACGTCGACATGGCGCCGCAAGACACTATGGCCTTCAATGATGGTCGCAAGGACACGCTCATCGTGGCCGATGCCCTGCCACCCGACGCCGCCGGCCGCGATACGGCCGGTGACGGGACCGGCGACGGGCTCGTGGGCATCGACGGCGCCCTGCTCGACGGCAACAAGGCGGACCGGGAGAGCGCGGTCCCAGACCTGGCGCCGCTGCAGGATGCGCGCGACGTGCGCCTCATCGAGGTCGATCCGCTGCCGGGCGACGCCCTCGGACGCGACTACGGGGTGGTCGACATGGCCCCGGTCGACCCCGCGGCATACGACGCGAAGCCTGTGATCAGGGATAGCGGGAGCAACGAGCCCCCGTTCATCGTGGATCCCGTGGTCGAGGGCAGGGAAGGGCTGATCGTGCCAGGGGGAATGAAGGACAAGGCGAGCCAGGCGGTTCGCGAGCACTGGGCGCTCACCTCGCCGACGCGGCTCAAGCGATCGCAAGATCTGCCGCTGTGCCTGTGCCCCGAGGCTCGCCTCTCCGGCGAATGGCAGGGGGCCAGAGTCCACGTCCGTCTCGCCAGCGTGCCCGGCGACTTCAATACGCGCTGGCAAGCCCAGGGTGAGATCGAGGGCGAGGGCGCCGAGGTGCTGTGGACGCCCAGCTCCGACGAAGATCAGCTCGACGTCGCCGTGCGCACCCGCGACGGCGTGGCCGTGACCTTGCTCAAGCTCGAACAGGTGGCGGGCAAGCGAAGAGCCTAGCTCATTGGGATGGGAACCCGCGCTCGCCTGGATCGGCTGGTCGCCGGGATTGCTCTTTGGGAAGGAAGTCGCTATGGCATCGGTTGTCGCTGGAACATCTCCCATGCGACGTCGGGCACACTCATGCCTACCGCGTTGTTGTACGTATCATGGCCGGTATTGGGTAGCGAACAGAGGGTAATCTCCACGCCGGCGGCACACGACGTATAGCTCTCACAGTACTGGTGCGTGGTCGTCTCCGAGCCCGTGCATTGATCGATCGTCTTCCAAAGGTCCAGCGTCGCCTTGGCACCGGGGTCGTACCAACCCGTCGAGCCGGTGTTTCCGCCCGCGTAGGCGACGGTGGTATCGCTGAGCCCGCGCACGGACAGCTCCGAGATGGGGCGGGCGGGCGTACAGGGATCGGTCACCAAGTCGGCTGAGGCCGCGGCGATCGCCGCGATCACGTCCGCGGCCTCGCATCCCAATCGCTGCACGAACCCCGCGCCGTTGGACATGCCAGTGGCGTAGACGCGCTTGGCATCGATGCAAGCTGCCTTGCTTATCGCCTCGATCATAGCTCGCGTGAAGCCCACGTCGTCGACGTTCTCCGACATGGCTAGCCCACAACAGTTCCCTACGTTCCAAGAGTTGTCTACCCCGTCGGGATAGACCATGAGGAAGCCCACTTGATCGGCCTTCTTCTTCCAGCCGCTGGAGGACTCCTCCTGCGTCCCGCTGCCGCCATGGCCGTGAAAATCGAAGATCAACGGGACGGCGGTGCCCACTTTGACGGAGCTCGGCAGGTAGACCACATAGCTGCGACTGCGGCCGCCGAACTGAAGCGAGGCCTGGTTATCTCCGGCTTTCAACGTGGACGTGCTTGGACATTGCGCTGGGTTCGCATCCGCTGCATCGGTCTGCGGGGCGAAAACGTCCCTGGAGGCATCCTTTGCGAGGTCCTGGGAAGCATCATTCGACGTTGCGTCGCGCAATGAGCCTGCGTCTAGCTGGCCTGTGGAGCCGCCCGCAGCGGTCGCGCCACCGCTCCCGGTGGTTCCTCCTGCACTGGTCCTGCCGCCACTGCCAGTCGCCCCCGCGGAGCTGGTGACGCCACCGCCACCGGTAGTGCCCCCCGCGCTGGTCACGTCCCCGGAGCTCTTCACCCCGCCACTTCCTGACGTCCCGCCCGTGCTGGTGGCGCCACCGCGGTTCGTCGCACCGCCGGTGCCAACCGCGCCACCGCTCCCGGTGGCACCGCCGGAGCCAGTCGGACCACCGCCGCTTCCTCCTGAGGTCGACCCGCCAACGCTTGCGGGCGGGCTGGTGGTTCCACCGGATCCGCCGCCACCTCCGCTGGAGCTGCTGCAGCCCCAAGCGCCAAATCCAAAGATTGCACCAAGTAGGAGCTTCCTGCAGATGCCTATTGATCTCATCGACGTCTTCCTCTCGAGCAGACAGAGATGTTCCTGGTATAGGCGGCCTCGGACCCATCAAAATGGGTCAAGAAAATCTCGCCGCACGGAGGGGCTAGCACTACTGATTGAAATTCGGACCGGGTCGGCGCGTCGGGCCATAGTCATTTCGGCAAGACCTCCGTGAAGCTGCGCCCATCGCACAAGCCAAGCCGAGCATGACGATGTGACTCTACTTCGGTCGGCATGGGGGGTAGAGTTGCGTCCTATGTGTAAGGATTTCGGTTACGCGATCTGCTGGCGAGCGCTGGTTCTCGGAGGCTTGTCCCTCTCGGTACTGGCGTCGGCTGGTTGTGACTCACCCATCAAAACGGGCGGCGGGGTCAAGCTCGACGGTGCCTCCCCACCAGACGCGGTGCCCGGCGCGGACGTCGGCCTCGCTCCAGATGCTGCCACTCCGAATTGGGACTCCATCGATCTGCTCGATGCGGACGGCGGCTTCGACCTCACGGGAGGCGAAATCCGGCGAACTGGTAACGAGCCCAGCCAGAGCAGCAATCGGCACTACATGAAGTCGGTTCGCGCCGACTACATCGCGAGCGATTGGACCTACCAGATCACGTTCCACAGCCCCGCGAACGCGCCCGACGACATCATCTTCATCGGACTGGGCGAAGCCGTGCCGGACAGCTCGTTCTACAACGAGCCCCGGAACAGCGTGAATTTCCGCATCCACCAAGGCGCGACGTCTTTCGGAAACGGTTGGGACGTGGACGTCGTGGCCCACGACGTCGGCAACCTTCACTGGACCTACTCCAATCTGGGCGTGGGCGCCCTACCCGGCGCGGCGGGCGGCACCCACACGGTTCAGATGAGCAAGAGCGGTGCGGAAACCACTCTCGAGATCCTCGATGCGGGAATCGTCGTGACCATCCCCGACCTCGCCGTGGCGGCGCCGTTCCTCTACACCGGAGCCAGCCGCATCTTCTTCGGCAACGCGAGCAGCGCTTACTCCTTCGATCCTCCGTTGCTCTTGCTCAGTCCCTAGATGGCCCGTGGCCACACGTCCTAGCTCGAGGCGACGGGCGTCACACCATCGTCCACAACCTTCAGGCCGAAATTCGACGCTTCAACCTGATGACGTGTGGAACTGGGCACGCCTCGATGCACCGCCCGCAAGCCGTACAGCCGTCAGCCTTGACCACGTACGCCTGCCGGTTGCGGTGGATCCATGCCCTGAAGCGGTCCCCCAGCGACAGCAGGCGCTTGTCTTCGGCAGTCAAAGAGCGAATCTCCAGGACAGAATAGGGGCAGGCCGGGACGCAAGGGCACTTGGCGTCGGCACAGGCGTGGTGATACCCACCCTCGCACTTGGCGCGGTCGATGGTCGGAACGAAGAGCCCCGGTTTCTGCTCTTTCCTGCTCTCTTTCACGTGGTTTCACCTCGGCTACGAACTGCACTGGACTGCATCCCGGCATCGTCGTTCGAAACCTCGCCCCTGTCCACCCGCTCGGCTACCACAATTCTCGATTCGGATTCGGAACGCCGTTCTGGGTGTATGATGGCAGAGGCATGTGCAGTCGGCAGCGATCCAATGCGAGCGGATGGTTCGTCCTCTGGCTTGTGACTCTACCCGTCGGCTTGGGCTGCGGCCGCGGTCCGTTCCGGCTTGGCAATAGGGATGCGGGCGGGCCTGACCGCGTGGCCGATGTTCCGCTGCCCACGGACCAACCGACCGGGAGCCGCGACGTCGGGTTGCCCGAGGTGCCTCCGGACCTGGGCGCCGAGACGCGAGACCTGGCCGTCCCGGCATGGGATGTCGCCACCGAGACACGAGATCTGGCCGCCGAAGCCGGCCCGCCCGAAGTGGCGACCATCGATGTTGGCCATGGCGCGGATGCATGCATTCCCATCGGCTGTCACGATCCCATCTGCATTTTCGACTACTGTGGGAAGATCGGGGACGGCTGTGGCGGCACGCTCGACTGCGGGAACCAATGCCCCGTGGGTCAGGTATGCGCTGCCGCCGACGGGATGTGCCGGGGTGACGCCACCTGCGTGGCCCTCACGTGCGATAACGGGACGCCCGGCAGGTATTGTGGCGATATCGGGGATGGCTGTGGCGGGGCACTGCACTGCGGGACCGACTGCGGCCGGGTCGGCTGGGTTTGCGAGAATCATATCTGCGTTGGCGGCCCGGACTGCGGGCCCGGGTCGTGCGACGGGCCATCAGGAGAGCAGTACTGCGGAACCATCGGCGACGGCTGTGGTGGCAGGCTTGCGTGTTCCAGCTCTTGTTCGGGAAGCGGGCGCACCTGCCGAGACAACCTCTGCGTCGAGACCGTCGGCTGCCCCAAGGTCGGCTGCGGGCTCGCGGATGGCGGCCGCTACTGCGGGGTCATCGGCGACGGTTGCGGTGGCGCGCAGGACTGCGGCGCGACTTGCCCTGACGGCTCGGCCTGCGGCAGCGTCCGCGCCAACGAATGTGGAGCGGGAACGTCCTCGCCGCCCGCGTCCCCGAAGCTTCCCTTGCCCGCGCCGCCCGTGCCGATGCTCGACCCAGTGCCGCCGCCGCCACCCCTCTGCCTGCCGCCGCCGCCCGCCCCGCAGCCCTGACATCCGATCCAACGCCCTGCAAAGTCGCTGGCACCTCCCCGACGACGAACCGACGTTCCCACTGCGTAGCTGACGCGAATTACTGAACGCGACCAACCAGGCTCGGTGACAGCTGCCGCGGTTTCGGGTGTTTCCTGTTTCCAAGGAGGCGCACATGCGGTTGGACGTTGTTGCATATCTCTTCTTTCTGGCCGGGGTGGCGGCCTGTCACGTGTACGACCCGTCACAGGACGGGAATCTCGTGCCCAAGACGGTCGAACCAAACCGGTGCTGTTCATCGCCAGCGCCTGAAACGAGGTCATCGGCGTCGCCTTTCAAAACCGGCAGCGACAGTTCTTTCCGACGACTGCGCTGGTGACGATTCCCGATGCGGGGCACGACATGGATTGGGTCCAGCCGGCCGCCACGCTGGCCGCGATTCACACCTACCTGCAGGGAGTGCAGTGACGGCAACGGCCGTGCGAGGTGCGGTCTTGCTGCTGCTTTTGCTGAGCGCGGGCGCCCGAGCGGCGCACGCGCAGGCTTTCTCTCGACTCGCATCGGGCGAGCAGGCGGTGACCGCCGAGACCGGGCTAGAGCCCGCCATCGTCACCTCGCTGGGTTACGCCGCCGGCCTGCGGGCCGGGGCCCTCGGCACCTTGATACCGTTCGCGCAGGCGACCCTGGTGGTCGCGCAACCGGATCCGCACGACTACGCGCTCAAGGCCGGCGCCCAGGCCAGTTTGCTACACGTGGGCTGGTTCGATCTGTCGGCCCGACTGGCGTTCGAGGTCGCGGGCACCGAGAACAGCATCTACACCGGCACGGCTCTGCGCAGCGAAGTCGTGCTGCTGGCGGGCCACTATGGCCGGCGATGGTTCGCGCTGGGCGAAATCGGGTACGATCGCGTCTGGCTCACGTACATCAAGAACGGCGACTGGCACCGCACGTACTTCTACGGCGGCGCCAAGGACGGTTGGTACAGCGGAACGGGAGGCACCTTCGAGGCCGGCGTGAAGGCGGGCTTTGCCGTGGGTCGGGTCGAGATTGTCGTGCGCGCGGGCGTCGCCAAGAGCGAGACCCTGCAAGCCCTCGACCTGCCCTTCTACGCGACACTCGGGGCAAACTATCGCTTTTGACCGACATGCGTTGGCTAGCAGGAGTGGCTACCCGATGTTTGGATCCGGGACTTCTGCGCGTAGGCAGACCGGGAGCTACTCTCCAGAGGCCGCGCAGCGGCCACATTGCCTCGCCCACGAAGTGGGAGAGGCCGACGCGCGAAGCGCGGCCGGTGAGGGGAAGAAGCCGCCTCTCAGGAACGTGCCCCTCACCCGCGGCTTCGCCGCGCCCTCGTCCGACGGGGAGAGGCGCGGATCTAGGCCGCCGCCCACACCTTGAAAGGGGTGGTATCTGGCACCTGCCCTGGGCGGCTGGTGGCTCTTCCGGTCAACTCTTCGCGCGGCACTACTGTCAATTCGCTTGTGCTCTCCAGTTTGCCTCGACGCCGTAGCTGGTGGTACTCTGAGTCGTCCCTTCGTGTCCGAGGCATTCAATGAAAACAACACGCACGCTCGGTATTGCGGCCCTGGCGCTTGTCGCGGTCGCCTGCTCCAGTTCCAAGGGAGGCTCTTCTGGTTCGGGCGGCATGGTCGGCACGGGCGGCGCGGATGCCACGGGCGGGGTGACCGGCACCGGTGGCGCCGCCAGCGGCGGCTCGGGAGGTGGCACAGCGGTTGGCAGCTGCACCGACGTACCCGAGTATTGCGTGATGTACACTACCCAAGCCGCCTGCGAGGCGATCGGCTGCTACTGGAGCAACAGCACGCCCATCGAATCCTGCGAAGGCACTGGCTGGCCGTGCGGCCATTTCACGACTCAGGCCACCTGCGCCTATGCGGGTTGTACGTGGCTGGCCGGCGTCGCGCCCGCCGGCTCGGGGGGAGCCGGCACCGGCGGCGCTCCCGGCACCGGTGGCGCAGGCGCAGCCGTGGGCACGGGCGGTGGTGGTGGCGCCGGTGGCACGACCAGCACCGGCGGGACCGCGGGCGGCCCCACGACCCTCGCGACCATCGCCTATCCCGCGGGCATCGCCATCGACGCCACCAGCGTCTTCTGGACCTATGACAGCACCGACGGAAAAGTCATGAAGGTGTCCATGAGCGGCGGCAGTCCCACGACACTTGCTTCGGGTGTGAGCCACCCCCACGGCATCGCTACCCGTATGACGACGGTTTACTGGACGACCGCCGATTCTGCCGGCACGGTCACCGCGATGCCGACGACTGGTGGCACCGCGACCACCCTCATCACCGGACAGGACACGCCCACGGATCTCGTCGTGAACGGCAGCAATGCCTACTGGACGAACCAGACCGGCACCGTGATGAAAGGGCCGATCACGGGCGGCACCGCCACCACGCTCGCTTCGAACCAGGACTCACCGGGCCACATCGCTGCTTTTGGGGCGAGTATCTTCTGGACGAATTCGCCATCCACTTCCAGCGGCGCGGTGATGACGGTGTCCACCGCTGGTGGCACGCCCACCATGCTTGCCTCGGGGCAAAGCTCGTTGAGTGGGCTTGCGGCGGACGGCTCGAGCGTCTATTGGACCACCGGCGATATCGCGACCGGCACGGTGATGAAGGTGTCCGTGAACGGCGGCACCCCGACCGTGCTTGCTTCCAGCCAGTCCGTTCCCCGCAGCATCGTCGTGGACGCCACGAACCTCTACTGGGTGAATGCCTCCACCGGGACGGCGACGGGCACGGTGATGAAGATGCCCACGAGCGGCGGCACCCCCAGCACGCTCGCGTCTGGACAGTACCTTCCCGAATACGTCGCAGTGGACGGCACCAGCGTCTACTGGGTGAGTTGCGAGGCCAACTCGCCCACCTGCTCGCTGATGAAGACGCCCAAGTGAGCGCGAAGGGCACACGGAGGTATTCGTCGATGCGCAGTGTTCGCTTAGGAAGTGGCATGGCGCTCGGGTTGTTCTTGGCCATCGGGTGCCATGACAACACTGGGCTTCGCAGTGTCCCGGACGCCGGCAGGAACGGCGGCGCGGGCGGCGTAGCGGCGGGGACAGGCGGACTGGCGGGGACAGGTGGCGGACTGGCGGGGACAGGTGGCGGCGCGGGTGCATCCGCCACGGGCGGCTCCGGCGCAGGCGGAACCGTCGGGACGGACGCGGCCGCGAATCCCGATACCAATGCCAGGGCCGACGCCGGCCCAGATGCGCGCGATGGGACCGGCGTTCCCGATGCCGCCAATGACCGAAGCCTGATCGATGTTGGCGCGCCTGACGCGAAGGACGCCCCGGCAGGCGAAGCCCAGCGCCCGGTCGATTCCGGTACCGCCGAATCCGGTGGCCTGGACGCCGGTTCTGTCTGCAGCGAAGTGCCATGCCTGGCCGCGATTTTCCTGCCCTGCCAGCCCGCCGAACCCTGCACCTCCGAGCAGTCCGGTACCACCGCCCCCGACGATACCACCAACACCTGCTATGCCAACGGAGTCAAGCATCAGTCAGTCTCCCGTCTGGTCGGCAACGACTTTTTCGCGACCCTCACCGGGAAGCGCGAAACTGGCGTGTGCTACACCATCGAGGTCAGTCTCTCACTCGCCTCGACCCCGACCACGGCCCTGTACGTATTCCGCGATGGCGCCGGCAATCAGGTCGCCACGGGCACCGCGGAGGTCAATACGGACGTCGTCATCGTCACCTGCAACGGCGGAACCCCCACTCCCCTCAGCCAAGCATGCCAAGACACCGCCAGTACCTCGAGCGCGTGCACGGACGGTCCGTGCACGTACTAGCGATCGGACGCGGCCAGTCCCCAAACCCGTGCCGGGCATGGTTGACACGCCATCGGGTCGGGCCCATGCTCGCTACTGCGGCATGGGGAGGTCATTATGCGAGCCTTCGAAATAGTTGGTTCCCTCGTAGGTGGATTCCTCATCACTGCATGTGGGGGTGCCACGCCGCTCGTGGAGACGCAAGACCCCGCGGCCAGCTCGTCACCGTCGGACCAACCCAGCAGTCAGCGTGACCCGACCGGGGCAGCCCCCGAAGCCACCCCCAGCGCAATCTTCGAGAGCGCCTGTCGTGCGACGAGCAACGACGTCGATACCACCACGTTGACCTATGGGAATACAGCGCCGACCGAGTCTGGCTGGTACGGAGCAACGCTGACCGTCGTCACGGACGCACGAAGCAAGGGGTTTCGGGCACGCCGCCCGACCGAGCTCGTGAAGAATTCCGCGGCACAGGACCCCAGCTATGTTTTTCTCAGGAGGGACGTCGATGCCGTGCGGTTGCCCGGGCCGACCGTCGTCGCCGCGTCCGCCGCCGAGCTTGCGGCCATGGTCACGCCCGACGGCGCCGGCACGCAGTCCTACCTCTGGGGGAATTCGTGGGAAGATGGGATTCGCTTCACGCTGAATGGCCGGATTCGCTTCGACGTGAAGATCGTCGACTTCGAAGATGAGATCGCGCTCGGCTGGGTCGAGCTCGTACCGACCGGCAACGTTCTGCAAACCAGCTTCAGCTTCATCGGGGTTGGTGGCGGGGTCGCGCACGACGTTCAGATCACGGCGTATGTGGACGACGTCGCTGGCTGTGCTTCGGTCCCGATCACCATCGAGGTCAGGCCAGGATAGCCGGGCGCTACGAGAACGGCAGGGGCCGAGCCACCCCAGACGCATCAAGTGCCTGGTACCACACCTTTCAAGGCGTGGTCGGCGGTCTAGATCTGTGCCTCTCCCCGCGCAAATGCGGGGCGAGGCGACATGGCCGCTGCGCGGTCGTGTGCGGGCGACGTTGGCAAGGACTGACGCATCCCGGTTCCATATCCGCATTACTGCACGCTCAGCTCGGCCGGTACCGAGCGCAGCATGGATCCTACTGCTGTGCGAAGGGTCCCGCGGCCGACTTGGCGAGACTGAAGATGCCGAGGGCGTTGCCCCAGTAGACGCAAGCGTCGTCGACCGCGACGGAGCCGCCGCCGGACGCGGGCATGGTCGCCAGGATGGTGAAACCGCTGCCGTCCAGAGCCATCCTCCCTAGCCACGCGGTCACGCTGGAATTCCCGCCGATGGTGTAGAAATTGCTGCCATCGAATGCCACGTCCACGGGCGATGTCAGGCTGCCCTGCAGGGGTATGGTTGCCATGGGTCCGCCCGCGGGATCCATGCGCATCATGGCGTTCACCCCCTCGTCGAGCCAACACGCGTCGGATCCGCAGGGCATGAGCGAGTTGGAACCCGGTGCACAGGTGCCAAAGGGGGCGACCGGGCTGCCCGCTTGGGCTGGAAGGGGAACGCTGCGGACGGAGCCTTGGGCCAGAATGAAAAGCAGGCGCTGGCCGAAGCCGCCCACGGTGTTGCAAGTGTCAGGCACGAGCGTCACCACGGTCGAGGCCGGATGTCGACACCTCGACCGGGGGCTCCTGGGCCGCATCCCCGACGTCGGAAAGTCCGCCGGAGTTGCACGAATACAGCGCGCAATAGCACACAAGCGCGATGTACCGTTTGTCCACCATTCGTACGATG
>Ga0182019_10001338_pt1 | contig 12533 bp, 6 predicted proteins | sample 812E2MmetaG_FD_120483 | JGI IMG/M metagenome (GOLD analysis project Ga0182019, IMG submission 120483) | Permafrost microbial communities from Stordalen Mire, Sweden - 812E2M metaG | ecosystem: Environmental > Terrestrial > Soil > Wetlands > Permafrost | place: Sweden: Stordalen | collected...
GATGTCCTGGGTCAGCCCGGCCGTGTTCTTCACGATTTTGCTGATGCGGCCGACCGGCAAGTCACGCGGGAAGCCGCCGAGGCCGCTGGTGACCGCGAGGTCGCCATCCTTGGCCTGCTCGCCCTGCATGAGGTACTCGATGGTGCAGCGGTAGCCGTTCTCGCCCGGCTTGCCCTTCATGATGCCGCGCCCGCCGGTGCGGGGCAGGACGATGTCGATGGCCGAGCGCGGATCCACGGAAAGCATGATGTCCGAGGTTTCCCCCGAGGTGCGGTTGATTCGCCCGACCACACCCTCGGGCGTGATGACCGGCATTCCGCGCTGGACCAGGCTTTCGCCGCGATCGAGGCGGATGCGGGCCACGCGAAAATATGGCGAAACGTCAATGGCGATCACGCGCGCGACGAGGGTTTCGGCGGTGACCGCGTTGCGCAGGCCGAGCAGGTGCTGGAAACGGACGCTCTCGGCAGCGCCACGCTTGGCTTCCAGCAGCTCGGCGCGCAGGCGGCCGTTCTCGTTGCGCAGGCTCTCGTTCTCCGCGCGCACGTGAATGAGGTCGACGTAGCGGCCGGCCACGTGGCCGATGCTGCGCGCCAGGGTTGCGAAGGCCGACTGGATGGGCGACACCAGGGTCAGGATGCCGCGGTCGAGTGGGGACAGGTATTCCGGCGAGCGCGCGCTTCCACGCAGCAGGAAGAGCGACAACACGAAGGCCGTCGTGATGATCACGACCTCGCGGACTTTCTGCCTGTGGCCGGTGGGGAGCATCGCCACTACTGCAGGGCGACTTCTTTGAGCAGGGCGAGCTCGTCGAGCGCGCGTCCCGTGCCCAGCACCACCGCGCATTCGGGGGAGTCGGAAACCATGACCGGCAGACCGGTCTCCTCGCGCAGAAGCACATCGAGATTGCGCAGCAGCGCACCCCCGCCAGTGAGCACGATGCCGCGGTCGACGATGTCGGCGGCGAGCTCGGGCGGCGTGCGCTCGAGCACCGACTTGACCGCCTCGACGATGGCGCCCACGGGTTCGGCGAGGGCTTCACGGATCTCGTCGCTAGTCACCACGATGGTCTTGGGCACGCCGGCGATGAGGTCGCGCCCCTTGATCTCCATCGACTCGAGCTCGTCGAGCTTGTAGGCGTTGCCAATCTGCTTCTTGACGAGCTCGGCCGTGCGCTCGCCGATGAGCAAACTGTACTTGCGCCGGATGTACGCGACCACCGCTTCGTCGAGCTTGTCGCCCGCGACGCGGATCGAGCGCGCGGCCACGATGCCCGAGAGCGAGATGACCGCGACCTCGGTGGTGCCGCCGCCGATGTCGACAATCATGTTGCCCGACGGCTCGGTGACGGGCAGGCCGGCGCCGATCGCCGCGGCCATCGGCTCCTCGATGAGATAGACCTCGCGCGCGCCGGCGGCGAGGGCCGAGTCGCGCACGGCACGCTTCTCGACCTCGGTGATGCCCGAGGGCACGCCGATGATGATGCGCGGCTTGACCAGGGTCTGGCGGTTGTGAACGCGCGTGATGAAGTAGCGGAGCATCGCCTCGGTGACTTCGAAGTCGGCGATCACGCCGTCCTTCATGGGGCGCACGGCCACGATGTTACCCGGCGTGCGCCCCAGCATTTCCTTGGCCTGCTTGCCCACGGCCAGCACCTTCTTGGTGCCGTTGCCCGAACGCTGGACCGCTACGACCGAGGGCTCGTTGGACACGATGCCCTTGCCGCGGACGAAGGTCAGCGTCGTCGCCGTCCCGAGATCGATGGCGAGGTCGTTGGAAAAGAGTCCGTAGACCCAGTCGAGAAGCATGTTGAGCGCCGGGCAGTGTAATGCAACGCACCTGCTGCCGTAGGCAAGCCCCTATTATCACACACCCTGGGTCCGCGCCACGCCCGAAGTGGGCACCGTCCCTCCGTGCGGCGTCGTGGCCTTGGTCGTGGCCGTGGCTGGCAGGTCCCATTGACGCAGTGGACCGAAGTACCCAAGAAAAACTACCCTCGGACCGGAAGACGCTCACTACCCTCGGACCGGAAGACGCTCACGGCTTCATCGGCATGGTCGGCGTGGGAGTCGGAGCGGCCCCCTCGGGCAATGGCAGTGTGGTAGCAGCTTGCCAATCCTGGCACGCCTCGATTTCTCTCATTCCACGCGCTTGCGGAACCACGGTTGCAGCTGTTCCGGCCGAATCGCGGTCCTCGGCCGTGATCGTCATGGTGCCATGAGAAGACCCCCGGAACCTGACGGAGACATCGACTGAATAGAGGTGGTCGGGCTTCATCCAAAACACATAGGTCATCGTGCCCAAGTCCGCCACCCAGGCGCCAGACACGTCGCTGGCTCCGACCTTGCGGCGAAGTGTCACCACGTGGCAGCCCGGCAGCACGTCAAAAACGGTGCCGTAGGGCTCAACATCAATCGCGTCGACCCAGCCGATGGGGCCCTGCAAATGCGCGAGCGAAGCGGTGGGGCGCGGCTTGTCGGGGTTCGGGTAGAGCGGGAAGGCACGTGCGTTCCCAATGTGCCCACAACCGGAAAGCGCGAATGCGAGCAACAGCGCCGATGCCGGAACGGCACCGGACATGGCCGAGACCTTGGCCATGGCGGCGCACATCGCGAGGCGACGAATCATTGGATTTCCATCCGAGGACACCTTTGCCAAATTCCGTTCTTCCAAATTCCATTCCGAGGATACTTCTTCGCGCAACTTCTTTCTCCGGTCTACGACAACCCACGCACACCCCCGCGCCAGGTCGTGCCTGACGGCTCCTAACCCATGATAACCCGCCTTCCGGATTTCTCGCCGCAACCGGGGCAGCCGGGGCCGGACCTTCTTTCCGCTCTCTGCTTCCCGGCAAGTCCGTGCTAGATTGCCGCACCTTTTCCATACTCGCGGGGAAAGCTGCCGGCTTTGCCGGCGGCGGACCATCGTGGCAATAGAACGACGACGGAGGACCTAGTTCCATGCTCGAGCAGATGCGTCAACAGTCACGGTCGCTACTCATCTATGTGCTGTTTGGCGTCATAATCGCGGTCTTCATCATTAACTTCGGCCCGCAGTCGCCTTCCTCGTGCAGTGGCAAACGCGGCCGCACCCACGAGACGAACCTCGAGGGCGCGCGGGTGAAGGGCCATCTGCTCAGCCGGCAGGACTACCTGTATGGGATGATGATGGTGGGCGCGCAGAACATCCCTCCGCAGCGGGCCAAGATGATGCGCTTGCACGAAACCATCATGGACATGCTCATCGACCGCGAGATCATGGCCAGCGAGGCGGAGCGCGCCGGTTTCCGGGTCAGCGATGAAGAGGTCGAGGATTTCCTCGGCGAGTCCAAGCTCATCGGGCTTGGCCGCGAGCAGAAGGCCACCATCTTCGACGATGGCGGCAAGTTCTCGTATGAGCACTTCCGCAAGTTCGTGCAGTACCAGATGGGCATGACCCCACGTGGGTTCATCGAGGAGCAGCGCCGCGAGATGCTGGCCAACCGCATGCGCGACAGCCTGCGCGCCGGGGTCGCTGTCTCGCCCGTCGAGGTCAAGGAGGAATGGACGCGACAGGCGGACCAGGTGAACGTCGAGTACCTGCGCTTCCCCGTGCACCGCTTCGAGTCCGAGCTCGATCTGCGCCCCGAGGAGATCGCCAAGTACGCCGCGGCCAACGAGGAAGCGCTCAAGAAGGTCTACGACGAGCGCAAGGGCGCCTACGAGAAGCAGCCCAAGCAACGTCACCTGCGCCAGATCCTGGTCAAGCTCGATGCCGAGCCCACGGAGACCGATCTGGCGGCCGCGCAGAAGAAGGCCGACGGTCTGGCCGCGCGCATCCGCAAGGGCGAGGCCTTCGCCAAGGTCGCCAAGGGCGCTTCGCAGGACGAGCGGACCCGAGGCCGTGGCGGCGACCTCGGCTGGCAGCGCGTGGGCGGCACCATGCTCGATCCCGCCGTCGACGCCAAGGTTGCGTCGGCCAAGGACGGCGAGCTGGTGGGCCCGGTGAAGACCGCGAGCGGCTTCGTCTTGGCTATCGCCGAGGCCACGCGCGAAGGCACCATTGATTTTGCGGCGGCCAAGCTCGAGCTTGCCGAGGGCAAGCTGCGCGAAGAGAAGAGCCGGGCGCAAGCCAAGGCCGAGGCCGACGCGGCCCTCGCCAAAATCAAGGCAGCGCCCAGCAAGAGCTTGAAGGATCTCTATCCAGCACCGGAGGAGAGCGAGGCGGCGGCCGGCCCGGTCAAGGGCACGCACGCCGAGGAAACCGGGCTCTTCCCGCGCCATGGCTCGACGGTGGCGGGCATCGGCAAGGCGCCCATCCTGGCCAAGGCCATCTTCGCGCTGACGCAGGCTGCGCCCGTCGCCGGTCCCATCGAGGAGATGGGCAGCTTCATTGTGGTCAAGCTCAAGGAGCGCAAGGAGCCCGACCTGGCCGAATTCGAGAAGAACAAGATCGGCCTCATCGAGGACGCGGCCAAGCGCAAGGGCAGCATGGTGGTGATGGAGTGGGCGCTTGAGCGCTGCCGCGAAGCGCGCGATGCCAAGCAGATCGAGGTGAACGCGGATCTGCTGCGCTACGAGGGTGGCCCCGAGGGCGCGATCCAATACGAGCCCTGCAGTCCACCGCAGTTCTAGTCCCAGGCAAGAAACAGACGATGACCCTCGGCCGTGACGAGCGGAACGAGCGGGAAGGCGCGCGCCGCCGGCCGCGCTGGATGACGCTGCTCACCGTGCTCCTGTTGCTGCTCGGCGGTCGCTTCTTCGTGACTGCGGTGAGTGACTTGCATCGGGTGGCGACGGGCAGGGCCGAGGTATTGAGCCTCGACGGCAGTTTCGATGCCCAGCAGGAGGCCCTTTTGCGCGGGCAGGTCGTGCTCGGCAACGCGCTCTCGCGCCATCGTCCAGTCTCCTTGGCCGCTTCTGCCGTGGCCCGGCTGGGCCTCGGGCTCATCTATTTGTTCGCGGTGGCGGCGGTGTTCTCGGGCGACGCCCGCGGCCGGCGCGTGGCTCTAGTCGCGGGTTTGGCCGGAATCGTGGTCAGCGCGGGGAATGCCCTCTTCCTCATGCTGGTGGTGCGCCGTATGCTGCCCTGGCTTACTCCCATGCTGGCCGATGCCTTTGCCCAGGACGCCGCGCGGTCCGGGCGGGCCGGGTTCGACCCCGGCACCGTCGCCGCGCAGGCTCGGCTCTTCTTGGTCGACGTTCCCCTGGTCGTCACTGGGCTGGGCGTCCTGTGGAGTCTGCTCCTGATTGCATACTTCCGTGGTCGCCGCGTCCGATTGTTCTACAATCAGCCCAGGCAGGCCGACCATGTCTGAGACCGAGGGCGCATTCCGTCTCACCTTCGTGCAGGGGCGCGGACTGCTCAGCCTGGCCGGTCGCGACTTCGAGGGCCTGGGCCGCGTCGATTCCCTGGAGCTCGAGATCCCGAACCTGAGCTTCCCTTTCGACCTTTCCGGCGGGGTGGCACGTTTCAAGAATCGGCGCCTGCGGCTGCGCGAGTTGGCGCTCGCCGTGGGCGGCGAACAGCTGACCGGCTTTCTCGTCCGGGCTCCGCTCGGCGATTTTGGCATCTTCGATCCCCACGTCACGGTGGATGGCTCGCGGCTCACCCTCGGCGTGCGGGTGCGCCTCGGCGGGCGCGAGGTCGAGCTCATCGCCGCGGCCATGTTGTCACCCGTGCCTCCGCGCAGCGCCAGCCTGTGCGTGTACGACGTACGCGCCTTCGGGTACCTTCCCATCCCCGCGCCCCTGGTGGTCACGGCGCTCTTTTCCGCGCTCGGTGCCGAAACCCCGGCCAACCGGGAGAGCGCGTCCGAGCTCGCGTTGCCGCCGCTCGTGCACATTCACAGCGCCGCCGACATTCGCATCGACGTGTGCGAACTGGCCATGCTCGCCATGCTGCCCATGTATGGATGGCGGATGCCCGAGCGCTCGGGCATCCACATCCGCGTGGCCGGTGGCGCGGCCAAGTCCACCCATGTGCCGCTGGTCTTCTCGCTCGACGATCCGGAGGCGCCTCACGATCCGCTGCTCGACGGGGACGCCAACCCCGAGGCCTATCCCATGCGGGAATTCACCGCCCGCTGCGGCCACATCGAGGACGCCCTCGCCCGCGGCGACATCGCGACTGCTCTCGGGCAGTTGCGGGCGCTGGCGCCGCTCGAGGCCGATGACCGCATCGGAACCACGCGCCTGCTTCAGCTCCTCCTGGCCGGCCAGAGCACGCTCGCGGAGGCCCAGGACGTAGCCCAGGCGGCACTCTCGCGCTGGTCGGAGTTCGTGCCGGGAACCCTGGCCTTGGCCGTGATCGCGGCCGAGCGTGGTCAAGCGGTCGAGGCCGCGGCCTTCTTCGATGAGGTGGCGCAGCTCGCGGTCGCGCAGGGCCGGAACGAGGATGCCAGCTGCGCCTTGGTCGCCGCCGCCCGTCAACTTGTCGCCACCGGGCAGGACGAGCAGGCGCTCGTCACGCTTGAACGCGCGCTGGTGCTGCGTCCCTCGTTGCGCCCGGTCGTTCGGGCCAAGGTGATGAAGCGGGCGACCGAGGGCGGCTGGCGGGACATCCTGGCCATCGTCGGTGAGGAAGCGAACCTCGCCCAGCCGGACGCGGGCGACGAGGTGGCCCAGGTATTGGACCTGGTCTACCAGGGGCAGCGCGAGCACGATCCCGTACTGCTGACCCAGGCGATCGGGTTCCTCGAGGCGCTCCTCTTGCGCGAGGAGTGGCCGGCGGAGACCTCGCACCCGCGCGCCGAGGCGGCCTATCAGTTGGGGCTCGCGTACGCGATCCTCGAGGACGACGAGGCGGCCTCGCGCTGGCTCGCCACCTGCATCGAGGGCAAGGTTTCCGGAGCGGTCGCGGCGGCGGCGTGGCGGGCGCTGTCCGAGCTGATGCTGCGGCGGGGAGACGCGGCGGGCGCGGTGCAGGCGCTCCTGGGCTGGGCGGGCGACGACCGCGTTCCCGAGGATCAGGGCGAGAAGACGCGGCACCTGCTGGAGGCGGCGGAGTTGAGCCGGCACGATCTGCGCGCGCCGGAACAGGCCTTGTCCCTGCTCGAAAGCGCGCTGGCCGGGTCGCCGGCCGACGCGAGCGTGCTCTCCGCGCTCGAACGGCTGAGCCAGCAGACACCCATTGCCGACGCGGTGGTCAGCGTCTTGCGCCGGCACCTGGGTGAGCTGCGGCCGGACCAGGGCAAGCTGGTCCTGCGCGTGCTCGTCCGCGTGCTGGTGGATGCCACCCGGCAGTACGAGGCCGCCCAGGAGGTGTGCCAGGTTCTGCTCGGGCTGCTTCCCGCCGACGAGGAAGCGGTCTTCTACCTCGCCCGCATGGCCTGGGAGGCCGGCGACCGGACGGCGGCGGCGGTGGGTTACCTGCGCCTGGTCGAGTCCGAAACCCTACCTCGAGCCCAGCGGGCCGAGATCCGTCTGCGCCAGGCGCAGCTCGCGCGCGGCGAGGGGCAGCACCCGGAGGCTCGGCAGTATCTTGAACAGGGGCTGGCCTGCGAGCCCGACGGTGCCGCCATCGAGGTGTTGGCCGAGGCGCTCCGCGAATTTGGCCAGGAGGCAAGGCTCGCCGAGCTCCTGGCCGCGCGGGAAGCGGCGATCACCGACGAGATGGACCGGCCACTGGCGCGGCGCCGCCTGGCCGCGCTGGCCGAGCGCAAGGGCGATCTCGCCGGCGCAGAGTCGCTCTATCGCGGCCTGCTCGAAGCCAATCCCGACGACATCGAGGTGCTCGATCGCATGGCCTCCCTGTGCAAGCGCCAGGGGCGTGGCGAGGATCTGTTGCACTGGCTGGGGAAACTTTGGGAGGCGGTGGAGCGCGAGGGCCTCTCGGACCAGGGGGCCATCGATGGCATGGCGGTGGGCATGGATCTCGCGGCGCTTCTGGCCCGCGATCCGGCGGGCCGGCCACGCGCGGAGGCGATCCTGCGGCGGCTGCTCGACAAGGCACCGGAATCCCCCGTGCTGCTCGAAACCCTCGACGCACTCCTCATCGAGGGAGACAACTTCGAGGAGGCGGGCAAGATCTTTTCCCGTCGGCTGGCCGTGGCGCCCGAGGGCCATGCCGCGGCGCTGCTCGTCGCGCGCGCCCGCCTGTGCGCGGGCCGCTCCGATGGCTTGCGGGCGGCCCTCGCCGTGCTGCAAACCCTGGAGCCCGAGGAACTGGACGAGGAAGCCTTGAACTTGCGGGCGGAGATGGCCGAGAAGGCGGGGAACATTCGCGACGCGGCCCTGTGCATCGAGTGCCTGCGCGCCCGCGCCGGGGAAGAGGCCCGCGCCGGCCTGATCAAACGGCTGGCCGAGGTGCTTTCCCAGCCGGGGATGGACACCGACGAGACCATCGCTCTTCTCGAGAAGCTGCTCGCCGAGGTGCCCGACAACCTTTTCGTGGCCAAGGCGCTCTTCGAGGCCTACGGCCGCATCGAGGACGCGCCCGCGCGCAACCGGGCTTGGCAGGATCTGATCGCCAAGGAGCCCGCGCTGCCGGATGTCTATCGTGGTCGCCTGCAGATGGCCCTGGCGGAAGCGGCGGAGCTGGAAGGCGATCTGCGGGCCGCCGAGGAGATGATCGACAAGGCCGTCACGCTCGACCGCTCGCCGAAGGCGCGAGTCGAGCAGCTCGTGGCGCACGCGCGCCTGCTCATTGCGCGCGGCGAGACCAAACCGGCCGAGGCGGAGATCGCGGAGGCCCTGATCCTCAACGCCGAGTCGCCCGGCGCCATCGCGCTGGTGGCCGACCTGGCCTACCGCGCGCAGGAATGGGAAAAGGCGCGTGATACCTACGCCAAGCTGGCCGCGCTGCCCGGTGGGGTGGGCGTGGTGCCGCCCGCGACGCTCGCCTGCCGGCGCGCCGAGCTGGCCGAAATGTTTGGGGAGCACGCCGAGGCCGAGGCCGCCTACCGCCAGGTCGTGGCCATGGAGCCGCACAATGATAGCGCGCGCGAGGCGCTGGCCGGGTTCTCGCTCCTGCGCGGCGACCTGGCCGAGGCGGCGATGCATTTGCAGGACGTGGTGCGGATCCTGCCCAAGGAGTCCGTGGCCCGGCTCACGCAAGTCCGTCAGCGGCTGGGGCAGGTCTATCTCGGCCTCGGCGACCTTCTGGCCGCGCGCCAGAACCTGGAACTGACGCTGGCGAGCGAGCCGGACCGCGCTTCGACCTTGGAGCTGCTGACCACGACCTACTCGCGCCTCGGGTTGCACCGGGATGCCGCGACGATGTGCGAGCGCCTTTCGCGCGTGCTCGCCGATCCGCCCAAGAAGGCCGAGGCCCTCTTTCGTAAGGGCGAGATCCTGCGCGCCTCCCTGGCCGATCCGGAAGGCGCCAGCGAGGCCTATCTGCGCGCCTCGGATCTCGACCCGAGCTACGCGCCTCCGCTCGCGCGCTTGGTTTCGTATTACTGGACGTGCGCGGATCTGGGCAAGCTGGCCGACGTGGGCGGGGATCTCGTGCAGGCGTCGCCGGTGCCCAAGGTCGATGAGAACGACCTCGGCCTGCTCGTGACGGTCGCGGCGCTGCTCGCCCATCACGACGAGGCCTTGGCCAAGCTGGCCCTGGAATCGTCGATGCTGGGCGCGCCCGTGCGCGCCGAGGTGGCGGCGGGCCGTCTGGGAGAATTGGTCGCCAGGGTGGCGCGCGGCTCGCTCGAGGCATTGGACGCGGTACTGGCGTTCGTGTTTCCCGCCCTGCCAGCGGGCTTCGAAGGCGAGCTGGCCGAGGCGCTGGTGCGCGCGGTGGCGAACGATCCCGGCGACGCCGGTCAGGCCATGGTGCTGGCCCGCCTGTTCGAGCGCAAGGGCGCGGTCGTGCTGGCGCGCTCGGCCTACAGCCTCGCGCATTTCCTGGATGGGGGCCTGGGGGCGGACCAGCGGCTGGCGCAGCTCGGCGACGCGTCCGCGCCCAGGATGGCCGCCTTTGCGCCGGACGCCGCCGTGCACCCCCTGTGCCGCGGGCCCCTGCGCCGAGTCCTGCAGCACCTCGCGGCCGCGCTGGCCAGCACGGGACCGCCGGCCTACGACGAGCCGGCGGCGCCGCTTGCTCCCGAGACCCTGGCGCTGTGCGAGAGCCTGCGGGTTCCCATGAACGCGCCGTCGGTTCCGCTCGTGGCCCAGGGGCACGGGGCCGACGTGACCTTCTCGGCGAGCCAACCCCTGTGCATCTTGATCGGGCGCCGCGCCGAGAGCCTGCCACCTGCGGATTTGCGCTTTCTCCTCGGGCGCGCTCTCGAGCAGGCCCGGGCCGGTACGCTGGCCGTGCTGCGCATGTCGGCCGACAACCTGCGCGGAATGTTGCGCGCGGTGCTGCGCGTGGCGGGCGCCCGGGGCACGCCCTTCGAGCTCGCCGAGGAGTCCGCCGACGAGCCGACGGCCCTGTGGCTGTCGCGGCTGCGCAAGCCGGAAATCGCGGCGCTCATGCCGCTGGCGCGGCTCAAGGGCGAGATCCTCGCGGACGCCGCGGCGGCCCTGGTCAATCCACCCGAGCTCGATGCGTACATTCGAGGCTGCCGCTTCACCGCGGATCGCGTGGGTCTCTTGCTGTGTGGCCGGCCGCTCACGGCCCTGCGCGCGCTGGGCGGAATGCTCAAGGAAGACGGCGCTGGCGGGGAAGTGCCGACCATCACCCAGAAGCGGGAACAACTGCGCGCCTCGCCCGCCGCGCGCGAACTGGTCGCCTTCATGGTTTCCGGCGAGTACGCGGCTCTGGTCGAGGGCGGGTAGCTCGGCTGCGGCGGCGGTGGAGCGGAACGACGGCGCCGACGGTCACCGCGTTACACATTGCGACAGGTCATGGGGGGTGGTGTTGTAAGCTGGGGCACATAGCGCAATGCGTCCGGCGGAATGGCACTTGCTATCCAAGCAGGGCCATGCTTGAACAAAAAGCAGCGAAGCAAACATCTAACCGGAAGTGAGCGAAAGCTCGCGCGGGGGTGATTTCGATGCGCGCATTAGCAGTTGTGAGTTTTGGCCCGGTAGCGAGTCTGACGGTGCTTTCCGTCTTGGCGGCGACAGCTTGCACTCGGGGCGAGGTACAGTACGCCGCCGGTGGAACCACGAGCACGAGCTCCGGCGGTGCCGGCGCCTCCGGCCAGGGGGGCGCTGGTGGTTCCGGAACCGGAGGCACGTACGCCGGGATCACGATTGTCCAGCCCGACGCCAGCAGCTTGGGCGGCGCCGGCGGAACAGGCAGCTCGCCCCCGCCACCGACCTGGCCGCCGACTGGCTTCGTCAACGTCACCAACGTCACCTACGGTGCCTACGCGACCGATCCGAATCAGATTTCGTCGGCTGGCGGCGCCTCTGGGCAAGGCGGCAGCTCGGGCGGCAGCAGCGGATCCTCTCAGTGCGCCGGATTGTTCGGTGTGGTTCGCGACTTCAAGATGGGCAACCTTAGCGGCGGCCACCCGGATTTTCAGGTTCCGACGCCGAGAAATGCCGCCGAGACAGGAATCGTAACCGATACCCTTGGCGATGATGGCAAGCCGGTTTACGCCAACCCCCCCGCGGGGGGAACGACATCCACGCAGGCCAATTTTGACCAGTGGTATCGCGACGTGGACGGCGTGAACATTCCCTTCGTGGTCGGCCTACACTTCATCGCGAATCCGAGCGGTGGAAACGGCGTTGTCACCTTTGCCGCCTCGCTCGGAACCTCAACCGGAACCGGTCGTAACCGGGATGCGGGAGCGCCGGCGGTGGCTACCTCGTCGTATTTCCCGGTCGACGGGTTGGGGTGGAACGACACGGCTCGCGCCGACGATGGAAATCAGCACAATTTCGCATTTACCACCGAAATTCACACGGCGTTCATCTACAACGGCGGCGAGAAATTCACCTTTCAGGGGGACGACGACGTTTGGGTCTACATCAACAAGAAGCTGGCCATCGATCTTGGTGGAATTCACCAGCAGTTGCAGGCAACCGTGGACCTCGATGCCCAGGCATCGACTCTCGGAATCAGCACGGGGAATTCCTACGACTTGGCCGTCTTCAATGCGGAACGACATACGACCCAATCCAATTTCCGCATCGATACGACATTGGTCTTCACGGACTGCGGGCAGATCCCCATCACGATCTACTAGTTCCGCCCGGGGGGTATCGCGGGTGAGCCTGCCGGCGACAGACTTCGCGCCGAACGCGCTTCGTTTTGTCGACAGGAAAACGGCAAGCGGTCTACCCTTGGGCGGGAGGGCGCCACCATAAAGTTGAGCCGAACGCGCTTCGCTTTGACGACCTAACAACGAGCGACTGTCTAACACAGAGGAGCCGCCATGACGAAGTTGAACCGATCGAATCTGGTCGTGATGTTCGTGGCTAGCATGTTCACGGGCGCGGTTTCGTGCATGCCGAATTCAGAGAGCAGCAGCGCGAAGCCGGGCGGTGCGGGCGGCGCGGCGTCGGGCGGCAGCTCCGGCGGTGGCAGCGGCGGCTCGTCCACGGGTGGCAAATCCGGCGGTACGGGCGGCTCGTCCACGGGTGGGAGCTCGGGCGGTTCGGGTGGATCGTCGGTGGGCGGGAGCTCGGGCGGCGCGGGCGGCTCGGCGTCGGGCGGGC
>Ga0182019_10001339_pt1 | contig 12533 bp, 10 predicted proteins | sample 812E2MmetaG_FD_120483 | JGI IMG/M metagenome (GOLD analysis project Ga0182019, IMG submission 120483) | Permafrost microbial communities from Stordalen Mire, Sweden - 812E2M metaG | ecosystem: Environmental > Terrestrial > Soil > Wetlands > Permafrost | place: Sweden: Stordalen | collected...
AGCATGGAAAGGTAGGGTTTTCTCCCACGTGGCAATGACCGCGAAAGGGGCGAAAGCCAAGTCCAGGGCGAGAGAAGCTGCCGCGCGCAAAGTGGCGCGAAGCGACCGGTCCACCGTGGGCAAGGGCCCGCGGCGACAGCGGAAGGCGAGGGGGGCAGTGGGGACGGCGAGGCTGGTGAAAGAGGTACCGCTGGTGCAGCGGGAGGAGGGAGCGGCTGGGGCAGGAAATGCGAAGCAGACAGGTTGCCCTGGCGGGGGGAGCGGTCAGGGTAGAGAGCGGAACGCGGGTCCGCCGCCGTTACCTGTGCCGATTGCGACTTTCACCATCTAGTCGAGGAGAAGCGATGAGCGAGCAGACTTCGTTGGCCGAGAAGCGGGAGGAGGCTGCCAAGGTTTTGCGGGAGATCCTCGACAAGATGAGCGTTGACGCGGAAGTAAGCGCTTTCGACGATGGGGAGAAGATCATTTTGGATGCGCACGGGTGCGAGTCCGGACTGGTGATCGGAAAAAAGGGGGCGACCCTGGATTCCCTCCAGTATCTGGTGAGCAGGATCGTCTTCCGGAACCCGGGGGAAGGGTTTCCTATCGTCGTGGATGCGGAGGGCTACCGTGGCCGGCGTGAGGATTCGCTGACGGATTTGGCGCGACGGCTGGCGGAGAAGGTCGTGCGGTCAGGCCGTCCGGTGCCGGTTGAGCCGATGAGTGCCCAGGATCGGAAGGTGGTTCACAAGACTCTCGCGGATCATCCGGGGGTGAGGACGGAATCGGAGGGGGAGGGAGCGGCGCGGCGGGTGGTGATCTTTCCGAAGCGAGGGGAGCTGGAGGCTAGGTAAGGCGGTCTAGGATGGGGCGGAGGTCGGCAGCCGCCTCCAGGGCGGCAGCGAGTCGGTCGGGAGTCGGGGAATCGAGGTAGGGAAGGATGCCGAGAGGAGTGTCGCCGGTGAGTTGGGCGATGAGGGATGGGTTGAAGGCCTGATCGGGCGTGGCGCAGGGCTGGGTATTGACGAGGAGGATTCCGGCCAGAGGGAGGGCGCGGCGGCGGATCTCGGCGATGGCGAGGGAGGTGTGGTTAATGGTGCCGAGGGCGTTGCGGGAGACGAGGATGACGGGAAAGCCAAGAGCGGTGGCGAGATCAGCGGAGGTCACTCGGTCACTGTAAGGGGACAGGAGACCGCCGGCGGATTCCACGACCAAGGGGGTACCGTAGGAACGGGCGATGGCGGCCGCGGACAGGAGAGTTGCGATGGAAAGAGCGAGGCCCGCGGCAGCCGCAGCGGCAGCCGCGGGAAGGGGCGAAGGGAAGGAGAATGGGCAGACGACGTGGAGGGGGATGTCGGCCCTGTTGGAAGCGGCTAGTAGGCGTAACGCGTCACTGGGCTGTGGGTCGGCGCCAGTCTCGACGGGCTTGAACGGCACGGGTCTGCGTCCACGGGAAATCAGCAGGTGGAGGAGGGCGAGAGCGACGGTGGACTTGCCGACGGCGGTATCGGTTCCGAGAAGAAAGATCCCGTCGTTGCTCGGGGGCCAAGGGCCGCGGGAGAGAGGGAGGGAAGGGGTGGATGTTGGCTCGGCGTGAGGCCCGGCGGTAGCAGAGGGGTGAGAGAGGTCGAGGTCCAAGGAGGCGATGGCGTCGGCGAGGGTCGCGACCTGCTCGGGTGTGTGCTGGGCGGAGAGTGTGATGCGAAGGCGGGCGGTGTTTTCGCGGACAGTTGGAGGACGGATGGCTTGCACGAGAATTCCCTTGTCGCGAAGGTGGCTCGCGGCCCGTAGGGCATGGTCGTCGGGGCCGAGAATCCAGGGCAGGATGGGGGAGGCAAACGGGTCGGGAGGAAGGGCGAGGAGGGAGCGGAGCTGGGTCACGCGATCGCGGAGGGCGCGGCGGACAAGGTCTCCATCTGATGAGGTGACGGTGTGGACGGCGGCGAGGGCGGCGGCGGCGACCGGAGGAGGCAAGGCGGTGGTAAAGAGGAATGTGCGCGCGCAGTTGGTGAGGTAGTCGCGCAGGCCAGTGCTTCCGGCCACGAAGGCGCCGCTGGCGCCGATTGCCTTGCCGAGAGTTCCGACGAGCACGTCGGGACGTACCCCAAAGTGGGCGCAAAGCCCGCCGCCACTCGGGCCGAGGCACCCGATGGCGTGGGCTTCGTCGACGATGAGCGCGGCGTCATGGGCGCGGGCCAGGGTGAGGAGCTCCAGGAGGGGAGCGACGTCGCCGTCCATGCTGAACAGGGACTCGGTGACGAGGAAACGGCGGCGTGCGGCGGGGCCGAAGTGGGTGAGGTGCTTCTCGGCGCGGGCGAGGTCGAGATGACGATAGAAGGCGAGCTTAGACCGGGACAGGCGGCAGGCGTCGATGATACTCGCGTGATTGGCCCGGTCGGCGACGATCAAGTCCTGGGGGCCTGCCAGGGATGTGATGGCTCCGAGATTGGCCTGGTAGCCGGTGGGGAAGAGCAAGGCGGCTTCTGCTCCCACGAGGGAGGCGAGGGCGTCCTCGAGTGCGAGATGCTCTGGCATGGTTCCGGACACCAAGCGGGAGGCCGCGGCGCCGAAGCCAGACCTGGCGGAGGCTTCGGCAGCTGCGCGCGCCAGGGCCGGATGGCAGGCGAGTCCCAGGTAGTCGTTCGAACAGAACGAGGTCAGCCGGAGGCCGTCGCTGGTGACGTTGACGCGGGAGGGGCCTTCCAGGGCGTGGCAGGAACGTAGGCGATGCCGATCACGCGGGGCGATCAGCTCGGCGGTGAGCTGGTTGGAGAGGGAGGGAAGCACCGGGTAGCAATGTGGAAGGAAGGGGGTTCGCCTGTCAACGGGCTTGGAGAAGCGTGTTCCACGTGGAACATCGGGTATCTCTCAGGGGCGTCCGCGGTACGGACCAGGGCATCGATGGGTTTCACGTGAAACAGTACGAACCCGACCACCGCGGTGCGCCGCTCGAGGTTGTATACGCAACCGCTTCCACCAGCTTTGCGCCAGCGGCGGACCTTGCGATGGGACTGGCCGCGAACACGACGGCCACGCCACCGGCGGAGAGAAGCCGCGGGGCCATCCCCAGCCAATCCTCCGGCCCGAAGGTGGCACGCGAGATGGCCACGGTGAAGGCAGAGTCAGGCATCTCCTCCATCCTTGCGCGCACTACCTTGAGCAGCCGGCAGGTACATCCCCTGGCCGCGGTGTTGAGAAAGGCTATCCGTTTGGCTCGCGGCTCGACGAGCGTGACGCGGCAGTCCGGCCGCAGGAGCACAAATGGGATCGCCGGCAACCCGCCACCGGCACCGATATCCACGACATTCGCTTCCCGAGGACACAACTTCGCCAGCGCAAAGCTGTCAGGGAGGTGATCTCCCACCAGCTCACGAAGCTCATGTGCTCCCGTCAGGTTCACGTGCTCGTTCCACTTGAGGAGCTGACTCAAGTAGGTGACGAGGCGTTCAGCATCCTTGCTCGCCAAGGGTAGCTCCCATGCTTCTGCAAGAGCGAGAACGCTCGCGACCCCCTCGTCCAGCATCGGCGCAGTATAGGACACGAAGGGTAGAGGTAGAAGCTAACCGCGACGCGCTCAACGATACACCGCGGCGCGTTTCCTCGCCTACCGCATCGCACATCGCACACCTGATTGCGAGGCGGCAAAAGGCAGCACGCAACGCATGGCCCCGCCGGGCGATGAGCGATACAATGCCCACTTTGCTTGGAATGGAAACGACTCAGACAAAGAACCGTCTTCTCCTCGTCGACGGTGACCCCAAGAGCCTGCGCGTTCTCGACGTGAGCCTGAAGAAGGCCGGCTTCGAGGTCACGACCGCGACGAGCGGCCGGGAGGCACTCGCGTCCCTCGCAGCCGAGCTCCCCGACCTCATCATCTCGGACACCGATCTGGACGAGATGGACGGCTTCGAGCTGTGCAACCTCATCAAGGCCAACCCCGACTGGGCGAAGATCCCCTTCCTCTTCGTCTCGGGCCGCAAGTCCATCGAAGACAAGATCCGCGGCCTCGAGCTCGGGGTGGATGACTACCTGACCAAGCCGATCTACATCAAGGAGATTGGCATTCGCGTGCGCACGGCCCTGCAGCGGGCGGAACGCGAACACATGGAATCGCGCCGGGAGGGGCGCACGCGCTTCGCCGGCCAACTTTCCGACGTGGGCGTGGTCGATCTCGTTCAGACCATCGAGCTCAACCGCAAGTCGGGCATCGTCCACATCGTGAACCGCGACGAACGCCGCGGCTCGATCTTCTTCCGCGACGGAAAAGTGATCGACGCGGAGGTCGGCCGCCTCTCGGGCGCGCATGCCCTTTATCGACTCTTCTCCTGGTCGGATGGCCAATTCGCCGTCGAGTTCAAACACATCCGGCGGCACGACGTGATCGACATGTCGATGGCGGCGCTGCTCATGGAGGGGATGCGCAGACTGGACGAGGGCACGCGCTTGCTCGACAACCTGCCGCCCACGAGCGGCGTTCTCGAGGTGGACTGCCGGGTGCTCGCCGAGGAGCTGGCGGAGCTCCCCGACGAGATGAATTCCGTGTTGCGCCTGTGCGACGGCGCCCGCACCTTGCAAGAGGTCGTCGAAGACAGCGACCTTCCCGATCTTGAAACCCTGGGCATCATCAACAAGCTCTTCGCCGACCAGATTATCTTCGCGCGCCAGGCGCCCGAACGCGGTGCCGAGGCGGCGCCTGGCGTGCGTCTGGCGAACTGGCTTTCCGAGGGAGCGGCCGAGGAACTGGCGGCCAGCGGCGAACTGCGGGCGTCATCCGAGATCCCCTTGCCCGCGGACCTTGCGGGCGACGACGAAATCCGGTCCGCGCCGGTGCCCGCCCCGTCCACCGGCAGTGACCTTTCCGCCGAGGAAACCCTGGGAGCCGCGTTGCCCTCACGCGTGGAGGCGAGCCTTGCGGACGATGCCGATCTTGGCAAGGCCGCCGATACGCTCAGGGGTATTCCCGTCGAGAATTTGTTCGGGGAACCGGAGGCCAGGCCCGTAGCGGAGGCGCATGCGGAGGTCGCCGTGCCAGACAACAAGACACCCGCCGAGGGCGGCGAAGAACCGCGGCCCACCAAGCCGATGGGTCTGGCCGAACGCCTGCTGAGCGGAGATTCCGTGCTGCGCACCGCCGCCATGCACGAGGCCCTCTCCGAGGGTGATGGCAGCGTCCAGGAACCCTTGGCCTTGGATCGCCACACCCAGCGCTACGGCGATCCGGCGGCGGAGGCAGCGGCGGCTCTCGTGCAGGAGGTCGTTTCTTCCACCCATGGCAGCAAGAGCCAGGCGATCCCGCCGGCCGAGCCCGAGCGGCCGAGCAAGGAAGTCGACTGGGGGGCCTGGCCCGCGGTCGCCCCGCCCGAGTCACACCCGGAGGCGATGGCCGCGCCAGCCCCGGCGAAGCCGACGGCGGACGCGCCGGCCGCGGTGAAGCCGGAGGACAGCAAGACCAGCGGTGCCGAGCTCGACACGGCCGATCTGGAGGAGGTGGAGTCCGGCGACGTGCAGTCCATGGCGGACAAGCCGGCGGAACCACCGGCCGACTCGGCCCAGGTGGATCCTCAGCCGGTCGAGGAGGCCGCGACGCGCCTGGGGCCGGAGGACGTCCTGCCCATGGACGGGGAGCCACCGGCGGAATCCGAGCGCGGCCTGTCGCCCACGGCGGCCTCGGGGAGCGCCGAAAGCAACGATGCCCAATCCGCGGGGTCGTTGTCGCGCGAGTCTGCGGAAATCACCCGGCTGGTGCGGAAGCCGAGGCAGGTTCGGCAGCTCATGCTCATGGCCATTGCCGCCTTCGCCCTCGGCACGGTCGGGGCTCTGGCACTCATGAACAGGACATCGCAACCTGGCGAGCCGCTGCCCGCCGCGCCGCCACCCGCGGCCTCACCAACTGTCGCTACGTCGGCGCTGTCCCCACCTCCGGCCGCGCCCGCCGCGCCGCCGCCGACCACGCCACCTCCGGCCGCTGCCGCCGGCGTCCAGGTGGCGCCAAGCACGGGCGCGGCCGTGGCACCCAACCCATCGCCGGTTGCCCCGCCACCTGCCGCCGCCACCGCGACCACGCCGAGTGGAACGCTGAAGACAGGCAACGGCGAGCCCGCCGCCGCGACTCCGTCTCCGGCAGCGGGGGAGCTGCGCCAGAACTGCATCGACGTCGATGCCGGCGGCAAGGGCAAGGCCCGGGCCGTGCTGGCGGCCTGCCGTCGCGCGCTCGAGGCCGACGCCAAGGACGCGGAGGTCATGGTCATTCTGTCGCGCGCCGAGATCGACCGCGGCCGTCTGGGCGAGGCGCGCTCGCTCGCGCGCAAGGCGCTCGTCGCCGATCCCGCCCGCGCTGACGCCTACGTCTTCCTCGGCACGGCCGAGCAGGAGGCCGGCAAGCTCGAGGAAGCGCGCGCGGCCTACAAGAAATACCTGGAACTGGCGCCGGACGGCCGGTTTGCCCGCGAGATCCGCGCCATTCTCAACAACCTCTAGCCGCGAAGCGAGTGCCTGCGTGTTGGTCCTTGGCCTTGAGACTTCGTGCGACGAGACCGCGGCAGCTGTGGTGGAGGACGGCAAGGCCATTCGCTCGAACATCATCTCGTCGCAGGTGCTCGTGCACGCGGAGTACGGCGGCGTGGTGCCGGAGGTGGCTTCGCGCCAGCACCTCGCGACCGTGGTCAAGGTCGTGCGCGCCGCCTTGGCCGAGGCGCGGGTGCAGCCCGAGGAGATCGACGGTATTGCCGCCACCTGCGGCCCGGGTCTGGTCGGGCCGCTCCTCGTTGGGCTCGAGCTCGGCAAGTCGATGGCCTACGCCCTCGGGAGACCGGTGGTCGGGGTCAATCACCTGGCCGGCCACCTGGCCGCGATCTTCCTCGAACATGCGACGAATCCGCCGCCGCCGCCCTTCCCGCACGTCGCGCTGCTGGTTTCGGGCGGGCACACCACCCTCTTTCGTGTCGAGGGACAAGCCAGGACATGCTTGCTCGGCTCCACGCGCGACGACGCCGCCGGTGAGGCCTTCGACAAGGTCGGCAAGCTCCTCGGCCTCGGCTATCCCGGCGGCGTGGTCATCGACCGCCTGGCCGGCGCGGGCGATGCCAAGGCTATTTCGCTGCCGCGCGCCCTACCCGGCCGCGAGGATCTCGACTTCTCCTTTTCGGGGCTCAAGACGGCGGTGGCCACCCGCCTTTTCGCCTTTGGCCGGCCCGAGGGTCCGGCCCTCGCCGATTTCTGCGCCAGCTTCCAGGCTGCCGTGGTCGACGTGCTCGTGCGCAAGGCGCGGCGGGCGCTGGCGCGCGAAAACCTGTGCGATCTGCTGGTGTGCGGCGGCGTGGCCGCCAATCGCGGCTTGCGCCAGGCCCTCGCGGCCGCCGCGGCCGAAGATGGATTCTCACTCTACGTGCCCGCGCCCGTGCTGTGCACCGACAACGCGGCCATGATTGCGCTCGCCGGTACGTGGGCCCTCGCGCGCGGGGAACGCGGCGCGCTCGACTTGAGCGTCGATCCTGGGCTGCCACTGTCATGAGTGGCTCGGCGGAAGAAACGCGAGCGCCGCTGCCCACCGCGCGCGAGCTGCTGGCGCGCCACGGGTTGTCGCCGAAGAAATCCCTCGGCCAGAATTTCCTCGTCGATACGCGCGTGCAAGAGCGCATCGTGGCCGCGGCCGCGCTTTCCGCCGAGGACGTCGTCGTCGAGATCGGCGCGGGCCTCGGAGCGCTGACCACGCGCTTGCTCGGCCGGGCGGGAAATCTCATCGCCATCGAGCGCGATGCCCGGCTAGCCGAAATCCTGCGCGTCGAGCTCGGCGCGGCGCCCAACCTGCGAATCGTCGAGGGCGACGCCTTGGAGTTCGATTTGACGGCCGCCGCGCGCGCAGCGGGCCGGCCGCTCGTCGTGGTGGGCAACCTGCCCTACGTCGTGACCTCGCCGGTCATCTTCGCCACCCTCGCCGCGGCCGCGGGGGGACGGGCCGTGGATCGTGCGATCTTCATGGTGCAGAAGGAGTTCGCGCAGCGGATGCTCTCGCCGCCTGGCGGCCGCGCCTATGGCCGTCTCTCGGTCATGGTCCAGCAAGCGGCCCTGGCCGAGATCCTGTTTCACGTCGGTGCCGGCGCATTCTTGCCGCCGCCCGCCGTGACCTCCACGGTGGTGCGCTTGCGACCGCGCGAACAGCCGCTCGGCGAAGTCAGCGACGGAAATCTTTTCGCGCTCGTCGTCCGTGAGGCTTTCGGCACGCGCCGCAAGATGCTTCGGCGCGCGCTCGAGCCCGCGTTCGGTTCGGGCCGCGCCCTGGCCGCGCTAGCCGCGGCCGGCATCGACCCTACCCGCCGCGCCGAGGAGTTGTCGGTGGCGGACTTCGCCCGCCTGGCGAAGGCTTTGGCCCATGCCTGAGCTTCCCGAAGTCGAAACCGTGGTGCGCACCCTGCGGCCGCGCCTCTGCGGCCAGACCATTGCCGCGGTGTGGACGAGCGGCCTGGCCCTCCGCATGGGCCGTGGTGTCGATGGGGCGGCCTTGCGGGCGCATTGCCAGGGGGCGACCGTGGGTGCGGTTTCCCGGCGGGCAAAGTACATCCTCATCGATCTCGAGCGGCGCGGGCGAGCGGCCGGCACCCTCCTCGTCCACCTCGGCATGACCGGCCGGCTGCGCGTCGAAGGCCAGCGTGATCCCCGGGCCAAGCACACCCACGTCGCGTGGACCCTGTCCGGCGGGCGCGAGCTGCGCTTCGTCGATCCGCGGCGCTTTGGCTGGGTGTTGGCGGCGGCGGATGTCCGCGCGCTTCCCGAGATCGCCGCCCTCGGTCCCGATGCGCTCGCCGAGCTCGACGCGAAGGAATTTGGCCAATCGCTGGCCAAGGCGGCTACTCCGATCAAGTCCTTCTTGCTCGACCAGCGCCGCATCGCCGGGCTCGGCAACATTTATGTGAGCGAGGCGCTCTTCCGCGCGCGCATCCACCCGCGCACCCCGGCTCGGCGCGTGCGTGGTAAAGCCCAGCTCCTCCTGGGCGCGATTCGGCAAACCCTGGAACTGGGCATCGCCAACTGCGGGACCTCGTTCCGCGATTTCGTCGACGCGAATGGGGAGCCGGGCACGAACCTGGACGCGCTCCTGGTCTACGGCCGGCAAGGGGAGCCATGCAAGACCTGTGGCAGCCGCGTCCGCCGCAGCGTCGACGCCGGGCGCTCGACCTTCTTCTGTCCTCGCTGCCAGAAGCCCTAGAACAGGCAGGAGGCCGGGTCACCGCTGGCGACTTCTAGTAGTGTAACGTCGTCCCGCAGGCGATAGCGGTAGGTGGCGACGCTGTCCACGCCCCAGCACTCGGTGCCAAGCGGGGTGACGACGGTGGGCTGGTCCGGCGAAAGCACCGCCGTGAGATCCGCCCGCCCAGCGCCGGAGCCGATCCACTCCGCCTGCATGGTGGCGGACACCTGGACGCCAGTGTTCGAGAGACCTTGCCAGTCGAAGCTCATCTGCCCTGACCCATCCTGATTCTGGAGATACTCGTAGTGGCCGGATTGCGTCGTGGCCGTGGGAAGATTCACGATGTCCATGGTCACCGTGATGGGGAAGGCCGCATTGTCATAGGTGACGTCGAGATGATCGAGATTGGCGAGACCCGCGTCGTCGTTCACCGGGTAGCCGGCCGCGCGCGCCTCCGCGGTGAGCAAGTGGATCTCGCCTTGCCCGGTTCGCGCCGAGCCCGCCGAGGTGTACTTGCCGACGAGGAACGATACCCAGGAAGAATCGCCGGCTCCCACGGGGCGGAGCTGGAGCCAGTAGTCCATGTGCAGAAGCGACGCCGACACCGTGGACCGCTGCATGACCAGGCGGAGCTCCCAGTTCGGGTACTTTTCGACCGGCCAGGGTCCCCAGATGCGCTCGGCGCCGTTGCGCGAGGTCGGCGAGGTCCCGCGCACCAAATCGACGAGACCGACGAGCTGGCCTACCATGCCGTTGAAGGTCGTGACGGCCGAGCGGGTGGCGCGGTAGTACTCGGCGGAATTCGGGCGCATGACCGAGAGATACATCTGGGCTTCCATGTCGGTCTGCTCGGGCAGCGCGAGCTGGAAGTCGAGGTCGTCGTTGGAATAGTTCCCGCAGGCGCCGAGCGAGAGCGCGACGACTGCTACGTATGGCGACATCCGTCTAGAATTCATAGGCAACCCCCGCGGTAAGCTCCCAGTAGCCCAGGGAGCGGTTCTCGTCGACGTTGTAGAGCAAGTAGTGGACACGGCCGCGGCCCAGCAAGTTGAAGTGCCGGGCCAGCCGGTAGCGCGCGCCGGCGACCAGGCCCGGCGTGAACGTAGCGAAGAACTGATCGGGAATGGTGGGCTCGTCGAACTTGCGGCTCATGAGCACAACGGCCAGACGCAAGCCGAGCGAGGCGGCTAGCTTGCTGTCGCGGAACCGCCATTCCTTGGCCAGGGTGGTACCGGCAGACAGCTCGCTGAACTGGAAGGACAAGAGTGTACCGTAGCGGTCGACCTCGCCGCGCGTGCCGCCGCTCGCGAAATCGAACCCCAGAAGCCAACCGCGTCGGAAGAAATCGCGCAGCTCGATCTCCAGGCCGAGCATGCCGGTGGGCGGGAAGAGGCCGTCGCGCGTCGGCCCGTCGAAGAAGGACTGCACGGTGCCGCCCAGGCCGAGGCTGACGCGCACGCCTTCCTCGTCGCGCAGCCCGCCCTTGACCGGATCATCCGTGAAGGGAGCGTCCCGCAAGCGCGCCTCGTCGAGCAGGGCCAGTTGCCCCGCGACGATGTGGATCTCGCCGATGCGCAGGCGATCGGCCAGGCGCCGGCGCACGTGGTAGCGGCCCGCGGGCAGGGCGAGCAGGCGATCCCCGCCGGCGGGCTTCTGGATCTCGGCGGCGATGAACCCGCTGCCGTCGACGATGTAGTAGATCCCGGCGGGCGCGTCGCCGGGCACGTAGATGCCTTCGCTGCGGTTGGCGAAGTCGGTGAGCACGAGATCGGCGTTGCCCTTCAAGTCGTAGCTGAAGGTCGGGTGCTGGGCGCCGGCCGCGCTCTCGGCAGTGTCCGCCACCGTGCGCGCGTAGGCGTAGGCGTAGGCCTCGGACAGGGTCACGCGGCGATCGCGCGAGCGGTCGGCGTCACCGCGCAGGCCGCTGACCAGGTAATGCGAAAAATAGCTGCCCCCGATCTCGTCGGATTCTTGCGCGTCCTCGTCGGCGCTCGCCGAGGTGAGCATGACCAGCCCGCGCGCTTCCTCGGAGCCGGCCGCCTCGATGGCGAAGGCGGGAGCTCGGCGCGCGCCCTTGGTGCGATTCAAGGCGCCGGCGTGACACGAATCGAAGACGCCAATGCGGATGTCGGCCGGGCTCGCGGCCAGCCGCGCCTTTACATCGTCGAGACGAATGCGCGAATCGCCCAGGCGCAGCTCGCCATCTTTGGCGTGTCCCGAGTAATACAGAATGAAGAGCGTGCGCTCACCGCGCTGCCGGGCGGCGGCGATGCGGGACTCGGCGTCGCCCAAGGCGCGCCAGAGCTCGCCGGAAGCCTGGTTGAGGAGCAGAACCACGTCGTCGGCGGCGACGCCACCGAGCTGGGTCAGCACGGCGTGCACCTTGCGCGCGTCGTCGGCGGCGTAGCGCAGCGGCCGCGTGTCGGCGCCGCCGCGGTCGTTGCCGGCGATGACCGCGAAACGATGCTGCACCGCCGCGCGCGCGGGCCCGGCGATCAGCGGGAGGGTGGCCAGCGCGAAGGCGAGCAAGAGCGGCCCGGCTCGCGCTATGGCTCGCGTCGGATTCATGGCTTGCGAAAGAGCCAGGAGAATACTTGTTGTCCGCCCGCGAAGGCGGGATTCGGCAGGGACGCCAGATCGCCTTTGGCGCTGGCATGCGCGGTCTTCACCGCTTGTTTCGCGACCGCGCTGTCGAAGGGGGTGCGCGCCAGGAAGAGGAAGACCTTCTCGCGGCCCGCGCCGGTGAACTCCAGGCTGTCGGGCAAGTAGATGGTCTTCTCCGTGGGCGCGACCGCCAGGGCCGGTCCCGACTCGGGATAGAGCAAGGTGATCTCGCCGCCGTCGTCGACCGAAACCGCGGCGAGGTAGCGGGGATCGGGGGTGCGATAGCCGAAGCGAACGCGATCGCCGGGCTCGAGAACTTCTTGCGAGCCCGGCGGCACCGCCCGCTGCGCCGAGGCCTTGGCCGAGGCGACGCGCACCGTGGCCTCCACGCTGCTGCCCTTGATCCGGTTGAACGCGGGCGCCGGCGTCCGCACGAGGAAGAGGACCACGGCTGCCGCGGCCAGTGCCCCACCCAGGCCCGCGAACCACAGGCGGCGCGGCCGCGGGCGAGGCACGCGGCGGGCGCGTTCGACCCCGCCCGCAAACCGCTCGAACGGGATGTCGCGCTCGAACGCGCGCTGTTCCTCGACGAGTACGCGCAGCTTGCTCCGGCAAGGCGCGCACGCAGCCAGGTGGCGATCGGTTTCGGCGCCTTCCTCGGTGGAAAACTCGCCGGCGCGATAGCGGCGCAGGACAAGCTCGGCCAGGTGGCCGCTTGGCGATGGGGTGGTCTCGAGGAGGGTCATGGCGAAAACTCCTTGCCGCA
>Ga0182019_10001340_pt1 | contig 12533 bp, 10 predicted proteins | sample 812E2MmetaG_FD_120483 | JGI IMG/M metagenome (GOLD analysis project Ga0182019, IMG submission 120483) | Permafrost microbial communities from Stordalen Mire, Sweden - 812E2M metaG | ecosystem: Environmental > Terrestrial > Soil > Wetlands > Permafrost | place: Sweden: Stordalen | collected...
CTAGCTCGAGCTACTCTCATCCGGACCGCTACCGTTATTCGACGTGGGAAGGGCCTCTCAGCAGAAGAAGCAACGACAGGCCCAGAAACGCGACCGACCGCAACTCATTCGGAAGGTCCGGGAACAACGTGATCTCCTTCACGTTTTGGGTGAAACCTTCGATGCCGGTGTCACCGTTGTCGGCTTCCCACTTGCTACGGCAATCCGAGTTCTTGTTCACGACACAGTCAGTTCCCACTCCTTGCTCGGGCAGCTGGACGAACTGAAGGCGATGCCATTCTTGGATACGTCTTTGCCGATCAATCCACAAAACCTGCTTCCGCACGCCGGCTTGGTGGTGATGAGGATGACCATGGGAAGCGGAAGCGACTGGGTGCCACGAAAGGAAGTACCGCAGCCGCCTCCAGGCGCCGAGCCCCGAGAAGTGCCCTTCAGTTCGTGGTGGACCACGGACTTGACAAAAGATGGCAGTGGCGTGCTCTGGAGTCGACGGAGGATGGTTCTCACGATCGCCAACAAGGAGGGCGGCGCTCACATCGATCCGACCCAGCCGATTGACATCCGGGCTATAGAGGAAGAGAACTCCATGGGATGGACCCATCATGACCCGATCGTCGGCGACAAGCCGATGTCAAAAGGTCCGATGATGCCGTCTCTCCGCCAGATCGGCTACGAACTGGAAGTCGGACTAACGAATTACTTCGGGTCTGAACTAGCGCCGTGAAGATCAGTTGTACTGACGGGTCAGACGGTCTTCAGCTACCGGCTCGCTGTAACACGGGCTCCAAGGCGACGCCGACTCTTGGGCCAAGGATCCGACTATTACAGGAAACCTCCGCGGATCCTTGTTTGGGTTCCTTACGCTGGAGCAAATGTGGGCCACGATGTTGGCGGAGCTGACAACGACACCTGCATCGAGCGAGATGGGACGCTTGGCGCAGCTTCTGAGGGCTGCGGGTCTCACGACCCGCGGCGTGGTGGCACCACCTAGCCCGCCCAGTCCGGGTTCTGACGCGTCCGCGCTTGACGCCGTATCGGTCGAACAGTGATTTCCCGCCGGCCAGGACGGCGATCGGCAGCCAGCCAGCCAGGACCGTGATCGGAAGTCGGCCAGCCAGTCAGGACCCGCGATCGGGAGCCAGCCAGGATCAGGTGGCGATTGGCCGCCTATTTAGGTGGGGCTGGCCACCAGTAACTTCCTGCCTGAGGCCGGGCAGGTGCGAGAATCTTGGCTTCGAGTACATCGGGATCCAGAGGCCGAGAGAGTAGGAAGCCTTGGGCCTCGTCGACGTGAACGTCTCGCAGGTGGTCCATCTGACCAAACGTTTCGACACCCTCGGCGAGGGTTTTCAGACCGAGGTTCTTGCCCAGCTGAACTAGGGTCCCGACGAGCGCTTTGGATCCGGCTGACGTGGTGATCGTGCTGATAAAGTTGCGGTCGATCTTTAGACAGTCCACGGGAAACCGTTGGAGGTAGGCAAGGGAGGAGTATCCCGTGCCGAAGTCGTCAACCGCGATCCTCACACCCAAGTCCTTGACTACTTGAAGTCGCTGTGCGGTCGAGTCAGCGTGGCGCATCAGGGCCGTCTCGGTAATCTCGATGATCAACGAAGTGGCGTCTAGACCACTGGACAGGAGTGCGTCAGAGACATCCTGGACGACGGCATCGTCGTCGAGCTGACGGCCCGATACATTAACCGAGACCGCGAGCGTGTCGCCCCGCGCGTGCCAGACCGACATTTGTCTACAGGCTTCGCGCAGCACCCATCGCCCGACCTCTTTGATCTGGCCAGTTTGCTCGAGGATGGGGATGAACTCGTCGGGCTGGATCAGTCCGCGGATGGGATGTTCCCAACGCAGGAGCGCCTCGACGCCTACAAGCCTCAGGTCGTCGAGGTTGTAGATCGGCTGGTAGACGAGGCGGAACTGCTCACCGTCGACAGCCGAGCGCAGGTCGAACTCAAGATCGATGCGCTCTTGGATCCCGATCTGCATCGCCGAGTTGAAGATCTCGTAACAGTTCTTGCCAGCTGCTTTGGCTTGATAGAGCGCCACGTCGGCATCGCGCAGCAGGTCGCCTGCGCTGGGGCGGTCACCGATGGCGATCCCAATGCTCGCGTTGACCATCAGTGGCAGCGTCGTCGCTCCCTCAATCTCGAACGGTTGACGTATGACCTCAAGCAGGCGGTCGGCGACCAACTCGGGGTCAGCACTGAGCGAGGCGCCGTCGATCAGCACAACGAACTCGTCGCCGCCCATCCGGCCGATCGTGTCGACGTCGCGAAGGGTGCCTTGTAAGCGAGCTGCGACTGCCACCAAGAGCCGGTCGCCAATCTGATGGCCGAGTGTGTCGTTCACGTTCTTGAACTCGTCGAGATCGATGTACAGCGCGGCGCCGAGGCTGCCATTGCGGCGACCACGAGCTAGCAATTGATCTATGCGGTCTGTGATCAAGGCCCTGTTCGGCAGACCGGTCAATCCGTCATGCAAGGCCTGATGGCGTAGTTCGCCGGTTTGTTCGCTGACGATACGGAGCGCCCTTGCCCGGCCTGTGCCCAACAGGAGCATCATTGCTCCGAGAAGCAGGCTTAGGGCGATACCTGCGATCAACAGTGCAAGCGCCGCATCGTTGCCGAGCAGGCCACCAGAAGTGACAGCTCCAAAGGTCGTGACCGTCCAGCCGTTGTGCGAGTTGATCGTGGTCGCAGCGGCTCCACTAGGGGCTTTACCACTTTGGAACGTCACATTCGAAGAATCATCGTGGTAGTGGAGAATCACGGCGGTGTTGGGATGATCTTGCAACGCCCGGTTCAGCACGACCTGCGGCAGTACCGCCATGCCTACCCAGCCCAAGAACGCGGACCGCCGTCTTCCCACGGTGGTGGGCGTTACTCCACCTCGATAGACCGGCCACACGATGGACAAGAAGGTGATGTTCGCTATCTGTAACGGTAAGTTCGCACCTTCACCCGAGTCCCGTGCAGACATCAACTCGGTTCGTTCTGTGCCCGGAGGACACAGGTCCTCTCCGGACGTGGACGACGCGCTCTTGCTTCTCGTCAGACTGGCCACCAGGAAGCAGTAATAGGAGCGGTTGCCGGCAGGTACGACATGAAAGGTGCCATTCCGCGCCGATGGTCCTGTGGGATCGGATACGGCGTGAGCCGCAAAAGCGGGCAGTTCTGCGGCCGTGACGATCACGGAGTATCCAAGGCCGATCAACTCTGGGTACCGGACTAGGGCGTTGACCGAAGCTGCCCACTGACCGAGCTGAGCGTTCGAAGTCCGTGGGTTTTCGGAGATGAAGCTGCTCGCGCCCACAACCAGGTCCTGTTCATGGAGGATCGCAAGTTGGAGCGTCGACGCGATCTCAGCAGACGATGACATGAATGCCGCGCGTGACCTCGCGCCATTGTCATGCGCCACTGAACCTGCCGCGAGAACAGAACCTACGACCCCCGCGATCACGAGCAGGGCGGTCCCAGCGGCCAAGGACGCAAGACGGCGTTTCGAAGCCGAACCCGCGCTCACCATGACCCGCGACGACCGCTGGAGTACATCAGGACTCCCAAACATTCAGCAGAGAAAGCAGCCCAGACGGACCCTGCTCTTGGTATCGGCACACAAGGTTGAGACCTTGAGAACCCGTCCGTTCGGCCGCGTACCGCTACGCAGGCTCGGAGGTATGTGAACCCGCATGCGCCAGAAAAAGAGCTAGAACCGTCATCGGGTGGTCTGCTGCCCGTGCTGACTCCACGCCGACCCTCGAAGCGAGCCACTGTGCCGCATGCGCCACGGCGGCTCCCGTCACGAGTTCTCGGGTTGATTCCTGCGGTCGGGCGCGGCCCTGGAAAAGGTCGACCAGTTGGCTCCGGGCGATCTTCGTCTCTCTTGAGATCCGGCGGAGCCCGATCAGCCGACCGGCGGGGATGACAACGCGCTCCCACGCATCGTCGCCGTAGTCGATCAACACCTCGTCGGGGTCGGTGACCTCTCCGGTTGCCACCTCCTCGAGCCTGTTCCCCTCCTTGCCAATCAAGTGAACCGCCGCCACTCGGACTGGTCTGGGCGTGAGCAGCCCCTTGGTCCCGGCCTTGCACGCACTCCCGTCCGGCCCGCGCATCTTCGACTCGGGGTGGAGGACAAGGCGAACCAGTTCCTCACCGTAGGAAGCGATCTCGACTGCTTGCGGGGTGTCTCCTCCTTGCCGCCGACCTCGCGTTGCCGTCGTGATTGATGCACCGGAAGGGACCTCTACCCATCGCGCCAGCCCCGGTTCGTCTCCTGCTGGGGCGATGAGCCGGACCGGCTCGCCTCCGAAGACGCCGGCCGCACGTCGTGCCCGGCGAGCGCCCACGGCGAACCCGTACGGCGAGCCGTTGGCACCGAGCGAGCGCACCTTGGCCGGCGTGCCCATCGGCAGCTCCGTAGTGGCGGGAACTGGGAACCATGTCGGAGTTGCCGGGCGCTCGTCGAGCAGGTGCGAGAGCATCCACTCGGCGCTCTCGTCGACGAAGATCCGGCTCGTGCCCGGGCCGAGCGGGCTGCGGAGGTCTCCGAGTGCCACCTCCGAGCGCTTCACGACGACGCGGCCCGACGGCCCGACGGTGTAGAGGATCACGCGGGAGCCGGCGATGCCGACGGCATACAGCTGGCGACGCTTGTCACCGTTGAAGTTCTCGGACGTCAGCCTGAGCTCGACGCCGAGCGACGAGAACCGCTCCCGGATCGCGTCGAGGGCAGCCCACGAGATCGCCCGGACAGCAGTGGTCCCGTCGTCGAGCTGCTCAGGGCCGCCCGGGCAGGTGACGAGCCCGCCGTCTCGCGTCGAAAGCACGGTCGCCGAGTCGGTGTTGGCGCTCGCGAACAGACCTCCGTCGTCCGCGAGTAGGCGTTCCAGGGCGGCCATGAGAAGGCGCCCACCGGCGGTCACGGTCGACGCGAAGGGCGGGAAGGCCCATGGGCCGGGGTCCTCCGGACGGTCGACACGTCGGCGTTCTGTGCGCCCGTCGAGCCGCTGTAGGGCGACGAAGCCTGCCTGGGGCTGCTGGTCGAGGCGTATCCAGTCGCCGTAGGCGGTGCCGTTGCCGATCGTCTTCACTCCCGTCGCCATTGGGCTGTCGCCGAGAGCCGCCCTGGCGCGCTGGCAGGCCGCCCACCAGTCGTCGGCATACGGGTCGAAGCGCACCCGGCCTCCGAGGCGGGTGACCCGGAGCCCGGATGCCGTCCCTGCTCCGTCTAGGCGCCACGCGGAGACGACCTCGGGGACCCTGCCCGTGAGCAACTTGGCAGCGACGAGGTCGGCGATCGCGAACGGGTGCAGCCGGTCGCAGTGGATCGGGCCGAGGCCGACGCGGGGGACGTCGCCGCGACCGGCGAACCAGGCTCTGGTCGGCAGCACGTCGCCGTCCGGCCGGACTAGAGCCACGCCGACGAGCTGAGGCCACAGCTTCGGGTCTAGGACATCGGCAAGGTCGACCCGTTCAAGCATCTCGCGGACCTCGTCTGTCGCCTCGACGGCGACGATCCGCTCGGAGGTGAGGAGTGACCAGAGACCCGAGAGCCGGGCGACGTTCGAGTACTGGCTGGCGAAGTCGACGAGGCTGACCGGGACCGGCGCGTGGCGGACGCGCACCTCGACCCGAGGCCCGTAGAAGGCGCCCATGGACTGCGCGAGCTGGGCGTCTGTGATCTCGGCTCGTTCCAACGGAGGTCGGATGCCGATGCGCCTGAAGTAGGCGGTGCCGATCGCGGGGGACGAATAGGCCCGGTCTGCCGAGAGCGGCACGGGGTGACGATGGAACTCTCTCAGCGCCGCGCCGGCCAGGTCGGAGGTGGCTGCGACGTCCTCCCGCACGTAGTCGAGCAGTTGCGCCGAGAGCACCCCGAGCGTCACCTCGCGCTTTCGGTAGCCGAGGCCGAAGACTGCGCTCCCGGACCCGAGCGAATGAGCCTGGTTCGTGAGCGCGAACAGCAGCGTGCGCAGGTCGAGGAAGTGGTCGTCGCTGGAGGTGTGCTCGTCGCCGTCGTCCGGAGCGTCTCTCACCCCGCTCCAGGCGAGGAGCGTCCACTTGTTGTCGAGCCGACGGGCTATGACGTTGGGCCGGTAGCGGTGGTCCTTCTGCTCCCACTCCCAGAGCCGCAGCACGAACGCCCCGTTGTAGAGGCCACGTCCCTCGTGCCACGAGAGCCGGAGCCGGGAGAGGTCGAAGCCCAGGCTGAAGCCAACGAGCGTCGCCCGATTGCGCCAGCAGGCTCCCCACAGCATCCGCTCGCAGAACTCGTGGCGGCTGAGCACCTGGAGCGTCCGGTTGGCGTCCCGTTGGCTCCGGTCGACGTTGGCGACGGCTCGTGCCGCGTAGTCGCGTATCGTCACCAGCTGCTCCGGGTCACGAACAAACAGGTCGTCCGGGTGGAAGAGCCCCTCTTCGGCGCAGCGGAGCGTCGGCCTGCTCCCCTTCCACTCCACCCTCACATAGCGGTAGGCACCGACGATGAGCTCCTGTGAGCCACCAAACTCGGTCTCGGTGTCGAAAACGATAAGGGCCTTGGGCCTGTGCCGACGCTTCTTGCCGCCCCCGGTCTTTCGCCGCTTCTCTGGGATCGCCCAGGCGCGAAGGGCGATATCCATGGGCTCGGGGAGATGGGTCACTCCTCGCCCCCGATCATCCCGATGGCATAAGCGCCGAGCAAGCCACCCGAGCCGAGACAGCCGAGCCCCGCCAGGACCCAGTGCCAAGCCTTGTAGCCCTCGGGTTCGTACTCGGGGTCTGTCGTCTTCGCGTGGTGGAGCATCCAGAACCCAGCAGCGATGAGCAGGGCGACGACGACGCCTGCTGGCATGCGGGAGCCGTCAGGCTCGCCCGCATACTCCGGCGACCCTGCTTCCACATAGGAGCGTGGTACAGACACTGCCTTGCCGCACAAGCCGCAACGTGTCCGCGTCTTCGCTCTTGACTCCCACGCATAACTGCAGGTCGGACATGTCAGCCACATGGCTCCTCATCTCTTGGCTCAAGGTGACCCTTAATGGTCCTGCTCCCTTCGATGCCATGTAGACGTTCAAGGGTCACCTCGACTGCTCCAGGGTCGACATCGCATCCGATGAAGCGCCGGCCAAGGTGCTGAGCCGCAACGGCAGTCGTGCCACCGCCGAGGAGCGGATCGCAGACAAGCTCGCCCGGCTCGGAGAGGCGCTCCAGGTAGTAGGCGACATTCGAGAGCGGTCGCTGCCAGGGATGCGCCTCCTTCTCAGGGCCTGGTGAGGCAACGGCGTTGGTGAACCAGCGCCTCGGCACGTAGCGGCCCTTCGAGAAGAAAAGGATCGGCGTCGACGCGTCGCGGGCCATGACGGGGAAGACCTCGGCGTGCGGTCCCGACGCGATCCGGTGCGTCAGCGGCGGGAGCACACGGAGCACGCCACGCCGGTCCTCTGCGAAGTCAGACTTGGTGAGCGGGCGGGCGCGAATGTCCCTTTTGCGGGGCCGACGACTGGGTTCCTACCACCCGCCTCCTATGCCGCCACATGGGCGAACGTGGGCGCCTGTCGTGGGCGACGGCAGGCGAGAGGGCCGGACGCAGAATCGGCCGACCTCCACTCACACCCCGCCCCGACCCTGCCTCTATGCCACCCGGGATCTCGGGCGAGCGGTTTCCGGCCACGCGGCGGCCCTTGTCCACCTAGCGCCGGCAGTAGCAGTGGGCGCCGAGGGACTCGAACCCTGGTGCTTGAGCGGCACACCCGGAGCTATCAGAAGTCCCTGCCACGACCGGTGCGCCCTGATGGCAAGCTTGAAGCAGTGATCCCCGAGCACGAGCCGACGCTCACCCCCGACACGATCGTCCCGTGCGGCTGGCCAGGCTGCGAGATGCCGGTGCGACTCGGGAGGCTCGTGTGCGACGCGCACCTCGATGAGATGAACATTGCCGCGCAGCTCAGGACGGACAGGCGGTGCCCGGACTGCGGAGAACCCTCTCCGTCGGCGTGTTGCTGCACGAGTGCATAGACGCAGGACGATGACAAGTTACGGGGTCCACCCGGAGAACGAGTGCATGCTTATTGCAACGTGGGCGGATCTCCCGATTAAGGGTCGTCTCCCTGTGGGACCCTTTGCCGAGGTCAAGATGGCGACTACAGCAAAGAGCGTTCTGAACGCAGCATCCCGCTACCGGTGGCACCGGGCGCTCCAGCTTCTGGAACAGGGCATCTTCACCGAGGAGGAGGTGGGATCAGATGCTGCCGCGATGGAGCAGCCTGCGATCGGGCAGCTGGCGTCTGATTCCGACTGGGGGTCCGACGAGACGGAGTGGCTGCCGAGGTTGCCCACGAGTGTGGTTCTTGGCAATTCGCCGATGAGTGAATACCTGAGGAAGACCATCGAGGGGATAGTCCCTGACCCGGTCGTGGAGCGACTATCCGTCGGTCCCAATTCTCTGGGCTTTACTGGCAGCGTTCCGCTCGGGAACTTGAAGCCCCTGTTATGGAGAGACTGGTCGAGTCACCTTTCGGCCGAAGAGCACACCTGTTTGGCTGCAGAGCTTGATGCTGACGCTGCTGCGACGACAGGTTTGCTGGTCGGCCGGGCACGCCAGATCGCTTGGTATCTCACTGCCGAGCTGCTCGTCGACAAGCGTGACTGGATGCTAGGTCGACAAGCCGCTCCGTCAATTGACGCTATCGAGAAGACGGAGGCCTTTCAGAGGCGCCTGGCACAACTTCTCAGCGATTTGACGGGCCTTCGTGTCGATTGGGACATCAACATGACCCAAGTGCTTCTGCGTGTGCACACGCCCAAGGGCGTGGTCGTGTTCTGGCTCGAGCCGCAATACTGGTGTTTCGGGTTGCCCGACCCGAAGTTCCCGACTTGGACCGAGAAAATGCGGCTCATGGACAGGTTGCCGAAGGGCGACACCGTGGGAGGACTGGCGAGCTTCATCGCGGCGACCATCGCGAAGGGACTCGGGCCATTTTGAAGCGACAATCGCGACGGGATACGTAAGCCTTCACCGGGACCCGCGACAGGGACCCGACCTCGACAACGCTGTCGCCCCCCCCTTCCCCCGGCCAGCTTCGACTTTTTCACTTCTCCCCCGACGCTCCGGCTGGCGGTCCCCTTAGGCAGCCGCCCGCCGCCGTGACTAGCCCGTTACCTAGCTGTCGGCTCGCGCTACTCGGGCTCCGCCTTGCTCGGCCTGCTGCGACCCATACGTGCCTTGCTCGTTCTCCGCTTGCGTTCGATCGCCGCTCGTCGAGCGAGCACCTGCTGGGCATGCTTGTTGTGTGGCCCGTGTGCTTTCCCGCCTACCCCACCGAACGCGGCGAAGTGTGTCGGCATCGTTCGCCTGCCTGCGGCGGTTGACATAGTGGCTACCTGCTTCCCTCCCGGTGTGGCCCGAGTCGTTGGATACTGCAGTATCTAACAACGACGTGCCTACCGCTGAAAATCGCCGTTCGATTGCCCGACGTTGTCATCAGGCGCTGCTGTGCCGTTGCCCCGAGCGCCCACTGCGGGCGAAAGGTGTGGGTCGGGCTGGCCAGACACGCTGCGGCGTGGCACCATTCGGTACATGGCAGTCGTTGGTGATCGCGTGCAGATCTCTTCGAGGAAAGTCGGCGAGGCTCCCCGCGATGGAGTCGTGACCGGCGTGACCGGGTCGCTCTTGCGGGTGAGGTGGTCGACAGGGGAAGAGTCCACTGTCGTGCCCTCGATGGGTTCGCTCGCGGTCGTCGGGAAGCACTCGGGCGGTAGCGCCCGCAAACGGCAGACAACGAGTGCTTCTGCGGCGGAAGTGCGAGCCAGTCGGTGACGCGAGCCGAGAGCCGCGACGAGAACGCCGAGTGGTACCCGTACTTCCTGATTGAGCCCGACCCGCGTTGCCGCGAGTGCGTCACAATCATGGACTGGCGGTCCGCGCACCGCGAGATCGTCATCACCAACGGGACGGAGATAAAGCTCACGGACTATGGGTGGGGAGGTCGCCACCTTCATCTGCGGGACGAGCGGGTCGCTCACCACGAGATCCGCGTGGCGCGGGAACGCAAGGAACGGGAGAGTAAACAACATCTCCATCCGGTGGCGTAGCCCGGTCGTGCCCGTCGCCAAGTCCTTCGCTCTCCTCCTCCAGTCGTCCGCCGATAGGGACTAGTCGACGTAACGCAAGGCACGAGGATCAGGTGTGACGTCGACTCCTCGCGCGGTCGATTCCACTGCTTGGCGAAACGGCTCTTGCTCGGCCGTCGCGGCAAACTGAACTTGCGGGGGTTGCTCGTTATTGGGCCGGCCCAACTGCGACGGGACTTGGGTTGCTGACGAGGTGATGGGCCCTCGGGAGCGTCCCAAGGAGGGAACGACATCTGCGGTCAAAAGACCTGCCAGCGTGGCCGGTTCTCACCCTCTACTCCGGCTCTTCGGTGCGGGTTTACCCCCGAGGGCCCGAAACCAGGCTACGCCGACCTCGCTCGACCTGAAAGGGCTTTGTCCAACGGGCGCTCTAAGCGACCGTCACTGCCGGCTCCGCCGACGCTCCGTCCTGGCCACCCGGCTCGCTGCAGTCCTGGCTTCGTCGGGCTCCGACCACGCTCTGGCTGGCCTGGCTCCCGACCACGCTCTGGCTGGCCTGGTTCCCGATCACGGTCCTGGCTGGCTGGTTCCCGATCGCCGTCCTGGCTGGCTGGCTCCCGTCCTCTCTCTCAGGTGTACCGGTTCTACCTCTCCCTCTCTCTTATCCCAACTGCCATTTCTTGGTGGGCCCGGCAGGGATCGAACCTGCGACCAAGGGATTATGAGTTGACTCCTGTCTGTGCCGGAGCGTCTCGCAGCGTCTGCTGGCGTCCTCGACAAGCCATGTGAACAGGCAGTTGTGGCCCGGATTGGGACGCCTGTAGACGGTGCCGGACGAGTTGGGAAACCCAATGTTGGGTGAATGTTGGGTGGCGATTTCCAGCCCTTCGGCTGTCAAATCTGAACCGCCGGAAAGGGCCAAGGTCCGGTTGCAGACGACCCCAACGAATCGACGACAGACCTCTGGTTCGGGAGGCAGACCTTTGTCACTGCTCCATGCATACCCATCACCATGAAAGTTAGCGGTACACTAACTTTCATGGCCTCTAATACGCGCTTTGCTGGCCTTTGGGACGAGTTCCTCAGCGAAGGGCAGGTAACGCTCACCCAGGAGCAGGTTCGAGATCGCTCAGGATCTTCGCCGGGGTCGGTGCGAGTCGCCGTTGCCGAGGCACAGCGACGGCACCTGCTTTTCAGCCCGGTAAGGGGTCTCTACGTCCTCATCCCGCCGCAGTACCGGCATGAGGGCACCGTACCGGCAGATTGGTTCCTCGACGACCTCTGCCGTCACCTCGGCCGGAACTACTACCTTGGCTACCTGTCCGCTGCGGCCCGTCATGGCGCAGCGCACCAAGCGGCCCAGGTAACCCAGACGGTCGTGAACCGTCCGGTGACCGACAGGACGTCCGGGCCGAGACTGCGTTTCTACACCGATGCCCGGATGTCGATATGGCCGGTGGCGACGGCGACCGGCCCCACCGGGTCGCTTCGGGTCGCGACACCGGAGACGTGCGCTTTCGACCTCGCCCAGGCCCCGGGTCGAGGCGGCGGCGTCGGCAACGTCGCAACTGTCTTGCGCGAATTCACCCTTGACGTCGACAGACTCGCCGAGCAAACGTCGCAACGGTCGCGGGCGGCTACGCGCCGACTGGGGTTTCTACTCGAGAGCGTCAAGAGTGACGTGGAACTGAGCGCGCTCGAAGAGTCCGCCAAGGGAGACCGGAACCGCACGCTGCTTAACCCAAAGGGAGAGGCCCACGGCGAGATTGACCGCCGGTGGCAGGTGATAGTGAATGTCGCAGTGGAGCCCGACGAGTGATTCCGCCGCCGGTCCTCACCCAGTGGCGTCGCCAGCATCCTTGGTCGACCGAAGAGCAAGTAGAGCAAGACCTTTTGCTCTCACAGCTGGCGATCCTCCTCGCCAGCCACGACGAGCTTGGCCGTTGCCTCGTGTGGCGCGGCGGCACATGTTTGCACAAGCTTCACCTGCCAAGAGCGAGGAGGTACTCGGATGATCTCGACTACGTTCTCGTCGGCCGCGCCGGACCGACCGGCTGGCTCGTTGACGCCATCCGGTCGGCGCTCGTAGCGAGCCCTCTCAAGGAGGTGAGTCGCAACGTCGTGCACGGGAGCGTAAAGGTTCTGCTGGAGGGTGAGGCCAATTCTGGAGTTCGGCTGCGGGTCAAGATCGAGATCAACACCGACGAGGTTCCGCCGGCACTTGCCCTAACCCGGATTGCTCACAGCGTCGACACGCGTTGGTGGTCAGGCGAAGCCGAGATACCGACCTTCCAGCCCGGCGAGCTCGTGGGGTCGAAGTTCCGTGCCCTTGCGCAACGACGAAAAGGGCGCGACTTGTGGGACATGTGGCTCGCCCGCCGGGAGCTCCAGATCACCGATACCGACCTGGCCGTTGCGGGTGACCACTATCTGAGTGCTTGCGGTGTATCGCCGGCAACGTTTCGTCAGCGC
>Ga0182019_10001341_pt1 | contig 12529 bp, 10 predicted proteins | sample 812E2MmetaG_FD_120483 | JGI IMG/M metagenome (GOLD analysis project Ga0182019, IMG submission 120483) | Permafrost microbial communities from Stordalen Mire, Sweden - 812E2M metaG | ecosystem: Environmental > Terrestrial > Soil > Wetlands > Permafrost | place: Sweden: Stordalen | collected...
CCGACGGGGCTAATTCCGGTCAACCCGGCTTCCATGTCGGAACTGGCGGCTCAGGCTCGTCCGTGGCCGGCGGCCAGGTGGCCCAAGACACGGTGGACGGCACGGCGTCCATTACCGCTGACACCGCGGCCTCGCTCACGGGCGATAAATGTGCCGGGTGGCAGGCGGAACCCGAAGGGGGTCAGCCTCCGGTGCTAGAGTTCGTCATCGATGCGTCCGGGTCGATGGTGAATGATCCTGCCAATCCCGCGAATCCGAACGGCCCGAACAAGTGGACGGTCATGTCGCAGACCATGCCCACGGTATTCGACAACCTGCCAGACAACTTCGCAATTGGGGATACGTTCTACAACTTGTCTCGCGGAACCTACGCGGGCAGGCAGGCAGTTCCAATTGCTCCACTTGGCGCCGCAGGCTCGGCTCAGCGCAACGCCATGAACAATTCGTTCAACTCGGTTAGTCCGACTAGCTGGACTCCCACTTACAATGCTTGGCTGTTCGGATTGGACCAGTTGGTAAACTGGCCTCCCGTCACAGGCTACGGAACGAGCCCGAAGGCCATCGTAGTCATTACGGATGGCGTCCCCACGGTATACCGCGACGGACAAACGACCACAGGGGTTACAGCCGGTGTCCCTCAGGCTGAATATGACTGGATGATCTCGGACATCCAGCAGCGTGGAACTGCGGCTAACGTCAAGACGTACGTCGTTGGTGTCGTGGGCAGTGAGAATCCCCAGGGCTCCACGTATGATCCGCTGTACATGCTGTCCAAGTTCGCCGTTGCTGGAGGAACGGAGTCGCCCCAAGGTTGTGTCCCCGTTTCCGGTACGGTCACGCCACAAGGAAACACGTCCATCCTTAGCTCGCGGGGCACGTACTGCCACATCGATCTCTCGCAAGCGTCCGATCTATCGTCCGCTCTCATCAGTGCCATCAACAGCATCGCTCAAGGGCTGCTCTCGTGTGACTATTCCGTTCCGGCGCCGCCAACGGGTCAAACCATCGACCCTGCCGAGACGGCACTCGTGTACAACGACGGCACAGGTAACTACTCGTTGATTCTCGAAAACACGAGTGGCAGCTGCGACAAGGGCTGGGTATTCACGGATTCGACGAATTCGAAGATTCACATCTGCGACAAGACCTGCAATCTGATTCAGTCGAACGCGAGGGGGACGCTAAGCCTCGTGTTTGGTTGTGCGGTGAGCTCGATCCCACTGGTTAACTGAGCCAGTCCAAACCGCGCTTGACCTTCTGGCACGCTGTTTCTAAGGTGTCGTTGTGTATCGCTACTGGCACACCGGTGTAAGCCTGATTGCCGTTCTCTCGCTTACGGGCGCTTGCAGGCACGGTCGGCAGCGATCCACGGGGAGCACCAAGGCTTTGCCCCGAAGTCCGAGCCCCAGTGCCTGGGTGGCGCCAGCGGCCGCGACAGTAAGCGAACTGCCCGAAACGGCCATGCTTGGCACATTTCGGCTCCGATATCAGATCGTCGAGGCACAACAAGCGTCATGCATGCCAAGCATCGAGGATGTGGGACCGGTTGGCCAAGACCAGGCCTGGATCATCGGCGACTGCGGCATGCGGGGGCGACTGACGCAGCAGGGTTTCATTGAGATGACCGCCCCTGCAATGCGGATGCCCGTGCCGCAGATCCTCGGGGGCGGCACCTGTCCTGGGGTGGCTTGGTACAGTTCGCTCCTCGCGCTTTCAGAAACCGAGGTACACGTTTCCGGTCTCACCCACTGCCGACTTGATGGCAACTTGATGTGGCCGCGGCCGGTCGAAGTCTTCGAGGGCGAGAAATTCCGTTTCATGTCGGGTGGGTGGCCCTTCGCCGCCCGGCATGATCGCAGCCCCGATGTGATTAGGGCGGGCAAGGATTCCATTTTTGCCCTTGCGCTCGGCAAGGGTCCCGGGCCTGGGCCACCTGATTGCGCGGTCTACGAACTCAAACGGTCCGGGTGGTCGTTGCTCCGAGCTTGTCAAATGGGACCGATCAACCGTCCTGGTATCAGTGACTATTTCACTTCGATGGGCGTCGACACCGAGGGTCGCCTGTGGATCTCCGCAGAAGGCTTTGCGGAAGACGGAGGGCCAAGTGCGCCGGTCCTACTGAAACGAGAACAAGAACGTTGGTACGAGGTTCCCATCGGTGACTCGGGGCTTTTGCTCAGTGGCGCTGATGGGTCGCTTTGGCTTCACGGTCATGCCCTGTGGCATTTGCAGGGCGACACATGGAAATCGACCTCACTAGGATTCCCAGGCGATTTGACTGAGATCGCCGTGGTTCGGGCCGATGATTACTGGGCCATCGCCAATGACCAGGTCGTGCATTACGACGGACACAACTGGGTTCGCGTCGCCATGGAAGATGACGCTGACCATCGCGGGCTCGGTCTCATCCGCGCAACCTTCACGCAAGTCTGGGTAACGTCGCCACGCGACATCTGGCAACTGGCAAAACCGGATCAGCCGCGAGTGGCCGTGGCTCGGTGGACTCCCCCTAAGCTTGAATGATCGCGTCGCGCGGCGTCAACTCCGCGGCGGCAACCACAGGCCGCTCCCAGATTTCCAGTCCCCACGCGCTACATAACGGCAAACCGTGGTACTTTGCGTTAAGTCGTGTGTCGAGCTAGCGTATGCTGCCGGCGGCAGATGGAAGGTCTCAGATTACTACGCGAAGCAGACGCTGGCGGCTTTTGGCCCCCAAACCACGTTGGTCTCCTAAAATCTGCGCTTGCGCTTGCCTGCTTCTTGCCGTCGGCTGCCAAGCACGGCTAGGTGCAACACCGAAACCTGAGCCTCTCTTCAGCGAATCCGGGCGCCACCCAACCAATCTTGCGCCATCGGCGGCACGGCTGGGTGCAACACCGAAACGTGAGCCTCTCTCCGGTTGGTCCGGACATGAGCCAACCAGCGCATCGGCGGCGCCGAGCGCAAGGCCAGGGGCGTCCATTGAATTCGTCGAGGGCGGTGCGGATATCCTGAAATGGGACTTCTTGGTGCGCGGGCTGCCGGCGGTAGACCTGCGCACAGGGTCGATCGTCGTTGCGGACTTGTCGCGTAGCTTGAGCGTTGTCAGCACACTCGGGTTGTCGCTCGTGTGGCTGCGCCCGGGCCAGAAGTTGCGGTTTCGCGTGTGGTCGGTACTCGATAAGGAAGTCGCCACCGGCCTTATGTACGACGACGATCCCGATGGCGCACAGCGGATCACCGCTAGCGCTCGCGTTCTCGCCGAGGGGGTCCGGGAGCGGACGCGCGACGCGAACGAAATGCTTGGCTCGCTCGATCTTCGTCCAATAATACCGTGTCAGGTGCAGCGCATGCCCGAGTGGTGCGCCCACCCGCAACGGCTCGTCTGTTCCAAGCTTTCAGCCGAATTACAGGGCGACAAACTCCGCTGGCGCTTAGGTACTGAGACGAACGAAACGATTCTGGGTTGGGGCGTGGCACCCATGAAAATTGGCGATGGCCCCCCGAAAGACATGATCGCGTGTATTGAGGAAGCTCACTTCGACCCTGAGAGAGGGCTGATCGTTGCGCGGGCCTGGGACTCCTGCAAAGAGCGGGGTGGTGACGCCTGTGTCGGGGAAAGCACGTGGCGTGTCATCTCGCTTCGCTGAGGCTATCGGACATCTTCATTCCAGCGCTGTTTCGCTTGGCGTCTCAACCTTGGGACACGGCTCGCCGGTGTAGCCAGGTTCGTCGGGCTTGAGTCGGCAGGGGTGCACCTCGACCCGCCTCACTTGAGGCTTATACGTAACCTTGCGTTCGTCTTTCTTCAGCTCGCCGTTCGCCAACGTCACCGTTCGCCAAGTCGTAACGCTCCAGCCGATGCGTCCCCCGCTCTTCTTATGCTCCTTGTCGGGAGCGATGTCAGCATTGGGTAGCCGCTCGACTGGCGGTTGTTCAACTTCCTGGATTCCTGACACTCCAAATGCAACCCTTCGACCTTCCATGTCACCGTAGAGCTTTACGGTGATCGACTTTTCCGTATACTCGGTCCTTATCAATACCCCAGATTTCGTGTCATTGCGAAATACGAGGTCCGGTTTGGGTATCGACAATGTCGCCTCGTGACCCATGGGGTAGCGGTCGAACCAGTAGGTGTGTGCCCGTCGCTCGACAATTTCGAGGCCTGCACGTAACAACGCGTTGTAAAAGGTCGTTGCAAATTGACTCACACCACCGCCAATCGTCTCCACCATCTCTCCATCTTCGATACTGGGAGCCATAACGAACCCGGCAGCAATAGTGCGCGGCCCAACCGCTTCATTGACACTGAAGGTTGCGCCGGGCATAACAATTACGCCATTGAGAAGATCCGCAATGCGATGGATATTGTTGACGCGAGGCTGGCAGCAAGGATGCCGCGTAGTAAAAGAGCCCATCAGCTCGTGAATTCCCAAGTGTTGTACATCCGCCGCTCTAAGCTTGGCGGGTTCACCTGTCTCGAATTCGACGCTCCCTCGCCTGGGCGAAGAATTGGCCAGTTCAATCAGGCGATCCACAATTGTCGAAGCCGACGCGTGGTAACCTGGGGCCTCCGGTACCACGACCAAACGGCCGTCAGCGGTAACGTCGAGGGTTGCGTTTCTGGCAGGCCAATCCAGGGTGACATGTCGCGTGTGCAGCAACTGACTCAAGGCATCAGCGTCAAAAGCGACTTTGAAGGAATCCCTCCCTTCATGTTGAATCCTTATGAGTTGCCCCAAGTCCGAGCGCGAAAGACGAATCTTTACCGAAGGCTTGGGGGACTCGAGCACGATCGGGGACTTTGTCAAACGCTCCGCCGCAGTTCTAAGATTTTCGAGAGTGGGAGGGTCGGGCTTAGGTTCAATTCGTATCAGCGGCAGCCTAATAGACCTTTTATTCAATTCACCGAGGCGGGCAAGAATCAGCGCGTTCGCGGCTTTCCGGTCGACAATCTCACCTGGTTGACCCGCGTGGACGACAATTGCTCCTTTCTCGAATGCGAGACCCGCATCCACGGGTCGATTCGCGATAGCTTGCTTTTCCCAATCATCGATGAGCGCATCCAGTACGGGTCCGTCAAGCCGGGCAACGGGGGCAATTCGCCGAGATTTATAGTCCCGGCGTAACTTCCAGTAATTACTTTTCCTAACTCGCCAAGCATTGTCGACCGTGGCCGAGACATCGACACGATAGCCCAGCTGGTCGACAGTAGTTTCAAATGGGCTTTTTGAAACTATTATCGTAACGGAACTGCTCTTGAAGCGTTGCCACCAGTCGCGAATCGCGGGGCCCACTTCAGCGTCGCGCAGCGAAGTAATTGGAACATCGTCTAGCCATACTACCCGCCCCAATTGCGGAAATACCACCGCGGAAACTATCAGAAATATCGCAAGAATCAGAAATAGTTGCCAGCGTCGATGTGTATTGATCGTGAGACGGCTACGAATTCTTGGCCACGCTTTTTGCCAATAGTCTTTCAGTACGCCCAACGACTCGATCCTTTTCACGCAAAACGTGTCCGCGTGTACCACTGTGTCGCCCCCGCGACCACGCGTGTCCAAACAGTTGGGAACAACCGGATGCCTAGCAGTAATCGTTGGCGCGCTCGTTGCACTAATTCATCACGTCGCGTGGTCGGCCTTTGCCTCGGAGCTCAGTCGCAAATGTAGTTTTTCCGCCAGCGTGGCGTGACATGCCCGCAACGTGCTAAACCGGATTGGATGTGGGTTAGACGTTCGGCCATTCGCCCGGTTCCGGCATACGCGCGCATCTCAGCGCATGTCCTCGATGCTTTGCGCGAATCTCTTTCAGATGACGATGAGCAAACACGCGCCAAGCTTGACGAGGCTTTCGAGCGCTTCGAGCGCAAGCAAGGGCCGCTTTCCACATTCGTTACTGAAGTGCTGGGTAAGCCCCTCGATGAGACGGCGCTCGGCCTCGGCTATTTTTTGACGCTCGCGGTGTGGCTCAGTTTCGAGCAGGCTCATGGCAGCCACATAGCTAGCATCACGGATCAAGAGCTCCAAGCTACGCGGGAACTGCTAACCCTTGATGAACAACTTCGGCAGACGGACCCGAGCGACGTGCTCGACACGGATGATATCGTGGCGATGGAACAGCCGGACTTGTTGGAGTTCATCCACGAGCACGTCGATGCGACCCTAGAAGCACATGCCAGCGATATCGACGTCGACGACGTGCATGAGGTTTATCGCGTACTTTTGACCGAACTCTTGGCACTGTCATACGCCGTTGAGCGGCCTGCGGGTTTTCCCGTGGCAAAGACGGAACTTTTGGCGTAACGGTTGCGGCGTGGGGACGACGCGATGCGCCAAGACCACCGTTGGTTCAGTCGCTATTGTTCCACGCTTTCGCGCGGGCATTGATGAAAATGGGCTAGGGGCGAGCCTCGGTCCACTGGTCATCACGGCGGTCGTCGCAGAGGTCACCGAGCGCGGAGCGCGCAATATCGCGCGCTGGGGCTCGCGTTCAGCGGCGCCGTTACTGGGCGACTCCAAGCAACTCATCAGGCATGGGAATGTTCGCCTCGGAGAGGCTTGGGCTCGCACGTTGAGTCCCAAACCGGCCGCAAAACCACTAGAGTTATTGGAACAATTGTCGAGCGTGCCGGTTGCCAAGTTGATGGCACGGTGCCCAAGGATTGCTGTGTCCCAATGTTGGCAAGCCGGGCACGACGAATTTCTGGCAGACGACGAACTCATCGATCAGGTTCGAGGAGAAATCGAGCGGCTTGAAAGGCTTGGCATTCGCCCCTGCCGCGTCTCGTCGCGATTGGTGTGCACCGATGAGTTGAACGCTCGCGGTCAATTGGGCGAAAACCGATTCTTGGTCGATCTTCATTGCATGGAAGAGTTAATCGACAGCATGCTCACTAGCTCCCAACACCCGCTCGGTATCGTATGCGGAAAGGTTGGTGGCATGCATGATTATACGCGTCACTTCAACTTACTGGGCTCGAAAAGCCCTACGGTAATCAGTGAATCGAAGAAATGCAGCGTGTATGAAATCGCTGACGTCGCGGAGATCAAATTCTTGCGCGACGCGGACTCGGTGGACCCACTCGTAATGTTGGCTTCATTGGTCGGCAAGTATTTGCGAGAACTTTTCGTATCTCGGATTGGGTCACACTTTTCTGATCTGATCAGCAATATTAGAAAGCCCAGTGGTTATCACGACACGGTTACCAAGGACTTCATCAAGGCCACCGGCAAGTATCGCCATCAAGTCGCCTTCCCGATTTCTTGCTTCGAAAGAACGGGCCCTCGTGAACCTTGAGCTCAATCGCAGTCGGACGCTAGAGGGCCCACTTGCCACCGCTCTGCTGCGCTTTGGGAGCCCACTGGCGGTCGGGATGGGACTTCAAGTCACGTTCAACCTAGTTGATGCTTATTTAGTATCGCGCCTGGGTAGTAGTGAATCGGGCGCGGCGCTTGGAGCCATTGGCATATGCGACCAAATAGCTGCCATTGGAAGTATCATTAGTTTTGGACTATCGACCGCTTCAGCGACAATCACCAGCCACCGGTTTGGTGCGGGAGACATTCAAGGGGCGCGCAAAGTAGCCTGGCAATCGACCTTGCTAGTGTTGACATTGGGTCTTGCTTTCAGTCTGGTTGGCCTCTTTGGCGCGAATTGGCTCATGAATGACCTCGTAGGAGCGAGGGGCCATGTCGCCGAATTGGGAACGCAATACCTTCGAGTCATCTTGGGCGGCAACTTCACGATATTCTTGTTGTTGCACTGGACCACTGTGCAGCGAGCACTTGGCAGCAGTAAGACTCCCGTCGCTTTAATTCTGTTTTCCAACGTCCTGAATCTGGTGCTGGCCATTTTGATGGTGTACGGGCCCGGGAATGCCCCGACACCTTTCGCATGGGGTCCGGTTATCGCCCGCGTACTGTCGATACCTCGACTGGGTCTCGTAGGCGCCGCCTGGGCAACAGTACTTGCGCGAATGGCCGTGCTCGTGCCGCTGTTAGTGATATTGGGGCGTCGCTTTGGCATTTTTTCTAAAGACACACGCGGCCCTTTGGATCGGAAGCTTTGGGCAACATTGTGGAACTTAGGTTGGCCCTCGAGCGCTCAACTGGTGGTCCGTGTCATGGCTATGTTGGTCGTACAGTCTTTGGTTGCACGCGCATATACGTCGGTGGACGATCAATCAGCTACAACGGCCCTTGGCATAGTATTTAGACTCGAAACAATGGCCATGTTCATTGGCCTCGGTTGGGGCAGCGCGGCCCAGACGTTCGTCGGACAAAATCTCGGGGCTGGACAGAAAAGTCGTGCCAAGGCTAGTGGTTGGATTGCTGCTGCCTACAATGCCATCATGATGGCGGTTCTTGCCCTAATTTATATGAGTTTCGGCCGACAAATAGTCGAATTTTTCGACAATTCGCCGCAAGTCGTAAGCCTTGCACTTGACTACATACGGACAGTATCGGTGAGTTACGTTGGGCTCGGCGTAGGCATCGTGCTGGGCGCCGCAATTCAGAGCGCTGGCCTGACTCGACTAACCTTGGCCGTCGATAGCATCGTGTTGTTTGGCGTATTGATGCCGTGCATCGGCGTAGTTGCGTACTTGGGTCTTCCCGTTACTCGCATTTGGCAATCGGTCGCTATTTCATACGCGGCCTTTGCTGTGGCGTACGTGCTCGTCTACCGGCGGGGCGGGCTATTCGAACGGGGAATCGGCTAAAATACGTGAGCCTCGTGCTAGGTTAGAGATTCTGTTATGATCTTGCCGTATTTTTCATGGCCGTCAATGATCATCTGGGACACAAGGCCCGAGTCGCGTTTCGCGCGATTGCCCTGGTCTCGTTCGCAGCGAGCATTGTCTTCATATTAGTTAACAGGCTTCCCGGTCTCGGATATTTTGACGGCTCTGAATATGCACTGCACATTCAGGGTGGAGGGATCGCACACGCGCCTGGCTACCCGCTATTCATCGTCCTCGGCAAGGCAATGCATGCATTGGGCGCGGATGGCTTTCTCGCCCAACAGCTGATTTCCGTTCTGTCAATGTGCCTGGCAGCGCTTGCCTTATATAAAACCTTCGCTCTCGAAGTCGGAATCGCTCGACCCGGCTTTGCTGCTGCCTTTGCAATCTCGCTAGCGGGGCTAGGGGCGTCCTACTATTTGCGATTGTTCGCAATACTTCCGGAAGTCTTCATACTGAACGTGGGTCTATGGTCGCTCTTGATCCTTGCCATTACTCGCTTCCATTACGACCCGGACCCGCAAAAATTGGCGGTTGTGTTCTTCGTTTATGGTCTTGGGGTTTGTCATCATCATACGCTCGCATTCACTTTGCCCGCTTGCCTGTACTTGATCGCTACGAAGCTGCGCCGGCTCGACTGGGTGAAGAGTGTGGTTTTCTCCCTGGCCGGGTTAGTGGTGGGTTGCCTCCCACTCATCTATCTCTTTGCGGCTGGCAACACGGCAGAAAGCACTTACTATCGAGTTCACGATCTTCAGTCACTTCTGTTCGTTCTGCTGCGCAAAGGGTATGGCACGTTCCACTTGAGTCCTCTCAATAGTGAGACCGATGTCTTGGGTCTGTATTCTTTGGCATTTCAAGGAGTGGTCAAGAATTTTAACACGCTGGGTTTGGTCGTGTTCATCCCTCTGATCTTCATGCCATTCGCGACAAGCGGCACGGCCCTTTCGCAAGCCAACAGCGAAGACTCCAAATTGAACGAGCATTTGCCAGCCTACGGTTGGAAAAGCCCTTCGCTGATCGTGACAGTGTCCGCTCTCGTATTGTTCTTCGTGGTCTTCATTCCCAATTGTAATCTCGAGCTGGGAGTAAGAACCTATCGCACGATCTTCCTGCGTTTTCTCACGATACCGTGTTTCTTGCTGACCTATTTAGCATTCAAAGCCGCGCTCCGCGCCTGGGACTGGTCGGCGAAGTGGGGACCTAGGAGCCAGATTATCGTGATGGCTTCGCTCTTACTGTGCATTTTGGGTTCGGCGTTCGAGAACAACTCGGGACTACGCTATCGAAACTGTGACTTGTTGGATGAGCACGTGCGTTCGGGTTACTCGGCCATATTTTCGCGGACCCAGCCCGAGCCGAGTCCGGTTGGCAGCAACCACTACAAATGCCTGATTTTTGCCCAAGGCGACACGCTGCTGATGGGAATCAAGTACTATAACGAGTTCGTCGCCACCCGAAAGTGCTTCGTTTTCAGCTCCACCTCGCTTACGGGTCAATTCCTGAACAAAAGTGAATTGCAGCTGGCCTCGAGGACGCTGGAAGTTAGCCAGTCGCGTCTCGAATCGGGGCAGTTCGCAACTCGCCCCGAAGCATTGCTCAATCTATTTTTGAAATTGGATACGCTTGGCTACGGCATATTCGTCTTTAGCGTGACTGACTTTACCGGGTACTTCGGGAAAATGTTCGTCAACAGCCCATTCGCGTATCGCCCGGTTGGCAATATCCTGCAGGTCGTTACCAGTACGTCTGCTCCCTTTGGAATGGATCAAATGGTCGCGTCTTACGAATCCTATGTGATCGATTTGGAAGTATACGTGCGCAAATTGCAAGTTCTCGGTGTCCCATCCGAGGTGGTTGACAGCCAGGCCAATCAAGCTCTGATCTTGAACCTTACCGACTATGCGAAGTTTGCCCGCTTTTATCCCGCTCCGCCTGACGCGATAGCCCAATTGCAACTCAGGGCCGAATCTGTCCAGGCGAAGTGGCTAGCGCTCGTCCCGAGGGAATAAACTCACCCCGCGGCTGCTCGCGGCTATCTATTTTTCAGAAGGTCCAAGAGCGGCTCGTGCATTCGGCCATTGGTAGCTACTACGTTGCCGGTGTCCAGACGCGCCACCGATCCGTCGAGTGCGGTCACTCGACCACCGGCAGCAAGCACGATGGCAGCGCCCGCAACGAGATCCCACGCATGCAAACTGCGCTCCCAATATCCGTCGTACGTGCCGTCCGCCACAAAGCATAAGTCGATGGCTGCGGAACCACATCGGCGAACGCCGCGGGCGTGCTTCTTGACATTGGCCCAAGCTAGAAAGTTGTTCTCGGGTTCATGCTTGCGATCATACGGAAAACCTGTCGCAAAAAGCGCCTCGTCCAAGATCTCTGTCTGACTGACTTGGCAGGTCTCACGATTTCTCGTCGCAGGTCCGCCTTGGTAACCCACCCAGGTCAGGTTCAAAATGGGGGCAACTACAGCGCCAGCCGTGGGGATGCCGCGGTCCATGGTGCCGATGCTCACCGCAAAGAATGGATGACCATGGACGAAATTCGTGGTCCCATCGAGCGGATCACAGTACCAACACAGTCCCTCGACTTCAACGCCGCCCTTTTCCTCGGCAAGCAAGGGAATTTCGGGCGTAAGTTCACTGAGCCGACTACGCAAGTGCTGCTCGCTTTTCAGGTCATACTCGGTGACTAAGTCTACGGGACCTTTCTTGTCGGCAGCGGGCCGCATTCGGTAACCTTGCACGACGATCTTTGCGCAATCCTGCGCGACTTGCAACGCAATCGCCGCAAGTTCGGCGGGCGAACGCGCACTCTTCATGCAGCGCTCAGCCCGCAGCACTTCTTGTATTTCTTGCCGCTGCCGCACGGGCAAGGATCATTGCGACCAATCCGCGGCCCTTCGTGGCGCGCCGGGGGCGCGTTCACTTCCTTGCCGTCCATGAAGAACCACTTGCCATCGATTTTCTTGAAACTCGCGCGCTCTCGATGCGGCACCGTCACGTTACCCATCTTGTAGCGTGCCAAGAATTCCACGACGCCCTCTTCGTCAGTCGCGGCGCCATTTTCAGTTGCCAGGATCTCGAGCCCTAGCCATTTCGAATTCTTGCTCCAGGTCTCGGTATTCTTTCGGTCGATTTCACCAACCGTTGCCGGGTCATGGGACTTCATTACAAAATCGATGTTACCCGTTGCATACGCCGCGTAGCGCGCGCGCATCAGACCTTCTGCCGTGTCAGGCCAGCTCTTGCCTTCGAGCGCTGGACCGCAACAAGTTTCGATTGATTCACCTAGGCCGCAAATACAAGTCACATGATTCTCCAGGTAGATTCGTCTCGAGTCTTATCCTTCCGCCACTCGGACAGCAAGCTCAGGATGCAACGTAACGAAAATGCAGCCTGCATCGGGTCGAATTTATTCGTAAGGCGAACAAAGCCGTTCTTTGCTTGACGTTTCGGCCCGGTTGCCCTGCAGACGATTGGGCGGCCCAATACCAGCCACGCAAATTTATCCAGCGCGGTTTTCCAGAGCATCCATCAGTAGCTTGTGGATTCCGCCAAAGTCGCCATTGGACATTACTACAATTGCATCGCCGCTGACGACACGCGAAAGCAGCTCACTTACAATTTCCGTCGCCGAGGGATACTCAGCCGCATCTTTTCCCCGTTTACGCAATTCGGCAACGAGGCGCGCCAAATCGAGACGATCATCGGCAAGCACATTGCTGCGCCCAATGGGGGCGAGCAGTATTGTGTCGGCGGCAGCGAATGCCTCTGCGTAAGCTTCTTGATGGATTTTGCGGCA
>Ga0182019_10001342_pt1 | contig 12528 bp, 15 predicted proteins | sample 812E2MmetaG_FD_120483 | JGI IMG/M metagenome (GOLD analysis project Ga0182019, IMG submission 120483) | Permafrost microbial communities from Stordalen Mire, Sweden - 812E2M metaG | ecosystem: Environmental > Terrestrial > Soil > Wetlands > Permafrost | place: Sweden: Stordalen | collected...
CGGTGCAGAGATAAAGGTAGCGGCGCAGCTCCGCGGCGCCCAGCCGCTCGAGCTTCTCCGCCCCGCCCGCGACATAGATCGCAGGGCCCTGGGCGCGGCGGCCGCAGCCGCCGATCGCCAGCACGGCGAAAACGGCGAACGTCCAGCGTCGGAGCTTCATGAGCGCTCTCCTTGGGCCCGGATGCTCTCCATCAGGAGCGCCTTGACGGCCGATTCCAAGGCGTCCTTGAACCGGGCGGCGGTCGCGTCCAGGCCGCCGGCGAGATGGCGCGAGATGAACATCGGCGGGCCGACGTTCACCCGGACCTTCCCGGGGATGAGCAGCGGGAGCTGCGTCCCGAACAGGGCCAAGGGTGTCACGGGCACGTCGACGCCATAATCGTCGTACATCTCGTAGGCGATCACGGACGTCCCGCGGCTGAACGCCCGGACGTAGGGATTGGGATCCTGCGGCACGACCCGGCCGCGACCCTGCAGGGCGACGATGGCCCGGCCCGCCAGGAGGTACTCCTTCGAGCGGCGAATCGCCTCGTGCTTGCCGTGATTATAGAGGTCGACCGGGATCGCCCCGACCTTGGCGATGTTGGAGGAAATGTAAGTCACGATCAGGGACAGGAAGGGACTGACCAGGAAATGGACGAGGCCCGAAAGGCTCTTCAGCTGGCGCCGCAGGTGGCTGCGGACCATCCGGTTCAGATCCTCCCGGCGAAAGATCTCCTGATTAGCCGTGAAGAACAGGGGCCGGGGAAAGGCGAGATGGACGGCCGCCACGTCCTTGTAGAACCCGCAATGGTTGCCGACGATGATGTTCGGGCCCGTGCGGACGAAATTATCCTCGCCGTGGACGATGACGGATTTTCCAAGGAGGGCGAGGCGGCTCAAGAGGCGGCCGACGGGTTCGACCCGTTTGAGCTCGTCCTCGAAGCTTCTCATCCCGATTCGGGCCCATTGTATCCATTCGGGGCATCCTTGTAAATGCAAACCAGGCTTGGCAATACGAGCCCGCGCCCGCCGGGTGGCGCCGATCAATCTTCGTTTCTTGGCTTCTCCGGCTCGTCGTCGCCGATGCGCCCGAGCGCCTTGGCGAACGTCTCCTTCGCCAGCTCGCGCTTCTTGCGTTCCAAGTCGGCCGTGGCTTCGAACTTCGTGGCGAACCCGTCGGTCTTTTGCTTCTCCTTGAGGAGGAGCTCGTCGAGGGACTCCTTCTTCTTCGCGGCCTTCTCGGATTTCACGACGCCGCCCGTCGCGCCGTCCACCCAGAGGCGGGCGCGGCAACAGGGGCACGCGACCTCGAAAACGTTTCCGTGTTCCGCGTCCATGGGACCATCATACGCGGAACGCGCGGCGGGAATCAATCGGGGGCGGGCGGGCCGGGATCGCGGCCGAAGTCCCGGGACGGGGCCTCGATCTTATGCTTCTTGATGAGCTTGAACAGCCCCTGGCGCGAGAGGCCGATCTCCTCGGCGGTCCGGGCCTTGTTGTAATTGGCCCGCAGGAGCGCCTGGTTCAGGAAGCGCTTCACGAACTCCGCTTTGGCCTCGAAGAAGTTGCAGTCGGTTCCGTTCGACATCTCCTGGCGGGGGTTGATCTTGGGCGACAAGTGCTCCTCACGGACGAAGCGGTCCTCACCGCAGAGGATCAGGCAGCGCTGAACCTCGTTCTGGAGCTCGCGGACGTTGCCCGGCCATCCGTATTCGAGGAAGAGATCGAGCGAGCGGGGAGCGAAATAGACCCGCTCCTTCTTCATCTCGCGCGCGTACTTCTCGGCGAAGTGCTCGAGCAGCAGGAGGAGGTCGTCCTTGCGCTCCCGCAAGGGAGGGATGTCGATGGTGATGATCCGGAGCCGGTAATAGAGGTCCTCCCGGAAGCGGCCGCGGCCGATCTCCCGCTCGAGCGACTTGTTCGTGGCGCTGATGAAGCGGGCGTCGACCGCCCGGGTCCGGTTCTCGCCCAGGCGCCGGATCTCCTTCTCCTGAAGCGCGCGGAGGAGCTTGGCTTGGAGCGGGAACGACAGGTCGCCCACCTCGTCCAGGAAGAACGTCCCGTCCTGGGCCTCCTCGATCAGCCCGGCCTTGTCGCGCAGGGCGCCGGTGAAGGCCCCGCGGGCGTAGCCGAAAAGCTCGCTCTCCAGCAGGTGGTCGGGGATCGCTCCGCAGTTGAGGGCGACGAAGCGGCCGGCCGCGCGGGCGCCGGTGAAATGAATGGCCCGGGCGATGAGCTCCTTGCCGGTGCCGCTCTCGCCGGTGATGAGGACGGGCGCGTCCAGGTCCCTGAGCTTTTCGACGAGCGCCTTGATGCCGGAGATCGCCGCCGATTTCCCGATGAGCCCCGATGCGTCCATGTCGTTTTGCCGCCATAGACGAGGACGCTTCGTCCCGGCTTTTTTCTCAAGGCGCGGAGGCCGGGCTCCGCCGGATTCAATTCCCGGCGTCCTCTCCCCCGCCCGTTTGACAATGGCGCCGGGAATCAATAGATTAAAAACACCGATCCATACCGCTTTTTTGAGGAGGGACAGGATGAAAAAGAACCGCTTGCGCGTTCCCGTCGCGGTAATCCTTTTGGCCGTCAGCCTCGCCGCGGCCGCCTGGGCGGCGCAGGCCTGGATCGTCGAGATCCTGGCCAATCCCTCGCGCTTCTGGAACATCAAAGTGACGATCGTCGGCCAGGTCCGGAGCGTCCAGGCCGTCCCGGAGGGGACGACGCGGGGCTATTACCAGCTCCTCGATGAAAGCGGGCCCAATACCCTGACGGTGCGATCGGCCGATCTGCCCCCCGTCGGCCGCAGCTACTCCGTCACGGGCATCGTGGTCCAGGATCCGGCCAAGCCGGACATCCCCGTGCTCAAGGAGGCGTCCCGCTCGACGCCGGGCATGGCCTCCGCCACTTTCTATATCCTGATCGCTGCGGGCGTCGTTTTCCTCGTCCTCCTGATCGCGTTCCTCGTCCTTCTGTCCCGACCCAAGAAGAAAGCGGGCGAAACGGTCCGGCCCAGGCCCCAGGAGCCGGCCCGGCCGGCCGCACGGCCTTCGGCCCCGCCGGCCGCCGCCGATGCCGACAAGACCGTGATGATCTCGCCCGCCGCCGCGCCCGAGGGCGGAGACAAGACCCAGGTCTTCATGAGCCTCGGCGCGGACATCATCGTCGAGCGCGGCCCGGACAAAGGGAAGGAATTCCCGCTCCACAAGCCGATCATGACCGTCGGCCGGCCCGGCGCGCGGAAAAACGACATCGAGCTCAACGACGATACGGTCTCCAAGGACCAGGCTGCGATCAGCTACGACAACGTCCGCAAGGCGTTCACCATCGCCAACGAGAGCTCGACCAACCCGACCAAGGTGAACGGCCAGGTCGTCTCCGGCCCCGCGCTCATCGAGAATGGGGCGACCATCGAAATGGGCCGCACCCTGCTCCGCTTCAAGAAAGACTGAAGATCCCGGTGCGGATCGAAGCGTTCGGCCATACCGACATCGGCCGCCGGCGGGAAGGGAACGAGGACAGCTATCTCTGCCTCGACCTGGCGTCGCGCGGGGCGTTCCCCGGGCCCGCGCCCTTTCTCCTGGCCGTGGCCGACGGGATCGGCGGGCACGCCGGCGGGGCCGCGGCGAGCGCCTTGGCCGTCGATACGCTTCGGGACGTCGTCCTCGACCTGCTCCGGGCGCCCGGTTCCGAGTTCTCGAAGCTGCTCGCGGAGGCCTTCGCGGCTGCGAACGCCCGGATCTTCGCCGCGGCGGCCGCCGACGGCGCCCTGACGGGCATGGGCACGACGCTCGTCGCCGCCCTCGTGGCGGGCGACCGGGCGACGATCGCGAACGTCGGCGACAGCCGGGCCTACCTCATCCGGGACAAGGAGCTCCGCCAGGTGACGCTCGACCACTCCTGGGCGGCGGAGCAGGCCCGCCGGAACGGCATGACCGAGGACGAAATCCGCCGCTCGCCGTTCAAGAGCATGATCACCCGGTCCCTGGGATATGCCAAGAGCGTCGCGGCCGACACGTACGAAATCGCCATGCTCCCGGGGGATTACCTGCTGCTGTGCACGGATGGACTCTACGGGGCCGTCCCGGACGACGAGCTCCTTGCGATCGTTCGACGCCGGAAATCGCCGGAAAAGATCTGCCGGCGGATGATCCAGCGGGCCAACCATCACGGCGGCCGGGACAACATCACCCAGGTCGTCCTCCGATGCCGTGAAAACGGGCGGCGGCCGCGGCCCTCGGACACGGTGAAGATCCGCCCGCGGGGCGAGCAAGTCCCGGCGGCGGGCGAAGGAGGCGGGGAATGATGATGGCCGTCGCGGCGCCGGCCGCCACCCGGATCGGGAAATACGAGATCGTCCGCGAGGTCGGCCGCGGGGCCATGGGCATCGTCTACGAAGGCCGCGACCCCGTGATCGGCCGCAAGGTCGCGATCAAGACCATCCGCTTCGACGTGCTCAGCCGGCCGGAGGAGCAGGAGGAGGCGCGGCGGCGCTTCATGCGCGAGGCCCGGGCGGCGGGCAATCTGTCGCACCCGTCCATCGTCACGATCTACGACGTGGGCGAAGACGCAGGATTGACGTACATCGCCATGGAGTACGTGGACGGGGGAAGCCTCGAATCCCTCATCGCCGCCCGGACGCGGCTCTCCCTGGACGACGTGACCTCGGTCGTCGCCCAGGTCGGGGACGGCCTCGACCACGCGCACCGGCAGGGGATCATCCACCGTGACATCAAGCCGGCCAACATCCTGATGGACCGGGAGGGGCGGCCGCGCATCGTCGATTTCGGCATCGCCAAGATCGCGTCCTCCAACCTGACCCAGACGAACATGGTGATGGGCACGCCCTTCTACATGGCCCCGGAGCAGATCGCGGGGCGCAAGGTCGACAGCCGGGCGGACATCTTTTCGCTCGGGACGATTCTCTACGAGCTCTTGACCTTGGCCAAGCCCTTCGGCGGCGGCAACATGACGACCGTGATCTACAAGATCCTGCACGAGCCGCCGCCCCCGCCCCGGATCTACGACAGCACGCTCCCGGCAGGCGTGGACTATGTCGTGAAGAAGGCCCTGGCCAAGGACCCGGCCCAGCGCTACCAGAGCGGCCGGGACCTCGCCGCGGGCCTCCGCAATCACGCGGCGTTCGCCGGAGCGGTCTTCTCCGAAGCGGAGCCTGCGCTCCCGGACCCCGGAGGGACGCCAGCCGCCGAGCCGGGACCGGCGACGCCCGACGCGGACGCCGGCGCCAAGCCGCGCAAGCGACAGCTCATCGCGCTCGCCGGCATGATGGCGGTCACGGCGACCGTAATCGTCGTCCTGCTCACCACGGGCCGGGGACGGAAGCTGCCGGAGCTCGCCGGCTCGCGAGGAGGCGCCGACACTGCCGCCGAGCTTTCGGGCCGGAGCGGCGGGACGGTCCCGTCCGAGGCCAAGCCCGCGACGACGGCGGCGGTCAACGGGCGCGGCGCGGCCGTCGCGGACGGGCTCCGGCTGGCCAAGGCCGCCCTTCAGAGCGGGAGCTACGAAAAATCGATCGACGAAATCCGGAAGGTCCTGGCCCTCGACCCCGGCCAGGCCGAAGCCCGGGAAACGCTGGCCCTGGCCATGCTCCGCTCCGCGCCCGCCCAGGCGAAAGCGCTGGTGGCCGCCTACGGCGAAGCCGTCAAGGCGAAGACGCTGCCGGAATTCTACCGCGTGAACGCCGACCCGGAACTGTTCGCCCGCGTCGCCGCGGACGCCCGCGCCCTGTATGCGGAGCACGACATGTTCCAGCTGAGCCTCTATCCGCCGACGACCGAAGTGATCGACAACCAGGACGGCTCCTATCGGGCCGAAACGACGTTCTCGGAGATCCTGACCGCCCTGAACAAGCCCAAGAAGGTCCGGGTGATCCTCTACGAGGGCAAAATCAAATGGCGTCTCGAGCGCCGCGACACGTGGCTCATCACGAAAATCGATTTCATCACGACGGATTGACGGCCTTCCGGCCTTCGGACGGCGCCGGCGCCGCTTAACTTTTCTCCCGGACTCAAGATATACTCTTGCATGAGATGGATGAACGGGAGAAAGGGCTCGTGGAGCGCGTCCTGAGCGGCGACCAGGCCGCTTTCGCCCCCCTGGTCGAGCCGTACCGCGACCGGCTGCTGGGACTTGCCTACCGGATCACCCGCAACGCCGAGGACGCCAAGGAAGTCGCCCAGGAAACCCTGCTTCGATCGTTCAAGTATCTGGCCAACTTCGACGTCGAAAAAAGCTTCAAATCCTGGCTTTTCCAGATCCTGGTCCACGCCGCCCGCAACCACGGCGCCAAGCGCGGCCGCGAGGCGTCCCTGGCCCGCTCCGACTCCGCCCGGCAGGCCGCCCTCCTGAATGCCTCCGGGCCGGAGAAGGGCCACGAGGACGTGGAGCTGCGCTCGAAGCTCATGGATTGCCTCGACGTCTTGAGTCCCCGGGAACGGGCCGTGTTCCTTCTCCGCGACGTGGAGGATCTGAACGTCCGGGAGACGGCCGCGGCGCTCGGGTCGTCCGTCGTTTCGGTCCGCGTCCACCTTTCCGCCGCGCGGAAAAAGATCCGGCAGCGCATCAGGGACAAGCACCCCGAGATCCTCGGAGGGGACCGACCATGACCTGCCGCGCCGTCCGCAGATCTCTCCCGTTGCTCGCCGGGGACGACCTCGGCTCGGGAAAAACCGCCAAGGTCAGGGCGCACATCGCCGCTTGCGACGCCTGCCGCCTCGAAGCGGCAACGTATGCGGCGGCGCGGGCGGTGGTCCGGACGTTCGCCCGCGAAGACCGGCCTCCGGCTTGGACCGAGCCCGAATGGCGCGCGGCCGTCCGCGCCGCCGCGGGGGCCGTCCCCGCGGAGAGGAAACGGACCCCGGTCCCTCGGCTTCGCCCCGTCCCGGCCTACGTCCTCGCCATCGCCCTCGCGGCCGCGGGCGTGGTGGCTGTCCTCCACAAGACGCCTCACCGCGCGCCGGGCGCGGCCCTCGCCGGGATCTCCAGCTCCGCGGCCGAGCTTGCCGGTCCGATCGGCCCCGAGCTGCGCCGGCCCGCCGGGCCGCATCTGACCACGATCAGGTTCAACCTGAAGGACGGGAGCATCAAGGTCGTCTGGTTCTTCAACCGGGATTTCAAGACGGACTTTTACGGGAAGTAATGTCCCGGCGAAGCCGGGGGACGCGCGCTCAGCCCGATATGTTTTCCAGGACTTTGATCCGCAGCGCCGTGTCCCGGTAGCGCGGCGAGCGCGCCTCCACCTCGCGGTACAGCGCGAGCGCCGCGGCGTTCTCGTTCATGTCCTCACGGATCTGCGCCTTGTCGTAGGTCAGAGCGAGGCGCGCCCCCGACGAAGCCGGCGCGGAGCGGAGCGCCCGCTCGACCCAGGCCAGAGCTTCGGGGAAGCCGCGCATCTTCCGGTAGCACTGGCTGATCAGCGACATGCAGTCCAGGGCCTGCGCCTCGTCCTTCAGGGCGATCTTGAATTCCTCCACGGCCTCGGCGAGGAGCCCCTGCTCCATGAAGGCCAGACCGAGGTTGTAGCGGACGTCGCGGCTGTCGCGGGCGACGCGCTCCTCGATCCGGCGGCGAAAATCCGTGACGATCTCGGAGAGGTCCTTCTCGCTCGTCCCCCTCCGGGCCGTCAGCTGCCCATAGAAGGCCAGCTCCATCGCTTCCCGCTCCTCCCGGATCTTGTCCGCGAGATCCACGTAGCCGGGGACCCGGCCGCCCTCGGCGGGGAAAGCGGCTGCCGTGAGGTCGGAGCCGCCGAAGATGTCTTCCAGGGATACGGTCTTGTGCCCCCGCCCGCATGGCTCCTCCGCCGGTCCGGCGTCCGGCGGGGCGGCGGAGACGATCTCCTGCGACGCATCGACGGCCTCGGACTCCAGGGAGAGGATCCGCTGGATGACCACGGGGATGTCGACCTCCTTCGCGCCCTTCTCTTTCTCCCGGATCGCGCCCAGGCGGCTTTCGATCCTCGGGTCGCCGGGGTACAGCATCTGCAAATTTTCGATGATCCGGCGCGCGTTCCGGATGAGCCCCTGCTCGACGTGGCGATCGGCCTTCGCCAAGTTGGCTTTGATCAGGGCCCGGTCCGCGTCTTCCAACGACGGGGCGGAGGGCGGACGGCGACCGCCCTCGTCGCCGGCCGCAGGCCCCGGGAGGGATTTGTCCAAGGCCTGCTTCTCCTCGGCGACGGTCCGGTCTCCGGGAGAGAGCGCCGACACTTCCGCCAGGATCCTTGCCAGGTCCGCGTCCAGCCCTCGCTTCCGGTATTCCCTGAGAAGGAGCCGATCCACGATCTCGAGCTCCGTCCGCTGGCCGCCGAGACGGTGGATGGAAGCCAGCTTTTCCAGGCTGGGGAGATGGACCGCGCCGGACATGAGGATGAGGCCGAGCAATCCTATCGCCCGGTCGTCGCGGCCCCGGCGGATCGCCTGGGACATCAGGGGCTCCAGCAGGGCGAAGGCCCGGTCCGGTCGGCCGGCTTGAACTTCGATCCGCCCGAGACGCACTCTGGCCTCCCCGTGCTCGGGATCGCGGACGAGAATGCTCTCGAAGCATTCCCGGGCCTTGTCCGTCTCACCGGCTTCGGCGCGAAGCTCTCCCAGCAGCACAAGGAGCTCGGGCCGCGGCGACGCATCCAGGGCCGTAGCCAGGACGGCGAACGCCTTGTCGCGCCGCCCGGTCCTGCGGCAGAGGCGGACGAATCCCGTCACGGCCCTGACGTCCGCCGGCTCGAGAGCGAGCGCTTCGCGGAGCGTCCGTTCCGCGGCCGCATCATCGCCGCGGGCGGACTGAACGTCGGCGATGCCGTTCCATTCCGCCACGGCACGGTCCGGACGCTTTTCCGCGGCCAGGAGCCGGGCCAGCGTCAGGCGCGAGTCGAAATCCGTCCGGTCAAGGGCGGCCAGCTTCTCTCCGACCGAGATCCGCCCTTGGACGTCCTTCTGCTCCTGGAACAGCCGGGCGGCCTCGGCGTATTCGGCTCGGGACTCGGACTCGAAGCCCAGGCGGCCGTAGAGGTCGCCCATCCGCTCCCGGATCTCGCCGTTGTCCGGGTCGAGCTTGTGGACCTTCTTGGCGACGGCCAGTGCCTGGGCGAACGCGCCGCGCTTGTCGAGCATGACCATGTTCGTGACGAAGATCTTCAGGGCCTCGTCGCGCCGGCCGAGCTTGAGGTGAAGGTCGCCGATGATGAGGCTGACGGAGATGTCGTTGGCTCCCCCGTCCAGGAGCCGGCCGTATTCGGCTATCGCTTCGTTGAGCCGGCCGGACCGCACGCTCTCTTCGGCCGTCTCGAGGATCTTGGCGCGGGAGCTCATGGGAACAGCTTCTCGTCGAATTGTAGTCGAAAACTTCGCCGGTGGAAAGCGGACGGGCCGCGCTCCGCCAGGGCGAGGATGTGCTCGCGGGTGGCATAGCCCTTGTTCCGCTCCAGGCCGTAGCCCGCGAAGAGGCGCGCGCAGCGCTCCATGATCCGGTCGCGGAGGACCTTGGCCACGATCGACGCCGCGGCGATCGACAGGCACTTGCGGTCCCCCCCGACCACGGCCCGCTGCTCGCCGTCGTAGGTCCGGAGGCCGAACCCGTCCACGAGGAGGACGTCGGGCGGGGTGCCGAGCGACGCCGCGGCCCGGCGCATGGCCTCGAGGGACGCGTGGAAGATGTTCAGGCGGTCGATCTCGAGGTTCGAACAGGCTCCGAAGCCGACGGCGGCCGCTCCGGCCAGGAGCTCCGCGGCCAGGGCTTTCCGACGGGCGGGAGGGAGGATCTTGGAGTCGTCCACCAACCGGAGCCAGGCCGGGGCGGACGACGGATTCAGCCAGGACGGGGGGAGGATGACCGCGGCCGCGACGACGGGCCCGCACAGGGCACCGCGGCCGACTTCGTCGACGCCCGCGACGGACCGGGCGCCTTTCGCGTAGTACGACGCCTCGATCTCAAAATCGGCCACGGGAGAAGGTCATCTTTCCTCGCGCAACCGGGCGGCTTTCCCTTTGAGGCCGCGGAGGTAGTAGAGCTTGGCCCTCCGGACCTTGGTGTGGCGGATGACCTCGACCTTCTTGATCGACTTGGAGTGGATGGGGAAGATCTTTTCCACACCGATGCCGAAGGAGATCTTGCGGACGGTGAACGAGGCGCTGGTCCCCGCGCCCTTCCGGGCGATGACGTCGCCCTGGAAGATCTGGACGCGCTCCTTGTCGCCTTCCTTGATGATGACATGGACCTTGACCGTATCTCCGACCCCGAAGGCCTCGGCGTCCTTGCGAAGCTGGCTGTTCTCGACCGTTTGCATCAGATTCATCGTTTCTTCCTTTCCTTGGGAGTCGGCTCCATGATCGTCCGTTCCTCCGGAGAGAGGCCCCGGGCGGCAATCAGGTCCGGCCGCCGCTCGAGCGTCTTCTCCAGCGCCTTCCGCCGGCGCCAGGCGTCGATCTTCGCATGGTCCCCGGAAAACAGGACCGGCGGGACTTTCATCCCCCGGAACTCCCGAGGCCTCGTGTAATGCGGAAAGTCCAGCCGTCCCTCGACGAACGAGTCATGCCGGACGGACTCTTCCTTGCCGACGACCCCGGGCACGAACCGCGCCGCGGCGTCGATCACGACCAGGGCCGCGAGCTCGCCCCCGGTCAGCACGTAATCGCCGACCGAGATCTCGTCGGTAGCCAGGCTTTCCGCCACGCGCTCGTCGATGCCCTCGTACCGCCCGCAGATGAGGATGACCTGCGGGTGGCGGGCCAGCTCTTCGGCCACGCGGCCGTTGAACACCCGCCCCTGGGGCGAGAGCAGGACGACGGGCGGCTCGGCCGCCGAACCGCGCACGCTCTCCACGGCGGCGAACACGGGCTCGGGCTTGAAGACCATGCCCTCGTCCCCGCCGTAGGGGCGGTCGTCGACCTGGCGGTGCCGGCCGGCGGCGAAGTCGCGCAGATCGTGGACTGCGACCTCGACCAGGCCTTTGGCGACCGCCCGATTGACGATTCCTCCCGAGCGAAAGCCTTCGAACATCTCGGGAAAGATGGTGATTATATCAAATCTCATTCAACTCGAAAAGGCCGGCCGGCGGATCGACCACGATCCTCCGCCCGGCGAGGTCGATTTCGGTGCAAATCGACCGGCTCAGGGGAACGAGCAGCTCGCCGCCGGGGGACGGGCGCTCGACCACGAGGAGCGTCGACTCGCCCAAGGCGAGGACGTCCTTGACCGTTCCGACCGGGGCCCCGGCCGCATCGATGACCGCGCACCCGACGAGGTCGGCATCATAAATCCGGTCATCCGCCGGCGGCCGCAGGGCCTCCCCGGGGACGAATATCTCCCCGCCGGCCAGGCCGTCGGCCCGGGCCAGCGTATCCACGCCTTTGAGCTTCAGCAGATAGGACTTCTGATAGGGAACGCAATGCTCGACGTCGAACTCCCTGATCCCCCCCGCCTCGCTCAGAAAAACCTTAAAAAAAAACCGTCCGGGACCTGCTCGGTGCGAAGCCGGACTTTCAGCTCTCCGTCGCGCCCGTGGCTGCGCTCGACCTTTCCGACGCTCCGCAGCTCAGCCTTTCTCAATGATCTCCAGGTTAAAGCGCCGCTTGAGCTTCATGCCTGCGGCGCCGAGGATGATCCGCATGGCCCGGGCCGTACGGCCCTGCTTGCCGATCACTTTCCCGAGGTCCTCCGGAGCGACTTTGAGCTCCAGGATGGTGGTCTGCTCCCCTTCGAGCTGGGATACCTGAACTTTTTCGGGCTGGTCCACGAGGGCTTTCGCGATCAATTCAACGAGCTCTTTCACGGTGACCTCCTTGACAAGTGAGAATGCCGATGAAGGGCGGTTATTTCTTCTTGGAAACCCTGTCGAGAAGGGATTGCACCGTCTGCGAGGGCTTCGCGCCCCGATCGAGCCAGAACTTGGCTTTTTCCTGATCGATCACGATCTCCGCCGGCTCTTTCAGGGGGTTGTAGGAGCCGATGAATTCCTTGGCTTTGCTCTCCCGGGGCTTCTTCCCGTCCACGACCACGATCCGGTAGGAAGGCTTGCCCTTGGCGCCGAATCTCATCAAACGCAGTGTCATCATGGTAGGTTAATCCATTCTATTAAAATGAGTTAAGAATATAGCCGAAATTCGAGGCCAAGTCAACAAAAAAATGGGGCGGGACGAGGCGGGGAGGCTTTGACTTTTCCCCGCCGAATTGATAATTTCGGCCCAAGGCCGATCGCGAAAATCCCAGGACGGGCCGGCGCCCCGGGCGGGCGAAAGGAGAGAACGTATGCGCTTTTCACCATGGATAGCCTTCCCCGCCGCGGCGCTCGCGCTCGCCGCCTCCCTTTCGCCGGGCGCGCGGCGCCTGCCCCCTCGAGCCGAGACCGTCAAGATGGCGCGGGCGGCGCTGCAGAACAAGATCCGGGGAGGATGGGCCGGCCAGACGATCGGCTGCACGTTCGGAGGGCCCACGGAATTCCACTTTCAAGGAACGTTCATCCCGGACTACCAGCCGATTCCCTGGAGCTCGCGCTCGATCCCGGACACGTTCGCGGCCGATCCCGGGCTCTACGACGAC